>ERZ1370068.7418-contig-6334_pt1 | contig 17185 bp, 18 predicted proteins | sample MGYA00561227_ERZ1370068 | MGnify/ENA primary metagenome ERZ1370068 (study PRJEB38410, sample SAMEA6850437) | metagenome | study: Metagenomic assessment of the ecological functions of the soil: analysis of the soil microbiota associated with the...
GGTAGCCACTTCGTTCAGTTACGTATTGCTAGGATGGCCACCCAAAACCGCCGTCGACCTGTTGCCTCGTCCGTCCCGGCAGGCGCGCCGACCAACGGCATTCGAAGGCGCTGGTCGGGGCCGAGGGCCCTGCTCCGAAGCTGGGGCGCGCCGCCGGAGATGGGACCGCTGCTCACCCGCGCCCGGCGGGCGGACCCCGGGATCCCGAGACGGCGCGCGCTACCTGGAGGCGCGTCGCGCCGCGCTCTCCAGAGAAACCGCGACGCGCCTACCGCATCCGGGCTCCACACGAATCAGCTCGGGCGGCGCCGCATTCACCGTGGCGGGGGCGCGCGCCCTCCTCGACATGGCGCGCGCAGGCGAGGCGTGCCGGATCGACCAGAACGCTTCAGGCGGCCTGCGGCGTTACCGGCTCGTCAGCGGGGACACGCGCCGATCCGCTGGCGCTGCTGCGCGAGGCGTGGGCCGCGTGACTACGATCTCGGGACGGTTCGCGGACGCGGACGCGGCGTTCGCCTCGGCCCTCGCGCGGTCGGATTGCCCCCGACGGCGTCCGCGTCACGGCAGCGTACGTGGCGGGCGCGCATCGCCGAGGCGCACGCGGGTCGCGCCGCCGGCGCACGCGCGGGCTACGCCACGGATCGCGCGACATTCACGTTCGGGAACCACTACTACGGGGCGCCCGCTCGCGAGACGGCTGGGCCGTCCGCTTCCCGGCCGCCCGTCGGCGCCGGTGGGCGATGGCCCGTCGCACGGCTCGGTCCGTCACGGGCCGTGGCTCGCCGCGGCCCGGGCGCTGGTCTCGGTGGGGCTGTGGGACGAGGCGGCCCCGTGCTATCCGCACGGCGGTCCCGCGGCAGCCGGCTCGCGCGCCCCTGCGGTCGCGCTCGGAGCCGCGAGCCGCCGCGCCGCGACGCGGCGGCCCTCTCGACGCCATCGGGCTGGCGCAAGACGCCGCGGGTGATCGCGACGCGCACCCCGCGACAGGGCATCCCGCGCGGCCTGTGGCGCCTTCTCTACCCGGCCGCGCCGCGCCGACGCGTTGACCCGCGCCGCCCGACGGCGGACCTCGATCCAAACCTCGTCGCCGCGGTCGCCGCTGCAGGAGAGCGCCTTCAATCCGCTCGCCGGTGCTCGCTGCAGGCGCGCGGGACTTGCTGCCGAGGTCATGCCGTCGGTCGGCGCAGAGTTCGGCGGGCGGCGGGGCTGACCACGGTTCGACCCCGCCGATCCTGGCCGATCCAGCGATCAACCTGAAGCTGGGATGCGTGCACCTGAGCAGACTACCGGCGCCGCTTCGGCTCGATCCGCGCGGGCGCTGGCCGCGTACAACGGCGGGCCCTTCGCGGTCGAGCGCTGGAGCCCTGCCTTGCGGGCCGGGACGACGATGAGGCGCTTCGTGGAGCGGATTCCCATCCCCGAAACGCGCATCTACGTCAAGCGCGTGCTCGGTAGGCACCGCATGTACGCGATCGCTTGGCCCACGGACTCGGGGAAGTACGGGGGACATTCCCCTCCTCTGGTCGACGGTTCGTCAGCGCGATCGCAGGACGCGTGCACTGCGCGCAGCCGGACTTCAACGCCTCCTGAGCACGCGGCGCGCCAGCGCTACTGTGGCTGCTCAAGATGCGCGAGGCCTGCGAGGATGAAAAGAATCCCCTGGAGCACCGGGGCACCAGCCCGGCGACCCCAGCAAGAGCAGAGAGATCCAGCGATCAGTCGAAAGCCTTCCGGGCTCGCGAGACTTCGAGCTTCACGGTCGCCCACGATGCGCTTCCGGGTCGAGCACGCCCTCGAACACGAAGCGCGCGTCGCCGGCCAAGCGAGCGGTCAGCCGGGGCGCGCCGGATCTCCTGCTGGATGCGTACGGTGCAGCATGGACCGCTGCGCGCGCGACGACAACCGTCTCCGGGTACCGGCGAGCAACCGCGCGGCCAGCGCGAGCGGCGACGCGCTCGGTGCCGCAGGAGAGCGTTCGTTCTCGACGCCGCGCTCCACGTGCGGACGCTGGACTCGCCCCTGCTCGATCGCTCTCGACGAGATCACGTTCGCCCCGACGGGAGCTCGGGATGCCGTCGCAGCCGCCGGCCCGACCGCGCTCAGTGGCGAACGGTGGAAAGCCCCGCGACAGGGATGACGACATGCGGGACAGCCCGCGAGCACGCCGGCCATCGAAACGTCTCGGCCGCGGTCTTCGAGGACGATCGCGCCGCGATCCTCGGGCGGCGGGCGTCAGGCGCACCGACGCCCCTCCGAACCCTGGCTGGGACGTCGCCGACCGAGGTCGCGAGAGTCATGGCCGCGCGCCGGCGCGCAAGTCCGCGCGCCGCGCGCATCGTGCCGCGCAGCGGCCCGTTCCGCAAAAGGCCTCGCCGCCATCGGGGTTGAAGAACATCACGCTCACGCGACCCGCCCCGGCAGGTGCGACGACGAGCACGCCGTCCGCGCCGACCGATACGCCCGCGGCGGCAGCGGCGCACCCACGAGGCCGCGGTCGCCCCCGGCACGCGACTCCCAGGCGCTCGCGTCGAGCGACGATGAAAGTCGTTTCCCCGCGCCCGGACATCTTCGTGAACGGCACGACGCGGCGCTCATCGTCCCACCGGCTGCTCGCGCGGATCGGCCGCGATGCACACAGCTCGACCATCGGACGACAGCCCGCTTTCGTTCGGCGGTACCGCGCGGTCCATCGCGGTGACGCGGTACGACGCGCGACCGCTCCTGGTGCCACGCGCGGGGTCGAGGAACGAGGGCTGCCGCACGACGGCGCCGCCGATGCGTCGCAAATCGCCGTCGCCGATCTTGCGGTAGACGCGATAGCCGTCGAGGGTCGTTTTCAGGACCGGGATTCCAGAGGCAGTCGCACGCATGCTCCCCTCCTGGACGGCGACGAGCCCCGAAGGCGGCGCCGGCGCGAGACCGATCCGCGCGCGTCGACGACCACCACGCGTTCGAGGACAGGCGCCCTCTGCGGTAGGGGAGGCCTCTGGCGGCCACACGCGCGCACCGCGTACCGGTAGGTCTTGCCCGGCTCTCGACCGTGGCGTCGAGCTCCTCGCGCGAGCTCAGCGGCTGCACGTTGAGCGGCCGCTCCGAGCAGCCTACCGTCCGCGGGTCCGCGATAGACGTTGTAGGTCGCGGCGTCGCCTCGGGCGCCTCCAGCGCCAGCCGGACGCCGTCGGCGCTCGCCTGCTCGGCGAGCGCTGCCGGGGCTGCGACCAGGGCAATCGTGTCGAGGTCCTTCGCGACGACGAGTGGGGGCGGTCGCCGCCGATCGCGAACGCGCGCCGTACCGCAGGGTCCAGCCGATCCCGCCGTCGGCGAGCGGTTCGGCTCGAAGGTCGCGCGACGACGATCCGATCCCCGGCTTCGCGTGCGTCCGCTTCACACCGAGGCCACGACGTCGCCGCGCACGCGAGGCGTCGAGGCTCGGTGGGCGCAGTGGCGACCGCGCGGGCTACGCCACGCGCGAAGGATCTCAGTTCGCTGAACGGCCTGCGAGGCCTCGCGGCCGCCGCGCCCGGGGAACGGTGAGAGCGACTTCGACGCGGATCGCCGATCCTGGCACGGCCTCCGACCGCGGATGCGGCGGCGGACCTCCCTGCGGCGCGGGGGCTGAAGCGGCCCGGCTTTCCCGCACGCCAGGAGCCCGGCGACGATCAGGAAAACGACGTCTGTTTCCGGTCACAAGCCACGTGCCGTCACGGGGACCCTCGGAGCACCGCAGTGTAGCCCCGCGCGCTCGAGCGTGTTGCATACTGGTGCCGTCCCACGCCTGTCGTCACACGCGTGTCCGCGGCGTACCCTCGGTTCTGCTTGCGGCGTCAGCCGCCGACCCGAAGCCCCGTCAGGCGGAGACGTTCGACATGACGATCGGCGGCGCTCTCTTTGGGACCGAGGAGTTCCGCCGCACCGAGAGCCCCGACGGGTCGCGCTCTCGGGAAAGGTCTCTCTCGCGATCGCCCGGCGTCGGTGCATGCGTGCTGACTCAGGAGCTAGGCTCGCGCCGGGACGGGCATCCGGTCTCCTATGTCGCTCGACGTCGACGCCCCCGGCCAAGCAGGTCGTCCTGGCGCGGCGCTCGACTTACGGCGACCGATACGCGATGACGGCCACGCGCGAAAGGCGCGACGGCGCCGAAGCCGACGTCGCGCGACGCGCCGGCCGAAAGCGCCCGTGTTCCTGCTCGACAACAACTTCGCCTCGCACCTGGATGCGCTGACGCGCCGGCTCCTCGATCTCGGTGCGGGCGAGGGCAGCACGATGACCGCGATCGTTCCGCCAGGTGCTCCAGGCCATCCCCGCGCCGGCACAGCGCGGTCCGGACAGACGAGGCGCCGCTCGGGCGAGGCCCGGTCGCGACCCGATCACGTATCGCCTCGCTCATGGCTAATCGTCGCGACGGATCTCGTCGCGCTGCGCGCGGAGCGACGGCGGCCTGCTTGCGGCCGGGTTCCGGTGCAGCGGGCGATCCTGAAACGCCGGGGCTGCGAGCTTGCCGCCGCGTCCCCGTCGGCGGTCGCCGACCTGGGTTCGCCGCCGACCGCGCGTCGAGAGCGGCGATCGAGCTCAAGGGCTCGGCGGTGCTGCTTCCCGCGACGTTGCTCGTGCCCGCGTCGGACCCGGTGCCGGTTCCGCGGTCGCGTTCCATGTCCGGCTCCGGCCGAACGATAAGGACGAGACGATCGGGCCGAACAAGCCGTTCGCCGACATCTGCGCGCGGGACTGGGCGGTCGCGGGATCGCTGTCGCGCTGCGCTTCGACAAGCGAACGCTCGCGATCAAGAAAGAGCGAGCTCGCCGACGTGCGGCTCACGGACGAGTACGACGACGACGCACGGGTCGCGATCGCACTGCTCGGCGCCACGGCCGGAATCGACGCGGAGCGGGTGTTCGTGGTCGGCGGGCACTCGGAGGGCGCGATGATCGCCCGAGGATCGCCGCCGCGCCTCGGAGGCGCGTGGGATCGTCGGCTGGCGCCGGCGTCCGGTGCCGGTCGACGCGATGATCATCGATCCAGATGGCGCACGGAGCCCGAAGCTGACGGGGCGCACCAGCGATGGAGATCGCCGAGCAGACAAGCGACATCGAAGCGACGTTTGCGGCGATCCGCGATCCGAGCGGAAGGACACGCCGTCGTTCATGGGCGCGACCGCGGCCGTACTGGCGGGAGCTCATCGGCGCTGGACGTTCCGAAGATGGTCCGCGAGTCGAAGCTCCCGATCCTCGGTGCTTCAGGGGCGACCAGGACATCCAGGTGCAGCAAGGACGCCGACTTTCGAGCTGTTGAGAACGACGCGTCGGGCGACTCGGGCGGCAGCGTGACCTACCGCAGCTTCGCCGGCCTGAACCACGCTCTTCATGAAGGTCGAGCGAGGTCGACCGGCGCGGATGTACGGGGTTCCGGGACACGTCGATGCCGCGGTCGTCTCCGTGATCGCCGACTGGATCTTCCTGCGTTGACGGCGTGAGCGGCACGCGCAGACGCGGCTGCGCCGCGGCGGCGATCATGGTCGCTGTCTCCGTCGCTCGCTCGCGGCGGCGGATCGATGCCCGGTCTCCGGCAGCATAGCTCCTCGCGTCCCGAGCCAGCTGGCAGCGGCAGACCCTCTACGTCGTCGTGTTGGGAACCGCGCAGGACGGCGGCCTGCCGCACGCTGGCGTGCACCTGCCCGCGCGCGTTGCGGCCCGCCGCGATCCGAGCGCGCGCACGGGCGCGATCGCTGTCGATCGCGATCGTCGTCCCGGCCACCGGGAGCGCTACCTCGTCGACGCAACACCTCGATCTTCGCAGAACAGATCCGACCGTTCTACCCCGAGGTCGGCACCACACCGAGGGGAGGGTCGACCGCGCTCCGGTCGACGGCGTCCTCCTGACGCACGCGCACGTGGGCCACTGCTTGGGCCTCGCGTTTTCGGTTTCGAGGCCGTTGCACACGTCGGAGACTCCCGGTTCACGCGACGCCGCGCATGGCCGCGTTCCTGCGGGCGAACGCGCCGTGGAGCCGGCTCATCGCCCGTTCAGAGATCGAGCTGCGGAAGCGCCCCCGGACTCACGTTCGACCTCGATGTCGGGCGTCCGCGTGACCTCTTTGCGGTGCCGCACCGCGACGAGGACTCCGATACCGTCGGGTTCGTGATCGCGGGACCGCGGCACACGATCGCGTACGTGCCCGACACCGACGCGTGGGCCACGTGGAGCGTGGCGGCGCGGCGAGGCGCTTGCGGCGTGCGACATCGCGCTGGTCGACGGGACGTTCTACGACGGCCGATGAGCTTCCGGGAGGCGACGTCAGCGCGATCGGACACCCTCTGATGGTCGCGACGATGGACTATGCTCTCGGACCGCGTGCGCGCGGGACAGCTCCGTGTCCTCTTCACCACCTCAACCATTCCAATCACGCGCTCGATCCCCGCGGCCCCGAGCGCCGGAGGATCATCGAGAGCGGCTTTACGGTGGCGGAGACGGTCAACGCCTTCCGCTCTGCGACGTGCCGATGCCACGGGTGAGCCGTATATTCCCGATTCATGAAGCAGGAGCCTCGTCGCTCGCGATGATCGTCGGCGACGCGGCAGTGGTCTCGCGCTTTTGCCGATCGCGTGGGTGTCGCTACGATCCTCCCCGCGAAGATCGCGGTCCGCCGGTCGTTCACGACATTCGAGTCAGGGCAGGTCCGTCCCCTCGCGCGCGTCGTCTCGACGGTTCTCGCCTATTCGCGGTCAACACGCCTGACGGAAGGCTTGAGATCTTCGACGTCGGCGCCGGCCGGACCTGACCACGTCGGCTGTCGGTGCCCGGTCGGCCTGGAGCCAGTCGCCGTCGGCGTGCGAAGCGACACGGAGGTTTGGGTCGTCAACCACCTGTCCGACAGCGTCAGCATCGTCGATCTCGCGATCCGTCGCCGCGCGTCGTCGCGCACGCTCCTCGTCGGCGACGAGCCGCGCGACATCGTCTTCGCGGGCCGCGGCACGCAGCGCGCCTTCATCACCGACGCCCACCGCGGCCAGAACGTCGCCTTCGATCCGCAGCTCCACGACGCCGGGCGTCGGCCGCGCGGACGTCTGGGTGTTCGACGCGACGAGCCTCGGCGGCGAGGCTCGGCGGCACGCCGCTCGCCGATCGTCACGCTGTTCGGCGACACGCCGCGCGCGCTCGCCGCCGAGCCCCGACGGCTCGACGGTCTACGCCGCCGGTCTTCGCACTCCGGGCAACCGCGACGACGACCGTCTCGCGAGGCGTGCCGTTCCCGACGGCTCGCTGCCGGCGCCGCGCACGACAACGCCGCAGGTGCGCCGCCGCCGGAGACCGGCCTCGATCGTCAAGTTCGACGGCGCGCACTGGGTGGACGGGACCGGCACGATCTGGGACGACCAGGTCAAGTTCTCGCTCCCCGACAAGGACGTTTTCGTGCTCGGACGCCAACGCGACGCCGCCGTCGAGACCGCGTGCGTTCTCCGGCGTCGGCACGACCCTCTTCAACATGGTCGTCAACCCGGCGAGCGGCGACGTCTACGTGTCGAACACCGACGTCGCGCAACGCAGTCCGCTTCGCGGGCCAGGCGCTCTACGGCGGCTCCACCGTGCGCGGCCACGTCGCCGAATCGCGCATCACGCATCCTCGACGGCGCGGGCGTCAGCCCCGGCACCTCAACAAGCATCGTCGAGCTACGCCGTGCGTCGCCGAGCCCGCCGTCGAGAGCGGCCGAAGAGCCTCGCGATTCCGCTCGGCATGGCGGTCGACGGAGACGGCGCGACGCTTCACGTCGCCGGCGTTCGGCTCGTGGAAGGTCGGCGTCTTCGCCACGTCCGAGCTGGCGAACGACACGCTTCGTCCCGATGCACGCCAGCACCAGATCGCCGTCACCGGGCGGCAGAGTCCGACGGGGTCGTGCTCGACGAAGCGCACGGGCAGCTCTACGTGCTCACCCGCTTCGACGACGCCGATCTCGGTCGATCGACACCGGCGACGCGCGAGCGAGATCGGTCGCACCTGCGCTCTTCAACCCTGAGCCGCCGGTCGGTCGTCGCCGGGCGCAGGTTCCTCTACGACGCCGCGCGTCACCTCGGGCCACGGCGATCGCCGCCTGCGCGAGCTGCCACGTCTTCGGCGACGCGGATCAGGCTGGCCTGGGACCTCGGCGACCCTGATGGAGCGGTGCTTGCCAGACCCGAATCCGTTCCGCTTCCGGCGTGACGCTCAGGGACCGCAGTTCCATCCGATGAAGGGACCGATGGTGACGCAATCGCTTCGCGGGCTCGCCGACGTCAGGCCCGATGCACTGGCGGGGCGACCGTACGGGCGGGAGCGACCCGGGCGGCGATCGCGCTCGACGAGAGAGCTGTCGTTCAAAGTTCGACGCCGCGTTCGACGATCTGTTGGGCCGTCGCCGGAGCCGTTGGCGCCGGCAGAGATGCAAGCGCTGACCGACTTCGCGCCTGCAGTTGACCTACCCGCCGAATCCCGGTACGCGCGAACTCGACAACACGCTCGACGCCGAAGATCAGGCGCTCGGCGAGAACTTCTTCAACCATCGCCTCCTCGACCCGCAGTCAGGCTGCGCGATCGTGCCATCGCCTCAGCCGCGGACTTGGCACAGTTCGGCACCGACGGCCTGTCGAGCGAGGACGGGCGAGCCGCAGGACTGTTCAAGATCCCGCACCTGAGGAACGCGTACCAGAAGGTCGGCATGTTCGGTATGCTGGAGCGTCCGGACACTCTCCCCGGCGACAAACGGCGATCAGGGGCCGCAGATCCGAGGCTTCGGGTCCAGTCACGACGGCATCGATCGATGATCCATCGTCCGAGTTTCTTCGTCTTCGCTGAGTCTTCCAGTTTTCGACGAACCCGGCGACTGGCGGCGCTGCAGCGTACGGCCGTCGCGGACTTCGTGCTCGCGTTCGACTCGAACCTCGCGCCGATCGTCGTGCCAGCAGGTCCGACGCTCACCGCGGGTAACGACGCCGTCGTCGGCCCACCGCATCGATCTCATGATCCAGCGGTGCGCGCTGGACCCCCGCGAGTGCGACCTCGTCGTCAAGGGGAACCAAGGCGGCGAGGCGCGCGGCTGGCGCTTCGCGCCTCCCGGCCAGTTCCGTATCCGACCGATCTTCTGAGCCACCGCTGACCGACGCCACGCGTTTCGGAGGCCTAGTGCCACGATCCCGGGCGGGAGCTGACCTACACGGCGATGCCCGCCGGTTCCAGGCGCGCGGGCCGGAACGGACCGCGACGAGGACAGGTCCCTCGACGCGGATGACTGCGGTCCCGCCGACCCCCTCGACGCCAGCGGGGGCGACGGAGCTGTACGACGGCATCGACAACGACTGCAACCCCCTCACCCCCGACGGGGCGAACGGAGCTTGGCTGGCGCGTCGTGCGACGGCGCCGACTTCGACTCCTGCGCCGACGGTGTTTACGCCTGCACCGGCGGCGCGAAAGCCTGCACCGATGACGCCGCGTGACCGCACGGCGACGTCTGCGACAGCGTCGACAACGACTGCGATGACGGCACGATCGACAGCGACCAACCTGCGCCGGCGCTACGACGCCGATGGGAACAGGCGCGTCGACGGCGTCGATCTGTCGTGGTTCGCGCCGCGCGTTCAGCCAGTAGCGACGTGCGCGAACCCCCAGGCGCAGTGGTGGTACGTGGTCGATTACAACCACGACGGCTGCGTCGACGGCGACGATCTCTGCTATCCTGGCGCAGACCTCCAGGGGGAACGGCCTGCAGCGGCGGCGTCTCTGGTGCTAACGTGACAGTCTGAGCCCACGCGTTGCGTCCCCGTCATATGGCGGAGCGCGGACGATGCACTCAATCCGTGACGATGATGTAGGCCGCACGCGAAGCAGATTCATGCGGAGAGCTTCGGTTGGGCGCTGGCCTGCTGTCGATCAGGACCGGTCGCTCGCGCGAGGAGTCTTGCAAAGTGGCGTACGTGAAGGTGCTCGACGGCGGCGCGCGATTCGACCGGGAGGTCGAGCTTCAAGACATTCCTGTTCGGCGTGATCCGCCAGGACGGCGCTGGAACAACGCCGCTCGCGGTGGCTTTCCACCGCTGCAGCTGGCGCGGTGGTTCACCTCGCGGGACGGAGACGCGGGCAGCCCGCCGATCCGAGGCAGCCTCGATGCGTTCCGAGGCGCGCGCGCGCGCTTGTCGCTGACGCCTCGAACGGCTGCTCCGGCTCGTCAGCGCGAGGTGCTGCACCTCGTTTTCCTGAGATCTGACGATCGAACGAGGCCGCAGGCGTCCTCGGCATGCGACGACGGGCTCGGCGCGACAGCACACGAACGCGGCAAAGGCACGGCTGCGCGAGCTGCTGCCGCGGAGCGAACCGATGAGACCGGGCGACGACCGGGAACTTCGCGAGACGGTTCGCGGCTCCTGCGGGGAGGATGCGGCGAGGCGCGCCGCCGCCGTTGTTCGCAAGAGTTCTGCGGCCGGAGGATGGCGGTCGCACCGCCAGCGCTCCAGTTGGTTCCGTCAGCATGTGCTCGCCGCCGCGGCGGCTGCGTCTACGGTCGCGACTCGTCAGGTTACCGACGGCGGTGGGGACGACTCGATCCGAGACGGCGATCCGCCGAAGGCGACGGCGTTATCGTCCTGGACAGCGCCCGACGGATGAACTTGCTGACCCTTGTCCGGCCTCGAGATCCCGAGACTGCCGTTCCCTCACTTTCGTTGTCGTCGGTGACGCTTCCGGAGACGTCACGCGCGACAGCACCAGGAGAAACCCGATGAGACGACTCGTGAGCCCTGTTCGCACGTCTCTTCTGCTCGCGACGCATGGCGCTGGCGGACCCGGGGTGGGCCCAGCGCGCACGCACCGATGGCCCGCGCATGGGGGCTTGGGTATGGGCGGTCCGATGGAGCACGACCTCTTCCCGCCCGAGCTGATCCTCATGAACCAGATGGCGCATCCGGCTGAGCACGGAGCAGGTCGACGCGATCAAGAAACAGGTCGGCGACACGCACAGCCCGCGTGCTCGACGCCCAGGTCGATCTGCATCGCGTGACCGAGCAGCTCCACGGGGCGCTGCAGGCCCCGAAGGTCGACGAAGCCGCGGTCTGTGGCCTCTCGGCCTCCCAGGCGATGGACCTGGAAAAACAGGTCAAGACCGCGCATCTGACGCTGATGATCCGGGTGAAGAACCTGCTCACCGCGGACCAGCAGGAGAAGGCGCGAGCCCTGGCCGCCGCAGCACGCGGCGAGGACAGACCGCGCGCCCCGCCGGCCAGCGGACTAGGGCTTCGGTGCGCAGGCGCGATCCGCGCGTCGACGACGAACGAGTTCTTGCGGTCGCCGGTGACGATCAGCGGATTGACGTCGAGCTCGGCCAGCTCGCCCTCGAGGTCGCCGACCAGCCTGCGACAAGCGCAGCAGGGACTCCTCGAGGAACTGCGAGATCGACCGGCTTCTCTCCGCGCGCGCCGGCCAGGAGGCGGATAGCCCTTGATCCTCTCGATCATCGCGCGGGCGTTGACGTCCGTCAGAGGGTGGATGCGCGACCGAGACGTCCTTCATGACCTCGACGAAGATTCCGCCCAGCCCGAACATCAAGACCGGACCGAACTGCGGGTCGCGCGTCATCCCCAGGATCGTCTCGCGGCCTCCGGCGATCATCCGCTGGACCTGGATCTTCAGACCTCGGTCCTTCGACTCGCAGCCGCGAAACAGAGTCCTCGAACGCGCGCGGCGACCTCGTCGGCGTTCGCGAGGTCGAGCTTGACGCCGCCCAGATCCGACTTGTGCACGATCGCATCGGAGGCGGCCTTCAGAGAACGACCGGATAGCCGAGCGCGTGCGGCCGCCGTCGATCGCTTCCGCGCCGGCGACGTGCAGTCAGCCGGACGGCGCCAGCGGGAAGCCGTAGGCGGCGAGCACCTCGCGAGACCTCGCGCGCGGACGGCATCGTCCGCCCCGCCTTCCGCGCCGACGGCGATCGCCCGTTCGCGCGCGGCCGGGATCGCTCGCGAAACGTCACCGGCTTTTCCGACGGGCCGGTCGCGCAGCACGCGGTAGCGCGCCGAGCCCGCCATGGCCGCCGCGGCGTTCTCCGGGAACCGGTAGACGGGAACGCGGCGCTGTCTGCAGCCACGCGATCCCCTCGTCGCTGCCGCTGCTTTCCCATGAACACCGACAGGACCGGCTTTCTTGCCGTCCGCCGCCTCCGCGATCGCGACCGCGACCTCGTAGGCGTCGATCATGATCGGCGAGACGAAGATCGCGATGATGCCGTCCACGCCGGGATCCTTCGCACGAGCGTCGAGCGCCGCGCGGTAACGCGACGGCGTCGGCAGAGGCGATCATGTCCACCGGGTTCCCGACGGACGCCTCGGGCGGAAGCGCCTTCGCCAAGGCCCTTCGGGTCTTGGGCACGCATCCGGCGAGCGAGTCAGCCCGGCGCCCGATGAGCGCGTCGGTGCAGAGGATGCCGGGACCGCCCGCGTTCGTGACGATCGCGATGCGGTCCCCGACGGGACCGGCTGATTGCGCGAGCGCCTGCGCGAGCGTGAACATCTCCTCCATCGACGACACGCGCAGCGACGCCGCACTGCTCGAGCAGGGTGTCCGAGGCGACGTCCGAGCCCGACGATCGACCCGGTGTGCGAGGTCGCGCGCGCGCTCCTGCGCGCTGCGCCGCCGCCTTCACGGCGACGATCGGCTTCTTGCGCGTGACGCGCGCGCGCGATCGTCGTGAAGCGCCTGGGGTTGCCCGAACGACTCCGAGGTACATGAGGATCGCCTGGACGTCGGGGTTGTCCTCCCAGTACTCGAGGAGGTCGTTGCCCGGACACGTCGGTCTTGTTCCCCATCGAGACGAACATGGCGACGCCCGAGCCCGTTCTCGGACGGCGTCGGCGAGGATCGCCTCGCCCAGCGCCCCCGACTGCGAGACGAAGTCCGACGTTCCCGCGCACCGGCGTCGTCGCCGGCGAACGTGGCGTTCAGCTGGCACGTCGCGTCTCCGTGTTGACGACCCCCATGCAGTTGGGGCCGACCATCCGCATGCGGTAGCGCTGCGAGCTTCGCCTTGAGCTTGGCCTCGAGCCGCGCGCCGTCCGACTCCGACCTCCTTGAACCCCGCGGTGATGACGATCAGCCCGCGCACGCCCTTCCTGCCGCAGGCTCGTCACGACGACCGCGAGCACCCGCTCCTTCGCGACACGTCACGATCGCGCAGATCGACCGGGCCCGGGATCGTCCTTGATCGACCGGAAGCAGCGTATGGAGTGGATGGCCTCCGCCATCGGATTGACCGGATAGACGGGGCCGCTGAAGCCGTACTCCACGAGGTTCGCCAGGATCTCCCGGCCGATCGTCTGGCGCTTGCGGGACGCGCCGATGACGCGCGACCGAGCGTGGCCGGAAGATGGCGTCGAGACGAACCGGAGCGAGGAGGTCTCGATCGCTGGCTGGGGCATCGCCGACGAAACGATAGCGAAATGGCGCCGTGACCACGAAGCGGATCGCGATACTGGGGGCGGCAGGACGTGACTTCCACGATTTCAACACGGTCTTCAGGGACGATCCCGTGGTCGCACGTCGTATGGCGTTCACGGCGACGCAGATCCCAGGCATCGCCGGACGCCGGTACCCGGCGGCGCTCGCGGGAACGCGCTATCGCCGACGGGATTCCGATCGTCGGAGGAAGACCTCCCGCCTGATCCGTGACGAGAAGGTCGGATACCTGCGTCTTCTCGCTACTCCGACGTCACGCACGAGCACGTCATGCACTTGGGCTCTTTGTGCATCGCGTCCGGCGCCGACTTCATGCTGCTTCGCGGCCGACCGCACGATGCTCAAAGCTGCGTGTGCCGGTGGTCGCCATCACCGCCGTGCGGACCGGTGCCGGAAAGAGCCAGACGACGCGCTACATATCGAACATCCTCAAGCAGTCTCGGGAAGAAGGTCGTCGGCGATCCGCCACCCCATGCCCTACGGCGACCTCGCCGCGCAGGCGTGCCAGCGATTTGCGACGTACGCCGATCTCGACACCGAAAAGTGCACGATCGAGGAGAGGGAGGAGTACGAGCCCACATCGACAACGGTTTCGTCGTCTACGCCGGGATCGACTACGGCCGCATCCTACAAAGGGCGCAGGACGAGGCGGAGGTCATCCTGTGGGACGGCGGCAGCAACGATCTGCCGTTCTACGTTCCACGCTTCCATATTTGCATCGCCGACCCGCACCAGCGCCGGGCACGAGACCGCGTACCACCCTGGCGAGGCGAACTTCCGGCGCGCCGACGTCATCGTGGTCAACAAGTGTCGACACCGCCGAGTGGGCGGCACATCGCGTCCGTCGAGAGCCGCGGCAGGCCCGGGTGAACCAGAAGGCACGCGTGCGTGCGCGCCGACTCCCCGTCACCGCCGATCGGCCGGAGCTCGATCGCGGGCAGAAGATCCTCGCGGTCGAGGACGGTCCGACGCTCACGCACGGAGGCATGCGCTACGGCGCAGCCTGCGTGGCCGCCAAAGCAGCTGCGGCGCCGCCGAGCTCGTCGATCCCAGCCCGTATGCCGTCGGCTCCATCCGCGACACGTATCGCGAAGTACCCGAACGCCGTCGGCATCCTCCCCGCGATGGGCTACGGGGACGCCCAGATCGCCGAGCTCGAAGAGACGATCCGCCGCACCCCCTGCGACGTCGTCGTGATCGGGACCCCGATCGACCTCACGCGCGTTTTGAAGATCGACAAGCCCGCCGTACCGGGTTGCGCTACAACCTGCGCGAGCGGGTTCCCGGGAGCCTCGAAGCGGAGATCGTGAGAGCGATCGCCGAAGCCGGCTCTAGGCGCGCCTGACGCCGGACAACAGGTAGTCGACGACGTCGGAGGCGGCGTAGCGCGCGCGCTCGCCGAGGTGCTTCCAGATCGAGACGAGGTCGTCGCCGCTCGTCAGCAGCGGCTTCTCGTCGACGCCCTCCGGCCGCGCCTGTCCGTGGCCGATGTTGGCCAGGAGGCGCGTTGCAGAGGCAGCCGCGCCCTTCGGTCTCGGCGATCGCGTCCCGCCCTTCGCGACGAAGTCCTCGACTGGCTCGGCCGGGCACCGATAGTCGAGACTGCCCCGCCAGATTGCGGAACGCGGTGCGGAGGTAGCCGAGATCGCAGACGCGCTTGCGGTCGGCGTCCTGGAATCCGCCGCCCTCCATCTTGACGACCTTGAACGGGGAAACCCGTCGGGGAGATCCGCGGATCCGTGTGCACGTGCACCTTCCCTGGCGCGCCACGCCGGCCAGGATCTGCTCCTTGATCTCGGGCGCCAGCCCCGACTCTTCGCAGTAGGCGAACAAGCGTTCCACCTGAATCCCGGCGGCTCCGGCGTGCAGCGCCTCGCGCAGGCCCGTCCGCGGAGCCGGTCCCCCGGCCATCCAGAACGGAAGCCCCGAGGTCGCGCACGCTTGCGAAGTCGGGATGTCGCGCATCGCCGTAGATCGGCTCGCCGCGATCGTTCAGCTTGGAGCTCGCCGCGCGGGGAGCGTTGTGTCCGCCCGCGACGGGGCGCCTCGAAGACGAAGCCGTCCACCTTGGCCGTTGGCCTTGTGCGCCAAGCGACGCCGCCAGCGTATGCGACGAGACGATCGGCAGGAACTTCGGGCGGTTGAGCGGCGTTGTCGCGGTCCGCGCCGTGCTCTCGCGGGTCGAGGGTCAGGTACTCGGTCTCGCCGGCGGGAAGCCCTGACGCGTCGAACTTCATCGAGGCGGGCTTGTGCTCGGCCAACGCGTCGAGAACGCCGGGATCTCCTTCGGGATACCGGCGCCCATCAGCACGTAGTCCACGCCGGCGAGCATCGCGCCGTAGAGCGACGCCGAGGTTGGGCATCTGAACCTTCGTCAGGAGGTTGATGCCGATCAGTCCCGTCGTGCCCTTCCTTCGCCAGATGGACCTCGACGAAGTTGGCCAGCATCGTGATGCGCTGACGGAGCAGCGTTCGGTCGGTCTGCCGGTACATCGGGAGCAGCCGGTAGGGCTCCCCGCTCTTCCGGCCCTCCGGGCGGAAGTAGCGGCGTCAAGACCTCGGCGCTGACCTCCGGCATCGGGAACTTCGCCATCGCCCTGCCGGACGTGGCCGCCTATATCCCCGTCCTGCAGCCGCCGCACGAGGATCGTGTCGATGACCGTGCCCGAGACCACGCCGAGCTGCCCCTTCGAGCGCGACGGCGCGGGCCAGCACCCAGTTGGAGACGCCCGGCGCCCATGCCGCCCTGGATGATCAGAGGGTGGGAGCCGGGGAGGAACGCGTCGAAGGTGGTATCCACGGCGCAGCCTAGCGCGTCAGGCCGGGACTCCACCTGAAGGTCGGCGGCGAGCAAACGGTGGAAATGGTGTGCGGCCGTCTCGATCGCCGGGGGCGTAGATACCCCGGTCGTACGCCGGCGATCCCAGCCCCTTGCTGGACCGACTCGCAGATCGACACGTCTTCCTCTTGGACCCGGTGGCTGGCCGTCGATGCTCTGCTCGATGAACTCGCTGCGCCTTGGGCCCCTCGGTGTCGCGGAAGTAGAAATCGAAGATCACGCCGGGTGCGGTCGTGCCCCGAGCGGCACGACCCAGTTGGTGTCCAGGATCGAGCCCGTACCGGTTGAGCATCAGGTTGGGGTAGACGAACGCGTAGAGCGCCTCGTCCGCCGATCCGCTCCGCGAAATCGCCGCCTCCGTGCCGCCGGGGGCTTCCTCGGGCGAGCGGCAGGACTGATCGAGACGACGCTCGAACAGCTCCGTGACGTACGTGTCGAGATCGAGCTGCCCGGCCAGAGCCTTGTGAAGGACGGAGACGTGGTATCCGCCGTCCAGGTAGTTGTCGACGTAAACCTTCCAATTGCAGCGCACGTCGTACGAACGACGGCGCGACAAACTTGAGATCCGCCGGTCGAAGAGCGCCGCAAGGCGCGGCGCGAGCGCCGCGCAAGCTGAGCCGTCGAGCGGCGGCGGGTCCTCTCCCAGATTGATGAACACCAGGGGTCCCCACGCCTCGACACGCGCCGCGGGCTTGAGGGAGAACCGCTCGCGGTCGAAGATCTCGCTCGTGACCGAGGCGCGGCGCGCGGGTGAGTCGTCCGTCCAGACGGTAGGCATCCAGCCGTGATAGGGGCAGACGAGCTCCGTCAGGTTGCCTGTCGCCCGCGCACACCTCCGCCGCGTGATGCCGGCAGACGTTGTGAAATGCGCGAAGCGATCC
>ERZ1370068.5571-contig-4592_pt1 | contig 17184 bp, 30 predicted proteins | sample MGYA00561227_ERZ1370068 | MGnify/ENA primary metagenome ERZ1370068 (study PRJEB38410, sample SAMEA6850437) | metagenome | study: Metagenomic assessment of the ecological functions of the soil: analysis of the soil microbiota associated with the...
CGCGCCAACAACCTGCTTGAACTCGAACATGTCGCTTTCGCGGGAGAACCGGTAGGTGGACCAGGCAAACGGCGCCGCGCGCTGGAGCGAGCGGACGTCGGCGACGTCCATGCTCACGTGCACGAACCGGCGGCCGTAGCGCCGCGATGAGCTGACGGCGGTCACCTCCACGCCCGGCCCGACGAAAAACGCACGGACGGCCTCGCGGTCGAAGCGCGCCCGGGAGCCCGGATTCAAAGTCGACGCCACGCAGCGCGACAAGCGCGGGAACGGATGCGTTGACGTTCAGCGTCGCGGCTCCATCGAGGCGGAGAGTACAGCTCCTCCTCGTACTCATGCGCTTCTTCACGAGCCGCCCCCGCATGCGGAGAGCAGCAGCGCGGCGGCAACGGCCATCAGGACCCGCGAACGCATCTCCTCGAATGATATCCTCGTGGAGGCGGACCTCCCGTCCGCCCTCCCGGATCACCCCGCCCGACGCTTTTCCTGATCGACGGCAGCTCGCAGATGTACCGCGCGTATCACGCGTTTCGCGGCAGAGGACTGTCGAACCAGGAAGGGCACACGACGCACGCGGTGTATGTCTTCGTGACGATGCTGCGGAAGCTGATTGCCGGATCACAAGCCGGGCTACATCGGCGGCGTCGTTCGACCTCGCGCGGCCCGACGTTTCGCGATCAGATCTGCGGACGACTACAAGGCGCAACCGCGCGGCGATGCCCGACGACCTTGCCGAGCAGATCAACTGGGTGCACCAGGCGTGCGAGGCGATGGGCGTGCCGATCGTCACCGCCGCGGGCTACGAAGCGGACGACGTGATCGGCACGCTGGCCAAGCAGCGCGGCGGCCGACGGGTTCGAGGTCGCGATCGTCTCGATCGACAAGGACTTCTTCCAGCTGGTCGGCGACGGCATCCGCGTCTACGACCCGCGCGAGGATGGCGCGTGGTTCGACGCCGCCGGCGTCGTCGAGAAGTTCGGCGTGCAGCCGGCGCAGGTGGTCGACGTGCTCGGCGCTCGTCGGCGACACCAGCGACAACGTCGCCGGCGTGCCCGGCATCGGCAAGAAGGGCGCGGTCGATCTGATCACGCAGTGCGGCAGCCTCGACGCGCTGCTCGACACAGCGGCAGACCTCAAGCCGAAGCAGCGCGGAGGCGCTGGTCACGCACCGCGCGGCCGCGCTGCAGAGCCGCGAGCTCGTGACGATCCGGACGGACGTGCCGGTTGACGTGGATTTCGACGGCCCTGCAAGTATCGCGGCGCGTCGCGGGAGCGCTGCTACGAGCTGTTCTACGCGCCTGGCGTTCCGCACGCTCGTCAACGAATACGCGCCGACCGCCGACACGCATCCAGAAGGACTACACGCTTGTGTCGAACCAGCGAGGAGCTCGACGCGCTCGTCTCGGAGCTTCGCGCGGCCGGCGAGTTCGCGCTGCGTCGTCATCCCGAGCGAGCCGTCGGCGATGCGCGGCGTCGATCGTCGGCCTCGCATGCTCGACCGCGCGATCGCGAGGCGCGCTACGTTCCAGTTGGTCACGAGGGCGCCGAGGGCGGCGGCGACGACCTGCTGCCGGCGCGCGAGCGCGCCGCGAGCAGCTCGAGCGCGCGACGCCGTGCTCGACCGCCTTCAAGTCCGCTGCTCGAGGACCCGTCGATCAGGAAGGTCGGCCACGATCTGAAGTTCGACGCTCATCGTGCTGGCCGCGTCACGGCATCGCGCTCGCGGGGCCTCGAGTTCGATTCGATGCTCGCCAGCTATCTGCTCGACGCGACGCGGCCGGGGCATCCGCTCGAGGAATCGTCGCTCGAGCATCTGGGCTACAAGGCGCTGACCGAAGAGGACGTGTGCGGCCGGGGCGCGAAGGCGCTGCCGTTCGCGCGACTCGCGCCGGAAGCACTGCTCACCTTCGCCGGCGAACGCGCCGACCTGGCGCGACAGCTGTCGAACCGGCTGGCGCCGCTGCTCGTCACCGATCAGCCTCGAGGAGGTCTATCGCGAGCTCGAGATGCCGCTGATCCCGGTGCTCGCCGACATCGAGCGCGCCGGGATCCGCATCGACGGCCCGGCGCTCGCCGCGCAGTCGCAGCACATCGAGCAGGCGCTCGCCCAGCACACGCGCGCGCATCTGCGAGCTGGCCGGCGAGCGAGTTCAACATCAACTCGCCGAAGCAGCTCGGCGAGATCCTGTTCGAGAAGCTGCAGCTGCCGGCGCTGAAGACGGACCGGCAAGACGCGATCGGCGTCGACGGCGGTCGGAAGTGCTCGAGGAACTGGCGCTGACGCACGAACTGCCGCGCCTCGATCCTCGAGTGGCGCGGCGCTGCATGAAGCTGAAGGGCACCTACATCGACGCGCTGCCGCTGCTGGTGCATCCGGACACCGGGCCGCGTGCACACCTGCTTCAACCAGGCGGTCGCCGCGACCGGACGCCTGAGCAGCTCGCGATCCGAACCTGCAGAACATCCCGATCCGCACCGGAGCTCGGTCGCGAGATCCGGCGCGCGTTCATCGCCGACGCCGGGCACGTCCTGATCTCCGCCGACTATTCGCAGATCGAGCTGCGCGTGCTCGCGCACCTGGCGGGCGAGAAGGCGCTGATCGAGGCGTTCCGCAGCGGCGAGGACATCCACGACCGCACCGCGCTGCAAGGTGTTCGGCGCCGAACAGCGGCCTCGACGCGCACGAGCTGCGGCAGCCGCGTCGAAGATCGTCAACTACGCGCGTGCTGTACGGAAAGACGCGCGTTCACGCTCGCCAAGGACATCGGCGTCACGCAGGAAGCCGCGCAGGAGTTCATCGACGCCTATTTCGCCGGCTTCCCGCGCGTCCGCGCGTTCATCGACCAGCACGCTCGACGAGGCCCGCGCGCACCGGCGTCGTCAAGACGATGTTCGGGCGGCGGCGGCTCGTGCCGAATCTGACGAGCCGGAACTTCCAGATGCGGGCGCAGGCCGAGCGCGACGCGGTCAACATGCCGATCCAGGGCACGGCGGCCGACATCCTCAAGCGCGCGATGATCGACCTGCATGCCGCGCTGCGCGCGCCGGCATGCGCGACGCGGATGATCCTGACCGTGCACGACGAACTGCTGTTCGAGGCGCCGCAGGACGAAGCGGACGACAGCGCGCGGCGGTGGTCCGCGAGCGGATGGAAGGCGCGGTGACGCTGGACGTGCCGCTCGACGGTGGACGTCGGCATCGCGGACAACTGGCGGGATGCGAAGCCGTGATTCGGGTAATTCAAAATACAAAATGTCAAAATGCAAACCCAACGTCGTGTTTGCATCTTGCATTTTGAATTTTAATTGCGGTTACTTCCACTGTTCTTGATCAGGCTCCACTGGTTTCTCAGTGACTCGGCAGCATCCGCCTGCTCGCGGCCGGCACGCGAGCGCGGCGCGTTCCAGGAATGATCGCCTGCGGATCACGAGGCGATCGATATCGGCGCGCAGCCGCGACGGACGTCTCGGGGCCGAGCGTCGCGCGAATCCACGCCGCGACCGCCGCATCCCACGCCGTATCGAGATCTCCCGACGCCTCGCGCGGCAACCGCTCGCCAGTAATTCGCGGGCGCGCTGCCCGGATCGCGTCGAAGCTCCGCGTCCATGCGCCCGGTAATCCTCGCGTGAAGCCGCGCACGGCCGTTCAGGCACGGCCGCCTGCGCTTCGCGATCGAGCGCCGTCGCCCACCAGTCGAGCAGCATCAGGCGGTCGTGATCCGGCAGCAACAGCGCCCCGCGTTCGAGCGCGGTGTCGAACAAGTCGGCGGCGGGACCGAACAGATCCGCCGAAATAGCAGCGACTGGCCGAGGCCGACGAGGAAATCCACCTGGTCGCGCGGCGAGAGCATCGCGGCGCGAATCACGTTGAGCGCCTCGCGGGCGGCAGCAGATCGGCGGGGTCGGCGGCGCGGCGATATCGTTCGAGGTGCGCGCGGGCGTCCACGAGCGCCGCCGCATCGGCTGCGGCCAGGCTGGGTGCGGGCGACCGACGGCCGCCGCAATCGCGCCGTCGTAATCGGCGGCGTTGTAGAGCATGCGGGCCTTCGCGCCAGCGCCGCGTCGGCTCCGCCGCATACACGCCGGGGACGCCAGCAGCACCGCCACGATCGTGACCGCAACTCGCATCTGAACATCGTAGTCTTCCAATACGCTTTGTTACAATGCGCTCCGATGACCGGTTCCGGTGGTCGTGCCACGTGCCGAGCACGCGATCTCGCGTAAATCTATCGACCCCGATGCCCTGAAGGTCCTCTACCGCCTCCACCAGAACAACTACGCCGCCTACCTCGTTGGCGGCAGCGTGCGCGACCTGCTGCTCGGCCGCAGGCCGAAGGACTTCGACATCGGCACCTCCGCGCATCCGTATCAGGTCAAGCGGCTGTTCCGGAACTGCTGGATCATCGGGCGGCGCTTCCGGCCTCGCGCACGTGCGGTTCGGTCCCAAGACGATCGAGGTCGCGACGTTCCGCCGGCAGCTGAGCGCCGCGGAGCTTGCCGCGCCCGACGAGCCCGGTGGAGGCATCGTCGTCGATGAACTGGGCGACGTCGACCGGCTGATCCATCGCGACAACACGTTCGGCACGCCTGAAGAGGACGCGTTCCGCCGCGACTTCACGGTCAACGCGCTCTTCTACGACATCGCCGACTTCTCGATCATCGACTACACCGGCGGCCTGCGAGGATCTCGAGGCGCGCGTCGATCCGCTGCATCGGCGATCCGACCGAGCGCTTCCAGGAGGATCCGGTGCGGATGATTCGCGCGGTCGTCGATGGCATCGCGCCTCGACTTCGCGCATCGATCCGCCGATCGACGCCGCGATCGCGGCGCACCGCGGCGACCTGGCGCGCAGCGCGCCGGCGCGGCTCATCGAGGAGATCTACAAGCTGCTGCGGGCGGGAGCGGCCGAGAAGGCCTTGCGCATGCTGGCGGAGCGGCGCCTGCTCGAGCCGATCGCCCCGGAGATGCAGAAGCGCGCGGGCGACGCCCTGTGGAAATCGCTCGCGTCGCTCGACCGCGTACCGGCACCGGTTCGAAGAAACGCCGGAGGCGCTCACCAACGCGATGCTGCTCGGAACGCTGCTCATGCCGCTCGGCTACGACTTCCGGCCGCCGCCGGTCGTGCTCGATGCCGATGGACGCCGCGAAGAAGGAACCGGCGCTGTCACTCGGCCTGCTGCCGCTCGCGCGACGCGACGTCGAGCGCCTCCGCCACATCCTCAGCTTCCAGCGCCGGCTCACCGACCTGCACCTGTCGCCGCGCGCGCGCGCGGACCTTGATGCACCGCGGCCCGTTCCGCGAGGCGATGACCTGGCTGGAGATTCACGGCGACGCGCCGGAGGTGCTCGAGCACTGGCGCGGCTTCATCGAGGCCGGCGAAAACGTTCGAAGCCCGGCGAGGACGGGCGTCGGGCAGCGCATCCACGGCGCAGACGCCGGCGCCGAGGCGGCGGCCGTTCCGACGCCTGCGCACGTAACTCCCAATTCCCAAGCCTCAGCTCCCAAGGATTCCAGCTTAGGAGTTGGGGTTCGGAGTTGGGAGTTGGCGTTTGCTACCCGTGCTTCCGTTCGAATTCGCGCATGAACGACACGAGCGCGTCGATGCCCTCCTCGGGGAACGCGTTGTAGATCGACGCGCGCATGCCGCCGACGGAGCGGTGCCCCTTGAGGCCGTCGAAGCCGGCGGCGGTTGATTCCTTCACGAACGTCTTCTCGAGCTCCTCGGTCGCGCAGCCGGAACGTCACGTTCATCAGCGACCGATCTGCCTTCGCGCGCCGTGCCGCGATAGAAGCCCGGTGCGATCGATCTCGGCGTACAGCTTCGCCGCCTTCCGCTGGTTGACCTTCGCGATCGCCTCGAGCCCGCCCTGCGATCGCAGCCACTTCATCGTCAGGCCGAGGATGTAGATGCCGAACGTGTTCGGCGTGTTGTAGAGCGAGTCGTTCTCCGCCTGCACCTTGTAGTTCAGCATCGTCGGCAGCGCGTCCGGCGGAGCGCGCCAGCAGATCCTCGCGGATGATCACCAGCGTCACGCCGGACGGCCCGAGGTTCTTCTGCGCGCCGGCGTAGATCAGCGCGTGCCGCGCGACGTCGATCGGGCCGCTGAACATGTCCGGACGAGGTGTCGCTGACGAGCGGCGCGTCGCCGACATCGGGCAGCGACTTCCACTCGCGTGCCCTCGATCGTGTTGTTGCTCGTCATGTGGACGTAGCGCCGCGCCCGGCGTCAGCTTCAGCTCTCGCCGCGTCGGGAATGCGTGAGTAGTTGCTCGGCCTTGGTCGTGCCGGCGACGTTCACCGTGCCGACCTTCTGCGCTTCCTTGATCGCCTTGTCCGCCCACGAGCCGGTGTCGATGTAGTCGGCCGTCGCGCCCGGCGCCGAGCAGGTTCATCGGCACCATCGAGAACTGCAGGCTCGCGCCGCCCTGCAGCATCAGGATCTTGTAGTTGGCCGGGACGCCGGCGAGCGCGCGGATGTCGTCGCTGCGCCTTGCGCAGGATGTCCTCGAACGTCTTCGAGCGGTGGCTGATCTCCATCACCGACATGCCGACGCCGGGCAGCGCAATCAGATCGCGCTGCGCCTCTTCGAGAACCGGCAGCGGAAGCACCGCCGGACCGGCGGAAAAGTTGAACACGCGTGTTGCTGTCGGCATGAATGGCAGCTCCGATCTGACACCTGAAGCCTAAATCTTAACGACGTGCAAGCTCAGAATGTCCTGGTTGCCGCTGCGCGATTGTTTTCAGGAGGTCGGCCGGCGGCTCGCCGTCGAGATTGATGCGCGCGATGGCCGCCTCGGCGCCCTTCGAAGATGACGTTCTCCGTCTCCTGGACGTTCAGGTTGCCGGCGCGGAGGTGATCGAAGACGTGCGCGAGCACGCCCGGGACGATCGCGATGCCGCACGACGAGCATGTGCGTGGCCGGCGTCGTTCGTCGCGAGGTTGACGACGTTCGGGACCGTGCCGGTTTCCTGTAGGCGCGAACGATCACGCGCACGGCCTCGGCGGCGATCGCCTCCTGGGCCTGGTCGGTCGACGCGCCGATGTGGTGCGTGCCGATCACGCCGGGCAGGCGTGACGATCGGATCGCTGAACTCGCCGGTCGATCGCCGCCGGCTCGCTGCGCGAACACGTCCAGGCCGACGCGGACGCCGCGGTTGCGGACGACCTCCGCGAGCGCGGCCTGATCGACGATCTCCGCCGCGCGACGTGTTGATGAAATACGAGCCGGGCTTCAGGCGGTTGAGGATCGACGCGCCGACGAAGTTCCGCGTGCCGCCCGCGAGCGCCAGGTGAACGCTGAGGACGTCGCTGCGTTCGGCGACTTCCTCGGGAGACTGGACCAGGGTCGTGCCGGGATCCCGGGATCCGGGATCCGGTGATCCGCGAGGTTCTCGCAAACCGCCGGCTCCATACGACCACCGGCATCCCGAATGCCGTGGCGCGGCGCGCGACTCTCCTGGCCGATGCTGCCGAAGCCGATGAGGCCGAGCGTCCGGCCGAGCAGACCCCTGCGCCTTCGAGTATTCCTTCTTGTTCCAGCGTCCCGGCGCGCAGGTCGGCGACGTTGTCCGGCGATGCGGCGGTCGAGCGCGAGCATCAGCGCGAAGGCGAGCTCCGCGACCGCGATGGCGTTCTTGCCCGGGCAGTTCGAGACATAGATGCCGCGGCGCGACGCGGCGCTCACGTCGATCGTGTTGTACGCCCGCGCCCGCGCGGACGATCGAGCGACAGGATCCGCTGCGTCGAGCATCGCATCGGTCACCTTGGTGCTGCGAACGACGAGCACGTCGGCGCCTGGTCGACGCGATGCGCGTCGGCGAGCTGCTGATCCGAGCGTCGGGCTGGTAGATCACCTCGCAGCCGGCGGCGGTGATGGCCGTCAATGCCGGCCTGCTCGAACTGATCGGCGATGAGGACCTTCATCTGGTCGTCGTCCGACGATCGTCGGTGGGGCCCGCCTTCAGGCGGACCTTAGATTTCATGGGACAACAAACCATCCCGTAGCTTCGGCTCGAACCAGGTCGACTTCGGCGGCATGATGCCGCCGGCGTCGCAGACCTGCATCAGGTCATCCACGCTGACCGGATACATCGAGAACGCGACCGCCGCCTTGCCGGAGTTCACGAGCGTGTTCGAGCTCGGCGGTGCCGCGCGCGCCGCCGACGAAGTCGATCCGCTTGTCGGTGCGCACGTCGCCGACGCCGAGCAGCGGCGTCAGCACCGCCTGCTGCAGGCGGCTCGACATCGAGCCGATCCGCCGGAGCGAGATGCGCGATGCGCGTCGCCGAGCATCGATCGTGTGCCACGCACCGTCGAGAAACATCGCGACCTCTCCCTTGCTCGCGCGGAGTCGCCGGACCGTCCTTCACGACGAACTGCTCGCGCAGCGTTCGCCAGCAGCGACGCGGGCGAATGCGAACCGAGATCCTTGACGACGCGGTTGTAGGGGAGGACCTGCGCCTGGTTGTCGGGGAACGCGACCGCCAGCAGGGCATCCCATTCCCGCGCGCGCCGTCGCCGCCACGCAGCTGCTGACGCGCGCGGCGCCGCGCTCGCCGCGCGGTGATGCCCCGTCGGCGATGTACGCAGCGGAATCGCATCGAACGCGGCGACAAGCTCCTTCACGCCCGCATCGGGGGCGCGCCAGATCGTGTGCTGAACGCCATCAGGCGCCGGTGAAGTCGAACAGCGGCGGCTGTCCGGTGATCGTCGGCGAGACGAGCGTGATCGACCGCGGAGGACGCGCGGTAGGTCAGGAACACGGGTCCGGTCTGCGCGCGCAAGTCGACCATGTGCCGCGTCCGGTCGTCTTCCTTGTCGCGGCGGGTGTGCTCGTGCTTCTTGATGACGCCCCGGTCGTACTCATCCATTGAGAAGGTCCCGGCTACGCCGGTCTGTACGTGATTCCCCATTTTGAGGCGGTGAGCATACGGGCTGGGCGCGTCCTCGGCCACGAGCGGCGCCTGCGACTTCAAGCGTCGCGAAGTTCTCGACGGCCTTGCCGTACACCGCATCCGCGTGCGGGATCGGTGTCCGGTGGCAGGTCGATTTCGGCTCGTGAAACGTGAGAAAACTCAGCGGATTGCCGTTCGCCAACGCATGGGCTTCCTGTGCGTTGACGACATCGTAGGGAACAGCGGCGACGCGCGCGGCGGATTCGGGCGTCGGACGAAGTGCACGGAACAGAGTAATGACAGCCATGAGAACAAAAATTATAGCGTGGCATGCGTATTGGTTAGGTGAAAGCGCATTGACTGTCGCGCTCCTCGCCGTTGATTGCGCTCTTGAGCTGAGTGCCCGCCTACGCGCAGGGTGGAACGGGTGAAATCTGGGGACAGGTCATGTCGACGACCGGCGAGGTCGTCGATCGCGCACACCGTTACGGTCAAAAACGTCGACACCGACGCCAATCGCGAGACGCGAACGGACGACCACGGCCGATTCGGCTTTGCCGCGCTTCCCGCCGGACGCTACCAGGTCACCGCGGTTCAGGACGGCTTCGCGGGCCGCCGCCAGGACGACATTGTTCTCCTGCCGGGACATCGGATGCAGATCGTGCTGCCGCTGCGGCGCGCGGCGATACCCGAAACCATCGCGCTCAACCCGTATCCGCCCATCGCCGAATCGGCGCGTACGCACGCAAGTGCGTTCGTCGCGGAGGCGGAAATTCGAGATCTTCCGGTGCCTGGTCGCAGCAATACCTCCGGCTCGCGGAACTGACGCCGGCGGTCAGCCCGGATGCGGCGACAGGCGGCATCAGCGTGATGCAGCTGCCAAGCGCGCAGAACCGGCTCGTCGTCGATGGCTTCGATCACACGAGCAGCATCACAGGCGAACCAATCGGACGCGACGGTCCCGCCCGGGATCCGTATCAATTCAGCCAGGCCACGGTTGACGCGTATCGCATCGAGACCAACGCCGCGCCGGCCGAGAACGGACGCGGCGGCGCCGCGGTATTCAACGTCGTGACGAGGTCGGGTGCGAACGCGTTTCACGGATCGGGCTACGAGTATTTCGGAGATCGCGCGCTCAATGGCAGGAAGACACTCGACGAGAAGACGGGGCTGAGCAAGCCGCCGTACCGGAACAACCAGTTCGGCGCCGTCCTCGGCGGTCCGATCGTCAAGGAACACAACTTTTTCTCATCGGCTATGAGGGTCTCCAGCGGACCAGCGGAACGTCCGCATCACCCAATCTCGGTCTGTTCTCCGCGGCCGGTGCAAGCGCCCTGGCGCGCCTCGACGCGGTGTTGCCGAGAGGCGCACGGGATCAGCATCAGGATCTGCTGCTGGCGAAAACCGACCACGAGTACCGCGGCAGCATTTGACGCTTCGCTACATCGATCAGGAGTTCGACGGCCAGCCGATCGACACGGCCGCCGTGCAGCCATCGATATCAAGTGACGCGCGCTCGTTGCTGCGGACACGGACCGCAGGCGCATCGCTGGCAGGCGCGCTCGGATCCGCGGTCGTCAACGAGGCGCACGTCCAGTACGCGGGCGTCCGCGACGAAGAGGCCTCGAGCCTGCATCGCCTGCGGCGGTCGTGTGGCAGGATGGCAGCCTCGTGGCGCAAACCGGCTCGAGCCTGTGCGGCCCACACGCGTTCGGAACGAGACGCCTGCAGAGCTGGCGATTCACTTTCGTGGGTGACCGGCGGCCACTCGGTGAAGAGCGGCGGAGACATCCTGAGGGACCGGAACAAAACGCGGTTCGGCGTCCGGACAACGGCTGTCTTCCAGACGATTGGCGCCTTCGCGGCCGGTGTTCCTGATGCGGTGACGCAGACGCCCCTCACCGACACGCTCAACGCTGATGTGACGCAGTACGCCGCGTTCCTTCAGGACGCCTGGCGCGCGACGACTGCGCTGACCGTGGACCTCGGCGTCCGTGCAGACTACCAGGACCTGGGCGGCGGTATCGCTCGCGACCGGAACAACTGGGCACCGCGTGTCGGCGTCGCCTTTGCGCCCGGTGAGCGCAGGAGCGTGTGGCGCGCAGCGTATGGATTGTTCTACGGCTCGACGCCGGCGCTCATCCCGGCCTTCGCGCGCGGGTTCTCCAACATCGTTGTTGATTCCTCCTTCGAGACGCCGCGTGTTCACCAGGCAAGCGCCGGCTGGGAGTGGGAAAAGTACCGCGTGGGTTCGATGGGGATCGACTATCTCTTCGCGCGCGGCGAAGGGCTGCCCTGCGCGATCGACGTGAACGGCGGCGGCGCCTTCGCCGCGACCGGCCGCGTGGTGTCGTTCCAGAGCACGGGCCAGTCAACCTGACAATGGCATCACCTTTCACCAGCGCGCCCGCCTCCTGCAGCAGTTGTTCTACACGCTGGCGTACACCTTTGCGCGGTCGGACGACACGCCGATGGAGCCAATCGCGATGGTGTTCGGCGGGATGAACGACCGCCGTTCGCTCGCCATTCAGGGGCGGATGCTCGATACGCGTGCGCCTGGCAACAACGACCAGCACCAGCATCTGACCGCCTCCGCGATGTGCGACACGACGATGTTTCGTCGTCGATCGCCACGGGCTTTCGAAGAAGTTGCTCGGAGACTGGGAGCTCAGGGTGGTTTATACGTGGCAGAACCGGGCTGCCGTACAGCGCGTTTGTCGACGGCGACCTCAACGGCGACGGCAACGCGTTCAACGACCCTCGCGCCCGATACGACGAGGAACCAGCACCGCCTGCCGTATCGGGGCTCCGCCGATCCACGGGTTGCGCGCCGCTTCCGTCTCGGCGGCTCACGCCAGCTGGCCGTCATCTGGGAAGCGTTCAACCTGACCAACCGGCCGAATTACACGGCCACTGACAACACGCGTATGCCGCTGAACGGATCGTCGCTCGTCGGCAGCCCGTTCTTCGGACGCAGGACGGCGCAGGCCGACGGCCGCGTCATGCAGCTCGCCGCCAGGCTGACGTTCTAGTGCTTCGGGAAAACTGAACGGAGGATCGAGTCGAACGTGCTCGATCTCTCCCGCTGCGCCGGCGGCGCGGATTGCGACGGCGCCTGCGCCGCAGCGGCGGGCATCGACGGGTTCATCACCACGCGCGGCTGGTCCAGGGGCTCGCCGCAGGTCGTGCGCAGCAGCACCTGGAGCGCCATCGCGCCGGCGCGATGGCTGCCGGCCGGCTGTTGATGTCCGCAAACGAACGCTGCGCTTCGACCGCGGACCTGAACGCCAGGCGCGGATGAATCTGCAGTGCCTCCTGCAGCCACAGGCGGAAGCGCGGACGCGGAGCCCGGCGAACCCGGCACGGTCGAGGACTCGGTGGCGGTGACGACGAGGTCGGAGACGCCCCGCGGATACTCGTGAGCGCGCATCGGCCGCTGGAGGATGATGGCGAGAATGAGCGCGCCCATCTGCGTGACGTCCGCCTGCTGATCGAATCGCGCGAGGCTCGCCGCGGGCGGCATCGCGAGGCCGAATTCCTTCCACAGCACTTCGCGATTGCGCTGCAGCACCTCGAGGCCCGCGCCGAAGATGCAGTCGGTGAGCATGACGCGGCCGTCATTGGTGAGCAGCACGTGCGACGCGTTGATCGCGCCGTGCGCCAGCCCACCGGGCCATGCGTGGAGCGACGCGACCGCGTTGATGACGAGCGAGGCCAGCTCCAGGATCGCCGATTCGGGGACGACTTCGCCCGTCGATTCGAGATGCGCAAGCAGTTCGGAGAGGCGGACGCCGCCGGAGGGATCTCGCTGATGACGTGCACCGCGGAGCCGGTGCGTTCGACGCGGCGGACCGGAGCGAACGAGCGGATGTCGAGGTCGGCGTAGCTCGCCGCGCGGCCGCGAATCGCCTGTTCGAAGACCGGCTGTGAGGCCAGCGCGGGCGAGAGCTCGAGGATCTCCGTGTTGGATCGGCCGTCGCTTTCTATCGTTCGTAGGCCCAGGCCATCAGCCAGCGAATACGGCTCCCCCATCACGGCTCGTCTGACCACGTGCGGCCGGGTTGCAACCGGCGCACCGAGGGGCGGTGGGCGGAAACGCCCGCAAATTCGCCAGTTTTGGTATACGACCTCCACCTCGGCTTACAGAATGGTCACACCTGTTACACTTCGTGCCGGTTCCCATGGTTCTCCTTCTTGGCATCGCCGCGGCGGCCGCCGGGCGGTGCTGGCCTACTGGCTGGCGAGGACGTCGGCGCAGCGTCAGCTTGCCGAACAACGCGCCACCGTCTCTGCTGAACTTGCCATCGCCCGGCGCGACAACGAGTGGTTGAAAGCGCAGATTGACCGCGAGCGCGAAGCGGTCGGCACGATGCGCGATGCGTTCCAATCCCTGGCCGTGGACGCGCTGAACAGCAATCGCAGCGCCTTTCTCGATCCTCGCGAAGGAATCGTTCGACGGTTTTCAGAAGCAGGCCGCGCTGCAGTTCGATTCGCGCCAGAAGGCGATCGACGGCCTCGGTGCAGCCGATCGCCGAGACGCTGAAGAAAGTCGACGTCACGCTCGGCTGACGCCGAGCGCGAGCGACTCGACGCCTACGCCCGGCTGACGGAGAAAGTCAGCGCGCTCGGCTCGACGCGCCGACACGCTCACGCGCGCTGCGCACGCCCGCGGTCCGCGGCCGCTGGGGCGAGATGCAGCTGCGGCGCGTCGTCGAGATCGCGGGGATGCTGCGCCGCTGCGACTTCGACGAACAGCCGCCGCTCGTCGGCGACAACGGCCGCCTCCGGCCCGATCTGCATCGTGCAGCTGCCCGGCGGCAAGCAGATCGTCGTCGATGCGAAGGCGCCGCTCGAGGCGTTCCTCGACGCGCAGGAGGCGACCGGACGAGGAGGCCCGCACGATCAAGCTGCAGGCGCATGCGCGCCAGGTGCGCGACCACATGGACAAGCTCGGAAGCAAGGCGTACTGGGAAGCGCTCGCGACCTCTCCGAATTGGTCGTGATGTTCCTGCCCGGGCGAGACGCTGTTCAGCGCCGCGCTGCAGCACGATCTCGGCCTCATCGAGCATGGCCTGAGCCAGCGCGTGCTGCTCGCCAGCCCCATCACGCTGATTGCGCTGCTCACGACGGTCGCGCATTCGTGGCGGCAGGAGGCGCTGACCGAGAACTTCCGCGAGGTGGCGGCGCTCGGCAGGGATCTGCACGACCGCCTCGCCACGTTCGCCGGGCATCTCGAACGATGTGCGCAAGCAGGCTCGATGGCGCCGTCCAGTCCTACAACGCAGGCCGCGGGTTCGTTCGAATCGCGCGTGCTGGTCACGGCGCGCGCCGCATGAAGGGATCTGAACGTCACGACGGCCGAGGAGCTGCCGCCGGCCGAATCGATCGACACGGTGCCGCGCGTGCTCAGGCAATAGGCCTGATGGGACTGCCCGACGAGGCGACGGCCGAAGAAGTCGAGCCTCTCTGACGCCGGAATGTCGCGCCGACGCGCGATGCACGAGTCGACACATATAATTCCCAGATGGAGTTTGACGCCGGGACATCGGCGCCAGCTGGCACCGCTCGATTTCATCCGCGAAATCGTCGCCGAGGACCAGCGAAGCCGGCCGGCACGGCGGCCGCGTGCACACGCGCTTTCCGCCCGAGCCGAACGGCTACCTGCACATCGGCCACGCGAAGGCGATCTGCCTCGAACTTCGGCGTCGCGCAGCGAGTTCGGCGGCGCTGTGCAACCTCCGCTTCGACGACACGAACCCGACCAAGGAAGACGTCGAGTACGTCGAGGCGATCCAGGACGACGTGCGCTGGCTCGGTTTCGAGTGGGACCGGCGATGTTCTACGCGTCGGACTACTTCGAGCAGCTCTATCGCGTACGCCGAGCAGCTCGATTCGCGACGGCAAGGCGTACGTCGACAGCCTGACGCGCCGACGAGATTCGCGCAGTACCGCGGCACGCTGACCGAGCCGGGCCGGAACAGCCCGTACCGCGATCGGTCGCGTCGAGGAGAACCTCGACCTGTTCCGCCGGATGCGCGCGGGCGAGTTCCCGGACGGCGCGCACGTGCTGCGCGCGAAGATCGACATGGCGTCGCCGAACATCAACATGCGCGACCCGACGCTGTACCGCATCCGCCACGCGGCGCACCACCGCACCGGCGACGCCTGGTGCATCTACCCGACGTACGACTACGCGCACCCGATCTCGGACGCGCATCGAAGGCATCACGCACTCGCTCTGCACGCTCGAGTTCGAGGACCATCGGCCGCTCTACGACTGGGTGCGTCGAGACGCTCGCCGGCACGGCGCGAGTTCAAGTCGCGTCCGCAGCAGATCGAGTTCGCGCGGCTGAACCTGAACTACACGGTCATGAGCAAGCGGAAGCTGCTGGCGCTCGTGCAGCAGAAGCACGTCGCCGGGCTGGGACGACCCGCGCATGCCGACGATCGCCGGCATCCGGCGCCGCGGCTACACGCCGGAGGCGATTCGCGACTTCTGCGCGCGGATCGGCGTGGCGAAGAAGGAGAACGTCATCGACATCGCGCTCCTCGAGCACACCGTGCGCGAGGATCTCAACCGGCGCGCGCCGCGCGCGCTGGCCGTGCTGCGGCCGCTGAAGGTCGTGATCGAGAACTATCCGGAGGGCGGCGTCGAGGAGGTCGAGGCGGTCAACAACCCGGAGGACGCCGTCGGCCGGCACGCGGCGGATGCCGTTCTCGCGCGATGCTCTACATCGAGCGCGACGACTTCATGGAGACGCCGCCGAAGAAGTTCTTCCGGCTCTCTCCGGGCACCGAGGTGCGCCTCCGCTACGCCTACATCCTGAAGTGCGAGCGCGTGGTGAAGGACGCCTCAGGCGCCGTCGTCGAGCTGCGCTGCACGCTACGATCCCGAGTCGCTGAACGGGGCGACGGCCGACGCGCCGCGGTGAAGGGGACGATCCACTGGGTGTCGGCCGACGCATGCGGCCGATGCGGAAGTGCGGCTCTACGACCGGCTGTTCCAGTCGGAGGATCCCGGAGCGAAGGCGGCCGCGATCCGCTCGACGATCTGAACCCGCATTCGCTCGAAGCGCGTGACCGGCGCGAAGGTCGAGCCGTCGCTCGCGTCAGCGCCGGCAGGCGCGCGTTATCAGTTCGAGCGGCAGGGCTACTTCTGCGTCGATCCCGATTCGCGGCCCGGCGCATCCGGTGTTCAACCGCACCGTGACGCTGAAGGACTCCTGGGCGAGGATTCAGAAGCGGGCCTGACCGTTCGCGTCTACGTCCGCCTGTGACGCGCGCACCACTCCGCTAACTGCTTCGCGACCGCCATCGCCACGGGCTCCGTCGCCAGTCGATCCGACGGGCCACGGCAGCCGCCAGGTCCAGTTCGCCGTCGCCAACCGTCGCGGGCTGGTTGATGCGATCGCGCCAGCCGAAGACGTCGCTGAATCGGCAGAATGAGCGTGTCGGAGCCGGACGCGAACAGCGTTTCGAGCAGCGCTTCGTGCACGGCGTGCGGCAGCGCCCGGTGCGTCGAGCGCACGGCGCGATCCTCCGCGGTGAGCAGCTGGCGCACCGACGGAATCGCGAGCACCGCCTCGCGCTCGTCGCGCGGCGCGTCCTCCCACCAGATCACCATCGGCTCGGTGTCGTGCGTGCCCGACGTGGCGACCGAGACGGCCGGATACTCGCACCGGGTCCCTGAAGCGGCTGGCCCTCCGAGTGCCACTGGCGCTCCCACCGGAACACCTTGTAGCCGGCGATCGACAGCCGCGCGAGCGACGCGCGGACGAAGTCGGGGACGACGCCGAGATCCTCGGCGATGATCTCCGACCCCGGCTCGCCTGAAGACGCCGAGCACGCGCTCGCCGAGCGCGAGCTGCGCATCCTGCTCCTCGGGGATGAACCGTGCCGGCGCTGCCGTCGTGCGGCCGGAAGTAGGTGCGGTAGAAGCCGACGAGATGATCGACGCGGTAGCCGTCGAACAGGTCGGCATTGCGGCGCGCGCGGTCGCGCAGCCAGTCGAAGTCGCGCTGCCGCGAGCACGTCCCACCGGTACACCGGCAGGCCCCAGTCCTGTCCGGTCTCGCTGAACGCATCGGGTGGCACGCCGACCGACGCATCCATGTGCGATTCTAAGTCTCTTCTCTTTTTATTAAATATATCTTTTTTTTAACTTTTTCTTCACTTCAAACCACCTGACCTATTGTGTGATGCGAAAATATTGTATGCTGTTGAAACAATAATGGTATGAGAAGAAGGGAAATAAAAAGAGTGATGTGATGATCTGCTCTCTCACTT
>ERZ1370068.1929-contig-11885_pt1 | contig 17182 bp, 27 predicted proteins | sample MGYA00561227_ERZ1370068 | MGnify/ENA primary metagenome ERZ1370068 (study PRJEB38410, sample SAMEA6850437) | metagenome | study: Metagenomic assessment of the ecological functions of the soil: analysis of the soil microbiota associated with the...
TCAGTTACGTATTGCTCGCGCTTCCACCAGGGCGGCGCGGCGATCTGGTCGACCCCCTTCGCAAGAACACAGTACGAATATCGGCGAGCAGTATGACACTGGGATCCCCGCTCGTCGGGGCGCATTGGCACAGAGTGCGACCGCCGCCGCGCGCGCGCCTTCAAGCCGTGGCCGAGACTCATCCGCAATCACGAGCAGCACGCGCCAGCTGTCGGCCGAGGCGGTGGCGGAGCGACGGCGGCGGTCTCTGGGATCGCCTGTGAGCGAGCATGCTGCCGCCGCCCACTTCTGGATTCGTTGCGCACCGCGGGGAAGCTGCTGAGATTGATTTCGTCGAGATGTTTGAGCGCGGGTCCACCCGCTCGCTGCATGTTGATGACGACAGCAGCGGTGCAGCAGCGGCAACGGCAGCAGACCTGATCGCCGCGACAGCGCGAGCGGCGCCAGAATGCGTCGGGAAGCGCCGCGAGCGGCCGCCTACGGTACCGACTGACCGTCCCGCCCCCGCCGATGGCCAGAATTGAACACCTGGAGCGCAGGACGCTGTTATTGAGCAAGTGGAGGTTGTCGGCCCCTGTCGACGAGCAAAGCGTGCGAAAAACGATCGAGAAGGTGATAGGATCGCCGCCGCCGTCACGTTGTCGGTGCGATATGGGCTGGCGACCAGCGTGCCTGACGAGCAGCACCAACAACGTTGTTTTGCCACAGCCACGCGCACCGGGCTCATGAGCGCGAGCCGCGGCGTGATCATGACAGCCAGATCTGAAGACGCACGTGTGCAGAACCCACAACGCTACGGCCATCCGCTCCTCGGGCATGACCGCGACGTGCAATTCAAGCAGGCGGAGAACGAGGCCGAGCACGCTGACTTCGGGCCCGAGGACGGAGCTTCTTGCGGCGTTCCCGGATTTTGGGGCTGGCCTGCCAGAGCGCAGCCATGTCGTCTGGCGTCAGCAGCGGCGATACAGGCAGGAATGTCGATCCAATTGAGCCCGTACTTAGCGAGCAGCTCGTCCAGCTTCTCACGCGCGCGGGCCGCTTCGTTCGGATTGGACGAGCCGATCAGAGCGAATAAAGCTGGGACGGATCCGCCGGCAGATCTTGGGCGACGGCAGGGTCATCGGTTGCCCCCTTGAGGTTCGCAGCCGACACATCGACACACTCGTGCAGGTGAATCAAACAGATAGACGGCAACGGCAGCCGCCACACTGCCCAGCACACGGGCCGACACGGTGGCTTGATGTCCGGGAGGATGGCGGCCCGGAATCCCTGTACGCGCAGCGGCGACGGGCAACCTGGGTCGAGAATTGCGCCAGCGCCCCGCTGCCGGTCGGCGACCGGGAGAGGACCGGGCGGGCGCCGCCCGCTAAACTGGTGCGGATGCCAGCGATGTCCCTGCCCTGGTACAGTCCGCAATTGCACCGGCGCGACTCCTCATGCCGCCGTCGCGTTCTCGAACGGCCAAGCGCAGGGCATTTGCAGCATCAGAACGCCAGGGTCATCGGGATCGGTGACCAGCACCGGGCCTCCATTGCCGTTGTGCGTCCATATGGATGCGCTCGCCCCCGACTCTCGGCGACGATCTCGGCGAGGTGGGGATCTGGCACGGCGACCTTGCCGGTGCTGGCGACCTCGGCGTCGAGGACGTCATCGGCGAGATCGGGCCAGCCCGGGATGCAGAGATGCAGGAAGCGGCGCCTGCCGTCCGACCAACCGCAGCCCGGACCAGGCGCATGGCCTCGCTTTGGGGGTCGACCACTGCGGCGATGCGGTCGAGAGCTGCGCAGCGCGAGCTCCTCGCGGCGATCGACGGTCGCGAAGCTGCCGGAGGGTTTCGGAATCGCATCGCCGGTAGTCCGGATAGGTGCCAGTCAATAAGCTTCGAGACGAAGCGGGAATCCCGGCCCCTCGACCGCGAACAGCTGTCTTCTGAGCGGGCGAGCCGGACGATCTTGCATTTATTGTAAGTGAGCAGCCTCGTAATCGTAGCTTGACCGCGATCTGTCGGCACGATGACGCGAGGGTCCGCCGAGAGCCCGGCGGCGCCTGGAATGGTGGTGACGCGCGAAAGTCGATGGCCGTCGGCTTGCCACCGCGACCAGGCCGTCGTCGACGTCGTGCAGCTGGACGCCGCAAAGATAGTAGCGCGCGTCTGCTCGGCCGAGGCCGCGAACAACGGCCGTGCGAACAGCGCGATCGCCTCTCGCGCGCCAGCTCGACGCAGCCGTTCTCCTCCGCAAGCGTCGGCCTGGCGGGCAGGTTTTCGATCGTCACGGCCGGCAACCGAAAGCGCGAGCGGTCGCAAGCAACACGCGCGGTCGGCCCGTCGGCCTGGATCGTGATCTCGGCCTTGACGGAAAGCGGCCAGCGAGCCTGGCGAGCCGCGCGCCCGATAGTGCGAGGGCGCCCCCTTTCCCTCGACCACCGCCGGACCGTGAGCTCGAGGGAGTGGTCGAGCACATTGGCGGAGATCTTCACGCTGGCGCCGTCAGTGGTAAGGTGGAGAGCCTCGAGCGCCTGGTTTTTTTTGACGCGCCGGTCATCGCCGAGCAGCGTGGCAAGCGCTAGCGCGCGTTCGCGAAGGCGCGCCGGCCGTGACGGTGAACTTCATGGCGAAACCTCCCTGATCGCAACCTTCAACTCACGCCCGCATTCGCGTGGTTCGAAGGGGCCGAGTTGCAGCACCAAACTCAAGCGCGTGCTCGATGAAACGCATCGTCAGCGGTGCCCGGGCCATGGGAGCACCCTCTTCACCGCCTCGCTCGGCTCGGATTACGTCGGCGCGGCAACTTTCGCAGATGATGTCGAAGCCGCTCTCGTCGATGGTGGCGAACTGCAGTCACCCGCAGCGACCTCGAGCAGTGCGGGACAGCGTGCCGGAGGCGAGGGTGACGTCGTAGCCACCTCGCCGCTTGACGAGTGCGGCTTCGCCAGCGCATTGCCGAGCTCCCCCGTCCACTTCCGCGTCGGATCTGACCAGCGGCCACCGCGGGCAGGGAGGAGGCACGGCGACCTCCCTCCCGAGCGGCGGGTGGGGATTGGTATTGTCGGGCTGCGGAAGACAGATCTTCCGTCCCGCAAACCCCCACCCCTCCGCCCCTAGATTCTAGAAAGGAGTCTCGATTCCGGCGTCCGGCTTTTGCCCGTGGAGTTTCGCTTTCGCGTCCGGGAAATCAGGCGACACCGGGGCCGCTTCGCGCGCCCGGCTCCGGGCGCGTTTGTGCGTGCGGCTTTTTGTTTCTCGAGGCAGGCGCCATTCGTGGGTGGGCTCAACCCACCGTCCATCCGCGAACGTGGGCAGGTACGGTGAGGCGATAGCGTGAGGGGATGCGCAGGTCGCCGTAGCTCTGCCGGCCTTGCTCCGTGACTGACGAGGAATCCTCCGCGGACGAAGTCGCCTGATGCTTCCGGGATGCTGGCGCGGCGCACGCCGTATTCAACGAAATCCGCGTAGGTGCATCGTCAGGTCGCCGTTTTGCTTCGCGCCATGGCTGGCGTGTTCGATTTCGAGGCGCTGAGGATCCGCAGGTCGGCAAGCCTTAATGGACCGAAAGAGCGGCTGATCTGATCATTGCGACTGCGGGCAATGAACTGCCCGCCGATGTTGATGCGCGGCTTCATGGGCTTTCGGCGGCGGTGCTCGCTCATGACGACCTCACGATAGAATTGAAGGCAGCGTCCTGGACAGGCACCATCACGTTGCGGCCTCGCACATCGTCACCGAGCGCGCGGGCGATGTTGGCGACGCTCATGGAGTTGCGCCTTCAGGCGGGCCACCTTGCTCAGCCGACCGCGGGCCGCTGCGGCGTGGGCGGCACGTCACCTTCCGAAGTCGGAGCACCGCGGCGCGCTCAGGCGCCCCTTCGCCCACAGCAGCGGCGTCGCCCCAACGGTAAAGCGCACGCGATCCAAACCTTTGTAAGGTGGCCCGCCGCCGCGCGTCGCCTTGGTTGCGAGCGTCGCTTCCTTCACGGGAAAGCCCGCCTCGGTCAGGCATCGGCCGCCTTGCGACGGTGAGACGGACGTTAGGATGTTTGGGTATCACCGCGCGGCCTCTAACCGCTTTGCGCTCTAATGGAAGCGCTTGCGGCGATTTGAATAACCCAGGATTGGCAGCTAGACCGCGGGGCACGCCGCCCGAATTTTTAGGTCATTTCGGTGGTTGAGTGCACCGCTTCCGCCTGGCTGTCCGCGTCGTCGGCCCTGCAGGCCGAACGGACATTCTTCCCCGACGACGTCTGCATCAGGAAATGCAATGTTCGTCATCGCGGCAACGGCATTGTAACGCGGCTGCCCACAGGCCATTGGTAGCATGCAGTTGACCATCGTCCTGCATGAACACACCCAGTCCTCGTGACTGATTGCGCTTTCCCTTTCCACCACTCTGCCTGCTGACGCGGACGGGGATCGGACCCTCGGTCCCAATGTCGCCGGATCTCCTGGGTCCGCGGAGCTCACCTCTTATCGGCAAGTTGACGGAGCCTGCTGCGCCTCGCGTCCAAGCCACTCTAGGGACCGTTTCGCTTGCTGCTTCCTGAGGTAGGTGCGGGCAATGGAACTCCCGACGGCGATGGTACCCGCTGCGGGTGTTGAGCGTTCCTGCAGGACTGGTAGATGCCGAACCACCTCTTCCATCTTCTCAGCGAGTCGCGAGCAAATCTGAACGCTCCTGCTGCTCGTGCTGCTGCTTCAATTTCCTCTGTACGGCGGGAGTATCGGTCTGGACTCTCCGCAAAACGCCGTCCGCGTAAGAGCCGAACCTGATGAAGTAGAGTAAGGGCCCTCAACGTACGCTGGCAGTTTGCCATGCCGCGTAGTCGCGGCAGCTAATTGCTTCCACACACGGCGGTCAGCCTCAACAAACCATCTTTTTATGTGTGCACGGTCATCCTTTGTCAGCCCAGGCTGTTTCAGGCGATAAGTGAGCGCGGACCAGAGAGAAGGAGCCATTCTGCTGGACTCACCGGCCGGCGCGCTTCAGTTCCATCACCGGGCGCACCGCCCTTCCTTCGCCCATCAACTCGGCGCTGCGATCTGCTACTTCATCTGCGGCCGCAAGCAGGACAGCATCGGCTGAATGCACGTATCGGGAAGTGATCGAGCGCCCTTGGTGACCGACCAGCGCCGCGATGACCGGCTCGCTATAACCGAGGTCGGCGGCGAGGCTCGCGAAGCTGTGCCGCAGCACGTGCGGCGTCACATCCGGCGGCAGCTCGCCGAGTTTCGCAATTCGCTTCCACAACTTTTTGAAGCCGGACATGATCACGTCACCCTCGCCGCGCGTTGCCGGAAACACCAAGTCACCTGAGCGTGAAAGGCTTCGCATTACATCGCAGGCTGCATGGGAGAGCGGACGCACACTCCGACCGGTTTTCGTGTCGCCGAGAGTTGCAGTCCGGCGAGCGAGGTCGACTTCATCCCAGCGCAGCGCCAGTGCCTCGCCCGAACGCCAGCCGCTAACGGCGAGGAAGCGAGCAGCGGCGATTGCCGGGGGCCAGATGTTTGCAGCATCGGCCTGCCGCAGCGCGTCACCCTAGCGCCTCGTACTCGGCATCGGTGAGCCGCCGGTCGCGCCTACCATCTGCAGGCCGCATGACGCCATGCACCGGGTTGTCCGAGCGCATTCGGCGCCTCACCGCATAGGAGAAAATTGCACCCAAGAGCCCTACAGCACGGTTGGCCGCGCCTTTGCCTCCTCGCACGCGCGCCAGTCCTCGGGGCTTGGTCTTGGTGCTGGCTGCGGTTTTTCCTTCAGCGACATCGTGCATGAAGCACTCGACGTCCTCGCGCGTAACAGCGGCGACCCGGAGTTGGCCAAGCAAAGGCTTGATGTGACGTGCAATGCGGCCTCTATCGATGGCCAACGTGCTTGCCTTCTTCTGGGTCCGGCGGCGCGTCACCAGCCGCCCTGCTTCGGCATCGGCAAGGTAAAGATCGCACAACTCGGCGACTGTCTGCAGCATTGCGCGCTCGCTCGTTTCTCGGCGGCAGGATCGCGCTGGTGCGCGACGTCACCCAATAGGCGTCTTGCCTCCTCCCGCGCCGTTTCGGGCGTCCACGGAGCGCCGTGCCTGCCGATGGTGAACCAACGCTGGCGGCCTTCTTGGTGCGGTAGAACAGCACATACGCGACGGCATCGCTCTTTGCCGCCGCGCTCCGAAGCCGGTCAACGATTGATCCCAGATCGTTTCGCCCGGGCTTCGAGCGACCGCACTTGCCGCAGTCCAATTCGGCTCTGCACCGCCACTGGCACCGCCCTCCCATGTTGCTTGCTACACCGTCCTAGCAAGCGGATAGCTAGCAGGACGACGCAAACCGCCGCAAACGAAGGCAGCAGGCCCGCAATAAGAAACGTAGGGTTATCAACACATAAAGCAGCGGTGCGCAAAGGCCAGCAAACGGCTGCAAACGCTAGGAACTACCCTTGCCAAGGTCGGGGTCGAGGGTTCGAATCCCCTTCGCCCGCTCCAAAACTTCTTCGACAACGGGGCACTTGCTCGGCGATCCCTCGCGCGCCCGCGCTTTTCACCTCATGCCGTCCGCGGGTCGATCTGCCGCGTTGCCAAGGTCGGGGTCGAGTTCGAATTCCTGCGCCCGCCCCGACATCTTCCCAGATGCTGCCGGTTGATTTCCGGCGCGTGCGCGGCTGCGTTTCGCGCCGTCGATGATATACGGTTGCGTTGAAGACCGGCACGAGACCGGCGGTCAGTGCGAAGGGCGGAATGCGGGAGGAGCGCATGCGGCACAGATGTGTGGCCGTGGCATGGATCTTGGTGTCGTTCTGGGCGGCACTTCGCTCGAAGCACCTACGACGGCATCCGCGCAGACCTATCCCGACCGCTCCGTGCGCATCATCATCGCGTTCTCCGCCGGCGGCACCATCGATACGCTCGGCCGCATCGTGGCGCAGAAGCTGAGCGAAGCCTGGGGCCAGATCGGTGTTCGTGGAGAACCGTCCCGGCGCCAGCGGCAATATCGGCGCCGCCGCCGCGGCGCAGGCGCTGCCGGACGGCTACACGCTCCACCTCGGCGGGCAGGTGCTGGCGGTTAACGTGACGCTCGCGCCGATGAAAGGCCTCGACCCGGTCAGGGACTTCGAGCCGATCATGTGGATCGCGACCGCCCAGGACGTCATGATGGTGCCGCCCAATTCGCCGTTCCGTTCGGTCAAGCGAGCTGGTCGATTACGCCAAGGCGCATCCGGGCGATTTGAACTATGCCTCGCTCGGCATCGGCTCGAGCGGACATCTCGCGACCACGCTGTTCAGCGATCTCGCCGGCATCAAGGTCCAGCACGTGCCGTACACGTCGTACAGCCAGGCCGTGACCGATATGATCTCCGGCCGCATCTCGCTCTGGATCACGACGCTCGGCGGCGCCATCGGCAACATCCAGGGCGGCAAGATGCGGGCCTTGGCGGTGTCCGGCCGCGCGCGCGCCGCGCAACTTCCCGACGTTCCCACCTTCAACGAGCTCGGCATCGGCTTCGTCGACGAATCCGAGCTGGTATGCCCTGTTCGCTCCCAGGGGCACGCCGAAGGAGATCATCGCCAAGATCAACGGCGACATGGCGCGCATCTTGACGCTTTCCCGACATGAAGGGAGCGGGAGGCGACGCTGGGCTATCGCTTCATCGGCGGGTCGCCGGATCGGCTCGACGCCATGCTCAGCCACGAAATCGCCAAATGGGCCGAGGTCGCGAAAGCGCATCGCTGCGGTGAGCGGCGGTGCGAGCGTCGCCATTCAGCGGCAGAAAAACCGGTCGGGAGGAGCGCATGGGGTTGAGGCTGTTTGGTGCGATGCTGATCGCGGCGGCGGCGCTGGCGCGATGAACGCCGGCGCAGCGGCGCAAAGCTATCCCGACCGTCCCGTGCGCATTTTGATTGCGTTCCCGCCGGCGGCACCATCGACACGCTGGGCCGCATCCTGGCGCAGAAGACTCGGCGAGACCTGGGGCCAGAACGTCGTGATCGAGAACCGGCCGGGCGGGGGCGGCAATATCGGCGCGGGGTGGCGGCGAAGTCCGCGCCTGACGGCTATACGCTGCATCTCGGCGCGCAAACGCTGGGCGTCAACGTCACGCTGCAACCGAGCAAGGAGTTCGATCCGCTCAAGGACTTCGACCCCATCATGCTGGTGGCCACCGCGCAGGATGTCCTGCTGGTGCCGCCGAACTCGCCGTTCCGGTCGGTGCAGGAACTGATCGACTACGCCAAGGCGCATCCCGGCGAACTGAACTACGCCTCGCTCGGCACCGGCACCAGCGGGCATCTCGCCACCGTCCTGTTCAGCGACCTCGCCGGCATCAAGCTCCAGCACGTGCCCTATACCACCGTGTCCCAGGCGGCGACCGACGTCATGTCGGGCCGCATCGCGGTGTTCCTGCCGACGCTCGGCGGCCACGTCGGCAATGTGACGGCGGGCGCATGCGCGCGCTGGCGGTCTCCGGAACGACGCGGGCGGCGCAGCTGCCCGATGTTCCGACCTTCAACGAGCTCGGCGTGAAGTTCGTGGACGAGACCAGCTGGTACGCGCTGTTCGCGCCCAGGGGCACGCCGAAGGAGATCATCACCAAGGTCAATGCCGACGTGGAGCGCATCCTGGCGATGCCCGACGTCAAAGAGAAGGGCGTCACGCTCGGCTATCGCTATGTCGGCGGATCTCCCGACAAGCTCGAAGCATTTCTCAAGCACGAGATCGCCAAGGGGCCGAGGTCGCAAGAAGCGCGTCGTTGAAGTGATCTGGGAGGACGGCCTCGGTGCAGGTAGGCTCTCTCCGTCATTCCGGGACGCCGCACAGCGGGCCCCGCTTACGCTCGGCCCCGGAATGACGACGGAGGCGAGGCCGAGCCGCGGCACGGGCTTCGCTGCGCCCGGCCCGGCCTGCACCGCCGGGCTCCAATCTGAGGGCGTGTACCCATAAAACGGGCGCTGGCGGAATGTCCGCTCTTGGGGCTAAGCGGAAGGGGCCGATAGGCAAACCCCGCTGAACTCGGTCGAAAATGACCCAAGGTGGACATTCAGCGACGCGTTTGATTTGGATCAAAGCCAGGTGGCAGAATTTCTCTATTTTTTAAAATAAGATGCGCTCCCAATACGGCTTGGTTGGTTTGCCCGCCAGTCGATGCGCGTGGGCCCCGCACTTTGCCGTTAAGGGTGCCTTTTCATTGAGGACACCATGGCAGGCATATTCAACATCCACCGCACCTGGGAAGACTGGGCGAGCATGGTGCTTGGCGTGCTGATCGGGCTGTCGCCCTGGCTCGCCGGACAGCAGGGCGATCAGATGGTGAACGGGAACGCCGTCGTCATCGTTGGCGCGCTCGTGATCGCCCTCGGCGCGTTGGAGCTGACAGGTTTGCAGCGCTGGGAGCAGGGCGGCGAGATCGCCTGCGGGCTGTGGCTGATCGTGTCGCCATTCATATTCGGCTACGCCGAAGCGGACGCGCTCCGATATTGGCATTTCGTCCTTGGTGCGCTAGTCGCGCTGCTGGCGGTGGTGGAGCTTTGGCAGGACTGGAATCTGAGCGACGAGGAACTCGCCCAGCACGGTCAATAGCGATCGGAGCGCGGTCTTTACAGCAAGCGGCGGTTTGCCGCGCGCGCCCGTAGGGGCGCACACCCAAGATTTGCGGTCACGGCGATCCATGCGTTTCCGCTAATTCCGGCTCTATCAGTTGAACCGGCACCGTCAGACTTCTCGCTTCGCGGCGTATGAAGGCCCTGGCTCTGATTGCGCCGATCACAGCACCAAAGCCCGCAAGGAAAGCCGCGATCCAAATGTAAGGAAGGTTGGTGTGCTTCCTCATTGACCCGCATCAGCAATTGGCGACCAAGGTCAGAGTCCGGGTCCTCACGCCCGAACCTAAACAGGGTTTTCCATTGTGCGTCAGTGACGGCATTTAAGTCCTGCCCTCGGCTCCTCCGTCTGACTCCCGTCCCATCCTGTTGAAGCCACTGTGCGATCAAATCCTCGCAGTGCGCCGGCGCGGCGAATAAGACGACGAGCGCCCATAGTGCGGCAGCCTTGCACTCTGGCAGTCGGCGCCCGTCGCGAGAAGGACGAGCTGTGTGAGTTAATTCATCCACTCCGACTGCTCTCCCGTAGCGTGCCTTACCGTCAGCGTGTTTCACGCTGCTCGAGGGAGAAGGTTTGATCCCTGCGGCCAGGCCGTCAACCGTTGCACTCGGCGCGTGGTTGCCGGCGCGTTAAAAGGTTGCCACGAGCGGCAGGCATTGTTTTACCGATCGTCCCGTCCCTTATTCGCGTTTTCAGGGAATTCGGGGCCGCCCGGCTTGATCGCCCCGCGCGCGCCGCATCTTTTGATCGTCTGAACCCGTTTGCGACCAACATCGTTTTAGCTTTCGCTAACCACATCGGTGCATTGATCATTTCGGGGTTTACGGCTCCGCGATCCGGCCCCCAATGGAAGAAGCAGATCTTCCCGATGAACTGGTTGATAGGGCGCATCCAGGATGCGCAACGGCTTCCCGGATGATGTCCAGTCTTTTGGTCGCTGCGGGTCGGACGACCGCGTATGGCACATCGCGTCATTTCGCTGCTGCGCAGCAATTTGGCCGCATCTGGGTGAAGCGGACATCAAATCCACAGAGCCGGATTTATGAGTACACGCCTTCAATAGCCCGCGGCCAGCGCGCCGCGGGTGCGGTTGTCGGGCGCGCCGACGAGGCCGCCCGTGATGACCAGGATCGAATTGGCCGAGGTCGGCGGCAAACGCTCCGCCACGGTGTGGCCGCGCGCCTCCAGTGCGCGGATCAGGTCGGGCCGCAATCCGCGCTCGACCATGACCTCGTCGGGCAACCATTGATGATGGATGCGCGGCTCCGCGACCGCGTCCGCGATCGAGCAGCTTGCGGTCGATCACATTGAGGATCACCTGCAGCACCGCGGTGATGATGCGGCTGCCGCCGGGCGAGCCGGTGACGATGAACGGCTTGCCGTTCTTGAGCACGATGGTTGGCGTCATGGATGACAGCGGGCGCTTGCCGGGTCCCGGCGCGTTCGCCGCGCCGCCCACCAGTCCGGAACGCGTTGGGCGCGCCGGGCTTGGCGGCGAAATCGTCGAGCTCGTTGTTGAGCAGGATGCCGGTGCCGTCGGCGACAAGGCCGAGGCCGTAGCTGAAATTGAGCGTCGTAGGTATTCGAGACGGCGTTGCCGAAGCGGTCGACGACGGAGAAATGCGTCGTATTTCGCCCTCGCGCAGCGTCGCGCCGCCGGAATAGATGTCCCGCGCCGGCCGCGCCTGCGCGGCATCGATGCGCGAACGCAGCTTGGCGGCATAGTTCTTCGACAGCAGGCGCGCGAGTGGCGCATCGACGCTCGCGGGATCGCCGAGGAAGGTGGCGCGGTCGGCGTAGGCGAGCTTCATCGCCTCGATCATCAGGTGCAGCCGCCGCGCGTCATCGGCGGCAAGATCGGGGTAGCCTTCCAGGATGTTGAGCATCTCGATCAGGATCACGCCCCCGGAGGAGGATGGCGGCATCGAGAGGACGTCGTAGCCGCGATAGCGCCCCGCACCGGTGCATGCTCGACCGACCCGATAGTTCTTGAGATCGTCGCGCGTCATCAGGCCGCCGGCGGCGCGCACGGCGGCTGACGATCTTCTCGGCGGTCGCACCCTCGTAGAACGCGTCCGGCCCCGACCGGGCGATCGCGGCGAAGCGTATCGGCGAGGTCGCTCTGCACCAGGTGTCGCCGCCGGGACCGAGTAGCGCGGCCGTCGGCGAAGAAGATCTTCGCCGTGGACGGCCAGCGGGCCAGGCGCGCCTGCGAGCGCGGCAGCGAGTCCGGCGGTATCGTCCTCGATCGGAATGCCCTCGCGCGCGAGCTGCGATCGCCGGCGCGATCAACTGCGCCAGCGTGAATCGTCCCGAGCCGTATTTCGGTGCGCGAGCGAGAGCCCCGCGACCGTGCCGGGTACGCCGATCGCCAGCGCGGAATCGCGCGACTTCTGCGGATCGGCCTCGCCCTGTTGGTCGAGGAAGATCTCGGGCGTGGTCGCGGCCGGCGCGGTTTCGCGGTAGTCGATCGCGGTGTCGAGATTGCGCCCGGCGAGGTGCATCAGCACGTAGCCGCCGCCACCGATATTGCCGGCGCGCGGATAGGTCACCGCCAGCGCAAAGCCGGTCGCGACGGCGGCATCGACCGCGTTGCCGCCCTGGCGCAGGATGTCGACCCCGATACGCGCGGCGCGCGCCTCCTGCGCCACCACCATCCCATGTTGCGCGGTGACCGCTGCGATCCGTCCGCCGGGCGCGGGCGCGGCATCGGGCAACGTGGAGTTCTGCGCTGCGAGCGGACCAAGGCAGATCGCAGATGCAAGCAATGCAAGCAGGACTCGGCGGCCGACGATCATCCGGTACTCCAAACTCTACGCCTCAAGGCGATCCACGCTTCAGGACCTGCATCCCCGGAAGTTCCATCGGCGCGGACATCCGCCCCAACATCGCTATAATGCCTCGCCACGGCCGAGGCGAGGGGTCGCTGTCTGTACCAGCGTCACCGCTTCGGATTGCGCCGGCTGCGAATAGGCGGTAGCAGCGGCCGGCGTGCGCTGTGCCAGGGAAGTCAGTATGGGAGGTCTACCATGAGCTACGCATCGAGCGTGCTGCGCCTTGCTCGCATTCCCGTGTTGGTCGCGGGTCTCGGCCTCTGCTCGCGGGCTGCGGCGTCAACAACATTCCCAGCTATGACGAAGCGGCCAAGGCGAAGTGGTCGGACGTGCTCAATCAATATCAGCGCCGCGCCGATCTCATTCCCAATCTGGTCGAGACGGTGAAGGGCTACGCCGCGCAGGAGCGGCAGGTGCTCGAGGAAGTGATCAACGCGCGCGCGCGCGCGACCCAGGTTCAGGTGCAGATTCCGCCCGATATCGTCAACAATCCGGAAGCGTTCAAGCGCTTTCAGGACGCGCAGGCGCAACTCACCGGCGCGCTCGGACGGTTGCTGGCGGTTTCGGAGCGCTATCCCGATCTCAAATCGAACCAGAATTTCCTCGCGCTGCAATCGCAGCTCGAAGGCACGGAGAACCGCATCGCAGTGGCGCGCCGCGACTACATCGAGGCGGTGCGGCAGTACAACACTGAGCTGCGCACCTTTCCCGGCGTGATCTGGGCCTCCACGCTTTACAAGAACAACAAGCCGATGGAGACGTTCACCGTGGCGGAGGACGTGAAGACGCCGCCGCAGGTGAAATTCTGAGCGCACCAGCATGGACGCAAGGCGCGCATCACATTGTCGCGCGCATCCTTACTGCGCGCCTCGGTGTATTCCCTCTCCCGCCCGGGAGAGGGAGCCGACCAGGTTCGCCGCCCGTCCTGCGGCCGTATCTCGGTCCGGCGAGCGCGCCTCGCACTGACTGCCTTCCTGACGCTTCTGCTCCTCCTCCCGGCGCTCGCGCTCGACTTCCCGCGCTCACCGGGCGCGTGGTGGACGATGCCAATATTCTCGACCCGCAAACGCGGGCGGTTCTCACCGACAAGCTCGCCGCGTTCGAAGCCAAGACCACCGACCAGCTCGTGGTGGTGACGCTGAAATCGCTGCAAGGGACCTCGGTCGAGGATTTCGGCGTCCAGCTCGGCCGCCGCTGGCAGATCGGTCAGAAAGGCAAGAACAACGGCGTGCTGCTGATCGTGGCGCCGAACGAGCGCAAGGTGCGCATCGAAGTGGGCTACGGGCTCGAGGGCGCGCTCACCGATGCCGTTTCACGGCTTATCATCGAGAATGCGATCACCCGCGCTTTCGCGCCGGTGATTTCGCCGGCGGCATCACGCGTGGCGTCGACGACATCGTCAGCGTGCTGACTGGCGACGCCGCCGAATGGCAGCAGCGTGCCGCCAAGCGACCCGAACCGACGACGCGCTGGGATTCGATCCTGATCATGCTGCTGGTTTTCGCAGTGTTCAGGATTCGTATTCCTTACGCTCGTCGGCACCATCCCGCGGAACGGCGGTCGGGGAGAGTCGCGCGGGGGATGGTCGAGCGGCTCGTCTGCGGGGTCGGGCTGGTCCTCCGGCTCCTCCGACGGCGGGTTTTCCGGCGGCGGGTTTTCCGGCGGTGGCGGATCGTTCGGCGGCGGCGGGTCGTCGGGAAGCTGGTGAAGGGTGCGATGATCTCGCAGGCCGACAAGGATCGTATCGGGGACGCCATCAGCGCGGCGGAGGCCAAGACGTCAGGCGAAATCTTCTGCGTCATCGCGCGGCATTCGAGCGACCTATCGCCTGGTGCCGGTCGCGTGGGCCGCGGCTGTTGCACTCGCCGTGCCGGCGCCGTTGATCTATCTCACGCTCTGGCCGGCCTCGCTCATCTATCTCATTCAACTCGTCGTCTTCATCGTCGTGGCAGCCGGGCTCTCGCTGCCGGGATCCGCTTCCATATCGTGCCGCGCCGCACCAAGCATGAACGCGCGCATACCGAGGCGCATGCAGCAATTCTTCGCCCAGGGCCTGCCACCAGACCGAGAATCGGACGGGAGTGCTGATCTTTGCCTCGGTCGCCGAGCGCTATGCCGAGATCGTGGCCGATCGCGGCATCTACGCCAAAGTGACGCCGCAGGTATGGGATCAGGCGGTCGCGGCGTTGATCGCAGGGATAAGCCAGGGACGGATCGCCGACGGCTTCATCGCTGCGATCGAGCAGTGCGGCGCGAGTGCTGGCGGAGCACTTCCCGCCCGGCGTGCTCAACCCCGACGAGCTGCCGAACAAGCTGGTCGAGATTTGATGCCGTGACCCCGTCTACCTCTGCGCGACTACTTTTGGGTGGATGATTTCGGCTGCGTCTACGACTTTCCGGATTCTGTCGAGGAAGGCCTGCACCGCTTCGAACAGCATCAGGCGGTTCTTCTCCATCATGATCGTGTGCGTGCCTTCGGGCAGCTGGACGTAGCGCTTGCCGGGTGCGTTGACCAGCAGCGGGAACAAGCGTCTGCGCCATATAGGCCGGCGTGTCGCGGTCCCACTCGGCATGGACGAGCAGGGTCGGCACGGTGATCTTGCCCGGGTCGTAATAGGGTTTGCCCGCCGAGAAGAACTCGTCGCCGTCCTGCTGCACGCCGTTCGGCGCGCGCAGCGCCGGGGCGTCATCTTGGCCCCCACCGGATCGGTGGCGAAAGTGGCGTCGGCCCAGCTCTCGAACCAGCCGGCCGGGATCAGGGTCGCCTTCTTGTCCTCGGGCACGCCGGTCAGCCAGCGGCTCTGCGCCTGCTCGCGCGCGACCGCGCGGTAGGCGCCGAGCGGGCCGGGCCGGCCCGCGACAGCGATGGCGTCGTTCGGATCCACGCCGGCGCATAGAGCACGAGGCGCTCGACCTTGCCGGGGTTCTCGCGTGGTGTAAGTCGCCATCAGCGTGGTCCCCCACGACCAGCCCAACAGGTTGAGGCGCGGGATGCTGCGGCGCTTGAGAATGAAATCGACGACCGCCGAGATATCCTTGACGGCGGTGACGCCGCGCACGACCGGCGCATTGGCGTCGGGTTTGTCGTCCATCTCCCGCGGGCGTGTGCGATTTGCCGTAGCCGCGGATGTCGAGCAGGTAGACGTCGTAGCCGCGCGCGGCGATGTAGTCCATCCACGACATGCCGTCGAGCTTGAGGTCGAACGACGTGTGGGCGGGGTAGGTCGCGCCGTGCACGAACAACAGCGTGCGCTCGGGTCGGAATGCGGTCATGTCGGCCGGGCGCTTGTTGCGCACGTAGATTTCAACGCCGGGTTCCGACGGCACCATCATCTCTTCCATGACGACCTTCGGAGTTTGCGCCGAAGCCTGCGGGGCGCCGACTGTGCGTGGCGAATGCTGCCGCGATGACGGCGGTGAGCAAATAGACTGGTCTCATCTTGTCCTCCCTGTCGCCGCTATCTTGCCTGCCCGTGATAGACGCTGTTCGGCCGCATGTCGGTCGCCGAGGCAAGCCGGTTGGTCATATTGTAGAACGCGGCGACCGAGGCGATATCCCAGATGTCGCGATCGTTGAACCCGGCGCGGCGCAGACGCGCGCGATCCTCCTCCTCCACCTCCCAAGGCTGGGTCGTGAGCTTCACGGCGAAATCGAGCATCGCGCGCTGACGCTTGTCGAGCCGCGCGGCGCGATAATTCATCACCATCATCTCCCCCAGCACGGGGCCGCCGAGCTGACGGACCGCGTTGCCGTGGGCGGTGATGCAATAGAAGCAACGGTTTTGCGACGACACCACGGTGGCGATCATCTCGATTTCGAGCTTGGAAAGACTGGCGGCGTTTTGCACCAGCTCCTGGCGGTAGTCGACGAACGCCTGCAGCTTGGCGTCATCGAAGGCAAACGCCTTGAGCACATTGGGCACGAAGCCCAGCTTTCGTCGCACTTCTTGAAGTAGGCATCCATCTCCGGCGAGCTTTCCCGGTGGCAGCTTGAGCGCCGTGATCTTGACGTCATCCTCTGCGCCGGTATGCGGCGCAGGCTGTGCCTTGGCAGCCTTGATGACCGGTGAGCGGCGGGTAGCAGCAGGTCGCCTCTTGGCGGCGTTCTTCGTCGGTTGGGGCACTGGGCGTCTCCCTGTCGTGGAATGGTCTGATCCTACCGTTTTTGACCGCGGAGCGGTATCCGCTCGAAGGCGGTCGAAACTTAGCGCTCGACGCCGCAGCCTCGATGAGAAAGACTTGAGTGCGACATGGGAAATACTTGAGGCGGCATGGACTTGAACCTCAAGCACGCCGTGCGCTCACGTAGGTGCGCCGAGGAAAATCGACATGGTAGCCGCCGAGCTTCCCGGCACCGATGAAGAGCGGGCCGAAGCGGCGCTGATCGCCGCGGCGGGCAAAATCCTGCGCGCCGGCCATCGCGAGGATTCCGGAGGATTTCATCGCCGGGATTTTTGCTCACGCGGCCCCGGAAGATCTTCTGCGCTACGACCCGCGCCAGCTCGCCGAACTTGCCGCCGACGCCTGGTCCCTGCTCGCCGTGCGCAAGCCGGGCGTGCCGAACATCCGCCTCGATACGGTGGCGCCGCGCGGAGAGCGAGAGCGGCGGCGCAACGAGTCGGTGCTCGAGATCGTCAACGACGACATGCCGTTCCTGGTCGACTCGGTGCTGGCGGAGTTGGCCGAACGCGGCATCGACGTTCGCTTCGTCGTGCATCCCGTTCTGGCCGTCACGCGCGACGCGGCGGGCCGTCTCACCGCCCTCAAAG
>ERZ1370068.6123-contig-5124_pt1 | contig 17181 bp, 31 predicted proteins | sample MGYA00561227_ERZ1370068 | MGnify/ENA primary metagenome ERZ1370068 (study PRJEB38410, sample SAMEA6850437) | metagenome | study: Metagenomic assessment of the ecological functions of the soil: analysis of the soil microbiota associated with the...
CCTCTGCGAATGCTTCGTTCGGTTACGTATTGCCCACGTCACCGCCAGCATCGGCGCCAGCGCCTACCCCGACGACTCGGCCGACGCGCAGGCGCTGCTGAAGAACGCCGACATCGCGATGTACCGCGCCAAGGAACACGGCCGCAACACCTTCCAGTTCTACTCGGCGCAGCTCAACCTGCACACCGTGGAGCGGCTGACGCTCGAGTCGGGGCTGCGCCGCGCGCTCGAGCGCGACGAGCTGCGGCTGCATTACCAGCCGCAGGTCGAGCTGCGCAGCGGTCGCATCGCCGGCGTCGAGGCGCTGGTGCGCTGGCAGCACCCGGAGCACGGCCTGCTGCCGCCGGCGCGCTTCATTCGGCATCGCCGAGGAGACCGGGCTGATCGTGCCGATCGGCAACTGGGTGCTGCAGGCCGCGTGCGATGCGCACCGCGAATGGGCGGCAGCGCGGGCTGCCGCCGCTGCGCGTCTCGGTGAACCTGTCGGCGCGGCAGTTCGCGCACGACGACCTGATCCGCGACATCGCGCAGCCTGATGGGCGGCGGCGGCTTCCAGCCCGGCCGCCTCGAGCTGGAGATCACCGAGAGCATGGTGATGCGCGACCCGGACCGCGTCGTCGCGATGCTGCGCGAGCTGCGGCAGATCGGGCGTGCGCGTCGTCGATCGACGACTTCGGCACCGGCCACTCCTCGCTCGCCTACCTCAAGCGCTTCCCGGTCGACTCGCTCAAGATCGACCGCTCCTTCATCGCCGGCGTCCCCGACGACCTCGGCGACGTCGCGATCACGCACGCGGTGATCGGCATGGCGCACAACCTGGGCATGAAGGTGATCGCCGAGGGCGTCGAGACCCAGCGTGCAGCGCGATTTCCTCGCCGAGCAGGGCTGCGACGAGTACCAGGGCTACTTCTTCAGCGCGCCGCTGTCGGCGGAGGAGATGCTGGCGCTGCTTTCCCCGCGGCTAAGCCGATATCCTCTCGCGCATCCAGCTAGCGGTCCGCACCGCGCCGCCGAAGCTGTAGAGGTGCACGCCGACGACGTTGCCGGCCTCGCGGCCCTGCAGGTAGCCGCCGAGCGCGGCGACCTGCTCCTGCGGATCGGTGTGCACGACCAGGCGGGCGATGCCGGTGCCGAGGTTGCGCAGCGCGCGCAGCGAAGTGCTGACGCCGCAGCGCTGCGCGTAGCGCAGCAGCGCCGCCGGGTCCGACGGGCCGGCGATGCCGACGTAGACGCTGACCGCCGGCGCGCTGCGCGCGAGCGCGGCGCAGAACTCGACCATCGCGCTTGGGCGCGAACGAGAACTGCGTGACGACGTACAGGCCGAGGCCCTGCTCGCGCGCCAGCTGCAGCTTTCGTTCGAAAGCGATGCATCGAGAACCGAGGCAGAGATGCGCGGATGCCCTTCGGGATAGCCCGAGACGCCGATCTCGCGGATGCCGGCATTCGGCGAGCATGCCGTCTGCGCAGCACCTCCAGGCTGTCGTTGAACGGGCCCTTCGGCTTCGGCTCGTCGCCGCCGATCACCAGCACGCGGTGCACGCCGTGCATCGAACGCACTGCTTTCAGGAAATTCCTGAACTCCTCCTTGTCGAGGATGCGCCGCGCCGAGACGTGCGGCACCGGGTCGAGGCCGGCGGCGCGCAGCGCGGCGACCATCTCCAGCGTGCGGCGACAGCGGCAGGCCGGGCAGCGACGGGATGTAGACGCAGGTGTCTGTCGGCAGCAGCGCCGCGACCTCCGCGGCGCGGTGCAGCTCGCGCGGCGAGATCTCCAGCGAGCCGCCGGTCGACCAGCTCGGCGATGCGGGCGCTCGCCGCGCAACTCAATCGCGCTTGCGGGAGACGACATAGGACTCGTCCAGGAACCAGAGGCTGCCGTGCTTCTGCAGCACCTCGCGCGTCGCGTCGAGGTAGCTGCGCTCGCCGCAGCGCCTCGCCGAGGCGCTGCGTCGTCGATCTGCGCGACGTAGATCGCCGCGTTCCAGGCGGCGAACAGCGTCGAGGTGCCGATGCTCGACGGAGATCTCGGTGGGCAGCGTGTGCATGTCGTAGCGGAACAGCGCGCGCGCGTCGCGCGTAGGCGTTGAAGTTGTAGCGCCGCGCCTCCTTGCCGAGCTCGGCCTTCACCGCGCGCAGCACGTCGTGGCGGCTCTGCGTGTACGGGTTCTCGCCCGGCCAGACCTTCTGGATCGATCTCCAGGCCCGGATCGCGGCCGTAGGAATGGATGCCGAGCAGGCGCCCGCCCTTGCCGAGCGCGCGCACCAGCGGCGCCGACCACCTTCTGCGCCTTGAACTCGAGCGGCGCGCGCAGCGCGGTAGGGCTGCGAGGCGATCACCATGTCGTAGTCGGCGCGGCCCTGCGCCGCGCGCGGGATCACGTTCGTCGAGCAGGAAGCGGTAGTCGTCGCGGTAGAGCACCAGCGCCACCGGATGCTCGTAGATCGGGTTGCCGGTCTTCGGGCTGTGGCGCGCCTGCCAGTTCTTCGCCAGGAACGGCTCGAGCGCGGCGATCTGCTCGCTGAACTCGTGCGAGGTGCTGCCGGTGAGCGGCGCTTCGTGCCACACCATCGAGGTTGCGGCTGCGACCTGCGCGCGGCGTCAGCCACGGCGCCTCGGTGTAGTACATGTTGGTGACCACCAGCACGGTCGCCGGATGCTCGTAGAAGCGGTCGGCCATCTTGCGCAGCGCTGAGGCGCACGTCCTCGAGGCTGATCTCCTTGCCGACGATGTAGAACGGCACCGTCGGGAAGCGCCGGTGCATCTCGCGCATCACGCGCGCGAGCACCGTGCCGTCGCCCATGCCGGCGTCGAACAGGCGCACCGCCGGCGGCCGCGGATGGATGTGGCCGAGCTCGAGGCCGACGCGCCGCGCGACCACCTCCTTCTCGCTGCAGGTGTTGACGAACAGCAGGTACTTCTGCCGGTTGTCGAAGAAGCGGAAGTTCGTTTCCGGGTCCTCGCGCGCGGCCGATCGCCGGCGGCGCGCATCGGCTGCGAGCGCGCTGGCGCGGATCAGCGGCAGCAGCTCGGGCGGCGACGTCGCCCGCGCGCGACGCCGCCGTTCTTCGAGATGAACAGCGTTGACGCGCTGCAGGGTCTCGGGCGTGACGCGGGCGCCGTCGCGCAGCCGGGCGACGAACTTGCCGTCGTTCACCGCGCGGCGGCCGAAGGTCGATTCGGCCATGCCCGTGCGCTGGCAGAAGTCCGAGATGCTTCCCAGTAAGGTGCAGTGCTCGCCGGCCTGCATTGCGTCATAGTGAGGAGCCGGATGTGGGAGATCAACCACATATCTTGCGCTGCAAAAAGTGGGATACATCCCAACATGACAAAACAAGTACTTAGGATCGGCGACCTAACCGTGAACCGGCTCGGCTTCGGTGCGATGCGCGTCTGCGGTCCGAACGTCTGGGGCCCGCCGAAGGACCGCAGCATGCGCATGCAGTGCTTGCGGCGCGCCTACGAGCTCGGCGCCAATTTCTTCGACACCGCCGATTCCTACGGCCCGCACGTCGACGAAGAGCTGATCGCCGAGGCGCTGCATCCCTATCCGAAGGATCTCGTCATCGCCACCAAGGGCGGCCTGGTGCGGCCGCGCGCCGGGCGCCTGGGACCGAGGACGGCCGGCCCGAGCACCTGAAGCAGGCGATCGACGGCAGCCTGAAGCGCCTGAAGCTCGAGCGCATCGACCTCTACCAGCTGCACGCGATCGATCCGAAGGTGCCGCTCGAGGATTCGCTCGGGCCGCTGGTGGACGCGCAGCGCGCGGGCAAGATCCGGCACATCGGCGTCTCCAACTTCAACGTCGCCGAGCTCGAGCGCGCCCGCAAGGTCGCGAAGATCGTCTCGGTGCAGAACGAATACAACCTCGACAACCGCTCGTCCGAAGACGTGCTCGACCATTGCGAGAAGCTCGGCATCGCCTTCCTGCCCTGGTATCCGCTGGGTGCGGGTGCGGCTGCTGCGGACCCAGCAAGTCAAGACGCTGCTCGGCAAGAAGCTAAAGCGCGACCCCGGCCCAGGTCGCGATCGCCTGGCTGCTGGCCCGCTCGCCGGTGATGCTGCCGATCCCGGCACCAACTCGATCGAGCATCTGGAGCAGAATATGGGCGCGCTGGCACTGCAAATAAAACGGAGGATCTCGAATGACTCGCATCATCGACGCCTGCTTTGCGCGCCTGGCCTTGCTCGCGGCGCGGCGCAGGCGCAGGACTACCCGGACAAGCCGATCCGCATCATCGTCGGCTACGCCGCCGGCGGCGGCAACGACATCATCGTGCGCGTGATGCAGCCCGAGCTGCAGAAAGGGCTCGGCCAGCCGGTGATCGTCGAGAACAAGCCCGGCGCGCAGTCGATCATCGCCGCCGAGACTGTCGCCGCGCGCCGCGCCGACGGCTACACGCTGCTGATGGGCCCGAGCGGGCCGATGACCATCAACCCGGCGACCTACTCGAAGCTGCCGCTACGACGCGCAGCGCGATTTCACGCCGATCTCGATGATCTGCGAGTTCCCGCTGCTGGTCACGGTCGACGCCAAGCTGCCGATCCGCAGCGTGAAGGAGCTGATCGACTTCGCGAAGGCGAATCCCGGCAAGGCGAACTACGCCTCGAGCGCCGGCATCTTCCAGATCACCACCGAGATGTTCAACCAGCGGACCGGCAGCAAGTTCGTGATGATCCCGTACAAGAGCAGCGGCGAATCGGTGCAGGCGCTGATCTCCGGCAACGTCGCGCTGACGATCGTCGATCCGCCGCCCGCCACCGGGCCGCTCAAGGCCGGCACGATCCGCGCCCTCGCCGTCACCTCGCCGCAAGCGCCATCCGTCCTGGCCCGACCTGCCGACGATGGCCGAAGCCGGCGTGCCCGACATGGAAGTGCCGGTGTGGACCGCGTTCTTCGCGCCGGCGAAGACGCCGCCGCGCGATCGTCGCCCGGCTGCAGAAGGAGATCGCGCGCGCGGTGCAGACCGCCGAGGTCAAGGAGCGCTTCGGCCAGATGGGCCTCGATCCGGTGGGCGGCACTTCCGAAGAGCTCGCGCAAGCGGGTCGCGCAGCGACATCGAGAAGTGGAGCGCCGTCGCCAAGGCCGCGAACATCCGGAACGACTAGCGCTTCAGGTATCTTCGCGAAGAAGTCGGCGACCTGGCGGATGCTGTCGGCCCACGCTTCGGCGTTGGCTCGGCCGTCGCGCCGCGCCGCTGGCGAGTCGGTGACGAGGGTTGATGCGCTGGGCGACGTAGCGTTCCGGGCGCGGGCTGTCGAACGAGTGGTGCGCGCCCGGATAGACCTTGACGGTGACACGCTCGCCGGCGAGCGGGATGCACTCCTTCGCCGGCGTCCAGTCGTCGAGCCTCACCGGTGAGGATCAGCAGAGGCACGTCGGGTTTGAGTTGTTGAAAGAACGTGCAGCGCGGATAGAGCGCAACCGCGGCGGCGAAGCCGCTGCCGGGCCTGCTGAGCGTGACGAGCGTGGTGTAGCCGCCGTGCGAGCCGCCCATCAGGCCGATCCGTTCCCTGTCGACGTAGGGAAGCGTTTGCAGAAACGCCCTCGCCGCGCGCGCGTCGCGAGCGCGCACGAACGGGCGCACGTCGAACCGGCCCTTCGATGCATCGGTGCAGATGCCGTTCGGATAGCCGCGCGTGCTGAAGCTGTCCGGGAAGGATGACGACGTAGCCGCGCGCCGACCAGCTCCTTTCGCCCAGCGGCCCGGCGCGCCGCTCGAGAGCGGGCCGAGGCCGCTGCAGTCGTGCATCATCACCACCGCCGGAAACGGACCGGCGCCGTCGGGCTTGCAGAAGTGGTCGCGAGGATCGATCGGCGCCGAGGGTGATCGCTTCGGCTGGCGGCTTCGCTGGCGACGAGCGCCAGCGCGCAAAGCAGGCTACGCAATCGCTGCGCGCGCGATCCGAAGACGGGTCTCGCGCATATCGTCGCCGCGGACCTCGCGGAGCGCGTATTCGGCGAAATCGTCGGCCACTTCCTTGCGCCAGTACAGGTCCATGTCGGTATTGTCCATGGGCTTGGCGCGGTTGGCGACGAGCTCGCGGCCTGCGGCGATCACCTCGTCGGTGAGCTTCTTGCCCTTCAGGAACTCGCCCGCCTTCTCGACCAGGAACGGCCGCGATGCGACGGCACCCAGCGCGATCCGCGCTTCCGTGACGATCTTCCCGTCGAACTTCAGCGCAGCCGCGACGCCCAGGATCGGGAAGTCGAACGAGCCGCGGCGCCGCAGCTTCCAGTAGGTGCTCTTCCAGCCCGGCCGGCACGCTGCACCTCGGTGAGGATCTCGTCCGGCCGGCGCGAGAGATAGTCGATCCCGTCGTTCTTGTAGAGGTCCTCGACTGTCACTTCTCGCTCACCGCCGGACGAGACCAAGCGTAACGGCCGCGTTCAGCGCAATCAGCGCCGGCGCGGTGTCGGTCGACGAGACCGCGACGCAGCGCTTGCTCGCCGTCGCCACCCAGCAGATCTCGCCGTCCTTCTTCAGGCAGAAGTCGATCGCCTTGCGCCACTCGTAGCTCTGGTTGTAGTAGTTGCAGCGCGTGTCGAGGCACAGGTTGCCGCCGAGCGTGCCCATGTTGCGCAGGTGCGGCGTGGCGACCTGCGCGGCGGCCTGGCGCAGCGCCGTCGGGCGTTTTCTCGTTGCGGACGATTTCGCTCAGCGTCAGCGCCCGAGCCGAAGCGCTGCCGTTCAGGACTCTTCAGTTCCTCGAACTGCCGCAAGCGACACCAGGACCTGCGGCGCCTGGTGGCGGCGCTTCATGTTCGGCAGCAGGTCGGTGCCGCCGGCGATGAGCATCGCCTGCGGGCCTTCGCCCGCGAGGATCTTCGCCGCCTCCGCGACCGAGCGCGGGCGCGCGATGCTCAAACCACGGCAGCCGCAGCATCGCGCTTGGTCTCCTTGCCGTCGCCGCCTTCCCAGGGCGGCAGCACGAACATGGGCTCCGGGTACGGAACCGACGGGAAGCTCTCCGGCCCGACGCGCGGTTCGACTTTGCTTAGTTCCAGCGCCCTCAGGACCTTGTCGGGCGTGATCGGGATTTCATCGATGCGCACGCCGACCGCGTCGTAGATGGCGTTCGCCAGCGCCGGCATCACCGGCAGCAGCGGCCCCTGCCCGACTTCCTTCGCGCCGATAGGGACAGTTCGGATCCGGATCTTCGATCAGCGCGACTTCCACGTCCGGCATGTCGAGCGAGGTGAGGCTCTTGTAGTCGAGCATCGAAGGCGCGCGGTGCACCAGCGCGCCCGAGAGCTTCTCCGGCAGCCGGCGGAAGGACTGCTCCTCCATCAGCGCCTCGCCGAGGCCCATGTAGACGCCGCCGATCACCTGGCCGCGCGCGAGCGCTGGGATTGAGCGCGCGGCCGATGTCGTGCGCGATCCAGATCTTCGGCACGTGGATCCAGCCGGTGCGCTCGTCGACCTCGGTCTCGACCACGCAGGCGCGTGAAGCTGTACGCCGGCGACGGTCCGACGCCGGCGCCCTTGTACTTGCCCGGCGCGCTTGGGCGGCGAGTACGGAGCCGACGGCGGAGAGCGTGCCGAGCTGCCGCTTCCGCGCATGTCACCGCTTCGACGAACGACATGCCGGGTCCGGGATCGTCGGCGCGCGAATACGCGCGCCCTGCGAGAACACCACGCGGTCGGGCAGCGTGCCGAGCGTCTCGGCGACGACCGCGGCGATCTGCACGCGCAGCCGCTCGGCGGCCTGCACCGCGGCGTTGCCCGCCATGATGGTGACGCGGCTCGAGTAGGAGCCGAGGTCGACCGGCGTGATGCCGGTGTCGCCGGTGACGCACGCGCACCACGCCGGTGTCGACGCCGAGCGTCTCGGCGACGATCGCGCGCGAGCACGTCGTCCGAGCCCTGCCCGATCTCGGTCGCGCCGCAGTACACGATCACCTGCCCGCAGCGGTCGAGCAGGACCTGCACGCCCGAATGCGGCATCTTGTTCCAGTAGATCGCCACGCCGGCGCCGCACATGTAGGTGCTGCAGGCGATGCCGACGCCGCGGCCGCGCGGCAGCTTGCCGATGCTTGTCCTTCCAGCCGGACATCTCGACGACCTTGCGGATGCACTCGCCGAGGCCGATGGAGCCGACGTGCAGCCAGCTCGCGGTCAGCGAATTCGGCCTTGGTGACAGATTCCTCAGCCGCAGCTCGGCGGGATCGATCCGCGAGCTTCTCGGCGATCTTGTCGAGCTGCACTTCCTGGCCGAAGCGCGGCTGCGGCGTGCCGTGGCCGCGCTTGGGTCCGCAGGCCGGCTTGTTGGTGAACACGCGGCAGGCCTCGAACTTGAAGCGCGGATAGTGGTAGGTGACCGGCGTCAGCACGCCGGTGTAGAACGGTGCTCGCCGGGCCGTGCGAGCCGTAGCCGCCGCCGTCGAGCAGCGTCTGCAGGTGCATGCCGGTGAGCTTGCCGTCCTTGGTCACGCCGGTCTTCATCTTCATCAGCACCGGGTGGCGGCCGCGGTGCACGTAGAACACTTCCTCGCGCGTCAGGCCGATCTTCACCGGCCGGCCGAGCACCAGCGCCGCCTTGCGACGACCACGAACTCGTGGCCGCCGGGATCGCACTTGCCGCCGAAGCCGCCGCCGTTCGGCGTCGCGACGACGCGGATCTTCGCCTCGGGAATCTGCAGCACGCGCGCCAGCTGGCGGTGCAGGTAGTGCGGGTTCTGCGTGCTCGAGGAGATCTGCAGCTTGCCGTCGCCGGTCGATGAAGGCGAGCGACGGCCTGCTGCTCCATCGGCAGGTGCGTGTTGCCCTCGTAGAAGAACAGATCCTCGAAGACCATGGTCCGACGTTCTTCAGGGCTTCTTCGACATCGCCGAACTCATAGGACTGGTTGCGGTGGATGTTGCCCTGCTCGCCGTAGTCGTGGATGCGCGGCTCGGGGTTCTTGCAGGCCCTCTTCCGGGTCGCGATCGGTCTTCAGGACTCTGTATTTCACTTCGATCAGATCCGAGTGCCTCGACCGCGGTCTGCTCATCCATCGCGATCACCGCCGCGACCGGATCGCCGACGTAGCGCACGCGCTCCGGCGCGAGCGGATACTCGTCGACCGACACCGGCATGATGCCGAACGGCACCGGAAAGTCCTTGCCGGTCAGCACCAGATGCACGCCGGGATGCTTTAACATCCACCCCTACCGAAGCACAAAATGCGCGAGCTTCGGCGAGCGCCTTCTCCAGTTCCGAGACGAGTTCGTCCTTGTCCCCGCTGAAGCGCTGTCGCTCCCCTTCTGGGCGTATACGGCGAGCGCCTTCTGGAGGTTCTGAATACGCCAACGTAATCCACGATGACGCCAGTTTGCCCGGTGCCCGGACGATTGGCTCAAGCATCGTCTGCATCAGCGTGGCTCTTCATTGTTTGTCGAGATAGACCGTGCTGCACGGCACGTCGAGCCGGTGATCCACATTGCGCAGACGAATACGAGCCGGAGCGGATCGTCAGCGTTCTGAACTTGCTTTTGAGGTCCTCCTTCTGCATCCGTCGCGGTGAGGCAGGATGTCGAGCCCCTTCTGCTTCAAATCGTCGATCTCATTCTGAGACTGGCTAACAACAACGGCCATGTCCACGGAACGCATCCGTCGATAGGCGACTGGCGAGGCCGTGTCTGGGCCCTTGGACGCCTTGGCGAGTTGCTCCTCCCCATTGCCAACTCGTTCGCCCAAGCTTTGCGTGGACCTTGTCGTGTGCATCCTGACCGCAGTCGCTCTGGTCGATGGCAACGAACATTGCCTGGAGATGAGCCTGCGCTGGAGTAAAGTGCCGGACGAGGTCCGTTGCAACCTCATCAAGTCGGTCATTGCGGGTGATCAGTGATACTGCTTTTGCCGAAGGTTTGCTGGAGCTTCTTCTCCCCCGCTCCTCGTCCAGTGCCGCATCCTCCAGCAAAGTGTCGAGTTCGTCCTTCAGCCCTCAGCCGCGAGTTGCAGCTCAGGCTTCCGGGCCTCGTAATATAGCGGCACTGTCGCGCCATCGGCGATGACCGGCCAGAAATTGTAGATTTGGAGACGTAACGCCGAACACTTCGCGTGTGCGCCCCTCCTGTCCAGCAATGAGAGGGGTGCTGGTGAAGCCGACGCTTCGCAGATTCGGAAGTGCTCGGCGCATATTGGCGGCGAGCTTGATCATATTTGGATTTCGGTGGGCCTCATCGGTGATGACGATGATGTCGTTTCGCCCGAGAGCCGGGCATGGGTTCGCGGTCGGCAGTCGAAAACTTGTGGATCGAATGCGTGAAGACATAGCGTTCTGGCCTGCCAGCAACTCTCGCGCAGATGGACCTCTGGCTTTGCGCCCCGACAACTGACAAGCTTCGTGATTGCCCACCGACGCGAAAATTCCTGCGATTCGATCGTCCAACTCCTGACGGTCGGTAATGATGACGAAGGTCCAGTTGCCGCCGAGCCGCCGCAGAACCTTCGGCGAACATAACCATCGACAAGCTCTGCTGCCTCGGGTATGCCAGAAGACGCCGAGACGTCCCCGGTTTTCAGTGATCTCCTTCCACAGGTCGATGGCACGTTGACGCCCAGCACCTGATGATACTTGCCGACGACCTTCCGCAGCTCGCCACGGCGTCATCGCAAATAGCAGGAAGTTCTCGATCAGATCGAGGAGGCGTGACGGCTCGCAGGTGGAACGCAGCATTGTTCCAGCGCTACACTCTCGGGGGGCCATCCTCCGCAGGCGCTTCCATGGCGCAAAGCCTTTGTGCGGGCATGGCTTGCGCCCATGAGTAAGCCTTCCAGGCCGTTTATAGAATGGCGAAGCCGTTGTTGAAGTCGAAGAGGCGCGGTATGGTGTCGCGATAGGTCCCGCAGGTTGGCGTCGTAGGCTCCTGAACCGGCCAGAGTGAGGTCCTTCCATTCGATTAGCAGGGGAGGGATGCCGTTTACGAAGCCGAGTGCATCCTGGTCGACGCTTGTAGAGGCTGCTTTCGATCCAGACTTGCGAGCCCAGGAAGAAGTCAATGTTGGCCGTCGGGTTCGTCCAGATCACGGCCACTCGCTGTCCTTGACCGAGCCATCAGGCTGTCACCTGCAATTGCAATGCCGTCCCGCAATAGCCTGTAGACCCCACGGTTCGCAGTACTGGCAGCAGCATGGCCGTAACGGATCAGCCGTGAGCGTAAGCTCGGCCTGCTGCAACGCTTCGTCCGGCAAGGATGGCTGATCTGCGCGCAGCGCGGCGCGAAGGCGTGCGGGCAGCACCAGCTCGCGGAAGGATTGACGGCCGATTGATTGACGGACCCGGCTCCTCACTGAACAGATCGGCATGTGTCCAGCCCAGCCCACCAGCAAGCCGGAGGCCTGGTTTCTCCACCAGCTTTGTCCTCGCTGGTGATGACACCTGAGAGCGCCTCTGTGGAGCCGGAGAGACCATCAGGCGACGGCCTCTAGCAAAGCGCTCAGCCGCTTGGATCGATAATTCGCCTGAAAGTAGGCGAGGAACAAGCAAGTCACGAGACAGTGAGAAGCGAATTGGAGCGCCTCGAGTGCGACCACTTGCTCCAGTTGGGGCAGAACAGCGTCGATCAAACAAGTTTCTTTGTATTGGTCCGCTGGGTACGCAGATGAACCTGAGCAAGGGCTGATCGTTTGATATAGCCGCATTGTTGCCCTTTGGGCTGGCGAACGGGAAAGCGCGGCATGTGATGTTTGAGCGAGAAGAACAAGAGCTGCCTGGGAAATCAACGGCATCGGCTGACCATGAACAGATGTTGGTTCAACCAAGCAGCTCCGCCAGACCACCAGTAGGCATCTAGATCGGCGGACCACGAAAGAGTATGTCCCCGGAAGTAACGCGGTACTTTGGGTCGAGAACACTTCGGTATCGCGGCGTCTGAGACGTAACCCCTTCCTTCAACTCCTGATCTTGACGATTGGGGAGGCCTTGGTCATGCCAATCAGATGGCTTGAATGCGTAAACCGCTTGATGAAAGATACCATCGCCGAAGCGGATTTTTGCTCCCAACCTGTAAGCGGCCATCAGCGGTCTCTTGATCATTGCGTGGTTTTCGCGGCTGTGAAAGCGGAGGCGAACGAACCACCCTCGAACAACTGCCGCGCCATCTCCTCCAGAGTGTAATCCGCCGATGGTTCACCTCGATCAGGTCATCGTATGCCTGAGGACGGATCCGATGCGTTGTTGTTCAAAAGCGGAGGTGTCGGAATGCCAAATGAGAGAGTAGCTTTTATCTAAGCTCAAGTTGTCTTGTGTAGCCCCTCGAGTTATCGCGCGAAACCGGCCCTTCATCATATCGAGAGAGTACTTTACATAAATCGAAGGTCAGATTTTACGGATCAGTCCTGAAGCCAATGACACTGTCGGGAAAAACAGGCTGAAATCTTCATAATGGCTGTTTGTGCTGTGTTAGCCCCCCGCGATCGTGATGCACAGGGTGTTAGCGGGCCAAAGTTTGCTTTGAGTAAGGCCGAACTCTGACAGCGTCTGGCCGAACCCCGTTATGTACGGGGCGGCCCAGCCATGACGTCTGCGGTTTGAATTGTAACGGATAGGGTCCGCCAGACAGACGAGGATCAGTCCCTCGGCCTATGCCGAGATCGACCTCGCGCGACTTGCCCTAGCTCGTCCAAACGCCGCAGCGGCCATGTCGCCACGCCAATAGCTCCGCGCACATTCAGTGCTGCCTGGGGACTGCAATTGCGCGGCCTCCGAGCTGAGCTCGTTCAGCTCACCCGTGCATCGCCCTCCAATCTTACACTTGAACTCCTCATCGTCATGCGCCTGCCCGGGCGCGAGGCCGACATAACGGCCGGGATTGAGGCTCCAGTCCTGCGCTGTGATCTCGTCGCGCGTGGCGAGCTCGCAGAGGGCGGGTACGTCCCGGATAGGCCCCACGCTGGAAAGGCGTCGGCCATGCGCGGCCCGCTGCCAGCTGCCGGTCTCGGTCTCTCTCCGTACGCCAGAGCCGGACGATATTGCCGAGGAACTCGATGTGGTCGGGATCGAAAGGGTGCGGTGCGCACGGTCCACCCGCCGGTAGATTTGCCGCGCATCGACGAACAGCACCCGGTCGCCGCGCGGCTGGTCCCTTTGCCTACGCCTCGTCGAGAGACCACAAGGTCAGCTGGGCAGCGCGACCGTCAGGAACGCTGCTGGGGCCGACAGCAACGATGGCATCGACGGCGCCGGTCTCGATCAGCGCCTTGCGCACGGCTCGCGCTCGCGGTTACCGGCGTCCGAGGCGCTGTGTGGCGCCGTGGCGAAGCCAGCGCGACCGGTAGGGCTCAGCGCGGCGTAAAACAGGTTGATCCAGAGATAGTTCGCGTTGTTGACGGCGGGTAACCCGAGCGGGAAACGGGCATCAACCGACGCCCGCCTCGTTTGACGAGCTTTGCCCGGTCCACCTCCGACTGATTGAAAGGCGGATTGGCCATGACGAAGTCGGAAACGGCCGATGAGCTTGTGCGGGTCGTCGTAATAGCTGTTCGCCTGGCTTTTGCACATCTGCCGGACAGCCCGTGCACGGCGAGGTTCATGCGGCAAGCTTCAGCGCAGCCGTGTCACTCATCTTCTCGACGCCGTAGAGTGCTGATCTCGCTTCGACGGCGATCTTGTGATGACGACGGGGAACGAACTCCGCCGAATGCACGAACATACCGCCCGAGCCGCAGGCCGGATCAAAGATCGTGCCATGATAGGGCTCGATGACCTCGATCATGCCAGCTTGACGATAGAGGTTGGCGGTAAAGAGTACTCGCCGCTCCTTCTGCATGTAGCGTCGGGGGCGAACTGGCCCGGCTTGAGGCGTATTCGAAAGATGAGACCGTAGGCGTCCCCTTCGACCTTCAATGGCGCGAGTGATGGCGCAGCAGCTCCCTGCAGCACGCTCGTTCGGCAAGCCCGCGAACTGTAGCAGGGCAATGCTCACCGGCGAGGTCGGGGTTTCGCTTCCGCCCAATAGCCCTTCATGGCGGCGTTCCAGTGCGGCCCCGAGGTCCGCGCTGCTCGGGCAGGGCGAGCAACCGCGAGAAGCGCGCAGCGTTCGCTGGCAGGAAGATAGCGCCCCATCGAGCCTGATAGTCCGCGGAGCGGGCTTCGTAGGCGGCCCGTGTATTTCGGGCCCAGGCGCCGCGTGGACCACACTCGAACTTGGCTTCCATCTGCCGCAGCGCGATGAGGCGCGGAGCACCGGCTGAGCGTACTGGATCCGGGCGCAACGGTGCCGCTGGTCCACAACTGGTTGGCGGCGGCAAAGAGCGTCCGCGAAAAATCCTGCAGGTCGGTAGCCACCCCGGCCCCTTAGATTAGCTCTTTGACAAAGCGGGACTGAACCGCAGCGCAAAGTCAATGCGCCGGAGAGGATTAGCCGTGCAACGTCAGATCACCGGTTGTGGACTACTGATCGTTAGCCTCGCCAATTTGCAATCTACTCTACACACACGAACTACCGAACCTCTACAACAAACCTTTGCTGATCTGAATAATCCGATATATCAATCAGGTTATTAAGTCTGCATGGGGTACAAATCCTTTTCCTGGGCACCATTTGCCCATGCCCAAACGAGTGAGATTGCCGCCTCGGGCGCGATGCGCCCGAGCAGCTGTCGCGCGCAGCAAGTTTAGTCGAGACCGCGCAGAACCAATCCGGCGCGCGGCGAGGAGAAGTCGTCGCGCCTACGCCGCCGGGTCCTGATCGGAGCCGTGGGTGTGTCCGTCTCGGACCGCGGCTGAACTCGCCGTAATTGCTGGATTTCATACCGCCGCCGTCGGCCGCAACGACCGTCAGGCCCGCAGCTTCAACAGCTTCACGGACCGCCGCCGCCCGCGTCGGCATCCGGTGCTTTGAAGCGGAATCGTCGATCTGCCGTCAGTTCTTCCGGCGGAGAGCATCACCTGTAGTCGCTCACCGCGCATGTCGGACATCGAAAACACCCAAGTTGAGTTCATTGAGTAGTTTACTCAACGTCTGTCCTCGGCGCTGGTTCCATCAAACGAGATTCCGGCGCCAAATTAGCTAAATACTTCAATAAAAACAATATGTTAATGGTTGATTTATGGTCCGCGCGGGCGCATGATTCCCGCGTGGAGCATGCCCATGACACGAGAACATCGCTGCCGCGCAAAGCTGTCCGGAAGAGCAGAAGCCGCCGCCCCGGCGGCCCAGCCACGCGGACATCATCGAAAATCTCGAGCGCTGGGCCAACAGTCCGGGCCAGCCCGCCGAAATCATCCGATGAGAAAAACGGCGCCTGAAGTGAGCCCGGCTGCCCGGCAACAAGACCTTCCGAGCTGTCGCCGCGCATCGCTGGCGTGAGCCGGGCGTACGCCTCGGACGGCGGGCAAGAATCCCGGCGAGGCGGGGTCCAATTCCCGGCCCATGAGCCACGCATCGGCGGCTCGCCTCCCGCGGCTCCGGGCGCTGGGGTGTCTTCGGTCGAATCGACCGCGCGACACGAGAGGCTTCCCTTCATGACCATCCGCCTGCATCGCGGCGATCTGCCCGATCTGTCCCGCTACACGGATTCGGTGGCGATCGATACCGAGACCATGGGGCTCAATCCGCATCGCGACCGGCTCTGCGTGGTGCAGATGTCGAACGGCGACGGCAGCGCCGACGTGGTCCAGATCCCGAAGGATCACACCGACGCGCCGAACCTGAAGGCGCTGCTGGCCAATCCTGAACATCACCGAAGATCTTTCACTTCGCGCGGTTCGATCTCGCGGCGCTCTACAACGCTTTCGGCGTGATGCCGCAGCCGGTCTATTGCACCAAGATCGCCTCGCGGCTGACCCGCACCTATACCGACCGGCATGGCCTGAAGGATCTGGTGCGCGAGGTGCTCAACATCGACCTGTCGAAGCAGCAGCAATCGAGCGACTGGGGCTCGCCGAGCCCTGAGCGAGGCGCAGCTCGCCTATGCGGCTTCCGACGTGCTGCATCTGCATGGCTTGCGCGAACGGCTCGATGCCATGCTGGCGCGCGAGGGCCGCACCGAGCTGGCAGCAAGCCTGTTTCGACTTCCTGCCGACCCGGGCCAGGCTCGATCTCGGCGGCTGGGAGGCCGAGGACATCTTTGCGCATTCGTGAACCTGACGACGCATTTGAAGCGCGCTGCGGCCGTTTCCGCCCCGTTTCGGTCACACTGCGTAACGCGAGGTCCGGGCTGCGATAATCCGCGCGATTCCGGGTACAATGGCGCTTGGTCGATCGCCAGTCTCGCGCCTTGGAGCAGCGGTGAACTCGGTACAGAACCCAGCCTATGCAGCCGGACTGGAGGCGCGCTTTGCCGCGGCCGCGCGCCACAGCCGGATGGTGCGGATGCTGCGCGTCGCGGTGCCGGCGGCCGTGGTGCTGGCGATGGCCGGCATCGTCGCGGTGTCGATCTTCAATCCGTTCCGCATGCTGCTGCCGAAGCTGCCGGTCGACATGGGCAATCTGGTCGTCTCCGGCACCAAGATCACGATGGAATCGCCGCATCTCGTCCGGCTTCTCGACCGACCAGCGGCCCTACGAACTGTGGGCCAAGGCCGCGATCCAGGATCTGACCGATCCCGATCACGTCGAACTCAAGACGCTGCGCGCCAAGGTGCTGATGGAAGACCAGAGCGACGGTGACGATGGATGCCCGCACCGGATATTTCGACAGCAAGCAGCAGTTGCTCGACCTGCGCAAGGATATCTTCCTGCAATCCTCCACCGGCTATGAGGCAAAGCTCTCGCAGGCCTATGTCGACATCAACAAGGGCACGGTGACGTCGGACGAGCATGTCGACGTCAAATTGCTGAACGGAACGCTCACCGCCGACAAGCTCAGGATCATCAACAGCGGCGAGGTGGTGCGGTTCGAAGGCAATGTCGTGATGAACCTGGATCATGCAGTCGGCTGCCGACAGCACGCCAGCCGGCGCCCGAGCCCGCCGCCCCGCCGCCGAAGACGCGATCCGTCTCCGGCAAGTCCGCCAACCCGAAATGATTTTCATGATGATAGTTTCTCCGTCGCCGCGCGGTCGTGCGCAGCGCGGCGTTTCGCGCTCGCGCTGATCGCCGCCGGCGACGCCCGTGCGCAAGGCGCGATGTCGGGCGTGCCCAACGCGATGCAGGGCTTTTCGCAGAACCGCGATCAGCCGATCCAGATCGAGGCGGCGTCGCTCGAGATGCGCGACAAGAAAAAGGAAGCGACCTTCGCCGGCAATGTGAAGGT
>ERZ1370068.4599-contig-3662_pt1 | contig 17144 bp, 18 predicted proteins | sample MGYA00561227_ERZ1370068 | MGnify/ENA primary metagenome ERZ1370068 (study PRJEB38410, sample SAMEA6850437) | metagenome | study: Metagenomic assessment of the ecological functions of the soil: analysis of the soil microbiota associated with the...
GTGGTGTGGCAATCGATCAGGCCGGGCATCACGAAGCGATTGCTCAGATCGAGCGTGCGGGCGCCGGGCGGGGCCGTCGTGGCGTCGGCGCGCCCCACGGCGCTGGATGCGGGCCGTCCTCGACGATGATCCCCGCGTCACGAAGCGGGCTGCGCCGGTGCCGTCGAACAGCGTCCCGCACCGGATCGCCCACACGGTCACCTCAGCCTCCGTTCGGCCACGGGATCCCGTAGTCGCGCCGTGGGCCGCGCCCGCCGAGACGTGGCCCTCGCGCGACGTCGCGGCGAACCGCCCGTCGCTCGGTCGCCGCACCGAGCCCGCCGCCGCCGCCCGTCATGATGCGCACACGCTCGCCGGCGGCGATCGGGTGCTGGGTGGCCTTGCGCACGCGGCGCACCGAGCCGTCGGGGAGGTGATCTCACCACGCCGCTGACGGCGCCCGCCTGACCACCGGCCAGGCCCCCATGGCGGCGTGGCCTTCGCGCTCGCAGGCTGAACGGTGATGAACGCCGGCGCAGGAACTCGTACTCGCGCTCGATGCCGAGGCCGCCGCGGTAGCGTGCCGGCGCCGCCGGAGTCCGGCCGCAGGCCGTAGCGCAGGATCCGCGGATGCGTCGGCAGGCGCGACTCCACCGACCTCGACTGGATTGTTCCGCGCGGTCGAGCCCGCGAAGATGATCATCGCCGACTCGCCGTCGAACGTCGGGCCGCGCGCCCGTGCCGCCCGCGTTCAGATCGCCCTGATGAAGAGCCGCCCGGTCTCCGGGTGCGTGCCGAGAAGGCGATGGTCGGCATCTGGTCGCCGTAGGAGCCGGCGGGCACGCGGTCGGGCATGGCCGGCGCGAGTGCGCGCAGCCCCAGATCGATGAGCAGGTTGATCGGCACGTAGTAGCGCGCCGTCGGCGCTGGCTCGGCGGCCAGCACCGAGCGCTGGCGGATGACCACGGTGCAGCGGGCGGAAGCAGCCCTCGTCGACCGGGTCGAGCGGCGTGGTCAGGCACTTGATGAGGAGCCGGCAGGCGCTGATCGTGATGGCGTCGCCGCAGTTGAACGGCCTCCGCCACCTGCGGGTCGGAGCCGGTGAAGTCGACGGTCATGGCCGCCGTCGCCCACCGTGATCGCCATCTCGACCCGCACCGGCTGGTCGAGCGTGATGCCGTCGTTGTCGAAGTGCGCCGACCGCCCGGTAGACGCCGGCCGGGATCGTCGCCAGCGCCGGCGCGCGTGCGCCGCTCGGACTGCTCCAGGTAGACGCGCGTGGCGTCGAGCACGGTCTGCGCGGCCGTACTTGGCGAGGACCTCGTGGAAGCGAGGCCTCGCCGGCGCGGCACACCGCGATCATCGCCTGATGTCCTTCAGCGTGCCGCTCTCGGTGCGGATGTTGCCGCGGATGATCCGCATCACCTCGCTCGTTCAGCCTCGCCGCGACTGAACAGGCGCACCGACTGGAAGCGCAGGCCCTCCTGGCGGAACTCGGCGCGAGCCCACCTGCATGCAGCTCGGCACCGGCCCGCCGACGTCGCTCCAGTGCGCCTTCACCGACACGAAGCCGGTCAGCTGGCCCTCCCAGAACACCGGCGCGGTCATCGGCCACGTCGTTCAGGTGGTTGCCGTTGCCCGCGTAGGGATCGTTGTGGATGAAGACGTCGCCCTCGCGGAACGCCTCGAGCCCGCGATCGCTGATGGTGGCCTCGATGGGAAAGCCCAGGTGGCCCTGGAAGACCGGCAGCCCGATGCCCTGGGCGATCATCTGCACGTCGGGATCGAAGATGGCGCAGCCGAAGTCGAGGCTCTCGCTGATGATGTGGTTGTAGGCGGTCTTGATCATGGTCGATGCGCATACGCCTCGGCGGCCGCATTGAGCGCGGCGCGAATGACCTACCGTGATTGATCGGAGGCTGGCATCTCTGACACGTCGGGGAGCGTTGCTCGCTCCCCCAACGGCTTCAGCCTCCGAGGCGTTCGAGCGTGGATGATCAGGCAGCCGTGGTCCTCGACCGACAGGCGTGTCGCCGCGGCGTCGATGATGGTGGTCGTCCCGGCCTCCTCGATGGCGGCCGGCCCCTCGATCACGTCGCCCGGCGCGGAGCCGTCGCGCTGGAACACGCGGTACTCGACGGACGTCGCCGGCGCAGCGTCGAGTAGATCTTGCGCGTCTGGAAGCGGCGCCGCGCCGGTCGTGCGGCGGCTCGAGGCAGGAGGCAGCGGCGCCTGCGAGCGGGAAGACGACGGTCAGGCGGAGGTTCAGGAGCTGCACCTCGCACGTCGGGCGGCGCGTAGCCGTAGGCGCGCTCGTGGGCGTCGTCGAAGCGGCTTGCGCAGCGCCGTCCCAGTCGTCGACGCTCCGCCACCGTCCACCGTCACCGTGTGCTCCTGGCCGAGATAGCGCAGATCGGCGGCGCGCAGGGTGACGGGCTGGCCCTCGACCGGCGGCAGGATCGCCGCGATCTCGTGCTCCATCTCCGCGGTAGCGCGCCTCGGCCCACGCCGCGTCGGTGCGCTCCAGCGGCTCCAGCACGGTGCGCACGAGGTCGTGCCGGAGGTCGGTGGCCAGCATGCCCCACGCCGAGAACGTGGACGGCGCGGGCGGAATCGACCACGCGCGGAATGCCCAGCTCGCGCGCGATGGCCACCGCGTGAGCGGGCCGCCGCCGCCGTAGGCGACCAGCGCGTAGTCGCGCGGGTCGAGGCCGCGCTCGGCGGTGATGCTGCGGACGGCGAGGGCCATCTTCACGTCGGCGAGCCGGACGACGCCGGCCGCGCGCGTCGACGCGCGCGCAGGCCGAGCGGCGCGCGAGCTGTCTCGTCGACCGCGCCGGCTGCCGCCGGCGCGTCGAGCGGCATCGTGCCGCCGAGGAAGCGGCCGGCCGTCGATGCGCCCGAGCACCACGTTGGCGTCGGTGACGCGTCGGCTCGGCGCCGCCCCAGCGCGTAGCAGACGGGACCCGGCTCGGCGCCCGCGCTCTGCGGTCCGAGGGTCGAGCGCGCCGCCGGCGTCGATCCAGGCGATCGTGCCGCCGCCGGCGCTGACCTCGCGTGATGTCGATGACCGGGATGCGCAGCGGCTGGCCGTCGACGTGGTACTCGTCGGTGGTCTGCACCATCGCCGTGCTCGCACGATCGCGCACTTGGCGGTGGTCCCGCCCATGTCGAACGAGATGAGCCGATCGCAGGCCGAGCACGCTGGCGAGGCTGCGCAGCCGATCGCGCCCGCCGCCGGCCCGGACTCGATCGTGTGCACCGGCTTGACGCGCGCGGCCTCCAGCGAGAACGCGCCGCCGTTGGACTGCGTGATGAGCAGCCTGGCCGCGGGAAGCCGCGGCTCGCCCAGCCGTGACCGAACGCGCCGAGATAGCGGTCCGACGATCGGCAGGACGTAGGCGTTCACGACGGTGGTGCTGGTCCGCTCGTACTCGCGCCACTCCTGGGTGATCCGGTGCGAGACGGAGATCGCCGACGCCGCGGCAGCTCCTCGGCCACGATCGCGGCCGCCCGCTGCTCGTGCGCCGGGTTGCGATACGAGAACAGGAACGCCAGCCACGGCCTGACTCCGCCCTCGGCGGCCAGTCGCGCGGGCGGCCGCGCGGACCGCAGGCCTCGTCGAGCGGCACCAGCACCTCGCCCCGCGCGGTCAGGCGCTCCGGCACCTCCGAGGCAGCGTCCGCGCGGCACGAGCGGGGTCGGGCGCTGGTACAGGACGTCGTACATCCGCAGGAAGTTGCCGCGGCCGATCTCGAGCACGTCGCGGAACCCGCTCGGTGGTGATGAGGGCCGGTCCGGGCGCCCTTGCGCTCGAGGCAGCGCGTTGATGCCGATCGGTCGTGCCGTGGATGACGAGCCGGCGGTCGGCGAGGCGGGCGCCGGCCTGGTCGACGCAGCGCAGGACGCCGTCCAGCAGGTCGACTGGGGCGTGCTGAGCGCCTTGGCGTTGAGCCACCGCGCCCGGTCGCCTCGTCCAGCGCCACGAGATCCGTGAAGGTGCCGCCGATGTCGACGCCGATGCGGGAGGGCCACGGACCGGCAGTAGGCTAGGCGCGTCGGGCGCCTGCAACGACTTCGCGGTCGACGCACCGGGACGAAGCCGACTACTTGACGATCACGGAGGTCATCGCCGGACGGCAGTTGTTGCTGTCACTCGACTCCGCTCACGGCGCCCGTCTGGTCCGTGGCACGCCAGCAGGAAGTACGTACCGCGCGGCGTCCCCGCCGGCACGTGCACGCTGACGCTGCCGGTGGAGCTGGCGCCGGCCGCGAGCGCCGGCACAGCGGCGGCGATCGGCGGCAGCGCTCGATCCGACGCGCTCTTCACGGGATCGGACGACAGGAAGGCAGGTCGTACTGACGGGCCGGCCGACGTGCCGCCGCCCTGATTCTTGACCGTGTCGGTCACGGTGAAGTGGCCGCCGCGCCGCACGCTGGCCGGCGGAGTTGGACACCGCGCTCTCGACCAGGTCGGCCGGGGCCGGCGGGGCGGAGGCGGCGGCAGTGTCACCACGTGGCACTCGTCGGCGCCGATGTCGGAGGCCGGCCAGACGGCCGCGCCGCCCTCGAAGTCGGTGAATGCACGTCGGTCACGAATCATCGCGGCGTCGCGTGCGGGCGAATCCGCCGCGCGCATGCGGTAGTCGTCCGGCGGTCGCGTCGACGAAGATTGGCGGCCGGCGTGGTGGGGTGAACGAGTGCGCATCCTGACCGGTGGCCTCGCTCGCCAGGCGACCAGCGTGAGTACAGAGAGTTGCCGCCGTTGGTCGTGAAGCGGCCGGTCACCGCATTGGAGTCGCTCACGAAGCCGCTCAGGCTGTCGGACGAGATGTCGATGGCCCCGCGGAAGGTGTGCAGCGTCAGGAGAATGTTGTTCACCACGTGGTTGCCGGTGCTGCCGTCCTGGATGTTGATGGCCCAGCGCCCGTCGGCGGCCTGCACGATGGTGTTGTGGGCGACGAAGTTGTTGCGCGAGGCTGGCCGCCGTCGATCTGGTAGAGCGAGATCCCGCTGGCGTGGTTGTCGTAGAGGATGTTGTTGACGATGCGCGAGCTCTGCACGCCGTCGCCGTTGATGCCGGAGCCGCCGGTCGCGTCCGTTGCCGTGGATCACGTTGGCCTCGACGACCGCGCGCCGGAGATGATGCCGTCGCCGCCCTGGCTGAGATCGCCGTTCATGTGGATGCCGTTGCCGGAGTTGCCCACACACGTGGTTGCGCCGGATCACCGGACGATCGCCGCTGTTGCCCACGTAGATCCCGTGCTCGGCCACCGAGCGCGACATCTCGTTGTCCTCGATCAGGAGGTCGTCGCTGAAGCCGGTGAGGACGCCCCAGCGTCCGTTCATGTCCGCCGACGTTGCGGCGGATCGTCACGTGGTCGTTCGTACCGAGCGGATGCCGGTGCGCGGCATGCCGACCACGGTGAAGCCCTCGATCACGATGTAGCTGGCGCCTTCCAGGTTGATGCCATCCAGCGTGCGCACCGGGCCGGGCGCGTCGACGACCACGCCGGATCGGCGCTGAACACGATCGGGCTGGCCGCCGTGCCGCTCGTCTCGAGATTGAAGCCAGCGTAGTGGCCAGCCCGCACGATCACCTGGTCACCGGCGCGCGACGCGTTGGCCGCGTGCTGCAGCGTGCGCCAGGCGTGATGGCGCCGCCGGCAGCGCGCTGTCGCTGCCGGTGGGCGCGACGCTACAGGGTGCGGCAGGGGAGCGGCGTGGGCGGCGCTGGCGAGGCAGGAGGATCGCGGCGAGAAGCAGAGACTGAAGGATGGGCATGCGTGCGCGATTCGTGCAGCGCCCATGCCAGTCGAACGATACGGCTGTGACGCGAAGCTTACCGGTGCCGCGCGGCACTCGGCGACATTCCGCGCGACGCCCGGTGTCACTGGGTGACTTCTTCGAGGACTCGGAGCGTGTGGCTCCGGTGGCCAGCAAGGCGTCGATCTCGGCGGCACCGAACCCGGCCTCGCGCAGCACTTCCAGGCTGTGCTCGCCGGCGCGGCGGCAGCCGGCGGATGCTGCCGGGGGTCTTGGCGTAGCTGGGCCGAATGCCGTGGCAGCCGCAGCGTGCCTCGCTGGCGTGCTCCATGACCTGCCAGAATCCCGTGGCCTCCAGGTGCGGATCCTTGAGCAGCGTCTCCAGCGAGTTCACGGTCATGGCGGGAATGTTGAGGCGGTCCAGCTCGGCCGAGCCACTCGGCGTTCGTGCGCGTGAGCGCGATCTTCACCAGCTCGCCGTAGAGGAAATCGATGTGGCGCAAGCGCGAGCCGCAGCGTCTTGAAGCGCGGGTCGTCGAGCAGATCTTGACGGCCGTTGAGCGCGAAGAAGTCGCGCCAGTTCTGATCCGTGTAAGGAAGGATGGCCAGGTGGCCGTCCCTGGTCTTGAACGGCTTGCGGTGCGGGCTGAGCACGCGCTTGTAGCCCACGCTGTCGATCGGCGGCACGAAGCTCTCGCCGTAGAGATGCTCGACCATGATCCAGGCGGCGAGGCTCTCGAACATCGGGACCTCGACCTCCTGGCCCTCGCCGGTGCGCGCCTGGTGGTAGAGCGCGGCCAGGACGGCAGCGAATAGCGTCATCGAGCTGGTCTTGTCGGCCACGATGGTCGGCACGAAGCGCGGCTCGCCGGTCAGGGCGCTCTGGAGCGACGCCAACCCCGACGCGGCCTGGATGATGTCGTCGTAGGCCGGCTTGTCGGCGTACGGCCCGGTGGCCCGGAAGCCGTAGGTGCCGACGTAGACCAGCCGCGGATTGACCGCGCGAGAACATCTCGTAGGACAGGCCGAGCGCGCTCGGCCGCCCGCGGGCGGTAGTTGTGCATGAAGACGTCGGCGTTGCTCGCGAGCTTGAGCAGCACCTTGCGCGCCGACTCCTGCTGAGGTCGAGCACGATCGAGCGCTTGTTGCGATTCACGGCGAGGAAGAACGCCCCATGTCGGGATTGCGCATGGGGCCGAGCTGCCGGGTGGTGTCGCCCTCCGGCGGCTCCACCTTGATGACCTCCGCGCCGAGGTCGCCGAGCTGCTGGGCGGCCCACGGGCCGAGCACGACCGTGGTGCAGTCGATGACGCGAACGCCGTGGAGCGGTCCGCTCATGCCGATCGGCCTCACGCCGGCGCGAAGATGCTGGTCGTGCCGGGCACGGCCACCGGCGCGGCCGTCGCGCCGTTCGACGGCGCCGAAAACCGCGGTCGCGCTGCAGTACCGGCATCACGCGCTCGGCGAACATGCGCATGTTGAGCTGGGCGTCCTCGTGCGGCATGCCGCCGTAGCCGAACTCGCCGACCAGGTGATCGATGCCCGGTCAGCGTGTGCAGCTCGGCGATCTGCTGCAGGCAGTCGTCGGGCGTGCCGACCGACCTGGATCTTGACGTAGAACTCGGTGGCCTTCTTGCGGAAGCTCTCGTCCTTCATCTTCGAGTAGGTCTTGGCCATGCCTGCCGTAGAACTCGTAGCCCTTCACGGTGGCCAGGTGGCCGTCCGAGAAGTGGTAGTGGGCGTCGATGGAGTCCCACTTGCGCGCGAGGTACTGCGCCGCCCGCTCGTGCGCCTCCTCGCGGCTCTCGGCCACCGAGATGTTGGTCGAGATGATCGGCGGCCGCGGCGCGTGGCCGACGCTCGCCGTGATGTCGCGGTAGCGCTGGATGTCCTCGGCGGCCTTCGGCCACTCGTTCTGCATGATGACCAGCAGGCCGAAGCCGAGCTTGGCCATGATCTCGGCCGACTCCGGGCTCACCGACGAGGCGTAGAACCGCCGCTCGGGATGCGAGATCGGCCGCGGGCCGGATCGACGTCGGCGGGATCTTGAAGAACTCGCCGTCCCAGTCGAAGACGTCCGTGCGTGAGCGCCTTGACCACGATCTGGCCGCCTCCACGAAGCGCGGCGCGCGCCTCCTCCATCGGGACGCGGAAGCCGGCGTACTCGACGCTGGCCGCGCCGCGGCCGAAGCCGAAGACGCAGCGGCCGTTCGAGAGGATGTCGAGCAGCGCGATCTCCTCGGCCACCCGCACCGGATCGTGCCAGGGCAGCACGATGACGGCCGTGCCGAGCGATGATGCGCCTGGTGCGGCCGGCGATAGTAGCTCAGCAGCTGGGTCGGGGACGGCGACATGGCGTAGCCGGTGAAGTGGTGCTCCAGCGCGAAGACGCGAGTCGAAGCCGAGCGGCTCGGCGAGATCGCCCAGGGCCAGGTGCTCGGCGAAGCACGGCCGCGTCCGAGCGCCCTTCCTTCGTCAACATGTTGAGCGAGATGCCGACTCTCATGATGTCCTCCCGGTCGATTTCCTGTCGTCGACGGCTCGATAGCCCGAGCAGTGTGGAGATGGCCTGCGCCGTGCGCTTGGCCTCGCCGGCCAGCCGGCGGGCCTGCGGGCGCACGCGGTCGGTCGGGCCGGCGATCGCGCACACGCCGGCCACCTGCGCCTGACGGTCGAAGATCGGCGCGGCGACCCCGGCGGCGCCGCGCACCATCTCGTCCAGGCTGACGCAGACGCCGGTGCGGCTGGATCTCCTCGAGCGTGGCGCCCAGCGTGGGCAGGCTCGTCACCGTCCGCTCGGTGTGGCGCACCGAGCGGCAGCGCTTTCAGGATCTGCCTCGCGCTGCTCGGGCGGGCAGGAACGCGAGGATGGCCTTGCCGCTCGGAGGTGGCGTGCAGCGGGCGGCGGTCGCCGACCCCGGCGGCGTAGCGGATGATCTGCTCGCTCTCGACCTTGTCGATGTACACGACCGACAGGCCGTCGCCGGCCAGCGTGCCGAGGAAGACGGTCTCGCCGGTGCGACGCATCAGCTCGACGAGCGCGGGCCGGGCGACCTCGGCCAGATCGCGGCGGGCCGACGCCACGCTGCCGAGCTCGAAGACGCGCAGGCCGAGGCGATAGTCACCGTCGCGCCCTGCGCGAGGTAGCCCCGCGCGGTGAGCGCGCGCAGCAGGGGAGCAGGCTGCTCTTGGGCGCCTCGAGCTGCGCGCTCACCTCGTGCAGCGCCAGCCCCTGGCGGCTGGCCGACAACCAGCTCGAGGATGTCCGACGACCCCGGTTGGCGGTCGCCGGATGTGCCGACGTGCGGATGCGTTCCTGGCTCACGCGAAGCTCGACCCCGCCGAGCACCTCGAAGCCGAAGAGGCGCGCGGCGTTGAGGCCGAGCACGTTGGCCCGCGCGCCGTCCGGACAGCCCGCTCATCGTGCGCTCGATGGCCTCGGCCGAGTGCGGCCAGGTGCCCTCGTGATGCGGGTAGTCGTTGCCCCACATGAAGTTGTCGGCGAGGTTCATGGATTCGGCGAGCGGCGAGGCCGGCTGCGTCCTCCTGGAACGACGCGAAGCCGTGCTCGCGGAAGTACTCGCTGGGCAGCTTGCTGAGCTTCGGCCGCACCCAGAAGTGGTGCTTGCTGTAGCGCCTCGTCCATGGCGTCGAGCAGCCACGCCATCCAGCCGATGCCGGCCTCGATCGTGGCGAAGCGCAGCCGCGGGAAGCGCTCGAGCACGCCGGAGGCGCAGAGGTTGGCCACCGGCTCGATCGTGGGCGACAGCGAGTGCGAGACGTAGTTGATGACGGCGCCGCCGTTGCCGCGCGACGCGCGCGGGTCGCGCCCGGTCGAGACGTGGAAGGTGATCCGGCAGGTTGGCGTCCTGGATCGCCGCCCACAGCGGATCGAACACGGGCAGGTTGTAGTTCGGGTGATCGACGTCGTGCGCGCCCCACATGGGCTTGCACGGCAGGGTCAGCGCGCGGAAGCCGAGCTTGGCCACGCGCTTGACCTCGGCGATGGAGCCCTCGAGATCGGCGGTGGCGATCGCGCGCGGCCGGCGACATGCGGTGGTTGTAGCGGCGCGAAGATCTCCCAGCGCCCACTCGTTGTAGACGCGGCACTGGGCCATGGCGAAGACGCGCGTCGGGCGTGGCCCACATCGAGGCCCTTGTTGGGGAACATCACCTCGGCGTCGATGCCGTCGCGATCCATGTCGAGCAGGCGCTGCTCCGGGTCGGCGCCGGCCAGCTGGCGCAGCCGGTCCTCGCCCTCGAGCTCGTCGACGCGCAGCCGATCCGGCCGGTGGCCCTCGGACACGCGCCACTTCACCCCGTTGGCGTCCACGATGACCTTCGGCACGCGCGTCGCGATACTTCGCGTCGATGCGCGTCGCCCAGAGATCGCGCGGGCTCGTTGACGTGCGCAGTCCGCCGAGACGATGAAGTACTTCTGCGGATCGCCGGGGCGCGCGCTCCGCGGCCAGCGCGGCGTGACCGGGCGTGTTCGAGGCGCCAGCGATTGGGCTCGTTGATGACCAGCTCGGTCGTGCTCATGCCGTCTTCCTCCACTGCACCAGCGTGAACGGCGGCGCCGCCTCGTCGTGCGGCTCGAACACCGCCTCGACCGCCGCGCCGATCGTGACCTGCTTGCTGAGGATCGCCGAGGAGATTGCCGACCATCCGGACGCCGCCCGCGTCGGGCAAGCTCGACCAGCACGACGATGTAGGGGCCGCGACCACGCCAGCGCCGGATGCACCGGATGCCAGGCGCGCTCCCACGAGTAGATGCGGCCGCGCGGCGCGACGGCCACCCACTGCAGATCGAAGCCGAGACACCGGTGACAGATCCACTCCGGCCCCCACTGCCAGCCGCGGCAGGCCGCGGCAGCGCTGGATCGCGCAGCTCGCCGCGCCGCGTGCCCTCCCAGTACGGCGCGGTCGAGGCCGTCCGGCTTCGGGCACGGGGCGGCGGCAGGCCCGCCGGCAGATACGACGTGGCGCGCGCTCACAGCGTCGTCCTCGGTGCCGAGGATCATGCTCGACACGGGCGTGACCATCGGCCCCGAGATCACCATCGCCACGTGGGCGCCCGGCACCTGGCTGGTCGACTGGCCGCGGAGCTGGCGGACCGCCTCGATCTGCAGCTCGAGGCCGTGCATGTAGCACTCGGCGAGGTTGCCGCCGCTGGTGTTGAGCGGCAGCCGCCCGGTCGGCGCGATCAGGTTCTCGAGCGTGAGGAACTCGTTGGCCTCCTCGGCGGCGAAGAAGCCGTGCTCGACCAGGCTCATGAGCACGCCGCCCGTGAAGTTCTCGTAGCTCTGCACCACGTCGCACGTCCTTGGGCCCCAGGCCGGCCATCGCGTAGAGGTGCGGCGCCACCGTGGTGAAGCTCGACGATGGCGTAGGTCGGCGCGTTGTGGCCGCGGGCCGCGTTGCGGTACTCGAGCCCTGCGCCACGCCGAGCAGGTACGCGGGCGGGCTGGCGCAGGTCGCGCGCCCGCTCGGCCGGAGACCAGCACCAGCGCGGCGGCGCCGTCGTTCTCCATGCAGCAGTCGAAGAGCCGGAAGGGCTCGACGATCCACCGCGAGTCGTCGTAGGCCTCCGCGCGTGAGCGGCCGCCCGTGCATCACCGCGCGCGGGTTCGGCCTGCGCGTGGTGATATGAGGCCAGCGCGATCGCGCGCTGCGCCTCCGGGCCGATGCCGTGATCGTGCATGAAGCGCATCACCCGCATGGCGAAGCGCTGGGCCGGCGAGATGAGCCCGTACGGGAAGCGTCGAGCGCGGCCTCGCCGGACGCGGTGCCGGCCGGCGGCGCCGCGCCGAAGCGCTGGAACTGACCCTGGGCGAGCGCGCGGAACACCACCACGCAGTCGGCGTAGCCCGGCGGCGACCGCCGCCGCGGCGTTGCCGACCGCCGCCGAGCCGCCACCACCGCCGCCGCCCCACTGCATGTTCGAGAAGCGCAGCTCGGGCAGCCCCAGCGCCGCGGCCAGGCGGGAGGGATCGTTGCGGTCGTTGCTGTACGAGGCGAAGCCGTCGACCTGGCGCGGATCGATGACCGGCGTCCTCGCAGGCGGCGAGGATCGCCCGCAGCGCCAGCTTCGACCTCGGACTCCGGCGCCTGGCCGTGCTTGTAGTAGGTGGTCTCGCCGACTCCGGCGACGGCCACGCGACCTCGGATCGTTCTCATGCCGGAACTCCGTTCCGCATACGGTACGGCGGACTATAGTCCAAGCCTGGACCGATGTCACGGGGCGTCATCGGCGCGGTACGCTCGATCGGCGTGTCGCGGATCATCGCCCTGCGAAGTGGGCGCGTCGTCGTCGGCGCTCGGTGGCGCTGCGGCGTCTTCTATGCCGCTCGGCTCCGATACGTGGGCCCCGCGTCGGCCGGAAGCCGAGAAACCCTCACCTTCTACTACTCGACCCGGCTCAAGAACGGTCGCGAGCAGGTCTTCTACGATCAGCCGCAGACCGAAGTGTGCGTGCGCGCCGTGTTTCCCCACGGCGGTCGCCGGCCGTGCTGGTACGCACGGCGCGAGCCGGTGCGGCGTCGTCAGCTAGCCGCCGGCACCGGGAGCGGCTCGCCGTCGCGCCGGCTGACGATCAGGCGGGGCAGCAGCGGGATGAAGCACCTAGGACCAGTGCCGTCGTCCCGGCGTTGAGCCAGAGCGAGCTGGTGGAAGGCCCAGCCGTGGCTGTCGACCAGCCATGAGCCCAGGACATCGGAGCCCGAGATCGCAAAGTTGCGCGCGCTCATCATCAGCGCGAAGCCGGGCTCTCGCAGCCTGGCGGGGTGGAGCGCACGGCCAGGTCCATGAGGGCCAGCTCCGGAGGCGACCACCGCGAAGCCGCCGATGGCGTGGATGAACGGAGCGCCGAGCCGCGGCCGTAGAACAGGTACAGCAGCGTCACGAGCGCGTTGACCGCGATGGCGGCGGTGAGGAGCTGGCGGAGCGTGAACGTGCGGCAGGCGACACCGTAGAGCGCGGCGCCGAGCAGCCCGGCGGCGCCCTCGATCGTCTCCATCAGCCCGATGAAGGCCGTGGCCGAACCGGAGCGTGTCGGTCTGCAAGTAGAGCAGCGGCGTGGTAAAGCCGGGCGCGATGTAGACGAGCGCCAGGAATGAGCCGGCCGCCCACAGGGTCCGCGATCGGCCGAGAGTGCGCAGCTCGTGGCCGGCCGCGCTCAGCACGGCGGAATCGCGCTGGGCCGTCGGCGGCTCGAGCAGCACGAAGAGGGTCGTGCACCGCGAGGGACGATCAGCATGGCGGTGGCGACGCCGACCGTCCAGCCGAACGCCACGGAGGCCAGGTAGCCGCCGAGCAGTCCGTTGCCCAGCGACACGGCGCTCTGCAGCAGCTGTCGGATCGACGCTGATGCGCCCGGAGATGCCGAAGCGCTGTCCGGCTTCCACCATGAGCCGCCCATCACCGTGCTGGCGACGACCAGGAAGACGTTGGCGCCGAGCGCGGCGAGCAGCAGCGGTCCGTGCAGCTCGAGGCACGACGCCGAGCAGAAACCAGCACGACCGCCGCCAGGCTGGCGGCGAGCAGCATGTAGTGACGCCGCCGCGTTCCGAAGAGCGGGAACGGTGTCCGGACAGGATGCCGGCGATCGGTTGACGTTCCACGGAAACGACACGACCAGCAGGGAACGTCCGCCAGCGTTCGGCGGCGCTGAGCGCAGCTCGTTCTTCAGGAGGAACTGCAGGGGCAGCCGCCCGGATGACCGCGGGCTGGGCCAGCGTGGTGACGAAGGCGCCCAGCCCACCATGATGTAGTGACTGCCGGATCGTGAGAGGCCGGTGCGCCGCGGGCGCCACGGGTCAGCCGCGCGAGGAGCTGCGCCTTCGCCTCCTGGATCGCGCGCCAGACGCGCTCCGGGGTCACCGGCATGTCGAGGTGGCGGACGCCGAGCGGGCGCCAGCGCGTCGTTGACCGCGTTCATCAGCGCGGGCAGCGCGCCGACCGTGCCGGCCTCGCCCACGCCCTTGGCGCCCAGCGGGTTGACCTTGGTCGGCACCTCGTGGTGAGTCCACGTCGAAGAGCGGCATGTCGTCGGCGCGCGGCATGGCGTAGTCCATGAACGAGCCGGTGAGGAGCTGGCCGGTAGTCGTCGTCGTAGACCAGGTGCTCGAAGAGCGCCTGGCCCGAGGCCCTGCACGATGCCGCCGTGGATCTGGCCCTTGACGAGCAGCGGGTTGACCATGCGTGCCCACGTCGTCGACCACGGCGTAGCGCGACCACGCGCACCACGCCGGTGTCCTCGTCGATCTCGACCTCGCAGACCTGGCAGCCGTTGGGGAAGGTGACGGCCGGGCGGCGTGAACGCCGCCGTCTCGCTGAAGCCGGGCTCCATGCCCGGCGGCAGCTGGCGCGGCTGGTAGGCGGCGCGAGCCACCGCGGCCAAGGTCACGCCCTTGATCGGTGCCGGCCACGGTGAAGCGCCCGTCGCGCAGCACGACGTCCTCGGGCGCGGCCTCCAGCAGCTGCGCGGCGATGCGCGCGGCCGCGCTCGACCACCTTCTCGGTGGCGCGCAGCACCGCCGAGCCGCCCACGCGCGAGCGCGCCCGAGCCGCCGTTGCCGCGGCCCGCGCCGAGGGCGTCGCTGTCGCCCCAGAACACCTGGATGCGCTCGGGCGGCACGCCGAGCGCGTCGCTCACGATCTGGCGTGAAGGCCGTCTCGTTGCCCTGCCCCATCGAGGTCGAGCCGGCGAACGACGGCGACGGAGCCGTCGGCGTTGACGCGCAGCTCGGCGGTGTCGGGATTGACCGCGGTGTACGGGCCGCCCGCGACCTCGATCGGGATTGGCGATGCCGAGGCCGAGGAGCTTGCCGCGCCGCGCGCGCCTCCGCCGCGACGCTGCTCGAAGCCCGCGTGGTCGGCGAGCGGCCAGCGCCATGCTCCATGCTGCGCGGCGAAGTCGCCGCAGTCGTAGGTGAAGACGAGCCCGGTCTTGAACGGCATGGCCGAGGGCGGGATGAGGTTCCGCCGGCGCAGCTCCACGGATCGATGCCGAGCTCGCGCGCGGCCACGTCGATGACGCGCTCGATGGCGTAGGTCGCCTCCGGGCGGCCGGCGCCGCGGTACGGCCCGGTGGGCGTGGTGTTGGTGAACACGCCCGTGGTCTGACGATGGATGGCCGGCGTCGTGTACACGCCGGCCACGCCGCCGACGTTGTTGGTGCCGGGCCCGGCGCTGCGCGGCGTGAGATAGGCGCCGATGTTGAGCATGATGGCGACGCGCAGGGCCAGGAACTTGCCGTCGCGGTCCAGGGCCAGCTCGGCGCGTCGAGACGTTGTCGCGGCCGTGCTCGTCGGTGACGAAGCCCTCGCGCCGGTCGGACGTCCACTTCACCGGCCGGCCGAGCCGCCGGGCGGCCCACAGCACGAGCGACCATCTCGGGATAGATCGCCGCTCCGCATGCCGAAGCTGCCGCCGACCTCGCCGGTGATCACGCGCACGTGGCTCTGCGGGCACGCTGGAGGACTGCTCGGCGAGCAGGGTGCGCAGGCCGTGCGGCGCCTGGATGCCCGTGTGAAGCGTGTAGCGCCCGCTGCGCCGGTCGTACTCGCCCACCGCGGCGCGCGGCTCGAGCGGGGCGGCGGCCACGCGCGTGACCACGAAGTCGAGGCGCGTGACGTGGGCGGCCTGCGTCGAAGGCCTGCGCCACCGCGCTTCGCGATGCCCGCCTCCACACGAAGGCGACGTTGTCGGGCGCCTCGTCCCACACCGCGGGCGCGCCCGGCGCTGGCGCGTCCGCCGCGCCGGCGACCGCGGGCAGCGGCTCGTAGTCGACCGCACACGAGCGCGGCGCGCGTCGACGGCCTGCTCCCGCCGTCTCGGCCACCACGAGCGCGAGCGGATCGCCGACGTGGCGGGCGCGCCCGCTGCACCAGCGCAGGGCGCGGCGTCTGGAAGGCCGGCGAGCCGTCGCGTCGCTTGCGCGATGCCGTCGGTCGGGCAGGTTGCCGAGCGCCGTCGGCGGCCAGGTCGGCGCCCGTGAGCACGGCGAGCACGCCGGGCGCCGCGCGCGCCGCGCGCGCGTCGATCCCGCGAATGCGGGCGTGCGCGTGGGGCGAGCGCACCACGACACGCGTAGGCCTGACGGGGAAGGCTGAGCGTCGTCCGAATAGCGACTCCAGCTCCTGCATCAGCCGCGGTCCTCGACCCGGCGAAACGGACTGCCCGACGGCGAACTCCTCGACGACGATGGATCGCTCACGATCGCCGGGGAGACTGAGCTTCTAGCCACCGCGCCGGCGGGCACGGCCGGATCGAGGAACTTGCGTGCCAGTCGGCGCGTTCGCCTCGAACGGACTCCAGAGGCCAACGCCGCTGCCGATCTCGCGCACGGCCGGGCAGCACCTCCTCGCCGAGCAGCCGGATGCAGGTCTGCGTGTCCGCGTTGCTCACGAAGCCGTCGGCGCGCCCAGAAGCCCAGGATGGACGGGCGCGTCTCCTCGAGCAGCTCGGCGGAGCTTCGGGATGACCGTCTTCGGCGTCCCCGCGATGATCTGCTGGTCGCGGATCTGATCCTCGAACGCGCGCGCCGCGCGGGATTGGGCCGCCGCGACCGACCGCGTACTCGACGAAGGCGCTGGCGGTAGCGACGGCGAGAAGTAGCCCGACGGGCTCGACCACACCGGATGCGCCAGGCCGGTGAACTCGCCCTGCATCCACATGAACTGGCGCGCGTTGGCCATCGCCTTCTCCTCGCGTCTCGGCGACGTGGCAGCGCTGCAGGTAGCCGCGGTTCTCCGGGCCGCCGGCGTAGCCGGCCTCGGCGCCGACCTGGTCGTACAGCTCCCAGATCTTCTTGGTGGCCTCGATGGCGGTGCTGCAGGCGCGATGTAGGGATAGCGCTGCTTGCGCCGCCCAGATGATCGTCTCCTTGCTGAGCACGCCGGGGATCCACACGCGCGGATGCGGCTTCTGCAGCGGCACCGCCCACGGGTTGACGACGCGGTGCTGGTAGTGCGTGCCCTCCCAGCGGAACGGGCCCGCGCTGCGTCCACGCCTGCACGATCAGGTCGTGCGCCTCCTCGAAGCGCTCGCGGTTGTAGGCCGGGTTGACGCCGGTGGCGAGCTGCTCCTGGCCGCCGCCGCGCACGAAGCCCGACACCAGCCGGCCCGCGCGAGACCATGTCGATCATCGCCAGCTCTTCGGCCAGCCGCACCGGGTTGTCGGCCAGCGGCAGCGGGTTGCCGAGCAGCACGATCTTCACCCGCTTGGTCATCGCGGCCAGGATCGAGGCGAAGACGTTGCACTTGGCCTGCATGCAGAACGGCGCGTTGTGGTGCTCGTTCAGCATGATGCCGTCGAAGCCCGACTCCTCGGCCAGGACGGTAGTGCTCGAGGTACTCGTTGTAGAGCCAGCAATACGTAACTGAACGAAGTACAC
>ERZ1370068.3257-contig-2373_pt1 | contig 17134 bp, 16 predicted proteins | sample MGYA00561227_ERZ1370068 | MGnify/ENA primary metagenome ERZ1370068 (study PRJEB38410, sample SAMEA6850437) | metagenome | study: Metagenomic assessment of the ecological functions of the soil: analysis of the soil microbiota associated with the...
CTTTCACGGCACGCTCGAGAGCTATCGGCTCGCCAAGCGCCGGCTGTTCGAGCTGCTCGCCGAATCGCCCAAGCCCTGCTCGCACCGCCGTCGTGAACGCGGACGATCCGGCGGGCGCGACCATGGTGCAAGGGCTCGACGCGTGGCCGTCCTGACCTTCGGGCTCGGGCCCAGGCGCGCGTGCGGGCCGTCGAGCACGCCTCGTCGATCGAGGGCATCCGGATGACGGTCGAGACGCCGCGCGGGCGCTGGAGCTCACGTCGCCGCTCGATCGGCGAGCACAACGTGATGAACCTGCTCGGGGCCGTGGCGATCGGGCTCGCGCTGGGCCTCGAGCCGCCCGCCATCGCCGAGGCCCTCGCGGCGGTCGGCACCGTGCCGGGACGCTTCGAGCAGGTGCGGGCCGGCCAGCCGTTCCTGGTCGTCGTCGACTACGCCCACACGCCCGACGCCCTCGAGCGCGTCGCTGACGACCGCGCGCAGCTCACGCGCGGCCGGCTCGGCGTCGTCTTCGGCTGCGGCGGCGACCGCGATCGCGGCAAGCGGCCGATCATGGGCGAGATCGCCGCGCGGCTCGGCGACCGCGTGTGGGTGCACCTCCGACAATCCGCGCTCCGAGCGCCCGGAGGCGATCATCGACGAGGTGGTGGCCGGCGTGCGCCGGGACCGGCGCGGCGGCGAGCGCGCTACGCGACCGAGGTCGACCGGCGGCGGCGATCCGCGGCGCTGCGCGTGGGCCGAAGCCGGCGACACGGTCGTCATCGCCGGGAAGGGGCACGAGACCTATCAGATCGTCGGCGCGCGACGCGCTGCCGTTCGACGACCGCGAGGTCGCGCGCCAGATCTTGTCGAAGGCCAGGACCTAGGAGCGCCCATGCCGCCATTCACCGTGCAGGACATCGTTCGCGCCAGCCAGGGGCGCCCTGGTCGCCGGCGACCTCGGCGTGCCCATCACCGGCGTGTCGGTCGACTCGCGCGCGCTCGGCGTCGGCGAAGCGTTCTTCGCCATCCGCGGCAACCGTCTCGACGGTCACGCGTTCCTCGCCGAGGCGGCTTCGCGCGGCGCCGCGTGCCTGGTGGTGCACGACGCTCCACGACGACGTGCCGGCCAACGTGCCGCTGGTCCTCGTCGAGGACACCACGCGCGCCCTCGGCATGCTGGCCGCGCGTTCCACCGCGCGCGGTTCTCCATCCCGGTCGTCGCGGTGACCGGCTCGAACGGCAAGACGACCGACCAAGGAGCTCATCGCGGGCGTGCTGGGCACGCGCTGGAACGTGCTGAAGCCCGAGCGGCAGCTTCAACAACCAGTGGGGCTTCCGCTGACGCTCCTGCGGCTCACCGCCGAGCACCAGGCGATCGTCCTCGAGCTCGGCAGCCAGCATCCCGGCGAGATCGCCTCGCCTGGCCGCGCTGCGCGGCCGACCATCGCCGTGGTCACGACGGTCGCGCACGCGCACACCGAGTTCCTCGGCTCGCTCGACGGCGTGCGCGCCGAGAAGGCGGCGCTCGTCCGCGCCGTCGCGCCCGACGGCCGGGTCGCTCAACGCCGACGATCCGCGCGTGGCGGGCATGGCGCGCGACAGCCGGCGCGCCCGTCATCACGTACGGCCGGGCCGCCGGCGCCGACGTGCGGGCGACCGGCGACATCGTGGAGGACGGCGACTCGCTCGCCTTCACGATCGGAGAGCGGCGGCGGGCGGGCGCCGGTGAAGCTGGCCTTCGCCGGACGCCACAACGTGACGAACGCGCTGGCCGCCGCCGCGGCGCGGGGTGGCGCTGGGCTGGCCGCTCGACGACGATCGCGCGCGGGCTCGCCGAGGCGCGCCGGTCGGCCGGGGCGCTGCATGTGGCGCGACGCCGGCGGCGTGCGGGTTCTCGACGACACGTACAACGCCAATCCCGTGTCGGTCCGCTCCGCGCCTCGAGACCGCCGCGGCGCCGGCGGGCCGCAGCACGGTCGGGCCGCCTCGTGGTGTCCTGGGAGACATGCTTGGAGCTCGGCGCGATCGCCGAGGAGGCGCACCAGCGAGATGGGCCGGGCGGTGGTGGCGGCCGGCGCCGACGAGTTCGTCGGCGTGGGCAGCGGCTGGCGCGGCTGGCGGTCGACGCCGCGCGCGCCGCGGGCATACGGCGGCGGCGGCGCACCACGCCACGACGTTCGAGGACACCGTGGCCCACCTGCTCAAGCGGAGTCGCGCCCGGGCGACGTCGTGCTCGTGAAGGGCTCGCGCGGCATGCGCATGGAGCGGGTCGTGGACGCGCTGGTGGCGCGCCTGGCCCGAGGTGAGGGAGGCGAATGCTCTATTACCTCCTCGTCCCGCTGCGCGCAGGACCACATCCTCTTCAACGTCTTCCGCTACCTGACGTTCCGGTCGCTTCATGGCACTCATCACGGCGCTCATCATCTCCGCTGCGTCTGGTCGGCCCGTGGCTGATCCGGCGCCTGCGCGAGGCTGCAGCACGGCGGCGAGACGATCCGCGAGGACACGCCGGAGCGGCACCGCACCAAGAAGGGCACGCCGACGATGGGCGGCGATCGTCATCCTGACGCGCGATCGCTCACCACGACGCTCGCTGTGGGCGAATCTCACGCAACCGCTACGTGTGGGTGGTGATGCTGGCGACCGGCTGGGCTTCGGTCTCATCGGCATCTGGGACGACATGACCAAGCTGCGCACGCGCAAGGGCTCTCCGCGCGGCGTGAAGTTCTCGGCGCGCAGCTCGTGCTGGCCGCTGCGCCGTGCTGCAGCTCGTCTTCTGGCAGCCGCCCGGCGACCTGGCTGCCCGGTGCTGGCGATCCCCTTCCTCAAGGGCTGGCTCTTCAACCTCGGGCTGGCTCTGGATCCCCTGCGCTGCTGGTCATCGTCGGCGCTTCGAACGCCGTCGAACCTGACGGACGGTCTCGACGGGCTTGGCGATCGGCCCGGTCATCATGGCGGGCGCCGCGTTCGGGGTGATCGCGTACCTGACGGGCAACTTCCGGGCCGCCGACTATCTCAAGATCCTCAACGTGCGCGGGGCGGGCGAGCTGACGGTATTCTGCGGCGCGCTGATCGGCGCCGCGATCGGCTTTCTCTGGTTCAACTGCCTATCCGGCCGAGATCTTCATGGGGCGACGCGGGCTCGCTGGCCCTCGGCGGCCGCCATCGGCACGCTGGCGGTGCTCACCAAGGCCGAGTTGCTGCTGCCGCTCGATCGGCGGGCTCTACGTGGTCGAGGCGCGCTCTCGGTCATCATCCAGGTCGCGAGCTTCAAGCTCACCGGGCGCGGCGCGTCTTCCGCATGGCGCCGCTGCACCATCACTACGAGCTGCTCGGGCTGGGCCGAGCCGAAGATCGTCGGTCCGCTTCTGGATCGTCTCGTTCGCCCTGCGCCCTTCTGGCGCTCACGACGCTCAAGCTCCGATGAGGCGCGCCACGAGCACGCTCGAGGAGGTGGAGACGGTGACCCGGGGCCGCCTATCTGAATTCGCTCGCCGGCCGGCGCGTCGACGGTGGTCGGGCTCGCCGAGAGCGGCGTCGCGCGCGGCGCGCCTGCACGCGCGGGCGCCGACGTGGCACCGGGCTGGACGCGAAGCCCGTCGCCGCCCTCGGCCGCGAGGCGGCCGGCGCTCGCCGACCTGGGCGTGCGCCTGATCGGCGGCGTGCCACGACACGGCCTCGGCCTTCGCGCGGCGCCGACCTGGTCGTGGTGAGCCCGGGCGTGCCGCTCGACGCGCCCAGCTCGCTGCCGGCGCATGCCGCGCCGGGTGCCGATCATCGGCTGAGCTCGGAGCTCGGCTGGCGGGCGATGGAGGCGGACACGACCGCGATCACCGGGCACCAACGGCAAGACGACCACCACCGCGCTGATCGGCGCTGCTGCTGGCGAGCAGCCGCGGCCGTGCTCGTCGCCGGCAACATCGGAACGCCGCTCTGCGCCGCGCACGCGCTGTCGTTCCCGGCCGACGGTCGTGCGTCGCGAGGTGTCGAGCTTCCAGCTCGAGACCGCCGGAGCATCTTCCAGCCCGCGCGTCGCCGTGGTCCTCAACGTCACGCCCGACCATCTCGACCGGCACGGCACGTTCGCCGCCTACATGGACGCGAAGGCCCGGATCTTCGCGAACCAGGGATCGGCCGACTGCGCCGTCCTGAACGCCGACGACGAGGCCACGCGCGCGCTGGCCGCGCGCGCACGCGCCGGTGATGTGGTTCAGCCGGCAGCGTCAGCTGGCCCATGGCGTGCTTCGTGCGCGGACGGCTGGATCGTCGCCGCGGCTCAACGGCCACGTCGAGAGATCTGCCCCCTGTCCGACGATCTTCCTGCGCGGCCAGCACAACGTCGAGAACGTCCTCGCGGCCCACGGCGTGCGCGCTCTGGCCGGGTCGCTGCGCCGCGCGGCGATCCGCGCGGCCATCGCGCGCTTCCGCGGCGTGCGCGCACCGGCATCGAGCTGGGTCCGCGAGCTCAAGCGGCGTGCAGTACTTCAACGACTCGAAGGGCACCAACGTCGCGCTCGACCCTGCAGGGCGCTCGAGAGCTTCTCGGAGCGGATCGTGCTCATCGCGGGCGGCAAGGGGCAGGGGCAGGGCGTGGAGCCTCTGGCCGACGCCGCGCGCGCGCGCGTCGCCCACGCGCTCCTCATCGGCGAGGATGCGCCGAAGATCGGCGCCGCGCTCGCCGCCGGCGACGATTCCGTGACGCAGTGCCGGTCGCTCCAGGAGGCCGTCGACCGCGCGCCGCGCGCGTCGCCGCACCCGGCGACGTCGTGCTGCTCTCGCCGGCCTGCGCCTCGCTTCGACATGTTCGACAACTTCGAGCACCGCGGTGACGTCTTTAAGAACTCGTGGAGCGTCTCGACTAGTGACGAAAACGCGCGGTGAAGCCCATGCCCGGTGCATCGAAGCGGTGGGGGTCTGGGGAGGAGCGGCGCTCGCTCCCCAGTCTGAGCCAACTGCCCAGAAAGCTGGCGCCCGACGTATGGCTCGTTCGGCGTCGCGATCGTCGCTGCTCTCGGCGGGAGTGGTGATGGTCTACCCGGCGAGCGCGATCGTCGGCGACCGATCGTTTTCACGATCCCGTACTTCTTCCTCGAGAAGCAGGTCTTCTGCGGCGCTGCTCGGCGCCGGCTGCATGTGGATGGCGATCCGGCTCGACTATCGCCGGCTGGAAGGGTTCGTGCGTGCCCGCTGCTGATCTTCGCGGGGTGCTCGCTGGTGCTGGTGCTGGTCGCCGCCGCTCGGCCAGGCGATCAACGGCACGCGCCGGTGGATCCGGCTGGGGCCCGGTGTCGTTCCAGCCCGCCGAGCTGGCCAAGCTCGCGCTCGTGCTCTATCTCGCCGCGTTTCTCGCGAAGAAGGCGCGAGGAGATCGCACGACTCTGCGCCGCGGCCTCCTGCCGCCGCTCGCGGTGGCCGGCGCTCTGGCCGGCGCTCGTCGCTCGCGCAGCCGGACCTCGGCAACTGCCTGACGCTCATCACGCTGACGTTCACGCTGCTGTTCCTGGCCGGCGGCCGCGCGCGGCACCTGGGCTTCATCCTCGCCGCGGCGCTGCCGCCTCTCGGTGGTGGCGATCTGGGCGGCGCCCTACCGGCTTCGCCGCATCGTCGCGTTCATCGATCCGTGGTCGGATCCGCGCGGCAGCGGCTTCCAGATCATCCAGTCGTGGCTCGCGCTCGGCAACGGCGGCATCTTCGGGCAGGGCATCGGCGCTCTCGCGCCAGAAGCTCTTCTATCTCCCGGAGTCGCACACGGATTTCATCTTCGCGATCCTCGGCGAGGAGCTGGGCTTCGTGGGCGCCGTCGCCATCGTCGCGCTCTTCGTCGTCGCTGATCTGGCGCGGGCTCCGGATCGGGCTGCGGGCGCCCGATCCCTTCGGCGGCTACCTGGCGCTCGGGATCACCGTGCTGATCGCGACCACAGGTCGCTGGTGAACCTCGGCGTGGTGACGGGCTCCTGCCGACGAAGGGGCTGCCCCTGCCCTTCCTCTCGTTCGGCGGCTCGCGCCTGCTGGTCACGATGCTCTCGACGGGAGTGCTCCTGAACATCTCCCAGCACGCCCATGTTTAAGCGCTACCAGCAGATCCACTTCGTCGGGATCGGCGGCAGCGGCATGTCCGGGCATCGCCGAGATCCTCCTGAACCTCGGCTACCGGCGTGACCGGCTCCGACCAGAAGCGGAACGACGCCGTCGAGCGGCTCGCCGAGCTCGGCGCCGAAGATCTTCATCGGCCACGCGGCGACGAACGTCGAGGGCGCCCACGTCGGTCGTCTACTCGTCGGCCGTCTCGCGGGACAACGTCGAGGTCCAGGTGGCGCGCCAGCACCAGATCCCGGTCGATTCCCCGCGCCGAGATGCTGGCCGAGCTGATGCGCCTCAAGTACGGCATCGCGGTCGCCGGCACCCACGGCAAGACGACGACCACCTCGATGGTCGGCGCCGTGCTCGCCGAGGGCCACTACGATCCGACGATCGTCGTGGGCGGACGGGTGACGAGCCTCGGCTCGAACGCCCGGCTCGGCCAGGGCGAGTTCCTGGTCGCCGAGGCCGACGAGTCGGACGGCTCGTTCCTGAAGCTGGCGCCGACCATCGCGGTCGTGACGACGATCGACGCCGAGCACCTCGATCACTACGGAAACCTCGACGCCATCCGCGACGCGTTCGTCGCGTTCGTGAACCGGGTGCCGTTCTACGGATCGGCCGTGCTCTGCCTGGACGAGCCGAACATCCAGCGGCTGATCCCGCGCATCGACGAAGCGCATCATCACGTACGGGCTCGAGTCGGGCGCCGATCTGCGGCGCGGCGCGTGCGCCTGACCGGGCATGACGAGCCGCTTCGAGGTCTTCCACCGCTCGAGCCTGCTCGGCGAGCTGACGCTCCAGACTCCCGGGCGCCACAACGTGCTCAACGCGCTGGCGGCGGTGGGCGTCGGGCTCGATCTCGAGATTCCGTTCGCCGCCATCCAGAAGGCGCTCGCCGGGTTCTCGGGCGTCCAGCGCCGGTTCCAGATCCTCGGGGAGGCCGGCGGCGTGACGGTGGTCGACGACTACGGCCACCATCCTGCCGAGATCCGAGCGACGCTGGCCGCCGCCAAGGCCGGCTTCGACGAGCCGCGTCGTCACGGTGTTCCAGCCGCACCGCTACACCCGCACCGCTGCACCCTGCGCGAAGAATTTCCTGACGGCGTTCAACCTGGCCGACGTGCTGATCGTGATGGACATCTACGCGGCGGGCGAGGCGGCGATTCCCGGCGTCACGGCCGAGGATCTCGCCGACGGCATCCGCGCGCACGGCCATCGCGATGTCACATACCTCGGCAGCGACCGGACACGGGTCGTCGAGCACCTCTGCGAGATCGTCCGGCCGGGCGATCTCGTGATCACGCTCGGCGCCGGCGACGTGAGCCAGCTCGGTCCGGAGCTGCTGAAGCGCCTCAACGCGGACTCGCTGACCTGGGAGGTCCACATGCTAGGAGAGATCCGGGCGAAGTGCGGTTCAAGGGGCCCCTGAGCTTCCACACCTCGCCCGCATCGGCGGACCGGCCGACATCTTCGTCGTGCCGCAGGATGTCGACGACATCCGCCACGCGCTCATGTTCGCCGAGCGCGAGCAGCTGCCGGTCTCGGTGATCGGCGGGGGCAACAACCTGCTGCGTCAGCGACCGCGGCGTGCGCGGCGTGGTGCTGCGGCTCGAGGGATGCCTCGGGCGCGCGGAGTTCCACGGCGAGGAGGCCGATCGCCGGAGCGGGCGTGAGCCTCTCGGCGCTCATCCGCGAGGCCGCCGCCATCAACCTGGGCGGCATCGAGTGCCTCGTGGGGATTCCGGCCACGATCGGCGGCGCCCTCGCGATGAACGCCGGAACCGCCGACGGGCTGGATCGGCGACTTCGTGAGCGCCGTGTACTACCTGCATCCGGACGGCACCCTCGGCGAGTTCAAGCCCGCCCGGGCTACGTTCACCTACCGGGCCTTCAAGCGCGCCTGCCGGCGCCGTGCTGATCGGCTGCCGCCTGCGCCTGCACCGCAAGCCGATGGCGGAGATCCAGAAGGAGATGAAGCAGCGGCTCGAAGGTCAAGAAGTCGACGCAGCCGCTGGCGCTCGCCTCCGCCGGGTGCGTGTGGAAGAATCCGCCGGGCGACGTGGCCGCGCGGATGATCGAGAGCTGCGGGCTCAAGGGCAAGCGGATCAACGGCGCCGAGATCTCGTCGAAGCACGCGAACTTCATCGTGAACCGCGGCGGCGGCACCGCCGCCGACATCCTGGCCCTCATGGATCTGACGCGCGAGCGCGTCCAGGGCCATTTCTCCGTCGTGCTCGAGCACGAGATCAGGACCATCGGCGAGTAGATGCCGAGCGGCCTCAGCTCGCCGAGGAACCGCGCCGCGGTGCTCGCCGATCTGGGCGAGCGCTCGGCGCTCGTCGACGGCCAGCGCGTGGGACGGCCGCGGCGCCGACGCGCGAGACGGCGCGCCCGGTTCCGCCGCCTCGGCCGGGCTCGTCGCGGTGGTCGGGCTGGGGCTTCTGGTCATCGGCGCCGGCGGCCGCTGGCTCCTGACGACGCCGCGGTTCGCGGTGGCGCCGCGTGGAGGTCCGCGGCGCGATCCCGCATGTCGCCCGAGCAGAGTCATGGCGGCGGCCGCCATTCCGCGCGGAGCGAACATCTTCCAGCCTCGATACCGCCGACGTGATCGACCGCATCGAGGCGCTGCCCGAGGTGCGGCGGGCGGACGTCGTGCGCGAGCTGCCGAACCAGGTCGTGATCAGCGTCGAGGAGCGCCGTCCGTTCACGCTCGTCCACGGCGGGCGCCTGCACTGGATGGACGAGGAGGGACGGCTGCTCGGGGCCTCGCCCTCGGCGGTGTCGTCGCCGCTTCCCGTCATCAGCGGTCTCACCGCCGACGAGCTGGCGTCGATGCGCACGCTCGCCCGGGCCGAAGGCCCGGACGGCCATCGCGGTGATCCGCGCCCTCCTCCGCAGCGGCGGCGGCGCTGGCCGCCGAGATCTCGGAGATCGACATGAGCCGGCGAGAAGGCCCGGTGCTCTACACGATCGACGGCGTCGAGGTGCGCCTGGGGAGCGAGGACTGGGAGGAGCGCCTGGCGCGCCTCGCAGGCGTCCTCGCCCAGGTCGCGACGCTAGGACGTGCGCGCGGTCGACCTGCGGTTCCGTGACCAGGTGGTCTTCCAGAAGGCGGCAGCGCGGTGAGGCGCGCGAAGAGCGCCGGACCTCGTGGTCGGGCTGGACGTCGGCACCACCAAGATCTGCGCGCTCATCGCCGAGCCCGCGCCGCACGGCCTGCTGAACGTCATCGGGGTCGGCGACGGCGCCCTCGCGCGGGATCCGGCGCGGCATCGTGGTGAACATCGACTCGACGGTCGAGGCCATCAAGACCGCGGTCGGCGAGGCCGAGCAGATGGCCGGGCGTCGAGGTCTCGGGTGTGTACGCGGGAATCGCCGGCGGCCACATCCGCGGCGTCAACAGCCGCGGCGCGCGTGCCGATCACCGGCAAGCACCACGAGGTGAGCGCCGACGACGTGGAGCGCGTGGTCGAGGCGGCGCGCGCCATCAACCTGCCCCAGGACCGCGAGATCATCCACGTGCTGCCGCAGAGCTTCGTCGTCGACGACGGTGACGGCGTCCGCGAGCCCATCGGCATGTCGGGCGTGCGCCTCGAGGTCGAGGTGCACATCGTGACCGGCGCCGTCACCTCGATCCAGAACGTCATCCGCTCGGTGAATCGCGCGGGCCTCACCGTCCAGGACGTCGTCCTCGAGCCGCTCGCGTCGGCCGAGGCGGTGCTCTACGACGACGAGAAGGAGCTCGGCGTGGTGGTCATCGACATCGGCGGCGGGACGACCGACGTCGCCCTGCTCCGCAACGGCGCCGTCTGGCACACGGGGGTGCTGCCGCTCGGCGGCGATCACATCTCCAACGACATCGCGATCGGCCTGCGCACGCCGACCGCGGACGCCGAGGACATCAAGAAGCGTTACGGGTGTGCGCTGACCGCGCTGGTCCCGGCCGAGGAGACGGTCGACGTGCCGGCGGTGGGCGGGCGAAAGCCGCGGCAGCTCTCGCGGCAGTCCTATCCGAGATCATCCAGCCGCGCGTGGAGGAGATCTTCACGCTGGTGGCGCGCGAGCTGGCGCGCGCGGGCTTCCAGGACGCGGCGACGGCCGGCGTCGTCGTGACCGGCGGCACCTCGATCATGCAGGGCGTGCCCGAGCTTCGCCGAGGGCATCTTCGATCAACCCGGTGCGGCGCGGCGACCCGATCGGGGTCGGCGGACTGGCCGACGTGATCCAGAGCCCGATCTATTCGACCGCCGGTCGGCCTCGCGCTCTACGGCAGCCGCGGCGCGGTTGCACGCGGCGCAGTCCGGCGCCGCGGTCGAGCGTCCACGCCGATGGGCCGCCTGACGCGGCTCGTGACTGGATTCCTCGGCGACATCTTCTAGGTCGGGCCGGGACGCGGCGCCAGTCGGCGCTGTTCTCGTCGGATGTGGTCCGTCCACGCGGCCGGAGCGCGACACTTCCCGGCGAACCCCGTCAGAGGAGGACCTGATGGAGAAGGATCGTGTGCGTCGCCCGTCTTCGAGCTCGAGCCGCCGGTGCAGGCGGCCAGGATCAAGGTGATCGGTCTCGGGCGGGGGCGGCGGCAACGCGGTCAGCCGCATGATGGCGGCGCAGTCTCACGGGCGTCGAGTTCATCGTGGCCAACACCGACGCTCCAGGCCCTGCACGCCTCGCCGGCGCCGATCAAGCTCCAGCTCGGCGCGAAGCTGACGCAGGGCCTGGGCGCCGGCTCGAACCCCGAGCGTGGGGCGGAGCGCCGCGCAGGAAGATCCGCGATCAGATCACGCGAGCTCCTGAGCGGCGCCGACATGGTGTTCGTCACGGCCGGGCTCGGCGGCGGCACCGGCACCGGCGCCGCGCCGGTGGTCGCCTCGCTGGCGAAGGACCTGGGGCATCCTCACGGTCGCGGTCGTGACCAAGCCCTTCACCTTCGAGGGCCGCAAGCGGCATGCTCAGCAGGCCGAGGCGGGCTGCGAAGCGCTGCGCGCGGTCGTGGACACGCTCATCACGATTCCGAACCAGCGGCTGCTCGCGGTCGTCGACCGCGGCACGCCGCTGATCGCCGCGTTCCGCGTGGCCGACTCCGTGCTGCAGCAGGCGGTGCAGGGCATCTCCGACCTGATCCTGGTGCCCGGGCTCATCAACCTCGACTTCGCCGACGTCCGCACGATCATGTCGGGCATGGGGCATGGCGCATGATGGGCACCGGCACCGGCGAAGGGCGAGAACCGTGCGCTCGACGCCGCGCAGAAGGCGATGGCGAGCCCGCTGCTCGACGAGACGTCGATCGAGGGCGCGCGCGGCATTCTCATCAACTTCACCGGCGGCGCCGACCTGTCGATCCACGAGGTCGAGGAGGCCGCGCGGATCGTCCAGGAGGCGCGCGCACGAGGAGGCGCAACATCATCTTCGGCGCCGTCATCGACCCGCAGCTCTGCGACGAGGTCCGCATGACGGTGATCGCGACGGGCTTCGCCGATAAGAAGGGAAGCGGCTCGGCGTCGGCGGCAAGGTCGTCGACTCTGCCGCGCGGCTCGCGCTCTCTGCCTGCAGCGGCGGCGGCGCCCTGGCGGCATCGCGTCGCCGTGCCTCGGGCTGAGGGCGAGACCGAGCCCGGCGATGGGGATCTCGAAGTCCCGGCTTTTCTCCGGCGCCAGCGGATTAGGGGCCGAGGAGGACGGGAGGCCGGGGCAGGGACAGGGTCGCCTCGACCACGCGGCAGGCGTTCGCTGGCCCTTTGCGGCTGGGCTCCATCCGGGCGCGGTGCGTCCGTCGCGCGCTTACCGGGAACGGGTCTCGTCGACCCTCGTCCCTGCCCCGGCCTCGGCCGTCCCGCCTCCCCGGCCCCGTTGGCTTGCCGCGTGGGACGTGAAGCTTCATACTGGGGCGAGATGACTTCGGAGCTGGTGGCGCACGGGGAGCCGGCGGCTTACTTCACGTTTCCTTCGCTTGCGGGGCTGGGGTGCCGCACGCGACGACGACGCGGCATTGTCCGGGGATTGCTTCGTTTACGGAGCCGATCGTGCCGGAGGCGCCGCGGGCGCCGCTTTCGGGCCGACGCGACCTCGACGCTTGGCGGCGCCGGGCTCGATCTCGCGTCGGGTCAGCTATGCGCGACAGGTGCACGGAGCCGAGGTGGGGCGGGTACCGGAAGGTGGGGGTTTGCGGGGCTGGTCGACATCCTCACCACCACCGAGCGCGGTGTGCCGCTCGCGATCTTCACCGCGGACTGCCTCGCGATCGTCCTCTACGATCCCGTCGCGCGGGTGCTCGGCCTGGCCCACGTCGGCTGGCGCGGGACGGTGCGCGGCGCGACGCAGAGGGCGGTGCGGCTCGGTCTGCGAGCAAGGCGGGCTCGCCTCCCGCCTGCGGGTCGCGATCGCGCCCTCGATCGGCCCGTGCTGCTACGAGGTGGACGAGCCGGTGACCGCCGAGTTCGCGCGCGCCTTCGGGCAACGCTGGACGGCGTGGGGGCGCCCGCACGCAACGGGCACGTGATGCTCGATCTGTGGGCGGCCAACGAGACGCTCCTGCGCGAGGCTGGAGTGGCGCCCGGATCCATCGACAACCCGCGACTCTGCACGGCGTGCCACCCGGAGCTCCTGTACTCGTATCGCAAGGGCAATCGCGGCCGCCTCGTCACGCTCGCCGCGCTCCCTAGCGGCCCGCCGGAGCTTTCCCCGGCCCCGACGCCCTGCTAGAATCACCCTGCGGCCATGATTGACATCCAGCCAACCTCGCGCGCGTGCGGAGCGGATCGCCCGGGCGGCAGAGCGCGCGGGCCGCGCGCGCCCGAGGACGTCCTGCTGGTCGGGGTCTCGAAGACCGTGGACCTCGACCGGATCCGCCGGGCGATCGAGGCCGGCGTGCCGGCGCTCGGCGAGAACTGGGTCCAGGAGGCGCGCGGCAAGATCACCGAAGCTCGGCCATCCCGGTGCCGTGGCATCTCATCGGGCACCTGCAGACGAACAAGGTGCGCGACGCGCTCGAGCTGTTCGACGTCGTCCAGTCGCTCGACCGGCTCGATCTGGCCAGGGAGCTCGACAAGCGGCGCGCGCGCCCGCGGCCGCGTCGTCGAGACGCTGGTGGAGGTGAACGTCGGCGGCGAGGCCTCGAAGAGCGCGGCGTGGCGCCGGACGGCCTCAGCGCGCTGCTCGAGGCGATCGCGGCGCTGCCCGGCGTGACGGTGCGGGGCTCATGGCGATCCCGCCGGAGGCGAAGGAGGCCGACGACTCGCGCGTCTGGTTCCGCGCGCTTCGCAAGCTCGGCGAGCAGCACGGCCTGACCGGAGCTGTCGATGGGCATGAGCGGCGACTTCCGAGGTGGCGATCGAGGAAGGCGCGACGGTGGTGCGGGTCGGCACGGCGATCTTCGGCCCGCGCCCGCCGCGAGGAGGCGTATGACGATCAAGGGGCGCACCGTCGGCTTCCTCGGCGCCGGCAACATGGGCGAGGCGCTCATCAAGGGCTCCTCGCGGCCAAGCTCGTGCCGGCGGACGCGATCTTCGCGACCGACGCGCGCCCGGAGCGTCTCAAGGAGCTCGACCGGCAGTACGGCATCCAGGTCGCGCCCGACAACGCCGGAGCTGGTGCGCCGCGCCGACATCGTGATCCTGGCGGTGAAGCCGCAGATCATGGACGCGGTGGCGACGGAGATCGCGCCTGTGGTCACGCGCCGGAAGCTCCTGATCTCGATCGCCGCCGGTGTCGCCACCGAGAAGATCCGGCCGCGTCTGCGCAAGGACTCGCGCCTCATCCGGGTGATGCCGAACACCCCGGCCCTCGTCCTCGAGGGCGTGACGGCGATCGCGAAGGCCGACGGGCTCGAGCCCGACGACCTCGACGTCGCCCGCGAGATCTTCGGCGCCGTCGGCCGGGTCGTGGTGCTCGGCGAGGAGCTGCTGGACGCGGTGACCGGTCTGTCGGGCTCCGGGCCGGCGTACGTCGCCATCGTGATCGAGGCGCTCGCCGATGGCGGGGTTCGCATGGGCCTCGATCGGCGCGACGGCGATGACCCTCGCGACCCAGACCGTGCTCGGCGCCGCGAAGCTTCTCCTGGAGACCGGACTGCACCCGGGCGCGCTCAAGGACATGGTCAGCCTCGCCGGGCGGCACCACGATCGCCGGCGATCGCCGCGCTCGAGGAGGGCGGGCTGCGCACGACGTTCATCAACGGCGGTCGAGCGGGCGACCCAGCGCTCGCGCGAGCTCGGGCAGGGGCCGAAGTAGTGTTCATCGTCAGCTATCTCGTCCGCGCGGTGGCGAGTCTGCTCGACGTGGTCATCGTTGCGTACTGGTATCTGTATCATCGCGCGCGCGGTCTCTCTCCTGGGTGAGCCCGGATCCCGTACAATCCGATCGTGCGCTTCGTGTACCGGGTGACTGAGCCGGTGCTGCGGCCCTGTGCGCGAGCGGTTGGGGGCTTTTCAGGTCGGGCTCGACTCTCGCCCATGATCGTGATTCTCGTGCTTTACTTCTTGAAGGAGTTCCTGGTTCCGGTGCTGTACCGAATCGCCACCGAGATCGGGTAGGAGGCCGGAGGCGCGATGCGCATCAGCCCGCTCGACATTCGTCAACAGCAGTTCACCGTCAAGTGGCTCCGGGGCTTCGACATCCACGAGGTCGACGCCTTCCTCGACGATGTTGCCGAGGACTACGAGACAGTCCTGAAGGAGAACGCGCAGCTCAAGGAGCAGGTCGCGACCTTCGAGGAGCGCGCCCGCGGCCTCGGCGAGCGCGAGCGGGCGCTGCAGGACACGCTGGTCACCACCCACCGGCTCGGCGACGAGATGAAGGCGACGGCGCGGCGCGAGGCGGATCTGCAGATGCGCGAGGCCGAGCTGCGCAGCGAGAAGACTCATCGAGGAGGGGCGCGCCGAGGAGGCGAGGATCCGAGCGAGATCCAGACGCTGCAGGCGCGTCCGCCGGCAGCTCATCGAGGACTTTCGCGCGACGCTCGAGAGCTACTACCGCATGATGTCCGCGGACTTCGGCGAGGACAAGGACGACGGCAAGAGCTGAGGCGGCCCGGCTGTCGCTCCGCGTCCAGCCGCGCGCCTCGCGTGACGAGATCGTCGGCTGGCGGGACGCCACCTTGAGACTGCGCGTCACGGCTCCGCCCGTCGACGGCGCGCGCAAACGCGGCGGTCGCCCGACTGCTGGCCCGGGCGCTCGGCGTGTCCCCGTCGTCCATCCACGTGGTCCAGGGCCTCCAGGCGCGCGAGAAGATCGTCGAGGTCGCGACTCGGCCGACGCCGAGATCCGAGCTCGCCTGAGCGTCTCGCCGGGAGCGGCGAGGCCGGCGTGAGCGGCATCGCGCCCGTCCGCTGGGAAACCGACCGGCTGATCCTCGTCGACCAGACCGTGCTGCCCGAGCGCGAGATCGAGCGCGACTACCGGAGCTGGCCGGAGGTCGGCGCGGCGATCCGGACGCTGGTGGTTCGCGGGGCGCTCGGCGATCGGCGTGGCGGCGGCCTTCGGCGTGGTGCTGGCGGCGCGCGCGAGCCAGGCGGCGACGTTTCGACGGCCTGCTGGCGGATCTCGAGACGGCCATCAAGGGGCTTCGCGCGCGACGCGGCCGACCGCGGTGCAACCTCTTCTGGGCGCTCGATCGAATGCGGCGGCAGTCGCCTCGCCGCGCGCGCTGCCGCTCGACCGCGGGGGCGCGCCTGCTCGCCGAGGCCCAGGCGATCGCGCGACGGAGGACATCGCCGCCAATCGCGCGATGGGCGCCCACGGCGCGCGCGCTCGTGCCGCCGAACGCGCGCATCCTGACCCATTGCAACGCCGGCGCCCTCGCGACCGCCGGGTACGGCACCGCGCTCGGCGTGGTGCGCGCCGCGCACGCGCAGGGCAAGGTGGCGCGTGCTGGGTCGGACGAGACGCGGCCGGTCCTGCAGGGCGCCCGGCTCACCGCGTGGGAGCTGCGTGCAGCGACGGCATCCCGCACCGCGCTGATCGCCGACGTCGCCGCGGCGTCGGCTGATGGCGCGCGGCGAGGTCGACCTGGTCGTGGTCGGCGCCGACCGGATCGCCGCCAACGGCGACACCGCCAACAAGATCGGCACCTACTCGCTGGCCGTGCTCGCCGCGCCACCATCGGGTGCCGTTCTACGTCGCGGCGCCGTTCTCGACGATCGACCTCGCGATCGCCGACCGGCGCCGAGATCCCGATCGAGGAGCGCGACGCGTCGGAAGTCCGGCGGGTCGGCGCGCAGCAGATCGCGCCGAGCGCCTCGCCGGTGTGTCAACCCCGCCTTCGACGTCACGCCCGCCCGGCTCATCGCGGCGATCGTCACCGAGCGCGGCGTCGTCGCGCCCGCCGTATCGCTTTTGACCGCGCGCGAGTATCACGACCGGACCGCTCACTCGGCGGCATCGAGCGCGCACGAGCGGCCACACGCTCGAGTGGGACATCAAGCCGTTCCCGTTCAAGGTCTACTCGGACTCCTGGGCGATTCCGCTGCCGCGCGAGATCGAGCCGCTGGCCCTCGATCCACGCTGGCCGCGCTCGCCGGCGCCGGCGCCGGCCTGGCGCCGAAGCTCGGCCTCGGTGAGCTCACGGCCGCGTTCTCTACTACGCCGCCGGCGTGACGAGGAAGAAGACGTACCCCGGCGGCGGCGAGGTTCTCTCTCGCGCCGCCGCGTCGACCGGGCGCGCTCTTCCAGACCGAGGTGTACGCGGCGGTGGGCGAGGTCTCCGGGCTCGAGGCCGGGCTCTATCACTTCGTCTCCGGGCGACTTTCGCGCTTCGCCGCCTGCGCCCCGGTGACGTCCGCGCGGCGCTCGCGGCGTCCGCCAGCGCGACGACTCGCTGGCGAGCCGGGCGGCGACGACATCCTGCTCACCGGCATCTACTGGCGAAACGCCTGGAAGTATCAGGCGCGCGCATCCCGGCACCTGTTCTGGGACTCCGGCACGATGCTCGCCAACCTGCTCTGCCGTCGCGCGGCGCGCTCGGGCTCGCGCCGCGCGTCGCTGGCCGGATTCGTCGACGCCGAGGTGAATCGGCTGCTCGGCGTGGACGCGGCGCGCGAGCGCCGCCCTGAGCGGTCGCGCTCGGGCCCGCCACCGCG
>ERZ1370068.8631-contig-747_pt1 | contig 17131 bp, 25 predicted proteins | sample MGYA00561227_ERZ1370068 | MGnify/ENA primary metagenome ERZ1370068 (study PRJEB38410, sample SAMEA6850437) | metagenome | study: Metagenomic assessment of the ecological functions of the soil: analysis of the soil microbiota associated with the...
AAACCCTGGCGTCGCTGTGCACTTCGCTGGTTGACGATGCAGCCCTTGTGCGGGTGGATGTACTCGATCGGATCTCTTCGACCGTCAGGATGTGCTCGCGCCGCTCGCAGTTGATCTTGTCGATCATCGCCGCCAGCGTCGTCGACTTGCCGCCGCCCGTCGGGCCCGGTCACGCGAGCACCAGGCCGCGCGGACGCTCGGCAGCGGTGCCGATGACATCGGCGGCAGCCGCAGCTCGTCGAACGACTTGATGTGCTCGGGGATGAGCCGGTAGACCGCCGCGACGGCGCCGCGCTGGTTGAAAACGTCTGCACGCGGAATCGCGCGAGCCCGCGGATGCCGAACGAGAAGTCCAGCTCGAGGCTCTCCTCGAACCGCTTCTTCTGCGCGTCGGTCAGCACGCTGTAGGCCAGCGCCTTGGTGTCCGGACGGCCCGAGCATCGGCAGAGTCCAGCGTCTGCAAAGCTGCCGTGCACGCGGATCTGCGGCGGCGTCTGCGTCGTCAGGTGCAGATCGGAGCCCGTCAGATCGAGGACCGTCTTCAGCAGCTTCCGGAAGCGTCGCCATTGCGTTATCGTCCCATCACCAGTCCGTCGACGACGGTCGCCGTCACCTGACCGTCTCGCGCACGACTTCCTCGATCGTCGTGACACCGTCCATCACCTTGCGCAGTCCTGATGCGGCGGAGCGTGATCATGCCTTCGTCGACCGCCTTGCGTTTCAGCTCGAGCCCCGACGCGCCGACCAGGATCAGCTCGCGGAGCTCGTCGGTGATCTCCATCACTTCGTAGAGACCGACGCGGCCCTTGTAGCCGGTGCTGATTGCAGCGCTCGCAGCCGCGCCCCTTCTTCGGAATCGACCGTCTGCGCTTCCTCCGGCGTGAAGCCGGCGCTCGACGAGCGCCTGCGGCGCGCGTGCGGGTGATCCGTGGCGCAGCCGATGCAGACGCGCCGGACCAGGCGCTGCGCGCAGATCAGGTTGACCGAGCTCGCGACGAGGAACGGCTCGATGCCCATGTTCATCAGCCGGTTGATCGTGCTCGGGCGCGTCGTTGGTGTGCAGCGTGGAGAGCACGAGGTGGCCGGTGAGCGCGGCCTTGACCGCGATTTCCGCCGTCTCGAAGTCGCGGATTTCGCCGACCAGGATGATGTTCGGGTCCTGCCGCAGGAAGGATCGCAGCGCCGCGGCGAAGTTCAGGCCGATGTTCTCGCGCACCTGCACCTGGTTGACGCCGACGAGGTTGAACTCGACCGGGTCCTCGGCGGTCATGATGTTGCGTCTCGGGCGTGTTGAGCTTCGAGATGCGACGAATACAGCGTGTTGGTCTTGCCGCTGCCGGTCGGGCCGGTGACGAGCACCATGCCCCACGGCTTGCGGATCGCGCGCTCGAGCTTGGCCAGCGACGTCCGGCTCGAACCCGAGCTTGCGTCAGTGTCGAGCATCAGCTTGTCCTTGTCGAGCAAGCGCAGCGACGATCTTCTCGCCGAAGCAGCGTCGGCAGGCAGCGAGACGCGGAAGTCGATCTCCTGGTCGCGCCGTCGTCGCGAAGCGGATCTTGATGCGGCCGTCCTGCGGCAGCCGCTTCTCGGCGATGTCGAGCTTGGCCATGATCTTGATGCGCGACGTGATCGCGTCGCGGAACTTCATCGGCGGCGCCATCGACGTTGTAGAGGATGCCGTCGATGCGGAACCGGACGCGGAATTCCTTCTCGCATGGCTCGATGTGGATGTCGCTCGCGCCCTTCTGGATCGCCGACATCAGCATCAGGTTCACGAGCCGGATGACCGGCGCCTCGCCGCCCTGCTGCTCGAGCGACGCGACGTCGATCTGCTCGAGCTCCTCGAGCACCTCGACGTCGTCGTCGACGATGCGCCGCATCCTCGAGCGCCTTGCGAGCACCAGCTCCGAGCGTCGCGGCGCTGTTCAGGTTGCTCGCGCTGCCGGGCGGCGCTCGCGGCCTTCCTTCCGCCGCCGGTTCTTCGACAGCGCGGCGCCGTTCGGGTAGTACGCGCTGGATGGCGTCGAGGACGGCGGTCTCGGACGCGACCACCGGCTCGACGTTGTAGCCCGTCATGAACTTGATGTCGTCCATGGCGAACACGTTGGTCGGATCGGTCATCGCGATCGTCAGCGTCGCGCCGGATCGGCTGAGCGGAATGATCTGGTATTTCTGCGACGGTCTCGGCGGGAATCAGCTTGATGACGGCCGCGTCGATCTCGAACTGCGAGAGGTTGATCGAGGGCACGCCGCACTGCTTGCTCAGGCAGATCGGTGATTTCTTCGTCGGTGACGAAGCCGAGTCTGACCAGGTTGCAGTCCGACCTTGCCGCCGTTGCGCCTTCTGATGGTTCAGCGCCTCCTGCAACTGGGCAGGAGTGATGCGCTTTTCTTTGAGCAGCAGCTCGCCGATACGAACGGCCATCGTGCAGACCTGCGTAGACAGAAATACAGCGGCCGGAGCAAAGTGCTCACGGTCCGCGATGTCGACTCAGGGAACCAGCTGCGCGGGGGAACTTAAATTCTACACTGAGTGACATTTTTTGCCATGGGGAAATGCGGAAGTGAAATGAGCGTTCGCTAGAACGCGACCCGTGCCGCGACCCCCACCCGCGGCTCCCGGCCTGTACGAGCCCGAGCGTGGCCTGGCGCATCAATCCACAGCGATGTCAGGACGCGCGAAACTGCCGCCGACGCTGTAGGTTGGGCGCATGTCCACCGGGTTCGTTGCCGAGCGTGTTCATCCGAAAGCCCCCGGCGAACGCCCTCTTCAGGACGCGAGCTTCCGTCCCGAGCGCGAGATCCCGAGTCTTCCCGATCGGGCCTCGGATAGTGTTGCAGATCGACGTCCAGGGCCACGAGGAATCCCGAGCGGGGACGTCAGCCCGACACCCGCCCGGGCCTGTCGCTCCAGTTGAACCGGCGGGCCGCCGCCGGCGGCGTCAAACTTGGGACTCGTGTGACGTTCCGCATAGTCAGGCCTGCTCGCAGCGTCCCGGCCACCACCGAAATGCCCACGTCCGCATCGAACTTGTTCGTGGCTTCCCCACGAGATCGTTGGCCCTCATCGAGGAGGTCGTCAATGCTGCCGCTTGGCACCTCCGTGGAGGTGGCGATTCCTCGCACCAGCTTCAGCGTCGCGCCGACCGACAGCCCGCGAGTCAGCGAATGAACCAGGGTCGCTCCCGTGTGGTGCGTAATCAAGGTTTCGCTGACGCTCATCCCGTTCTGCGTCGGACTGGGTGAGATCCAGGTTGAACGGAGGCGATAGTAGGACAAGCCGAATGGCGGCGTGCTGAGCGCCAGGGTGGTTCCGGACCGGCTTCCGCCACGCGAATCGGCTGGCTCGTCCAGTGTGGCCTCGGCGGAGGTCCGATCGATCAGCAGACTGGAAGAACGCACCCGAGGCCAACGCCGCCGGATTCCAGTAAACCGCTAGAGGCGTCGTCGGTCACAGCCACGAAAGCGCCCGCCATGCCGGCCGCCCGCGTGGTGACGGGGTCAAGCTCTGTGCGGAGGCAGTGGCGGCACCCAGCGCTGATCCCCAGAGCCATCAGATGGGAAAGAGGCCGAGCCGCGCGAGATCGCCGGGCGGGTTTCCTGCGTCATCCCGCCAGCTTAGCGTACGCCTCAGGATGGCGGTCCCGGCCCACATCCCTAACCTGCCGTCCGCAGAGGACTTCCGGTGCCGCTGAATTTGGGAAACCTGGGAGGCCAATCCGTCGTATTGAAATGCTGTAGAATCGGGTCGATCCTCGGCAATACGTCAAGGTCGACCGTCCAGGCACACCTCCTATGCCCAACCACATCTGTCGGAGTGGCGGCGGAAGCCGCGCCCAAAGAGCTTTGTGGGCCGATTCTTCGGCATCATCACCTCTCCGAAAGAGACTTTCCGGTCGGTGGTTGCGCACCCGCGATGGTTCGGGCATGCTGTGCCGTCACCGATCGTTCATCGTGGCGATGTGCCTCGGCGGCCTCGATCGTTCACCGAGGCGGGGAAAGAGGCGGCGCTCGACAAACAGGTCAGCCAGATGCAGTCCTTTGGCATGCAGGTGCAACGACCAGATGGCTGACCAGATGCGGCAGCGGATGCGATTCGCGCCGCTACGACGGCCGGATTCATCATCGTGCTCGGACCGATCTTCGCGGTGATCCTCGACCGGCATCCTGTTCGCGATCTTCAACGCCGCCCTCGGTGGCGAGGCCAGCTTCAAGCAGCTGTTCGCCGTGGTCGCACGCCGGCGGTGATCTCGTCGCTCGGCCAGATACTTCACGGCGCCGCTCAACCTCGCTCGAGGCGCGGTTGGAAGCGCCACCAGCCTGGCGGTGCTCCTGCCGATGATCGATGAACGATCGTTCCTCGGCAGGCTCCTGGGCATGGTGGATCTGTTCGTGATCTGGTGGGTGTTCGTGCTGGCAATCGGTCTCGGCGTGCTGTACCGCCGGCGGACGCAGCCGATCGCTCTCGGCTTGTTCAGCGTCTACGCCGTGATTGCGGTCGTCGTTGCCGCCATCATGAGCCGGATGGGGAGCATGACGCGGCAAGAAGAAGACTGCTCATCGGCGCCGGCGTCGTCGTCGTTCTCGGCGCGATCGCCTTCGCCAACGTCAAGTTCAAGCGGGCTGAGCGGCGTCACGGTCAACGTCGAGACGATCAAGACGCGCGACCTCGAGGCGCTGGTCTCGGCGTCGGGCAAGATCCAGCCGAAGCGATTCGTCAACATCAGCGCCGACACGATGGGCCGCGTGACCGATCTGGCCGTCGAGGAAGGCGACCGCGTCGAGAAGGGGCAGTTCCTCCTGCAGATCGATCCGCGCAACCTGCGCACCGCGGTGCAGCGCGACGAGGCGTCGCTGCGGCGCGCGCGCGCTCGGCAGATCGAGCAGCTGCAGCTCGCGATCGAGAGCGCGAAGGTCGCGCTGAAGCAGGCGCAGGACGCCTACCGTCGCCAGCAGGACCTGTGGAAGGGCGGCCTGACGACGAACGAGACGCTCGAGCAGCGCCGAGAGCCGATCTGCAGGATGCGCGAGGCCGACCTGCGCTCGCAGGAGCAGCAGACGTCAAGACGCAGCAGCCTGCGCATGCAGCAGGAAGAGCGCGACGCTCGAGAACGCGCGCTACGACCTGAGCAAGGTCCGCATCGAGTCGCCGATCAACGGCATCGTCACGCGCCGGAACATCGAAGAGGGCGAGACGGTCGTCATCGGCACGATGAACAACGCCGGCACGGTGCTGCTCACCGATCGCCGACATGTCGATCATCGAGGCGGAAGTCGAGGTCGACGAGACCGACATCCCGAGCGTCAAGCTCGGCCAGATGGCGAAGGTCACGATCGACGCGATGCCCGAGCAAGACGTTCACCGGCAAGGTCACCGAGATCGGCAACAGCCCGATCACAGACGACCGGGCAGCGCGTCGTCGTCGCAGGCGACGAACTTCAAGGTCACGGTGCACGCTCGACGGCGAGATTCCGGACGTGCGGCCCGGCTTCACCTGCACCGCCGAGATCACGACGGCGACGCGGCAGAGCGTCGTCGCCGTGCCGATCCAGGCGACGACCGTGCGCGAGATGATCGTCGACGAGAAGGGCAACATCGTCCGGACGCCGGAGCCCGACGAGTCGAAGCGCGCCGGCCGGCGACCGTGCAGGCGCCGGAGCTGAAGCCCGGCCAGACGCGCAAGGAGCTCGAGGGCGTGTTCGTCGTCCAGCGACAACAAGGCGGTGTTCGTGCCGGTGAAGACCGGCATCGCCGGCGAGAAGTACTTCGAGGTGCTCGGCGGGCCTGAAGGACGGCGACCAGCGTGATCGTCGGGCCGTTCGCGTCGGTGCGCGAGCTGGACGACGGCGCGGCCGTCAAGGTCGAGCAGCGCGCGTCGCGCGCCGCGGCGGCCAAGAAGTAGCGCGGCTTCAGCCGACCGAGCACGAACATGAACCAGTTCCTCGAAGCGGCGGTCATCGCGCTCGAGCGCGATCTGGGCGAACAAGCTGCGATCGTTCCTGACCGTGCTCGGGCAACATCGTCGCCGTCACGTCGATCATCGCCGTGGTGTCGCTCATCCAGGGGATGAACGCGCTACGTCACCGACGCGATCGTCGTCGGACGTCGGCGCCGACAACTTCACGATCCAGCGCATGCCGGTCGTCCGCAGCAGCCGAAGACGAGGAGCGCGTGCGCAACAACCCGCGCATCACGCTCGAGGACGGCGAGGCGCGTCCGGCGAGTTCAGCGACAACATCGACGGCCGTCGCGGCGCAGGCGCAGCGCGCGGCGCGCGTCGCCTACGCGCGAACGAGTCGCTCGACGGCGTCGCAGGTCCAGGGCGTCGTCGCGCGACTACATCTACTTCTCGACCTTCAACGTCGAGCGCGGCCGGCTGATCAGCCCGGTCGAAGTCGACTCGCACGACCGGTCGCTGACGTGCTCGGCTGGCAGACGTCGCCGACCGGCTGTTCGGCCCGGCCGATCCGATCGACAAGATCATCACGATCAGCGGCGTGCACTTCCGCGTCGTCGGCGTCAGCGAGAAGAAGGGATCGGTCTTCGGCCAGCTCGCAGGACGAGTTCGCGATCATCCCGCTCGGCGAGTTCAGAAGATGTTCGGCGCCGCGGTTCGGCATGCAGCTGCTGGTCAAGCCCAAGATCGCCGCGAGCTCGTGACAGTCGGCGATGGACGACGCGACCGTCGGCGCTGCGCATCGAGCGGCGGCTGCGGCCGAGGAAGCCGGACAACTTCGGCATGTTCACGTCGGACACGCTCCTCGACATCTACAGCACGGCGACCAACGGCATCTTCGCCGTGCTCGATCGGCGTCGTCGCGCTGTCGCTCGTGGTCGGCGGCATCGTCATCATGAACATCATGCTGATGGTGGTCAGCGAGCGGACGCGCGAGATCGGCCTGCGCAAGGCGCTCGGCGCGCGGCGGCGCGACATCGTCTGGCAGATCCTGACCGAGTCGGTCACGCTCTCGACGTTCGGCGGCGTCGTCGGCACGTTCGCTCGGCTTCGTCGTCGCGCATCATCATCAGCAAGCTGTCGCCGCTGCCGGCGCTCGGTGCAGCTCTGGTCGGTGGCGCATCGGCATCGGCATCACCGCGGTCGTCGGCCTGTTCTTCGGCCTGTATCCGGCGATGCGCGCCGCGCGGCTCGATCCGATCGAAGCGCTGCGGCGGGAGTAGGCGACCGAATCATGGCGACGATTCGCACCGGCCTGCTTCGCGAGATCGTCGTCGATGTCGTTCGACACGCTGCGCACGAGCAAGATGCGCTCGGCGCTGACGGTGCTCGGCGTCGTCATCGGCATCACGTCGATCGTCGGCATGACGTCGCTCATCCGCGGCTTCGACGAGTCGCTGCGCGACTCGATCAGCGCAGCTCGGGCCCGAACACGATCATCGTGCAGAAGTTCAGCGCGCTGAGCTTCTGCGGCGGGCAAGAGCTTCCTCGAAGTGGCGAAGCGCCCGAACCTGACGACGGAGGACGCGCGCGCGATCGCGCGCGAGTGCGCCGTCGGTCGCGCTCGTCGACGTCTGGCTCGGCGCGCACGGGCAACACGCGAGTCGCGCATCTACTACGGTCACGAGCAGACGACGCAGATCGGCGATTCTCGGCGCCACCGAGAACTGCGTCGGCCGTCAACTTCATCAAGCTCGAGCTGGGCCGCTTCTTCATCCCGGCGGAGGTCGAGCACCGCCGCCAGGTCGTCGTGCTCGGCCAGAACGCCGTGCAAGTCGCTGTTCCCGAACATCGATCCGATCGGCAAGAAGGTGCGCATCGGCGCCAACGAGTTCACCGTCATCGGCGTGCTCGGCAAGCGGCCGAGCCCGGGCGGCTTCGCGCGGCGCGGACGACTTCGTCGGTGATTCCGTTCACGGCACGCACGAGAAGTTCTACGGCAAGGTCGCTGAAGGGTCGGCGAAGATCGGCGGCGGCAGCTTCAACCCGGCGGCGTTCCGCACCGCGATGATCGCCGATCGTGCCGCGCGACGAGGCGATGCGCGACGCAGGCGATGCGCGGAGGTCGAAGCGCTGATGCGCATCCGCCACAACCTGAAGCTCGACGAGCCGAACGACTTCGACCTGGCGACGCAGGACGCGGTGCTCGAAGGTGTGGGATCAGATCAGCCAGGCGACGTTCCTCGCGCTCGTCGTGATCTCGCTCGATCGCGCTGATGGTCGGCGGCATCGGCGTGATGGCGATCATGATGATCTCGGTCACCGAGCGGACGCGCGAGATCGGCGTCCGCAAGGCGCTCGGCGCGCGCCGCCGCGAGATCCTCTGGCAGTTCCTGATCGAGGCCGTCGTTCCTGACGTCGATCGGCGGCGTGCTCGGCATCATCTTCGGCAGCGGCATCGGCCTGGTCGTCCACTGGCTGTCGGGCTTCCCGGTCTCGCTGCCCTGGTGGTCGTTCGCCCTCGGCATCGGCTTCTCGGCCAGCGTCGGCATCTTCTTCGGCCTGTTCCCGGCCATCAAGGCGTCGCGGCTGGATCCGGATCGAAGCGCTCGAGACTACGAGTAGGGCAGCTTCCGCTCCCAGCTTCCAGCTCCGGCTGCGCCAGCTACCCGGCTGCCCGCTTCGCGCTGCATGCTCCTTGCCCCCTGCATCGTCTTGCACTCCGCAACGCACGGAGGAATCACGCGTGCAGGACTACCGAAATCTCAGGTGTGGCAGATCGCACCGCCTGACGCTTCTAGCAATGACGCGTCTTCTGCACGCTGCGCCGCAGTGCCTCAGGCTGATGCTCGAGCCAGCTCGTTCGCGCTGCGATCTCTGGCCTGCGAACATCGCCGGAAGGATGCGGACGGACGGGCGACCAGGACTTCCGGCGATTTCTGCTCGCTCGCTGGGTTCGCCGAGCGAACTTGAGTATCATCTGCTTCTCGCCGGGACCTCAGGTTCTGGCGCCTGAGTCGAGCATGCCGCGGCTCTCAGGCGCTGGCGGCGGAAGTCAGAGCGTATGCTCGGCTGGCCTGCGTCGGCCTGACGCAAGCTGCAGGTCATGCGGGAGCTGAAAGCTCGATGGCCGTGCAGCTGAAGCTGGACTGAAAGCTGCCTGATCGCTGGCAGCCGCAATCGGAGATCCTGTCTATGAAGGTCTATGACGCCCAAAGCCTCAGAAATGTCGCGCCTCGTCGGGCCACAGCGGCTCCGGCAAGACTCAGCTGCTCTCGACGTTGTTGTTCGATGCCGGGGCCGTCAACCGGCTCGGGACAGGGTCGACGACGGGACGACGGTCACGGACTACGACGAAGAAGAAATCGCCCGCAAGCACACCCTCTCCGCCAGCCTCGCCTACGCCGAGTGGAACAAGACCAAGATCAACTTCATCGACACGCCGGGCATCGCCAACTTCCTGAGCGACGCGCGCGCGGCGCTGCGCGTCGCCGACGCCGCGCTGGTCGTCGTCGACGCCGCTGCCGGCGTCGAGGTCTCGACCGAGAAGGTGTGGGAGACGGCCGACGAGCTCGTCGATGCCGCGCATCATCGTCGCTGAACCGGCTCGACCGCGAGCGCGCCAGCCTCGACCGCGTCGCTCGAGTCGCTGCGCGGCGGTGTTCGGCCGCACGGTCATCCCGATCCAGCTGCCGATCGGCGAAGAGAAGGCGCTTCGCCGGCGTCGATCGATCTGGTGGCGATGAAGGCCTGCACGTTCGCGAACGACGGCAGCGGCAAACCGGTCGACGGCGCCGATTCCCGGCGACATGATCGCGACGGCCGAAGCGCGGCGCGCGAGGCGCTCATCGAGATGGTCGCCGAGGCCGACGACGCGCTGATGGAGAAGTTCTTCGACGCCGGCACGCTGACGCAGGACGAGCTGGTGTCCGGGCTCAAGCGCGGCGTCGCCGCCGGCGCGGATCTTCCCGGTGCTGCTGCACCTCGGCCACGGCCAACATCGGCATGCAGCCGCTGCTCGACGCGCATCGTCGCCTACGTGCCGTCGCCGGCCGAGCGGCCGCTGCGCGCGCGACGCGCCGACGGCGACGAGATCGACGATCGCGACGCAGCGACGGCGGCGCCGGCGTCGCGCGTTCGTCTGGAAGACGGTCGCCGATCCGTTCGCCGGACGCATCACGCTGTTCCGCGTGCGTCTCGGGCACGCTGAAGGCGGACTCGACGCGTGCACAACGCCGACGCGGGACACGCCGGAGCGCCTCGGCCACCTGATCGCTGCTGCAGGGCAAGACGCAGACCAACGTGCCCGAGATCAAGGCCGGCGACATCGGCGCCGTGGCCAAGCTGAAGGACACGCAGACGAGCGACGTGCATCGGCGACAAGAGCGTCGGCGATCACGCGTTCCGCCGATCACGTTCCCGGAGCCGGTGATCTCCTACGCGATCGAGCCGAAGAGCCGCGGCGACGAGGACAAGATCAGCACCGTCGCTGCACCGCCTGCAGGAAGAGGACCCGACGCATCAACTACACGCGCGACCCGCAGACCAAGGAGCTGCTGCTCGCCGGCCAGGGGCAGTCGCACATCGAGGTCACGGTCGCGAAGCTGAAGCGCCGCTTCGGCGTCGAGGTGAACCTGCAAGCTGCCGCGCATCCCCTACCGCGAGACGATCACGGCGTCGACCGAGGCGCACGGCCGCCACAAGAAGCAGACCGGCGGCCACGGCCAGTTCGGCGACTGCAAGGTCGAGTTCGAGCCGCTGCCGCGCGGCAGCGACTTCGAGTTCGTCGACGACATCTTCGGCGGCTCGATCCCGCGCCAGTTCGTCCCGGCGGTCGAGAAAGGGCATCCAGGACGCGCGGATGCGCGGCTTCCTCGCCGGCTACCCGATGGTCGACTTCCGCGCGACGCGTCTTCGACGGCTCGTATCCACGCCGGTCGACTCGAACGAACTGTCGTTCAAGATGGCCGGCGTCGCTGGCGTTCAAGGACGGCATGACGCGGGCGCGGCCGACGCTGCTCGAGCCGGTCATGAACGTCGAGGTCTACGCGCCGAGCGACTTCGCCGGCGACCTGATGGGCGATCTCAACAGCCGGCGCGGCCGCATCGGCGGCATGGACACGCGCGGCGCGTCGACGGTCATCCGCGCGCAAGGTGCCGATGTCGGAGATGCTCACCTACGAGCAGCACCTCACGTCAGCGACCGGCGGCCGCGGCTCGCTACCACATGGAGTTCGCATCACTACGAAGAAGTGCCGTCGCACCTGCACGCGCAAGATCATCGCCGCCGTCGAAGGCGGAGCGCGGGCAGGAGGCGGCGGAAGGAGGTCTGAGCAGCTTCCAGCTGCAGCTTCCAGCGCAGTTCCGGCTGCGTCCCAGCTGTCAAAGCAAAGAGCCGGGTCGCGAAGCGACTCGGCCCTTTAGCTGGCTAGGCTGGGAGCTGGAAGCTGGAAGCTGTCTACGAGCCGCCCAGCTTTGCGCGGCGTCGACGTCTTCGCGCCCTTGCCGCGGGTGTCGGTCTTGCCGCCCTTGCCGTCGTAGGTCGCGCTCGGGCTTGGCCTTTCTTCGGCGCGCCTCTCGGCGCCCTCGGCCTCGCCTTCGGCGCTTGGCCTTCTGGCCGCGCAGGCGCTCCGCCGCCGCGCGCAGGCGGCCGCCGACGCCCTTCGGCTTCTGCCTTCGCCGCGGCTTCGGTCTTCCCGCTCTCGGCGTTGGGGTCGTACTCGCTGCCGACGAGCTCGATCTGCGCGACCTCGGCGCTGTCGCCGCGGCGGTAGCCGAGCGCGCAGGATGCGGGTGTAGCCGCCCGGCCGCGCCGCGAAGCGCGGCGCGATCGTGTCGAACAGCTTGCGTCGACGACGTCGCGGTTCTGGATGTCGCGCAGGACCAGCCGGCGCGCGTGCAGCGACCTGCCGTTGCCGTCGCCGGCGGCGATGCCGCGCTTGGCGATCGTGATGATCCGCTCGACGAACGGGCCGGAGCTCCTTCGCCTTCGGCACCGTCGTCTCGATGTGCTCGTGCGCGAGCAGCGCGTGCGCCTGGTTGCGCAGCATCGCGATGCGGTGCTCGGTGACCCGGCCCAGCTTTCGGTGTGCTGACTCTGTGACGCATGGTTCTGATCCTTAGGCTGGGCTCGGATGCGGTGGCTCGAGATCGGGTCGCGATCCCGACCGCGCTCCGAGCCTGACCGGCCCCGACCTCGACCCTATTCCTGTGACTGCGCCGCCGGCTGATCGAGCCGCATGCCGAGGCTCAGGCCCATCGCCGTCAGGATCTCCTTGATCTCGTTCAGCGACTTGCGGCCGAAGTTCTTCGTCTTGAGCATCTCGCCTTCGGTCTTCTGCACCAGCTCGCGAATCGTGCGGATGTTCGCGTTCTTGAGGCAGTTGTAGCGACCGGACCGAGAGCTCCAGCTCCTCGACGCTCTTGTCGAGGTTCTCGTTGAGCGTCGGCGCGCGGCTGTCGCCGCCGGCCTCCGCGCTGCAGCTCGCGCGACGTCCTCGAGGTTGATGAAGATGTTCAGGTGGTCGCGAATCAGCTTGGCCGAGAGCGACACCGCGTCGCGCGGCGTCACCGAGCCGTTGGTCCACACGTCGACCGTCAGCTTGTCGTAGTCGGTGGTCTGGCCGATGCGCGCCGCCTCGACCAGGTAGTTGACCTTCTTGACCGGCGAGTGGACCGAGTCGATCGGGATCCAGCCGATGCCGAGATCCTCGTCGAAGTTCTTGTCGGCCGAGACGTAGCCGCGGCCGCGCTTGATGCGCAGCTCCATGTGGAGCTTGCCGTCCTCGGCGACGGTCGCGATGTGCGCGTCCGGCTCGAGGATTTCGATGTCGGCGTCCGCCTCGATGTCGCGCGCCCGCACCTCGCCCGGCCTTGTCGACGCGCAGGTACAGCGTCTTGGTCGTGTCGACGTGCATCTTGAGCGGGATCTGCTTCGAGGTTGAGGATGATGTCGGTCGCGTCCTCGACCACGCCCGGAATCGGCGAGAACTCGTGGAGCACGCCGTCGATCTTGACCGCCGGTGACCGCCGCGCCTTCGATCGAGGACAGCAGCACGCGCCGCAGCGCGTTGCCGACCGTCGTGCCGAAGCCGCGCTCGAACGGCTGCGCGTAGAACCGGCCGAACCGGTCCGTCAGCGTCTCGCGCTCGAACTCGAGCCGCTTGGGTCGCTGAAAACCTTTCCACAACATGTCGTTGCTTCCTTTCGCTCGGACGCCCGCAGCTGGCGGCCGCCGGACCTGCCGTGTGTCCACCGGCCTCCCGCCGCAGGCCTGAGTAGGCTGCGGGCCGGTGGATCTGACGCAAGCTTGCCTGCAACCAGGTAGCTACGAGCGAATGCTTGCGGACGTTCGGAACTGGCTGGACTGACTTACTTCGAATACAACTCGACGATCAGCTGTTCCTGCACGGGCAGGTTGATCTGCTCGCGCGTCGGCAGCGACGCGATGCGGCCGCGACATCGTGCCGGCGTCGAACGAGAGCCACTCGGGAATGCCGCGTCCCTTCACTTCTTCCATCGCGTGCTGGATGGTCGGGTTCTCCGCGCTGCTCGCCGCGGACGCGCGACGACGTCGCCCGGCTTCACCGAGTAGGACGGGATGTCGACCTTGCGGCCGTTCACCGTGAAGTGGCCGTGGCGCACGAGCTGCCGCGCCTGCGCGCCGCGACGTCGCGAGCCCGAGGCGATAGACGACGTTGTCGAGGCGGCGCTCGAGCAGCTGCAGCAGCGTCTCGCCGGTGATGCCCGCGCGTCCGGTCCGCCATCTCGAAGTAGCGGCGGAACTGGTTCTCGAGCACGCCGTAGATGCGCTTGACCTTCTGCTTCTCGCGCAGCTGCAGGCCGTAGCCGACCAGCTTCGCCTTGCGCAGCTTGCCGTGCTGCCCGGGCGGCAGGTTGCGCTTCTCGATCGCGCACTTCTCCGTGTAGCAGCGCTCTCCCTTGAGGAAGAGCTTCATGCCTTCGCGCCGGCAGAGCCGGCAAACAGGTCCGATATAACGTGCCATTCTATCTGTCCTCTGATCAGCTTCCAACTTCCAGCTCCAGCTAACGCTTGCCATCGCCTGACTCGCTGAGCTGGGAGTCGGAGCTGGCAGCTGTCTCAGACCGTCGCCGCTTCGGCGGACGGCAGCCGTTGTGCGGAATCGGCGTGACGTCGCGGATCGACTTCACGTCGAGGCCGATCGTCTGCAGCGCGCGGATCGCCGACTCGCGGCCGGCGCCCGGGCCCTTGACGCGCACTTCGAGCGCTGCGCATGCCGAACGCCTTCGCGGCGTTGCCGGCGGCGATCGCCGCCTGCGTCGCCGCGAACGGCGTGCCCTTGCGCGAGCCCTTGAAGCCGATGCCGCCGGCGCTCGACCACGCGATCACGCGCCCTTCGGGGTCGGTGATCGTGATCGTCGTGTTGTTGAACGACGCCTGGATGTGCGCGCAGCCCGTGGTGGACGACGCGCTTCTCGCCGCGCTTCTTGAACGTCTTCTTCTTCGGCTTGCCGGCGGCCTTCTTTCCGCCGGTTCGGGCTGACGGACGCGTCGATCGTTTCGATCTTTGCCATAGCTTAGCACTACCGTCTTCTTCTTCGCGATCGGCGCCTCTTGCGCGGGGCCCTTCCGCGTGCGCGCGTTGGTCTGCGTGCGCTGCCCGCGGACCGGCAGGTTGCGGCGGTGCCGCAGCCCGCGCCAGCTCCCGATCTCCATCAGCCGCTTGATGTTCATCGAGATCTTCCTTGCGGAGGTCGCCTTCGACGCCGCCCTGCTCCTCGATGACCCGGCTGATCTTCCGGACGTCGTCTTCCGACAGGTCCTTGACGCGGATGTCGCGGCTCACGCCCGCCGCGCGTCAGGATGTCGTTCGAGCGCTTCCGGCCGATCCCGTAGATGTAGGTCAGCCCGATCTCGATGCGCTTGGTGCGCGGAAGGTCGACTCCAGCAATACGTGCCATTGACTACCCCTGCCTCTGCTTGTGCTTCTGATTCGGGCAGATCACGCGCACCACGCCGCGGCGGCGGATGACCTTGCACTTGTCGCAAATTCGCTTCACCGACGCTCTGACCTTCATAGTTTCTCTACAATCCTGCCGCGCGTCACGTCCCGCGGACTCAGTTCCAGCCGCACCCGATCGCCGATCAGCACCCGGATGAAGTTCCTGCCCGGCCCGCTCGGCGCGTGCGCCGTAATCTGCGCGCGGTCCGTCGATCTCGACCCGGTACTGCGCGTACGGCAGCGTTTCCCGGACGACCCTTCGACGCCGGCGTTCGCACCTCGCGCGGTCCTTCACCGCATCGACCGCCAACGCCGCGGCCACCACGCTGGCGCGCATCGTCAGCACCAGCGGGCCGTCCTTCGTCACCGCGACGGTGTGCTCGAAGTGCGCCGACAGGCTGCCGTCCTTCGTCACCGCCGTCCAGCCGTCCGCCAGCACCTTCACCGCCGGCCTGCCCCATGTTCACCATCGGCTCGATCGCCAGCGTCATGCCCTCGGCCAGCCGCGGCCCGCGGCCCGGCTCGCCGTAGTTGGCGATCTGCGGCTCCTCGTGCAGCGACGCGCCGATGCCGTGCCCGACGAACTCGCGGCACCACCGAGAACCCGTGCGCCTCGACGTGCGCCTGGATCGCGTGGCCGATGTCCGAGATCCGGCCGCCGACCTTCACCTGCGCGATCCCGCTGCTCGAGCGCTTCCTGCGTCACGCGCAGCAGCGCGCGTCACGTCCTCGCCGACCGTGCCGACCGGCACCGTCACCGCCGAGTCGCCGTAGTAGCCCGTTCAGCTTCACGCCCATGTCGAGCGAGATCGATGTCGCCCTCGACCAGCGGCGTCGCCGACGGGATCCCGTGGACCACCTGCTCGTTCACCGACGCGCACAGCGTCGCGGGATAACCGCGGTAGCCCTTGAACGCCGGCTCGCGCGCCCGCCGCGCGCACCTTCGCTTCCGCCGCCCGATCGAGATCCGCCGTCGTCACGCCCGGCGCGACCATCGCCGCGAGCTCGGCGAGCATCGGCGCGACGAGCTGGTTCGCCGCCCGCATCTTCCGATCTCCGCCGGCGACTTGCAGACGATCACAGCCGCACCTCACTGGCCCGCCGCGTCCATCGCCGACGCCTCCTGACCGCCGCGTCCATCGCCGCCGTGACCACGTCCGGGCGGCTGGTTGCCGTCGATCGTGCGGAACGTCGGCCGCCCGCAGTAGAACTCCACGATCGGCCGCGTCTGGCGGTGGTAGACCCTCAACCGCTCCCGCCACGATGCCGTCGCCGTCGTCGGTCGCGGTGGACCAGCGCGCCGCCGCACTGCGCCGCACGCCGTCGTCCACTCGATCGGCGCGTTGACGCCGCAGTTGCCGCAGATCCGCCGCGCGCGCGCAGCCGCCGCAGCAGCACGTCCTCGGGCACCACGATGTCGACCACCACCAGCGGCCGCGCCGCCGTCATGCATCTCGTCGAGCGCGGTCGCCTGCGGCCACCGTCCGCGGAAACCCGTCGAGCACGAACCCGGCCTGCGTGTCGGGCCGCGCCAGCCGCTCCCCGACGATCCCGATCATCACGTCGTCGCCGACCAGCTCGCCGGCGTCCATCGTCTGCCTTCGCGACGCAGCCCAGCCGCGGTGCCGCGCCTGCACCGCCTCGCGCAGGATGTCGCCCGTCGCGATCTTCGGCAGGCCGTGCGGTCCGCGCGAACCGCTCGGACTGCGTGCCCTTGCCCGCCCCCGGAGGGCCGAGCATGACGACGTTCAGCGCCAGCGTCCCGGACGCTGAATCACCTACTGACCCCGCCGCCCGCGAATACGCGTCTTCTTCATGAACCCGTCGTAGTGGCGCATGATCAGCTGCGATTCCGACCTGCTGCACGGTGTCCATCGCGACGCCGACGATGATCAGCAGCGACGTGCCGCCGAAGTAGAACGTGACGCCCATGCCCTGCGGTGATGAACTGCGGGGTATAGCGGTCGAGCGTCTCGCCGATGAACGGGATCGGCGCGACCTTGAAGCCCGCTGATCAGGAACTGCGGCAGCAGCGCGATCGATCGCCAGGTAGACCGCGCCGACCAGCGTGATCCGCGTCAGGATCGTGTCGATGTATCCGCGGTCCGCTTGCCCGGCCGGATGCCCGGCATGAACCCGCCGTAGCTTCCGCATGTTCTCCGCGACGTCATCCGGGATTGAAGATGATCGCCGTGTAGAAGTAGCGAAGAAGAAGATGATGCCGACGAGTACAGCAGGTTGTGCAGCGGC
>ERZ1370068.11158-contig-9798_pt1 | contig 17128 bp, 32 predicted proteins | sample MGYA00561227_ERZ1370068 | MGnify/ENA primary metagenome ERZ1370068 (study PRJEB38410, sample SAMEA6850437) | metagenome | study: Metagenomic assessment of the ecological functions of the soil: analysis of the soil microbiota associated with the...
TGCCTGCCCGCGACGTTACGCTCTCCCCGTGGCGTGATCGACGGCCTTGCTCGCCGTCGCGGCGAGCCTTAACTGTTGCGGAATGATCGACGCAGCCATCAAAGCCGCCTTGCAGATGTTCGCTCCCAACTTGCGCCACGTGCTGCTTAAGGCGGCGGGGCTTGCGCTGATTCTGTCATCACGTTCCTCGGAATACTGATGCAGCGCTTCCTCGCGTCCTGGGCGGAGACTGGGCGCCAACTGGGCCGAGCAAACCACCGGCGTAGCGCCGCACGCTGTCCTGGGCCGCGCTCGCCTGGGTGCTGTCTGATCCTCGCCGGATTGGAGCATCATTACGGGCGCGCTGTTTCTGATGCCGGCGGTAACCGCATTTCGTTCGGCAAGCTTCTTTGTTGACGAAATAGCCGAAGCTGTCGAGCGCGAGCACTACCCGGCCGAGCCGCTCGGCCGGGCCCTGCCGTTCTTTCGTGCCCTGATCGAGGGCATCAAATTCCGCAGCACTGGCGCTGCTGATCTATATCTGCGCGTTGCCGTTCATGCTGCTTCGCAGGCCTCCGAGTCTAGTCATCCTGTTTCTGGCCAACGCGTATCTTCTCGGATCGCGAATATTTCGAGCTTGCCGCCATGCGATTCCGCCCGCCGTACGAAGCGAAGTCGATGCGCAAAGCCAATGCGGCTTATCTTTTCATCGCAGGCATGGTTGTTGCTGCATTTCGTATCGATACCGATCCTCAATCTGGCGACGCCGATCTTTGCCATGGCATTCATGGTCCACGTACATAAAGAAGCTGTCCGGCGCGCGGATCGAGCTCGATCGAGGCACCGCGCTAGATTGTCAGCCTTTCGATCGCAGATCGATAACCGCGTTTGGCCTTGCCGAGCAGACCGTTCGACCGGTGCCCGGCTTGACCGTGCGCACCGCTGCGGTCACCGCCGATCAGCGCCTTGATGTGATGTGCGAGATCGCGGTCGCAGGCGGCAAAGTGCTGTTGTCCGCATCCGATGCCGCGTCTCGACCACGACGGTGATCTCGTCGAGCCGGTCGGCGCGGCGCAACTCGATTACGAAGTGAGGCGCCAGACGCTCATCCTTGAGTATGATCTCCTCGATCTGGCTGGGGAACACATTCGACGCCGCGCACGATCATCATGTCGTCGGAACGACCGGCGACCTTCTCCATTCTGCGCATTGAGCGCGCGCGTGCCCGGCAGCAACCGCGAGAGGTCGCGCGTGCGATAGCGCACGACTCGGCATCGCTTCTTTGGAGAGTGTAACCAGCTCACCGACCTCACCGTCCGCCTGAAACCTTGCCGGTCGCCGGATCGATGACTTCGGGATAGAAATGATCTTCCCAGATGTGCGGCCCGTCCTTGCTCTCGATGCACTCGCAGGACACGCCGGGACCGATGATTTCCGATAGCCCATAATTGTCGATCGCGTACAGATCGAACGCGTCCTCGATCTCGGCACGCATCGCATTGGTCCAGGGCTCGGCGCCGCACATGGCGATCTTGAGCGAAGCACTCGGCGCGGGTCGACGCCCCTGAGCGTGGAATTCATCGAGAATTGCGAGCATGTAGCTCGGCGTGACGAAGATGACATCCGGCTTGAAATCCTCGATCAGGCGAACCTGCCGTTCCGTCATGCCGCCCGACACCGGCACGACCGTCATGCCGAGCCGCTCGGCGCCGTAGTGGAAGCCGATGCCGCCGGTGAACAGGCCGTAGCCGTACGAATTCTGCACCAGCATTCCCGGCTGGCAGCCCGGCCGCGCGCATGCTGCGCGCCATCAAGTCCGGCCCAGTTATCGAGATCGCGCCGGCTGTAGCCGACGACCGTGGCCTTGCCGGTGGTGCCCGACGATGCGTGCACGCGCAACACCTGGTCGCGCGGAATGGCGAACATCCCGAATGGATACTGCTGCACGCAGGTCGTCTTTGGCGGTAAACGGAAATCGTCGCAGGTCGTCGAGCGATTTCAGGTCGTCGGGATGCACGCCGGCCTTTGTCGAACGCCTTCCTGTAATGCGCGACGTTGCTGTAGGCGTGATTGAGCGTCCATTTCAGCCGCTTGAGCTGAAGCGCCGCCGATCTCATCCCGTGACGCCGGTTTCGATCGGATCGAAACTTTCGCGCGCGCGGCGTGAGATTGATGCCCTTGAGCTGCAGACGCGGCATGCGCATCCCTCCCGGCGTGCTTGTTCTTTAACGTCAGATTTTTCGCTGCGCGGCGTTCCAGTGCTTTTCGAGATTTGCGATCAATGCCGGGCTGAAATGGCAGTAGGCCTGCTCACGGCAATAAACCGCCATGTAGCGGCGGAACGTATCGAGCGATTCTTCGCCGACCCGGAATAGCCCGCCGGTTGCCGGCGGCGCTAACGACGCCCGACCGAGGTGAAATCGTCGACATACTTGTGCGACGGCCTCCTCGACTTGATCGGGCGGCGCGATCGAATCGCAGATCATGCGGCCTTCGGCGCTGTCGCACTCGAAGCGGCGGCCCATCATGATCGCCTGGCGCGCCGCGCGGGCGCCCACAAAACGCGTCAGGCGCAAATTGGCAGCCCCGGGATTATACCTTCCTTGCGCGCGGCAAGCGTCATGTAGGCGTCGCTGCCTGCAACGACATAATCCATTGCCAGCAGGTACTGACATCCACCTCCGATGGCGAAGCACGTCGACTTGCGCAACCCATGGCTTTTCGCGAGTCCCGCCGTAAACTTTCGTCGGCGCTTGCGCGCGCCCAGCGCCAGACCGCGCATCATCTTGTTGACGATCCCCATATCCCGGCGGATGTACCAGAGGAAGGAATCTTGCCGCGATAGAGATGCGTCAGATTGATTCCGGCAGAGAAGATGTTGCGTCCCTTGTATCGCGGATGATCGACCACATCGCCGCGCAGAACGCAGATTTCGCTCATCGGATCGAGGATCGCGATATCGGCCGCCGTTTCCGTATCATCGAGTGTGTCGTCATCCTCCGCGTTGAGGAAACGCGGATTATGCACCGTCACAATTGCCGACTTTGTCCCGCCGCTCTACCCTGGCCGGACCAAAGTCGATCGACGCCGGTTCTGATGAAGTCGGCGCCGCGCTCGATCGCCTCCATTTTCGGCAAGCAGCATGGCCTCGGCACAGGTGCATGCCGGCATCCGGAACGCGAAAGCACTTGCGCGAGGAAAATGCCCTGGATCGATCTCGACGCCATCCTTCTCACTTTGCATCAACGCATTTTCGGCATCGACTGTTTGTGCGTCGGCGTCAGCCAGGCACCAGCTTCCCGGCCTCGTAAACGAGATCGTCCACTCGCGTGAAGACACCAAGATTTTTCGTAAGCTTGCGATAGACCGTTTCGGCGTGGCGGCTGAGGAAATCCTCGCGCGAACGGCGACAATCGGAAAGGATAAGTTCTGCCGCGTATTGCTGATCGACCGTCCGTGCCGCTTTCTTCGGGAGCCTGGCGAGCAGATCGGCGCCGCCGCGCCAGAATTTCGTACCGGCCGCGGCATCGCGTTTGAAGTTGCCGGTCACCCGCGGCTTTGCCTTGACCCACGCCGCCGCCTTGGCAGGCAATCCGCCTCGACGAAGACATTCCGCAGCATCTCGTCGAATGAGTTTCGCGCGTTCGCCAGCGACGAGCCTTCCATGACGCACTTCCCTACGCCGTTGTTATGTGACCGTCTTTCCCGGCCATTGGCACAGGTCGCTGATGATGCATTGCTCGCACCGCGGCTTGCGCGCCACACAAGTGTAGCGCCCGTGCAGAATAAGCCAATGGTGCGCATGGCGCTTGTATTGCGCGGGAACGACCTTTTCCAGTTTGGTTTCAACCTCGAATGGCGTCTTGCCGGTAGCCATACCGGTGCGATTGCCGACGCGGAAAATGTGAGTGTCGACCGCGATGGTCGGCTCACCGAAAGCGATGTTGAGCACGACATTGGCGGTCTTGCGCCCAACGCCTGGCAGCGCCTCCAGCGCTTCCCGTGAGCGCGGCACCTGCCCGCCATGCTCGGCCAGAAGCTGCTTCGACAATGCGACGACGTTTTTTGCCTTGGTGCGGAAAAGGCCGATGGTCTTGATCAACTCGCGCACGCGCGCTTCGCCAAGCGCCGCCATCTTTTTCCGGCGTGTCGGCAAGCGCAAACAGTGCTGGCGTTGCCTTGTTGACGCCGGCATCGGTCGCCTGCGCCGAAAGCACGACCGCAACCAGTAGCGTGAATGGATTGATATGCCGGAGCTCGCCCTTCGGCTCCGGATTGGCGTTTTTGAAGCGGCGGAACGCCTCCTCGATCTGCGCCGTCGTCCATTGCGGCAGCGCACCGGCGGCGGCCCTCGGCGTCGGCCGCCGCCCGCTTGGGCGCGGCCTTCAACTTGGCATGCTTGGGCTTGCGCGCCTTCCGGTTGCGTGCCTTCGCCGAAGCTCTTGCCGGGGACTTTTCTCCATAATTCCGGTATAGTGGGCGTGATGATCCCCGACAACGGCAGCGAACTCGAGCCCACGATCTTTTCGGCGACACTGACGCCGCACCGGTCGCTCGGCCGCGCGGGATTTCTGATTCTGATGCTGCTGTTCGGTGGCATAAGCTTCGTGACGGGCATGCTGTTTCTGGTGATCGGTGCCTGGCCCGTGCTTGGCTTCTTCGGTCTCGACGTTTTGTTGCTGTATCTGGCATTCCGGCTCAACTATTGGCACGCGGAAGCTTACGAGGAAGTCACCGTTACGCCGTCCGTGCTCAAGGTTCGCAAGGTGAGTCATCTCGGCCGTGCGCGTGAGTGGGCGCTCAATCCGCTGTGGGTTCGGCTCGACAAGGTCGAACTGGATGAGTTCGGGCATCGACCGCCTTTTTCTGATTTCGCGCGGCAGAAAGCTGACGATCGCAAGCTTTCTGGGCCCCGATGAAAGGCAAGCTTCGCGAAGGAACTTGCCAAAGCCCTCAGCGAGGCCCGGCGCGGGCCCACAAGAACGGTGTTTGACTAGCCAGGAAATCGGGTGGTCTGACGCCGTCGCTGTCCCTAGATTGTGGACATGGACACGAACATGACCAGCAAAATCAACTTTCGCCGCCCACTTCCCGAGCTTGCTCCGCTGCCGACCGCGGCGGCCGACTACGACATCGTGCGGCGCGCCATCGCCCATATCCGCGGAAATTGGCGCAGCGCAGCCGGAAATCGACGTCATTGCCGACGCGGCAGGCGTATCCGCGACCGATTTGCATCACTTGTTCCGACGCTGGTGCGGCCTGACGCCGAAAGCCTTCCTGCAAGCGCTCACACTCAACAGTGCGCGTGAACTCTTGCGCTCATCGGCAAGCGTGCTGGATACCGCCTACGAAGTCGGTCTGTCCGGCCCCGGCCGGCTCCATGATCTATTCGTCACCCACGAGGCGATGTCGCCGGGCGAATGGAAAGCAGGCGGCGAAGGCCTGACGATCACCTACGGGTTTCATCCCTGCCCGTTCGGCATGGCTTTGGTCATGACGACACCGCGCGGACTCGCCGGGCTGCGCGCTCGCCGACGCCGGCAAGGAACGCGCGGCGCTCATGCGACATGCGCTCACGATGGCCGAACGCACGCTACGTGGAAGATTTTCGCGGCCACCGCCGCGATAGCCCGGCGGATATTCGACCCTGCGCTTTGGCGCAAGAATCAGCCGTTGCGCGTCGTCTTGATCGGCACCGACTTCGAAGTGCGGGTCTGGGAAAAACTGCTCGAAATTCCGATGGGTGGCCTCACCACCTATTCCGGATCTCGCCGCGCGAGCGGGTTCACCAAAGGCGCGCGCGCGTCGGCGCCGCGGTTGGCAAGAATCCGATCTGCTTCGTGGTGCCGTGTCACCGCGTCATCGGCAAGAGTGGCGACCTTACCGGCTATCACTGGGGCATTACCCGCAAACGCGCGATGCTCGGTTGGGAAGCCGGGATGGCGGCAGCGGCCTGATTACGCCGCCAGATCGAGCTTCGAAGCCACGGTCGAATCGGCATTGAGCCGGTAGATCATCGGTATGCCGGTTTCCAGATTGAGCTTGGTGATCGTCTCCGGCGTGTGCTTGTCGAGCACCATCACCAGCGCACGCAATGAGTTGCCGTGCGCAGACACCAGAACGCGATCGCCACGCAGCACACGCGGCAGGATTTCCCGGATGTAATAAGGCAGGACGCGCGCGGCGGTATCGCGCAGGGATTCGCCACCGGGTGGCGCCACGTCGTAAGAGCGACGCCAGATATGGACCTGCTCCTCGCCCCATTTCTTGCGCGCATCGTCCTTGTTCAGCCCGACGAGATCGCCATAGTCGCGTTCGTTGAGCGCCTGATCCTTGAACACCGGAACTGTTCGTCTGGCCCAATTCTGTGAGCATCAGGTCGAGCGTGCGCTGTGCCCGCTTGAGCACCGACGTAAAGGCGACATCGAATTTGATTCCCTGCGCCTTGAGCTTGCGGCCGGCTTCGCGCGCTTCCGCGACACCTTTTTCGGTCAGATCGACGTCGCGCCATCCGGTGAACAGGTTCTTCAGATTCCAGTCGCTCTGGCCATGGCGCACGAGTACGAGAAGACGGTCGGTCATCGCTTTTCTCAGAAATCCATTAATCCAAGAACGTCCATCATCGAATAGAGTCCCGGCTTCTGGTTGCGCGCCCACAGCGCCGCATGCAACGCACCGCGGGCGAAGATCATGCGGTCCTCGGCTTTATGTGTCAGCTCCAAACGTTCGGCCGGGCCCGCGAACATGACGCTGTGTTCCCCGACGACAGTGCCGCCGCGCAGAGCTGCAAATCCGATATCGCCCGCCTTGCGCGCGCCAGTGTGACCGTCGCGGCTTTGACCGAATTTTCTCGAGCTCGAGTTCCGCGGCCTTCCGCTGCCGCGCGTCCGAGCAGCAAGCGCCGTGCCCGACGGCGCATCGACTTTTGATTGTGATGCATCTCCAGGATTTCGATGTCGAAGGACTTATCGAGCGTCCTGGCCACCCGCTTGGTGAGCGCCGCGAGCAAATTGACGCCCAGGCTCATATTGCCGGACTTGACGATCACCGCACTTTTTGCGGCCTCCTGATCCTGGCGTCATCGGCCGCGCTTAACCCGGTCGTGCCTGAAATGTGTACCTTTCCGGCCTTGGCCGCGAGCGCGGCGAAGGCAACGGTTGCGGCCGGCGCCGTGAAATCAATGATGCCATCGGCCTTCGACAACAGGGGCCCGGCATCTCCGGCCAGCTTGATGCCGTTTTCAGGGGAGGCCGGCCAGCACGCCCGCATCCCATCCGATCAATGGTGAACGCGCGTCTTCCAGGCGCGCCCGCAAGCGCGAATTCCTTGCTGTCGGCGATCGCCTTGACCAGCGTGCGGCCCATTCGCCCGCCGGCGCCGGCAATCACAAGCCGCATTTCGGCCATGGGTTCAACTCCCGGAACGTGGCGTGGATATAGCGCGACACCGCCCAAAGGCACTACGGTTGCGGGCCGTCGTAGCCTTCAATAATAACGATATCGGCTGTCGAATGCGGCTGCCGCACCTTGATGTTTGCCTGATATTCCGGCGAGCGGTAGCACGCGAGCGCGCTGGCATAATCAGGAAACTCGATCACCACGTTGCGCGATCGAGCAGCGCCCTCGGGGCATTCGAACTTGCCGGCGCGCACGACGAAACGACCGCCAAACTTCCTGAAGATCGCCCCATTGGCCGCGGCGTAGGGTTTGTAGCCCTCGTCGTTCTTCACATCGACCCGGCCGATCCAGTAGCCTTTCGGCATTCTCACGTTCTCCTTTGGCTCGCTTTTTCGATTTCGGCGACAATCGCGTCCGCCGCCGCTTTCGGATCACCCGCTTCGAGCACTGGCCGGCCGACCACCAGAAAGTCGGCGCCAGCCTCGATCGCCCGCGCCGGCGTCATGATCCGTTTCTGATCGCCGGCGGCGCTGCCGGACGGCCGGATGCCGGGAGTTACCAGCACCATGCGGGCACCCGCGATGCTGCGCAGGGTCGCCGCCTCTTCCGCTGAACAAACGAGTCCATCGACGCCAATGTCGCGCGCCTGCGCCGCGCGCGCGGCGGCCAGCTCATTGACGTTCATCTCGTAGCCCGCGGCGGCAAGATCGGCATCGTCGTACGATGTCAGCACCGTGACCGCCAGAATGCGGAGCGTGGATCCACGCTTGCCTTCGACCGCGGCCTTCATGGTTTGCGGATAGGCATGCACGGTGACAAAGGTCGCGCCGAGTTGGGCGATGCTCTCAACGCCCTTGGTGACCGTATTGCCGATGTCATGCAGCTTGAGGTCGAGAAAGACCTGCTTGCCCGCCGCAATCAATTCCGCCGCAAAGCGACAGGCCGCCGGCGAAAGCGAGCTGATAGCCGATCTTGTAGAACCACACCGACTCGCCGAGGCGCGCGGCCATTGCCTCGGCCGCCTTCACCGAGGGCACGTCGAGAGCCACGATCAGGCGTTCTCGCGCGTCTAACGACACGTTATCCTCCACGCACGATCAGCCGCGACATTTCCACCAGCCGTTCGAGCTGCGCACGAAAGAGGTTGGCAATGCCGGTGTCGGCAATATTGTCCATCTCATCGAAGGCGTTGTCCGCGCGCTGGATCGCGACCTGCTCGGGAATCACCAACGCGCCGCAGCCGAGCTCGAGAATCTGGCGCAGCGCCATCAGCGAGCGGAGACCGCCGGCGCGGCCGGGAGAAGCGGATGCAATCGCGAACACGCGTCCCTTGAAGGCGGCATAGGTCGGGTCGCCCCGTTCACGCACCCGCGAGACCCAGTCGAGGGCATTCTTGAGCATTGGCGTTACTGACGCGCTGTATTCGGGGCTGGCGATGAAGACGCCGTGATGCGCCGTGATCATCTGTTTGAGCTTGAGCGCGTTGGCGAGGCTGGTCGCCCCGCGCGTCGAGATCGGCCTCATAGATTGGCAGCGGGTAATCGGCGAGCGAGATCCGGGTAACGTCGACGTCAAGCAGCGTCAGCTCTTTTGCTGCCAGCGCCGCGAGCCGGACATTGTGCGAACCTGTGCGTGTCGAACCGGGAAGGACGAGAATTTTCGGGGTTGGCATCAACGGCTCCGCTTTCGCGGGCGATGACACCACACCATCAGCGGCCGCGATAGACCCACACGCGCCGGCGGCAGGTTCATCCAGATCAAGCTCGGAAGCTTCCGCCCGCACACCGGAAAGCTCTTTCGGAATCGGCGGCAGCATCGCGTAGGTGAATTGCACGAAAGGCGCACCCGTCGCCAGCAGCGTCATCGCATCGGAAATCAGGCGCAGACGTGTGCGCAACGGCTTCGTCACCAGCGGAAGACCCGACACGATCGCGGCGGCCGGCTCATCGACGTAGGTTTCCAGCAGACGCCGCAGCCGGTAGGCGTCACCTTGCACCACCGTCGCCTGCGGATAGCGCGAGCGTAACAGCCGGCAGAAATCGGGATTGAATTCGACCAGGATGAGCCGCGCCGGATCGATGCCTTGTTTGACCAGCGCCTGGGTGACCGGACCGGTGCCCGGCCCAAGCTCAATCACCGGACCTGCAGCTTGCGGATCGACATAGCGCGCCATGGCGCGCGCGAGCACCGGCTCGACGGCATCACGGCGCCAGTCGACAGCGGTTTCTCTATCCAGGAGCGGATGAATTGCACCTCGTCGTCGAGACGAAGACTCTTTTTCGACGCGGGCGATTGAATGTGATGGCATTGCTACGAGGTCACGCGTACACGGCGGCGGGCCTGGCCGCAACATAAACGGGTATAGGGCCCGAGGCAGAGGGTCAAGGTGGGTTAACCCGATTGGCTGCCGCGGTTTCCAAGACCATCAAGAAACTCTTTGACTCGACTGAAGAAACCAGCCGATTCCGGCTGGGTCTGCTCCGACGACAGCTTTTCGAACTCAGTCAGCAGCTCGCGCTGCCGTTTGGTGAGGTTTTGGGGCGTTTCCACCGCTACCTGAACGTACATGTCGCCGGTTTGTTTCGCGCGCAGCACCGGCATACCCTTGCCCGCCAGCCGGAAACGGCGGCCGGTCTGCGTACCGGCCGGCACCTTGACCCGCACCTTGCTGCCATCGATCGCCGGGACTTCAAATTCCCCGCCCAATGCGGCGCTGCTCATCGAGACCGGCACTCTGCAATGCAGATCGGCGCCATCACGCTGGAAGAATTCGTGTGGGGCAACCTCCAGAAAAATATAGAGATCGCCCGGCGGGCCACCACGCACGCCGGCCTCGCCTTCACCAGCGAGCCGGATGCGGGTTCCGTCCTCTACGCCGGTCGGAATGTTGACTGAAAGCGTACGTTCGCGTGGTTACCCGGCCACCGCCGCCGCAGACCTTGCAAGGATCGTCGATTACCTGGCCGCGCCCATGGCAGGTCGGGCAGGTGCGCTCGAGTGTGAAAAGCCTTGTGCGTGCCGGATTTTGCCGGCGCCGCCGCAGGTCGAACAGGGTTTCGGCTTCGTTCCAGCCTTGGCGCCACTTCCCGAACACGCTTCGCATGTCACCGACGTCGGGATGCGGATCTGCGCGGTTTTGCCGGTAAAGGCCTCGTCGAGGGTTATTTCCATATTGTAGCGGAGGTCGGAACCGCGTTCGCGGCCTGATCCGCGTCCTCGCGCGGACGCCATTCCAAAAATGCCCTCGAAGATGTCGGCGAACGTCGATCCGAAATCGGCACCGAAGCCGGGGCCGCCCATCCCGCCGTGCTCAAAAGCGGCGTGCCCGAAGCGGTCATAGGCGGCGCGTTTGTCGCCGTCCTTGAGCACGTCGTAGGCCTCGTTGAGTTCCTTGAAACGATGCTCGCAGTCCTTATCGCCCGGATTGCGATCGGGATGATGCTGCATGGCAAGCTTGCGGAAGGCCGTCTTGAGTTCGACCTCGGTGCAGGTGCGAGTGACACCCAGGACTTCGTAGTAGTCGCGCTTGGACATCCCGGTTCCGCCCTAGTTCACCGCGCCGCGATAGCCGTACGTTGATTCGGCCACCCGAGGTCCCCTGCAAAGATGCACCCCGGACGCGTGCCCGGGGTGACATTTTTGGCGGAAGACCTGCGCATGGCTCTCGGCCTGCGCTCAGGCGGACTTCTTTTTGTCGTCGTCGACCTCGGTGAACTCCGCGTCGACCACATCTTCCTTCTTCTCGCCCGAAGCAGCGCCATCTCCACCAGCGCCGGGAGCGCCCTGCGCTTCCTGCTGCTGCTTGTACATGGCCTCGCCGAGCTTCATCGAGGCCTGCGCCAACGTATTGGTTTTGGCCTGCGAATGGCAGCGGAGTCATCGCCTTTGAGCGCCTCTTTCAGATCGGCGATGGCGTTCTCGATTGCAGTCCGTTCGGCGTCGCCGACTTTCGAACCGTGCTCGGACAGCGCCTTCTCCGGTGGAGTGGACAAGCGCTTCGGCGTGGTTCTTGGCCTCGACCGCGGCCTTGCGCTTCTTGTCCTCTTCGGCGTGCGACTCCGCATCCTTGACCATCTTTTCGATGTCGGCTTCCGGACAATCCGCCCGAGGCCTGAATGCGGATCTGCTGCTCCTTGCCGGTCGCCCTTGTCCTTGGCCTGGACGTTGACGATGCCGTTGGCGTCGATGTCGAATGTAACCTCGATCTGCGGCACGCCACGCGGGGCCGGCGGAATGCCGACCAGATCGAACTGGCCGAGCATCTTGTTGTCAGCCGCCATCTCGCGCTCGCCCTGGAACACGCGAATGGTGACCGCGTTCTGATTGTCCTCGGCGGTCGAGAACACCTGGCGACTTCTTGGTCGGGATTGTGGTGTTGCGATCGATGATGCGGGTGAACACGCCGCCCAGCGTTTCAATGCCGAGCGAAAGCGGCGTCACGTCGAGCAGCAGGACGTCCTTCACGTCGCCTTGCAGAACGCCGGCCTGAATGGCGGCGCCGACGGCAACCACTTCGTCGGGGTTGACGCCCTTGTGCGGCTCCTTGCCGAACAATTGCTTCACGACCTCCTGCACCTTCGGCATGCGCGTCATGCCGCCGACCAGGACGACCTCATTGATCTCGCGCGGCGGAAATGCCGGCATCCTTGAGCGCCTGCTGGCAGGGCTGCGATCGTCTTCTGAATGAGATCGTCGACCAGCGCCTCGAACTTGGCGCGGGTGAGCTTCATGGTCAGATGCTTGGGACCAGCCGCATCCGCCGTGATGAACGGCAGATTGATCTCGGTTTGCGTGGTCGACGAGAGCTCGATCTTCGCCTTCTCGGCCGACTCCTTGAGGCGCTGCAGCGCGAGCTTGTCGCGGCGCAGATCGATGCCCTGCTCCTTCTGGAATTCGTCGGCGAGATAGTTGACGAGACGCATGTCGAAGTCTTCGCCGCCCAGGAACGTGTCGCCGTTCGTCGGACTTCACCTCGAACACGCCGTCGCCGATCTCAAGGATCGAAATGTCGAAGGTGCCGCCGCCGAGGTCGTAGACCGCGATGGTGCCTGTCTTCTGCTTGTCGAGTCCGTAAGCGAGCGCAGCCGCGGTCGGCTCGTTGATGATGCGCAGCACTTCGAGGCCGGCGATCTTGCCGGCGTCCTTGGTGGCCTGACGCTGTGCGTCGTTGAAATAGGCCGGAACGGTGATGACGGCCTGCTCGACCTTCTGCCCGAGATAGGCTTCCGCCGTCTCCTTCATCTTCTGCAGGATGAAGGCGGAAATCTGCGAGGGCGAATAGGTCTTGCCGTCGGCTTCGACCCAGGCGTCGCCGTTCGAGGCGCTGCGTGATCTTGTAGGGGACGAGCTTCTTGTCCTTCTCGACCATCGGGTCGTCGTAGCGACGGCCGATCAGGCGCTTGACCGCAAAGATGGTCTTTTCCGGATTGGTGACCGCCTGGCGCTTGGCCGGCTGGCCGACGAGGCGCTCGCCGTCGTCGGTGAACGCGACGATCGAAGGCGTGGTGCGCATGCCTTCCGCGTTCTCGATGACTTTCGGGCGTCTTGCCTTCCATGACGGCGACGCACGAATTGGTGGTGCCGAGGTCGATGCCGATGACCTTGCCCATGGTTCTATCCTCTCATATGCGGCAGGCCGGCCGGGCCACTTGGCGCCCGAGTAGGGAATGTCGGCGGCTCATCCGCTGACCCCCAATCCAGCCCCTGGATAACGCGATTCGCCGCATTTTCGCGGCTTATGGCTCATATAGGAGGGGCCACGGGGGCTGCAAGTCAATCGGTCGCGAAATCGCGAGGACCGGAGGGCAAAGACAGAATCAATGGTTATCGGGCCATTGCCGCGTCCGGCCAAGCCGGTTAGGCAGGCCCTCAGTTCAGCGCTCTTGGAAAGTCCCCGGGTATGCTTCATCGATTTCTCCGTCTACCTCATCGCAGGCTGGGCTGGATTGGCGCTCGCCGCCCCACGGCGCATGCCGAACCCGTTTTCCCCCGGCTTGCGGATCGGCCTTGAACCGCCCGGGGACATGAAGGTGAGCACCCGCTTACCGGGGTTCGAGGACAACCGAGCGCCGCGCCGTCATGGCAATTCTCGATTTGCCGGGCAGCGCGTACCGTGAGCTTGAAACCGCGGCCTTCAGCAAGACCCAGCGCGACCTGCAGGACTCGAAGCGGGAAAGCTTCCCGTTTGAGAGCGGCATCGGCTTTCTGATCAGCGGTACAACCCAACAAAATGGCGTCATCGTCCATCGTTGGTCCCTGCTGGCGCTGGCCGTCGGCTCCTGTACAGAACCTCACTGTGTTGATTAACGTCGAGGTCCCCGAAGCCGCCGTGTCGCTTTATCTCCGATGCGGTTATTCGCAAGGCGCTCGCAAGCGTCACGTTCCGGCTGGCGCCCATCCAGGGAGCAGCTTGGTCTGATGCCGTTCAGTTTTCGCGACCTGGCGGGCTTTCAGGTGATGCAGGTCCTGCCAACGGGCAGCGTCATCCTGTGAGGAAAAATCCGACAATAGCGAGGCCCAGCCGTTCATGATCGTTTCAGTCGAGCGTAACGGGCCAGCTGCCGCAGCTGACCGCAGCTTGTTCGCGCGCGACCTGCTGGCAAACGCGCCAGTGCGCGAACTCACCTTGCAATCGTCGGAGCCGATGCGGATCAATGGCTCACCAGGTCACGAAATCCGCGCGCAAGGAAAAGGGCCGCAGGGTGATCGGGTGTCGCTGGTGCAATGGTTGCGCTTTGGCACCGGCGGTTTTCGCGCATTGTCGGCGTAAGGTCCAGCCGACAAATGGGATCAGGCGTTCGGACGTTTCCGAACGGTGCGCGACGGGATCGATATGCGTTGAAGGTTACTGTGAGGCGTTGTCCGGCTGCGGATTGTCGTTGGCCGAGGCGGGCGACTTCGGCGCAGCCTTGCTGACGGCCACGAGCGCCGGCCGCAAAACGCGGTCACCGATCATATAACCGGCCTGGATAACGTGGGCGACCTGCCCCGGCGCATTGATCGGACGTCGGAACCTCGTACATCGCCTGGTGTACGTTGGGGTCGAACCGCTCACCTTGCGGCGAGAATTTTTTGACGCCGTTCTTCTCCAGCGTTTTGAGGAGCTCGCGCTCGGTAAGTTCAACGCCTTCAATGAATGCCTTCACCTTGGCATCGGCGGCCTGGCGCAGCTCGGGGCCGATGGCTTCCAGCGCGCGATGCATGTTGTCAGCCACCGCCAGAACGTCGCGGGCAAATCCCGTAATGCCATACAGGCGGGCGTCAAGAACCTCGCGCTCGGTACGTTTGCGAAGGTTCTCCATCTCGGCGAGCGTGCGCAGCAGCTTGTCCTGAATCGGCTGCTTCGCCCCTGGCATCAGCCACGGGATCGGCCGCCTTGGGAACCGTAGCGTTGTCAGTCTCGGGGGCCACGGTTTCGTCTCTGGCGGGCAGTTGGGTCCGTCATCGTGCTCCAATCCATCCTCGGCAATATCCGGATGCCCCGGATATCAGGGCTCCGGCATGAAAATCAAGCTTTTAAGGAGCCAGCAGGCGGCTCACGACCCGCGCAGTATAGTCGACCATGGGAATAACACGGGCATAGTTGAGCCTGGTGGGGCCGATGACGCCGATCACGCCGACAATGCGACCCTTGCCATCACGGTAGGGGCGCGACGATGGTTGAAGAGCCGGAGAGCGAGAACAGGTTATTCTCCGAGCCGATGAAGATGCGAACGCCGTCGGCCGTGCTCGGCCCGGCCGAGCAGGTCGATCACTCCGCGCTTCGTCTCCAGCGTCATCGAACAACGAGCGCACACGTTCAAGGTCGTCAGCGCGCGAAGATCTTCCAGCAGATTAGCATGGCCTGCGTACGATTAACTGGCGGTCTTCGTCGTCGCCGCCTGACCAGCTGGCCAGCCCGGCTGCAATCACCTTCTGCGTCAGTTGACGTCGAGTTCAGCCTCGGCCTTCGGTCACCGCTTTTTCCGATTTCGCCGCGCAAATCGGCCAGCGTCTTGCCGCGAATGCGGAGTTGAGAAAATTGCCCGCTTCCGTGAGCGAAGAGGTCGGCAGTCCGGCCGGGACGTTGAGCACCCGGTTTTCAACCTGCCCGTCCTCTGCAACGAGAACCGCAAGCGCCCGCTCGGGCTCCGAGCGCACGAATTCGACATGCTTGAGCCGAACGTTGTGCTTGGCGGTGAGCACAACGCCGGCCGAACGAGTTAAATCCGGACAGCATCTGCGAGGCTTCGGTGAGCACGGCTTCCATCGACTGTGCCGTGCGAGTGCCGGCGACCTGCGCCTCGATCGAGCGCCGGTCCTGCTCGGTCAGGATCGCCCACCTGCATCAATGCGTCGACGAAAAACCGCAGTCCGAGTTCCGTTGGCAGCCGACCGGCCGACGTATGCGGAGCATAGATCAGGCCGAGCTGTTCCAGGTCCGACATCACCATTGCGGACAGAGGCCGGCGAAACGTGATCGGCAACAGCCTCGACAAATTACGGGAGCCCACCGGTTCCCCGGTAGCAAAATAGCTTTCGACGATCTGGCGGAAAATTCGCGTGAACGCTCGTTGAGCGCTGCGAGGCCCCACCTGTGTCGCGCCAATCGGATATCGCGTGAGACGCCAGGCCTAACTCCTCGAACCCAGCCAACTTGACCGCATTGTGGCGGTGCTTGTTCGGACCGGCGCTGAGCTATGGTGTCCAGCCAATATCAGGGAGCACATCATATGCGGCCGAGCCGCCGACAGCCTCGACGAGCTGCGCGCCGTTTCGCTCGAGCGCGGCGTGGTGAAATACGCCGAGGGCTCCTGCTTCGTGAAATTCGGCGACACCCATGTGCTGGTCACGGCCACACTGGAAGACCGGCTGCCGCCCTGGCTCAAGGGCCAGGCGCGCGGCTGGATCACCGCCGAATACGGCATGCTGCCGCGCGCGACCTCCGAGCGCACCCGGCGCGAGGCCTCCGCCGGCAAGCAGGGCGGCCGCACCGTCGAGATCCAGCGGCTGATCGGGCGCAGCCTGCGCGCCGTGCGTCGACCTGCCGGCGCTCGGCGAGCGCCAGATCACCATCGACTGCGACGTGATCCAGGCCGACGGCGGCACCCGCACCGCCTCGATCACCGGCGCCTGGGTCGCGCTGCACGACTGCCATCGCCTGGATGAAGACGCGCGACATGATCAAGGCGAGCCGCTGCGCGACCACGTCGCCGGCGATCTCCTGCGGCATCTGCAAGGCGGACCGCGGTGCTCGACCTCGACTATGCGGAGGATTCCGACGGCCGAGACCGACGCCAATTTCGTGATGACGGGGTAGGCAACATCGTGAAGTGCCACCGCCGAGAGACCCCGTTCAGCGAAGAGCAGCTGCTGCACTGCTCGCGCTCCGCAAAGGCATCGGAAAGCTTAGATTGCAAAAAATGGCGGCAGTGAGCAGACAAATCACCGGCAAGCTCGTCATCGCGACCCACAATCAGGCAAACTCAGGGATGCGCGAAACTGGCGCCTTACGGCATCGACACCACTCAGCAGCAGAGCTCGCCTGCCCGAGCCGGAGAAACCGGAACGAGCTTCCCCGCCAACGCCCGCATCAAGGCGGAGGCCGCGGACAAGTGAAAACCGGCATTCGCCGACGACTCGGAGCCTCATCGACGCGCTCGACGGCCAACCCGGCATTCACTCGGCGCGATGGGCAGGGCCGGCAGGATTTTCGCGCCGCCATGAATCAAATTCAGACGTTGCTAGCAATAGCGTAACTGAACGAAGTACAA
>ERZ1370068.1418-contig-1131_pt1 | contig 17124 bp, 17 predicted proteins | sample MGYA00561227_ERZ1370068 | MGnify/ENA primary metagenome ERZ1370068 (study PRJEB38410, sample SAMEA6850437) | metagenome | study: Metagenomic assessment of the ecological functions of the soil: analysis of the soil microbiota associated with the...
CGCCGTCGCCCACGGGGACAAGGCGCGGCGCCTCCTGACCCCCGTGACCATCACGCGACGGGCGGACCACAACGACCCGCGCCCGGTTGGAGGGCTCATCGGGCCGCTTTCCCAATCGGCTCGCGCCTCAAGTGCGGGTCAAGAGGCTGTCGGCGAGCCGCTTCGCGTAAAGGCGCGTGCTGTCCATCAGAGTGCATCATGATCGTGTATCCCCTCCCTAGCACGAAGGCGCCGGCCTTCGGCCGCCTCAGGACTGAACCCCAGAGCCCGAGGTCGTGGATCTCCACCTCCACGCGTTCAGGCTTTGGACGCGTCGCCCTGGTGGGGCCCCCGTGCTGCGTATCCCGCAGAGGGCAACGTGTTCTCGGCCGGCTCGTATCGGGAACCTCAGCAGGCCCGCGATCGCGCGCACCAGCGCGATCTCGCGCGCCTACCAACGCCGAGAGGTCGTAGCGCGCGGCGACCATCTCCTCGCCGCCTTCGCGAGGCGCGCCGCGAGTGCACGCGGGTCGGCGAAGATCCGCCGCAGGCGCGCCGCCATGCTCCGTCCGGTCGGTACGGGTCGAAGAGGAGCCCCGGTCTCCCCTGTCAGTGATGAGGGATCGGTTGCCGGCGCAGTCCGAGGCCACACACGGCAGGCCGCAGGCCATGGCCTCGAGGAGAACCTGGGATGTCCCTCCGTGAACGGTAGCGCCAGAACGAAGACGTCCGGATCTGCGGCGTAGACCGCCGGTAGCTTGGCCTGCCTCGACCACCCCCAGAGCCTCCACCGGACGCGCCTTGTGCTCCTCGGCCCGGGCGTCGAGATCGGTGCGCAGTGGACCGCCTCCCGCCACGCAGCAGGAGCATGGCGCCGACCGAGGCCGATGGCCTCGACGACGGTCTGGAGATACTCTTTTCCGCAGAGAGCCGGCCGGACGTAGAGGATTCGGTCGGCCGGGGAGCGCTACCGCCGTCCAGAGCAGGCCGAAAGTGGTCGGAGGTCGACGCCGTTCGGGGATGAGCTTCCACCGCGGAGCCAGCCTCGCGGCGCGCGCCCGCAGTAGCTCCTCCGTGTGGTGGCGATGACGGCGGCGGCGTGGCGCAGGCCGAGGCGGCTCGACCACGGCCTTGAGCACGCGCTTGGGTCCTGGAGCTGAGAGAGCTGGCCGCACCAGAAGCCGTAGGTCGTCGCCGCACGGAGTGCCGGATCGCTAACTTCCGGCCATCTCGGATGCGTCGCGGGATGACGCCCGTGATCTGAATACGCGCCAGCGATCACGGCAGTACGTCGGAACCTCCGCCGGGCGTGCGCCGCTGCTTCATGCCAACCGCGCGGCGGGCGCGGCTCACGGGCTCGGGCCGGCGCGAACAGGCGGACCCGCGGCGTCGGAGCAGGGCGCGCTCGCTCAGTGAATCTCGCCGAGCGACTCGGGCAGGTAGCCGAAGCGAGAGGACCTCGCCGAAGGCGTCGGCATAGGCCGCAGGTAGCCGTCGATGAGCCAGGCGACTGCTGGCCGGTCCCGGGCTGAGGGCCCGGATCCCGCTGCCGAGAGCGGGCAGGAGTCCGACCGTCACGAGCGCCGCTTCCTCGCCGACGAGCTGGAAGCCGGTGCCTTCCTCCGGATGGCGCACCGCCGCCTCCCCGCTTTCCAATTTCCTGGCCTCAGCCGCTCGTAGAGCGTGAGCGACAGCCCGCCCACGGCGTCGAATGGCCCCGGCCGCAGGGAGTGTCGAGCACGCTGGGCATCACCGGATCGTCGGGCTCGAACCCGGCGGCGGCCAGCTCGGCCAGAATTCCGGCAGCGCGTACTGATCTTGTGGTCGGGGTCCGCATCAGGGAGAAGATCCCGCGCGCGCGGAGCGTCCGGCGCCATCGCGTCTCGCGGTTGGGGCCCGAGACGAGCAGCCGGCCGTCGTCCTTCGAGAACGCGAAAGATCTCCCGCAGCACCTGACGCGCGGCACGAGGTGCTCGATGACGTCGAGGAAGAGGGCGGCGTTTCTCGAACGAGCGGTCGGGCCGCTGGGCAGGATGTCGTTCCGACGGGGGCCTTCCGATCGTCCGTAGGCGAAGAGTGTCTGCCTGAATCGCCGGAGCGAGCACTGGGGAAGGCGGCGGCCGTAGCGCTGGTGCCACCGGCGGTGCGTCTCGTGCGACAGCCGGCAGGCCTGCGGCCTGAAAAGGAAGGCGCCGACTACCGTCCACTTTGAAAGCGCAGCGAGTGAGCGCGGGCGGAGATCCTCGATGCTATCTCCCAGTGTGCGGCAGGCCCGACCCAGAGGTTCGAGCGATGGAGCGCGGCGTGCTGAGCTGGCGGCGGGTCGTCACGCTGATACAGCGCCGACGCAGCCATTCCAGCGAGCTCCCTGAGGGCGGCGGCGGGATCCTCAGTGCATGAATGACTCGTGGCATATCACGAGATGCCACCGATCTGTCCGGAAGCGGAATTGAGCAAACGGGAAACGACTCCGGCCCGCGCCCCGGGCACGGCTGCCGCGCCTGCCGTGCCATGCGGCGTTGCATGTCGAATCCGAACAGCCGCACGTCGTCTGACACACCCGAGCCGCCTGGAGCAAGCGACCTCGCCCACGGGGAGCGTCCAGAACGGGAGCTGGCGGGCCGGCCTGACCGCCGCCAGAGCGTAGCGGATGTCCGCGGTCGCATCGGGCACGCGTGACCAGTGCCGCCAGATCCGGTCTCGCGGAAAGCGCTTCGGCGCGCGCGCCTGCCACCGAGCCATCACGGGCCTCCGACGTGCGGATGACGTCGCTGACCGCGTGCGCGGGTGCACCCTGCCACCGCGAAAGTGTCTCCGTAAACTCTCCGAACCTGCTCACCGCTCGATCCCATCGGAACAACGCGTCGATACCGCCCGGCGCGCGGTCCGCCCTCCGCGCGCCGCTCTTGAGAGCGCAGGAAGCCGGCCACTGACGAGCTCTTGCGGCTTGCCGGGATCGAAGACCGCGCGATTCCACCCGCCCCCTGTCGCCCGGGCAGCGCGCCCTGTTGGCCACGAGGACCGGTAGCCCGCAGGACATCGCCTCAGCCACCGAGAGCCCGAAGCCCTCGAGTGACGACGGGAAGACAAACAGGTCGGCGATCTGGTAAAAGCGCACCTTCTCCGCCCCGGCGACACGTCCAGGAAGATCACTGAACCGCCGAGGCCGAGCTCGGCGGCCTCTTGGCGGAACGCTCGCTCGGAGCGGACCTGCACCGGCTATGAGCAGAACGGCACCAGGCACAGCGGGAGCACGCGCGGCCAGCACGTGCCAGGAGCAGACGGACGTTCTTGCGGGCCTGAGCCCGCCGAGGAACAGGGTCGTCGGCCGAGACCCTACGCCGAGGCGCGCTCCGCCAGCGCCCGTCCCGAGCCTGGGGCAAAGCGCTGATCGACCCCGTGTGTGGATCACCGGACACATGATCCACCGCCACATCCGAGCTCGTCGGCAAGTTGCCGCCGCGAAAACTCACTCACGGTAATGACGTGGGCTCGGACGCCTCGATCACGCGCTTCGATCAACCGGTTCAGCGGACTCCGGTCGAGGTGATGGTGGTGCGAGACCACGGGCACGTCGAGGCCGTAGCGCCGCCGGGCCCAGAGCGCGCCCGGGCCTGATGTAGCGGAGTGAGTGCGCGCCGCAGAACGTCGAAGCCCGCCGTGGTCGCGGACGCGCTTGACCGCAGCCGGTACCACGAAGGGCGCGACGTACCAGCGGAGGCCCCGGCCGATGGGGAAGCGGTGCACGGTCCAGTTGGGCACGCCCTCCGGGTGCGGCTTGCCGCGGGCCAGGATGAGCTCCACCGCACGCCGGCCTGGCCCGAGCCTTGACGAGGAGCTCCGCGCTCGTAGGTCTCGCCACCCGAGGTGGTCTCCGGTTGACGCCGCAGTGGGGCGAGCAGATCCGGAGTGGTCGCCGCGCTCATGGCCGCCGGGCGATGACAAGGTAGCCGGTCGTGAAGCTCGACAGGAAAGGCCGAGCGGCCGACGGGCGGCAGGCGGTCGAGGAGCCGGAGACAGGCGCCCGCGGGCAGCACCGGCACCGCCGCCAGCGCCCGCAGCGGCCGGGAGCGGACGTGCGCGGCCGCTTGGCGCAGCATATGGGCCAGCGTGGTGAAGAAGCGCCCCTGCTGCGTCACGGCCCTCGACCTCGAGCCCCGCGCGCGCGAACAGCTCCGCACAGGCGCCCCGCCGAGAAGCGGTGCCGGTCCGTCGGGTGGTCGAGACGGTGGAGCAGCGGCGCCGAGAGAGAGGATACGGCCGCCCGGGATGAGTACTCGCCGGAACTCCGCGAGCATGGCCTCGTAGCGGGTCCACGCTATTGGATCACCTCGCTGCCAGAGGATGCCGCCCAGCGAGTCCGACTTGAACGGCAGCGCTTCGGCGCTCCCCACGACGTCCGGCGCTCCGTCCGCGGCCAGGTTGAGGAGCACCCAGCGCCGCGACGCCGCGCCCGGCCGCGTGAAGCCTCCCGCGCGGACGCGCGCTTGCCGCCGACGTCGAGCAGCGAGACCCGAGAGCCCGGCCGCCAGCCGCAGTGAGCTCGGCGTCCAGCAGCGCGCGGCGGTAGGAGGCGCCGAGGCGCGGCCCTCTCACGCAGCGGCAGACCTCGCGATAGAGGGCGAGCAGGCGATCCACTGCGAGGTCCGGCGCTGAAGCGGCTCCTCGACGTGGCGCCGGGCCTGCTCGCCCAACCGCAGAGCCGGAGAGACCCGTCGAGCAGGAGTCGTTCGAGGGCGCGTGCGAGGCCCGGACAGGGTCATGGGGCTTGACGAGGAGCCCGGTCACGCCGTCCATTACGAGCCTCCGGCGTGCCGCCGACCTGGGTGCCGACGACCGGGCGTCCGGCGGTCATGGCCTCCAGAATGACGCGGCTCAGCGAGTCGGGAACGATCGACGGCACGGCGACGACGTCGGCCGCCGCGTAGAGCCCCAGCACGTCGGGCGTTCGGCAGCGGCCCAAGACGGCGAAGCCAAGGCGCCTCGGGCAGCGGCGATGGCGCCGTCGCCGACGACGACGACGACTGCGTCGGGCACGGCCGCGACCACGAGCGGAGCGGCCGCGGCGAGGTCGGCCGTCCCCTTGCCCGGCGAGAGCTTGCCGACATAGAGCACCACGGGCCGCCCTCGAGCCCGTGAGCGCGGCGCGCGCCGCGGCGGCGTGCTCCGGCGAGGCCGGCGCCAGGAGCGGCGGGAATGGTGTAGATCGTCTCGATCCGCCTCACGCCCATCGAGCAGCCCCGATCGCCGGTAGACCTGGCGAGAATGCCGTCGCTCACGCCCACGAGGGCGTCCAGACGGCGGAGGAAGCGCTGCTCTGAAGCAGGCGTCCAGCCAGCCGCCGAGGAAGGCCAGCTTGGTCGCGAGCCTGAGCGCCGCGACCTTGCATGTAGAGATCGAAGTACTCCTGCGAGCAATCGCGCCAGAGCTTGCGCCCATACCGCAGTCGTCTGGGCGGCGGTCCCCGTGATGCAGGCACATCGGCGCGGGATCGATGAGGCTGCCGTCGCGGATGGTGAGCGAGCAGCGGCACACCGGTGAGCCGCCGCGCGATGAGACCGGGCAGCAGCATGTGCTTGTTCTGGGCGTGGATGCACCTGGACGCCCTCGGCGCGGACGGCGCGCGCCAGCTGGAGCCCGCACCAGATCGGCGAAGAGCGGGTTCAGAAGCACGCGCTGGCGCTAGGACACCGCGCGGCCGGCCGGGCGCTTGACCGGGAAGGGAAGCGGCGGACGCGGAACTCGTCGCGCTCCTCGAGCGGCGGGCGCGCCGTAGTTGGGCGTGACGACGACCACGCGCTCCCCGTGGCGAGCGAGAGCCTGGGCCAAGCGCCCTCGGTGCTCCACTCGGCGCCGCCCGGCGGCGTGAGGCGGGAAATACTCGTTCGCGAGACAGATGTTCACGCCGCCGCCTCGCGCGCACCGTGGCGTAGCCGCCCGCCAGGCGCGCCCGCCAGCAGTCGATCCGAGCCACGCGCGCGCCGCCGCGGACGACGTCGCGGTCGTGGAAGGCCAGGACGCGCGCCTCGTCCACGAGCGTGAGTCCCGGCGACGGGCGCCCAGCGCGTCGCGCCGAGGCACGACGACGATGCGGATGCCCGCCGCGGCCGCGGCGCACGAGCGTCTTCTGCGACAGCACGTTGCCGGGCGGCACGAACGCTCATCGACGGCGCGGCCGAGGAAGTCCTGAGGATGGCCTGGGCCCGCCGCAGATGCTCGCGGTGCACGCCCTGGCAGCCAGCTCATGAACTCCCGGTGCTCGGCCGCGGTTGCCCGAGAAGAGGCGAGGCCGGAAGCGCCTGTCCTGGAGGACGCAGTGGGTATAGCCGTGGTTGGCGCACCCTCGAGCAGGCCCGCTCGACGCCGCGGCGGCACCACACGGCTGGCGTCAGGGAACTTGAGCGGGTACGGCACGACGGATCCGTCGTCTTCGACCCAGCCGGCGGTGACGCCCACGGTCATGCGCGGGAGCCGGCGCGCTGAGCCGCTCGAGCACCGCCTCCCAGTCCGCGGCCGGTAAGCTCGCGGTAGGGGCCCCAGCGCTTGATCGGCGGCAGGTACTTGAGGAAGAGGAAGCTGCCGGGGAAGGGCAGCGCTGATTCCGCTCGAGGCGCGACACGCGTGAGCCCGTACACCTCGTTCCGCTTCGAGGCCGCGCCCACGTCGTCCATCCTGAGCGCGACGGCCGTGCCGCTCACTTCATGCGCCAGGAGCTCGATGTGGCGACACGCTCGACGAGACCGGTAGTAGACCCGCACCAGCGGCCACGAACGGGCTGCCTGTCTCGGGAAGCCGCGCCTCGTGCGGCCTCGAGCCGCGTCACCCGGGCGCCGGCCGCGCGGAAGAGCGATTCGAGCCGTCCCGCGCAGGAGGGGGCTGGAGCGTGTCCACGAAGCCGGTCGGCCGCTGTCCGGGCGCGCAGGTACCAGCGCGCGAGAGCTTCGGCATGCAGCGGCAGCCAGAAGAGCTTGTAGTGCCCCTCGTAGCACGCGAGCGCGTTGGGCCCATGGACGTAGACGGCCCCTCCGGGACGCGCCACCCGCATCATTCGCCGCACGGCCTCGGGCACGCTCCCCACGTGCTCGAGCGTCGAGAAGCAGTAGACGAGGTCGAAGGCCCCGTCGCGGAAGGGCAGCGCCTCGACGGGCGCCTAGCGCCACCGCGCCGCTGCCCTCGCGCAGGGCCTTGAGCCGGCAGATCTCGACGGCGGCCGGCTCGGCGTCCACGCCGACGGCTCGCGCGCCCGCCCGCCGCGCCATCACGGTGAAGCTGCCCGTGCCGCAGCCGACGTTCAGGGAGCCGGAGTCCCGCCACGGGCCGGCCGAGCGACGGCCTCGAGGCGCGCCAGGTGGCGCGGCCTCGTACGATTCTCCTCTGAAGCCGCGCCGCGACAAGATCCCGCCAGCCGGGAATGCCGAGCGTCACGATAGATAGCGCGCGTAGTACTGGCGAGGCGGCTTCGCACCGGCTCGGGCCAGACGCTTGGCCGAGCCCGTCGCGGCCACCTGCGACTGGCCCAAGCTCATCGCCTCGAGCGCCGCCCGGAGCGCCTCGACCAATCGGCCGCGCGCTTCCTCGGCCGTGATCCCCACCGAGCAACGGCAGCGACAAGCCCGCGCTCGTACAGCTGCGCGGCGACCTGACCTGGTACGCCTGCGCGGCCTTGAAGACCGGGCTGCTGAATGGAGCGGGCGCCAGAGCGGCCGCGCGCCTCCGATGCCCGCGTGCGTTGAGCCGGCGCAGGAGCGCGCGGACATCCGTGGCTGCGGGGCCCGTCCGAGCAGCGACAGACGTCATCCAGTAGGTCGAGCGCGCCCACGGCGCCTCGATGAACGCCGTGACCCCTGGGCACGCCGCGCCAGCGGTCTCCGCATAGTGAGCCGCCGTCGCGCGCTTGGCTCGACGAAGCCGTCGAGCTGCTCGAGCTGCGCGACGCCGCAGGCGCCGCCTGGAGGTTGGGGAGCCGGCTGTTGAACCCGATCTCCTCGTGGATGTACTGATGGCGTCCGCGCGCGCCTGCGGTCGTCAGCCGCAGCGACGCGCGCGGCCAGCGCTCGTCGCGCGTCAGCAAGCGCCATGCCGCCGCCGCCTGGTCGTGATGATCTTGTTGCCGTTGAAGGAGAGGCAGCTCACGAGCCCGGTCAGTCCGACGCGCTCGGCCCTGTGTAGCGGGCGCCGAGGGCTTCGCGCGGCGTCTCCCGACCACGGCGCGAGCGGAGTACCGGCCTGCTGATCTCCAGGACGCGGCGTCGAGGTCGCAGGGATGGCCGTAGAGGTGCACGGAGTGACTGCGCGCACAATGCGTCCCGGTTCGCCCGGTTGACCACCTGCCCGGCTCCTTGACCGCGCACTCGCGCGAGAGGAACTCGGCCATCTTGCCCGCGTCGACCCCCCACGACGTCTCCTCGGAGTCGAGGAAGCACCGGCTGAGCACCGCAGTAGGACACGGCATTGGCGGTCGCGATGAAGCGTGAGCGCCGGCACGCAAGCACCTCGTCGCCCGGACTGGACGCCCGCTGCCAGAGCGCCGACGTGAAGCGGCGGCCGTGCCGTTCACCGTGCGCGACGGCGTGAGGCACGCCGACATGGGCCGCCACCTCCCGCTCGAAGCGGTCCACGAAAGGGCCCGACCGAGGACACCCAGTTGGTGTCGAGGCATTCCTTGAGGTACTTCCACTCGTTGCCCGCGAGGTGCGGCACGGCATTCGGGATGACGCGTCTGGGCTCCGTCACCGCGCCCCTCGGTCGCTGCCCGCGCCAGTCGCGGTACCAGCGCCATGGTGTCGCGCACGCCCGCCTTCGATGGAGACCTTGGGGCACGAAGCCCGTCAGCGCACGCAGGCGCCCGATGTCGGGGCAGCGTCGCGCGACCGAGCCCGCGAGGCGCTGACGCGCGTCGAGCGCGGGCTCGAAGCAGGCCTCTCTGCAGCACGAGCGCGGACGAGGTCCTCGATCAGTGTCTCCTCGGTGTCGTTGCCGATGTTGACGATCCGCCCCACGCCTGCCTGCGCTCGCCGTGAGCGCAGTATCGCCTCCACGGCGTCCGAGATCGCAGCAGAAAGCGCGGCGCTGGTCGGCGCCATAGAGGCGGAACGGGTTCTCGCGCGCGAAGCGCCCGGAGCGAAAGCTCGGGAATCGACGTGATCGGCGCCCATTGCGCGGGCCGTAGACGTTGTGGAAGCGGCCGACGACGGCGGCAGCCCGCGGGCGCGCGCCGTGTGGATCACGGCGGCCTCGCCCAGGATCTTGCTCGCGGCGTAGGCGAAGCGCGGCGCCCGGATGTCCTGAGACCGGACAGCGCGCACGTCCTCGGGCGTCGGTACGGGCAGCGTGTCCCCGCCGTGACACCCGCCGGCGTAAGTCTCGCTGGTCGAGGCGAAGAAGAGACACGCCGGACTCGGGCGCGAGCCAGTCGAGGAGATGCAGCAGCGCCAGCGTGTTGGTGCGCACCACGCGCGCCGGGTCGGTCTCTGACGTTGCGCACGCCCACGACGGCCGCGAGCATGTAGGCGCCGTCCCAGCCCGGCGCGGCAGCCTGGCGAGCGCGTCCGGAGCGCGTGAGGTCCGCCTGCACGCAGGGTGACGTTCGGCCGGGCGCAGAGCGCTGCCAGTCTCGCGATCGCGCCGGCCGCGCGAGAGATCGTCCACGAGCGTCAGCGCGTGGCCCTCGGCGGCGAGCCGCAGGGCCAGGTGATAGCCGATGAAGCCCGCCCCGCCGAGGATCAGCGCCCTAGGCATAGCCGATGCCCCGCGTAGCACACCCTGCCGCCGCGCACCGTCTCCTCGTCGAGGATGCGCCAGCAATCGTAGAGTAACGGCTGGGCGCGCGCAGCCGCGGCAGGAGCCGCCCCAGGTCGAGCTTCGCGTACTGGGATGGTTGGTGATGACGAGGACGGCGTCGGCGCCGTCGAAGGCCGCCTCCGGAGTCACCGGCTCTGCGCCCGAGCGCCGCGGATGACATCCGCCGCGACCGAGGTGGTCATGCCCACGCAGCTCGAGCCCCGGCGCGCCGCGGAAGAGCGGCAGCATCGAGACGATGGGCGTACCGCGCATGTCGTCGGTCGGCGGCCAGCCCTTGTAGGCCCAGCCGAGCACGGCGAGCCTGGCGCCCCTCGGCGCTTCCGCGCGCCTGAGCGGATCGGCGTCGATCAGGCGCTCGGCCACGTGCACCGGCAGGTGCGTCGTTGAGCCTCGCGGGCCTGCCCCACGAGCCAGGGCGTATAGCCCTGCGGCACGCGAGGCGCTGATGAGGATATAGGGATCCTTGGACAGGCACGCGCCGCCGACGAAGCCCGGCTTGGCGAGGTCCGGGCGCGGGTACTCGAGGTTGGCCGCGCGGATCACCTCGAGCGGATCGAGCTTCCAGCGCTCGGCCATCAGCGCGACCTCGTTCGCCGTAGGAGTAGATCGTGATCCGGTGTGGCAGTTGTTGACGAGCTTGACGAGCTCGGCCGCCTCGAGCGAGGAGACTTGGCGACCACGCTGTGCGTGACATGCGGGCGAAGAGCGGCCGCCGCTGCCCCGCGGCCGTCGGAGTCGAGGCCGCTCGACCACCTGCGGCAGCTCTTCCAGCTCCCGGAGCGCCTGTCCCTGGATGGTCCGGCTCGGGCGCGAAGGCCAGCCGTGCCTCGCCCCCACCTGCGCGAGAAGCTCGGCAGCACCGATCGTAGCGGCTCGCACCCACCGGCACGGTGCTCCTGACGATGACGAGCGGTATTGAGCGCGCAGCGCTCGGCCACGCGGCGGCGCGGCCACGCGGAGATTGCCGAGCTCGGGCGCATGCGTGCCGGGATTGACCGGCGTCGAAACGCAGATGATCGCGGCGTCGACCGCGCCCTTGCGGCAGCTCGGCGGCGACGTGGAGACGCTCGCCGAGAAAGCGTCGCGGAGACCTTCTTCCACGCCCGGCTCGAAGAGGTGCGGCCGGCCCTTGCCCAGCGCAGTCGAGCACGGCCGGCGACGTGTCCACGCCGTGGACGGTGAGCCCTTGCGCGCCAGCGTCACCGCCAGCGTCAGTCCGACATAACCCAGCCCGACCGACGCCGACCTGGTCATTCAGAGTCCAGTAAGCCTTCGGCGACGTCGCGCGATTGGCCTCTCGAGGTCGTGGAGTCCGACCGACGTCGAGCCAGTACTCGCGGATGAGGTGTGCCGGCCACACGCGCGCCCCTGGTCGACCAGCGTCCGGATCATGTCGGTCGCGTCAGAAATACTCTCCCGGCGGGGATCAGGTCGATGGCGTCGACGGGTCCAGCAGGAGACAGATTCCCGGCGTTCACCGGGAATCCTCTTGCGCGGCTTTTCCTCCACCCGGGTCACGCGCCCATCGTGGAGCGTGAACTCGCCGTAGGGAATGTCCACCTGATGGAGTGGACACGCCCACGGTCATCGCCGCGCTCTCCTGCTGGCGGTGGTAGTCCCACATGGCGCGGAAGTCGCACTTGGTCAGGATGTCGGCGTTGACGCACGAAGAAGGGCGCGGTCGAGCCGGTCGCGCAGGAGCGTGAGCGCCCCCATGGTGCCCGGCGGGTTGGGCTCTCGAGAGCGTAGCCGACGTGAACGCCAAGCCGGCTGCGCCGTCGCCCAGGCGCTCGCGGATCGGTCTCCGACTTGTGGCGGAGCGGCGATGGCGATGTCGACGCGCCGACTGGCGCAGCCGCTCGATCATGAGCTCGACCAGCGGCTTGCCGCTGCCGACGTAACCAGGAGCGCTTGGGCGTGAGCTCGGTCAGCGGGCTGAAGCCGTCGCCTCGCCGCCCGGCCATGATGACGATGGCGCGGGCTCTGAGCGGCGGCGGCGCGAGCCAGATCCTGGAGGCGCAGCATGATCCGCCACGCGCCGCTCGGCGTCGAGCAGCGGCAGGTGGCGCACGGACCGCGTCCGCATGATCTGAGCGCCTCCGGGCGCGGACAGGCCCCGGCAGGCCCGGCCAGCGGCGCGCGGTTCGACGACCTCGTCCACCTTGGCGTCGAGCGAGGCGCCACGGAGCATGGCGCCGGCGGATGTCGCCGTCCGGTGACAACACGCCGGCAAGGAGCCGGTCGGTCGGCGTCGACCACGAGGACAATCTGCTTGCCGCTCCGGGTCATGGTTTCGAGGGACAGCGCGCAGGCTCGCGCCCAGGCCCAGGATGCAGCACGTCGAGCGTCGGCCATCAGGTGCCTCCCCGCCGTCGGCGAAGCGCCAAGACCAGGCGCGGCGTCAGGAGCGGGCCATCGTCCGCAGAGACCTCGACGACGTGGGCGCAAGGCCGCGCCCGTCGCCGTAGAGAGATTGCCGCCGCGCGCGCCCGGGCCCTGAACGCGCGGCTGCCGGCTGCGCCGCGCTCGAGCGCTGCCGCGGAGGGACCTCCTCCGCGCGCGGGCGCGACGTCGATCACGCTGGCCCCGCGCAGTGCGCCCGCGCCGGCGCGCCCGATGTTCAGCCCACGTGGAGCCTGAAGGGTTCGGCGCCTCTGATGCGAGACCTACCTGAGGAGTCTGCCGATCATCATGTCGGCGTGCCGGAGCAGCGCGAGAGATAGACGCGATCGCCGAGAGGTTGCGCGAAAGCCGGCAGCAAAAGCGCCCGGGTGGCGCGTGACGGCGAACTCCTCGAGGTGCGCCGATGAGCCGGCCCGGACGTGTCGGCATTCGATAGGTGATGACAAGCGTGCCGCCGGTCTTCTCGAGCGCCGCAAGGACGCCCGTCCATGGATGCCGTGTCGCGCGGTACCCGTGAGCGTCACCGGGTGAAAGGTCACGAGGGAGCCACGGCCCGCTGGCGGGCATTGCCGAGCTTTCGCAGCGCCGAAGCGCCTTCTGCGGGAGAGCGGCTCGACTGTCGTGATCCCGTCGACGCCCGCGGCCCACCCACCGCGTGGGATGCGCCAGGCCTCCCCACCCATCTGCGCGATGCAGTGCGTGCACCTCGGCCGAGGCAGAAGCGGCACGTGCGCCGGCTTGGTGATGGGCGTGGCGGATCTGGCTGTCCATCGCGCCTCCCGGAGACCTCGCCGCCGTGGATATGCGCCACGGCAGCGCAAAGCGGCAGGGCGGTTACGCCACGGCGGCAGGCCAGCATCTGCAGCGGTCGCCGAGGACGACCAGAAGATCCGGCCGCTGACGCGCGAAGGCGTGCGCGAAGCCGTCGACGCCGCGCCCTGTCGATGCGGGCGACCGCCTGGCGAGTCGCGCCCGGCTCGGCAGCCGGAATACGCTCGTCGGCGATGAAGCCGTCGGCCCTGATCTCGCGCGGTGGAGCCGAATTCGGAGCAAGGCGCATGCTGGCCACGAACAGCACCAACTCGAGGTCGGGTGCACGCCGAATGGCCCCGAGCACGGGCGCAGATGGCCGTAGTCCGACCGGCTGATGGTCACCACCTGATCCGGCGCGGCGTGACCGTCATGGCTTGCCGAGCGCCTCCCAGGGAATCACCCCATCGGCGGCGATGTCACGAGCGAGGGAGGCCGAGCACGCGGGCAGTCGGTGGCGGAAATGCCCGTGCCGGGCCGCTTTGCTCGCGAGGTCTCCCGCCGCTATGCGCTCGCCGGCTTAGCGCGCGCGCCACGAGACTCTTCCGCGCCACGCGCCGCGTGTCGGCCTCGGAGGGCATCGGGCGCTTGACCCCGTCTCCGAGCGCCGATTCCAGCGCTCGGATCGCGCCTCTCACCATGGCGCCGAACTCCGCGGGTCGAGGGAGGCGCGATGGTCGGTCCCGGCAGGGTCTTGTCGAGCGTGAGATGCTTCGATGATGGCCGCGCCGCGCAGCCGCCGCCGCGACGGCAATCTCGATGCCGAGCGTGTGATCCTGAGAAGCCGACCGGGCAGCCGAAGCGCGAAGCGAGGCTCGCCCATGGCGCGGAGATTGACTTCGCCGACAGGCGCCGGGTAGGCCGAGAGGCAGTGAAGCACGGCCAGCGGAGGATCACCCGCCGCGCGAATCGCGGCGACCGCCTGCCCCACTTCTTCCAGATCCGCCATGCCTGTCGAGAGGTGATGGGCCGGCCCTTGCGCTACCGTGCCGCAGGAGCGGCAAATTGGTGATCTCGCCCGAGGGCACCCTGAAGAGCGCCACAGCGAGCGCATCCAGGACATTCGCGCTTTCCTCGTCGAAGGGCGCCGAGAAGAAGATGAGGCCGTGCGCCGTCGCGCGATCTTGAGCTCTGCCAGACCTCGAGACTCAGCTCGAGCCCCGCCAGCGTGTCTCGCTGGTTCTCGCCGGCTCCCCGTCGTCCGACCTGATAGCCCGCCTTTGGCGCACTCCGGCTCACATGCGCGCGTCCACCCGGAAGGTCTGAACTTGACGGCGTCGGCGCCGCACTCGGCCGCGGCATCCACGAGTGCCGGGCGAGCGCCGGGTCGGCTAGGGCTGACGCCGGCCTCGGCCGCGATGAAGACCGGCGCGCCCGGACCGATGCGCCGCTCGCCCACTACGACGGCCTGCTCCCGAGAGCGCATGGGTGCGCCTCGCGGCGAGGGATGTCGTCGGTGAGAGCCAGCAGCCGCTCGGCGAGCCGGCCGTCCACTGGATGGACATAGAGCGCGGAAAACGCGCGCCCGCTCGATCACCGCCGGCGATTCTCGGGATCGTCCAGAGCCGGCGCAGCGAGCCGCGAGGCCGGCCGGATCACCCAGGTCCACTCGCGGGACCGAACCCGCGCTGACATACGGCGGCATATAGACGCCCTCGAAGTCCTTGCCAACCGCTCCGCACCGCCACCACAGGGCAGCCGAGCGCCATAGCCTCGAGGCCCGCCATGGATGTGACCATAACGGCGCGCGTCCGCGGCGGCGAAAAGCCGATGAATGTCGTAGTCCTGGTCAGGATGGCTTCGGGCCATTCCCCACTCGACCACCTGCTGCCTGAGCCGGCCGGGAGATCTTCGTTCGATGCACCTTGACCACGACGTCCACGCCCGGAAGCTGCCGCGCCGCCCCACACATGGTTCTAATGAGCGCTTCCCCTCTCCGGCGCCGAGAGAAAAGCAGAGAGAGACGTACTGACACGAGGACGATCAGAGGGCGGCCGGGCGCGAGACCAATCAGCGCCGGACCTCCTCGCGCAGGCGCGCCGTCGGCACCAGCCTCCAGCGAGCATCGTGAGGCGCGGGTCGCCAATCACCGACACGCGCCCGGGCTCGATGCCCTCCTCGTGGATCAGCGCTTCGCTGACGCTGGTGCTCGCCGGATGACAACAATCCGATCGCCGACATCGAAGGCATTGATCCCTGTCTCGGCTGCAGGACGAGGGTGCCGGAGCGAGTACCGACGGGATGCCGCGGGCCCGAGCCAACGATGCGCGGCAGCGCGCTCGGCATAGCGCCGGTCGCTGGTCACTGGTGGACAGCGCGTCCAGGTCGCAGGACGTCGATTGGTCCGGATAAGCCGCTTCCTGGTGCAGCAGCGCTTTCGTGAGTAGCAGACTCTGCTCGACGGCCGAGCGCAGGAAGGGGCGCAGCACGGCGGTGAGCGAGACGCCGTGCCAGTCGAGCCGCGCGGACAAGTCCGGAGTCGCGAGTCAACGCCGCCGCCAGCACCGCGCTCAGGACAGGCCGGTAGGCGGCACGAAGGGCCGCCCGCTCTCGCGAGAGGCAGGTAGTCCATGGCAAAGCCGCGCGGGCACCCCAGAGCCGAGCAGACCATCGACGCGCGAATTGAACTCCGGATCCTCGCCGGAGCTGGGCGCAGATGACGCACGCACGCTCGCCCCGGCCGCCCGCAAAGTCGGCTTTCGACGAGCGGGATTCGACGACGAAGTGCGGTGCTCTGGTGGCGGCTGTGGTGATGAAGAGGAAACGGCGGCCTTCCCGGCCGGCAGCGTTATCGGGGCATCGCGGCGGGTCTGGTCGAGCAAAGCGCAGCGGGAGGCGCAAGCGCCTCGCGAGGGAAGAAGCGCGCATAGGCGCGCGCGACTTCGCCGTGTGCGTGGAAGCAGGCGTGACCCCCTCGCGACGCCTGAACCGGGCTGCCGCGCCCGCGCGAGCAATCGGGCCAGGCGCTCGGGCACGCGAGGTGCTTCGCTCAAGAGCTGCGGATCTGCTCAGGTTTGACCTCGTCCAGCACCCAGTGCTCGAGCTACGCCTACGCGCCGACGACCCGGTCGAGCCGCAGCGAGAGCGCCTCGACCGCCCGCCAGGGATCGATGCGGGCAGCCAGATACCGCGACAGTGATGGAGCGCGGGCGCGCGCTTGGGGTCGGGCCACCACGGCGGTGTATGGCGCCGCGTCCCCTCGGCGAGCGCGCGGCGGAGTCGACCTTGGGAAGGACTCCTGTCGTCGCAGCAGAACGACCGCCACGCCGGCCGGCAGAGCCGCCGCGCTCCACGAGTTATGCGCCGTCAGCAACCGCCACCTCATGCTCATGCGAGAGGCGCACGTGGCGGGCCTGCGCCATCGCGGCAGTGCAGCGGCACGCGCTTTTCTGGGCGGGAGAGCCGGGCAGCACCCACGGTCGCCGGAACTCGCCAATGGTGCGGGCGGCCTCGGTATCGAGAGGAGGACGCGACTCATGCCGGTGTCCTGGCGCGGCGGGACGCGGCGCAACAACTTCCAGAACGGCGGCGCCGGGCTCGACATCGCGTAGTGACCACGGCGCCGGCTCGCTCACCGTCGCCCCCCCTCTCAGCGAAACGGTGATCCCCGGAAGCAGGACGGCGCCCGCGCCGACAGCGGCGCTCCGCCCCGACGGTGACGGCGCCCGGCCAGGATGGCACCGGTGAAACAGCAGGCGTGATTGCCAATCCGAGACTGGTGCTCGGATCACGACACCGCTGGGTAGGATCACCGTGTTGTCACCGATTCTCTGACGTCGGTAGCGCCCAGCACGCCGCCGGGAGCGACGACGCTGCCTCGCCGCCATCACGCCGCCCGGTCGCGAGACGACCTGCGCGGGGGATGACCGTGGGCTGGGCGTCAACGACGCCAGCGGACCTCGAGAAGCGCAAAAGCAGCCTTGGGCGCTCTACGAGAGCGGTATTGCCCCAGCGCCCACGATGGGGCACCGGGCTGTTGATCCCAGTGGCGGTATGCACCAGCGCCGCACACGTCGCCGTCCCCGCCCAGCACTCCGGGGCCTGAGAGCGGTTCTGTGAAGCCGACGACGCTCCACCTCGCACCTCGGCGCGGCGAGGTCGGCCACCGCCCGGCCCATGCGCCGGCGCCGC
>ERZ1370068.1474-contig-11371_pt1 | contig 17120 bp, 26 predicted proteins | sample MGYA00561227_ERZ1370068 | MGnify/ENA primary metagenome ERZ1370068 (study PRJEB38410, sample SAMEA6850437) | metagenome | study: Metagenomic assessment of the ecological functions of the soil: analysis of the soil microbiota associated with the...
AAGTTACGTATTGCTAACGACCGAAGGGGGTTCGAACTGCGTCGCAGATGAAGCTTCAATCATTTGGACGCCCCGGGGGCCTGATCGAGAAGGTTGCCCGCAACCCGCTGCGAGCGGCCGCGAAACAGCGCGATGCGTTCACCGTTCTGGTTGGTGACTTACGACTGGTAGAGCCCCGAGCGCCCAGAACGCCAGAGCTCGCTCGCCGTGGCAGTGAGCTCGTCAGCTTCGCGGGCAGGCGCCAGGAAGTCGATCGGAGGCCAGCGGCCGCAGGTTATTGGGTCCGTAGGAATTGCACGCGGATGCAAACGCCGTGTCGGCAAGCGTGAAAACGAGCCCGCCGTGACAGACGCGATGCCCATTCACCATGTCGCCTCGCACGCGCATCGCGACGCGGGCGCGACCGAGGCGTGGTCTCGAGGATGCCAGGATCCCCAATGCATGCGACGCTTTGTCACCCCGCGTGCAGTTTTTCACGGCCGCCAGGCGCGCGGTTTCCATGCCGTCGGAGCGCGGTTCAGACGAGGATTTGTTCATCCGATGCGGCTCCGCGAGTCAATGCCCGACAAACTTCGGCTCACGCTTCGCAGCGAACGCCGCCACACCTTCCGCGTAGTCCGCAGAACGGCCGAGCTCACGTTGCAGATCGCGCTCCAGGTCCAATTGCTCGTCGCAGCGAATGACGCCAGGAGCTGTAGATCGCGTGCTTGGTCCGCGCGAGTCCCAGGGTGGGTGCTTTCGCAAGGCGCGAGGCGAGCTCATCGACTGCGCCGCCGAGCTCGCTGTCCTCTACACATCGCCAAATCAAGCTCCCACGCGGCCGCCTGTTCGGCAGGGAGCTTTTCCGCGAGCAGCGCGAGGCCCATCGCACGCGCGTGCCCAGCGAGCCGCGGCAGGGACCAGGTGCCACCGGAGTCAGGAACGAGCCCGAGCTTTGAGAAAGCCTGCATCGAAGCTCGCCGATTTTGCGCGCGATCACCAGGTCGCAGGCGAGCGCGATGTTGGCCCCGGCGCCCGCGGCGACACCATTGACCGCTGCGATCACGGGCAGCGGCAGGTTGCGCAATCCCATGATCAGCGGTTTGTAGTTGCGTTCGATCGATTCGCCGAGGTCCACGCGTTCGCCGCCCGGAGCTACGGCCCGGTCCGCAAGATCCTGGCCAGCACAGAAGCCCCGCCCGGCGCCGGTGATCACCAGCACGCGTGCTCGGTGTTGAGTCACCTGCGACAGCGCATCGCGCACTTCCGGCATGCATTGCCGTGTTGAAGCTGTTGAGCTTGCCCGGACGATTGAGTGTCAACCGCGCGATGTCAGCGTCGATCTTGAACTGGATGTTTTCATAGGCCATTGAGCGGAGGCTCTGGAGCGTCTGCCGGAGAGCTCCGGCGGAATTGTGCCCGTCAACGTTCGTCAGCTGACTTCGAGCTGTGGCGTGGTGTGGCACGGGATTGGCAGGCGAGCACGAAGCCCGCCTCCACTTCCCACGGGCTCGAGGGCGTAATTCTGCGCCACTTTCGACCGCGCCCTTCACCGCTTCGTGCGACAGGTCGAGCAGACTCCGGCGCGACAGGAGAAAGGGCAGGTCCAGCTCCTGACCGTTCGGCCGCTGCTCGAGCACCGTTTCGCTGTCCAGGCTCCATGTCGAACGATCGCGTCGCCCGTCCATCAGCACGCAGTCACCGTGGTCAGCGCCCGCCTTCGCTCACGGTTGCGCTCTCTGGCGCCTCGGCAGGGGCAGGCGCCTCGGCGCTCCGGCGACGGTGAAGCGATTCCGGTGAAATCCTCCCCGCTGCACCACGGGCCCGCAAGGCGCCGGTCACCTGGTCGTTCATGTCGCCGGGACCACAAACGAAGAACTCGTCTGCAGTCGCCACGTAACGAAACGAGCGAGCTCACGGACGCCTGCTGGCGTCGAGGCCGCCCGTTGAAGAGTCTCGACATCCTGCGGCTCGCCGCTGAAGAAAATGCAGTGACAGGCGCTCAAGGTTGCGATCCTTCAGTGCCTGCAGCCCTCGAGCAACATGATTCGTGCAGTCGTGCGATTTCCATAGAAGAGGAATACGCGGCTGTCTGGCACCTCGAGAGCGGCCTTCACGATCGAGATAATGGGCGTGATGCCGCAACCGCCGGCAAACGCCACGATCGTCCGCCGCTCCTCTGCCGCGAGCCGCGTGTGGAAACTGCCGTTCGGCGTAAGCACCTCGAGTACATCGCCCGACGCGCACGTTGCGCGCGAGATAGTCCCGACATGCGGCCCCGATCATGCAGGCGCGCCGCGATACTGATGTCCGCATCGCCTGGAGCGCTGACGATCGAGTACGTTCTCCTTAGCTCCTCGCCGTCCAACAGCGTGCGGATGCCGATGTGCTGGCCGGCCTCGAAGCTGAACTCATCACGCAATGCCGGCGGCACGGCGAACGTCAGCGTAGATCGCTTCCTCGGGCTCGACCCTGAGCTCCGCAACCTTCAGGGGATGAAATTTGAGCATGCGCCTGGGCAAAGCGCTCAGATGCACTTGAACAGATCGAAGGGTTCGGCGCAGTCGAGGCAGCGATAGTGCGCCTTGCAGGGCGTGGAGCCGAATTCGCTGATGCGCTGGGCGTGAGTCGATCGCAACGCGGACAGGCAGCGCTCGGCGCGCCAAACAGGTGCCGCACACGGACACGGTTTTTCCGGCGGTGCGATACCGAAGGCCTTGAGCTTTGCGCAGCCCTTCGGCGCTGATCCAGTCGCTCGACCAGGGCGGCGACAGAACGTCTTCAATCTGCACGTTCTCGAAACCTGCGCTCCTCAATTGGCGCTCGGATCAACCCGCGGATCACTTCGGTCGCAGGACAGCCGGAGTACGTGGGCGGCACACCGACCCGGACTCTGCCTCATCCGGCATGCACATGCCGGATGATGCCGAGATCCACGACCGATAACACCGGAATCTCCGGATCAGGGCACGTTCCCGAGAGAGATGCGCCACACCTCGGTGGCGACTCGTGTCGCCAGCGTTGGTCTGTTTTCCGGCCACATTCACCACTGCGATCCCGGGTAGGTTCGCTGCATGAACTGCATCTCCGCGAGCAGGTAGCCGAGATGCTCGGAGTGCTGTACCACGCTTGCCGTGCCACGGATAGCTCACATCCGCTGGACGAGTCAGAGTAGCCTCGCGCAGCACCGCATCGATCCTGGCGTCAGCCAGCGAGCGTGAAGCTTGGAAAGATCGGGCGCGACGCCCAGCGCCGCCATATCGTCATCGAGCGCATCAGGCGACGAACAGCTCCGCCGTGAAGCGCCACAGGTCATCGAGCGCACCCTGCACGCGACTCTGGCTCTCCTCGGTACCATCGCCGAGGCCGCACCAGCCAGTTGGCGCTATAGCGAAAGTGATACTGGTTTCCTTAGCGCCTTCGCTGCAATTTCCGCGAAGCTGGCGATCGGTCGAGTGCTGCAGCTCCGCTGTACAGCTCCAATTGCCAGGCATCGAGCAGGCATTGCCTGCACGATCGTGCGCCCGAAATCGCCGTTTGGCTGTTCGGCGAGCGCGACGTTGAAGAAATCAGTTCCGTCGCGCAGAAATGCGAGCTGATCTTCGTCCCGACCGCGGCCCTCGAGCTCGCCAGCGTAGGTCAGCAGCAGGCGTGCCTGCCCGATGAGATCGAGCGACAGGTTGGCGAGGCCGAGGTCCTCCTCCAGCGCGGGCGCGTGTCCGACCCACTCGCCGAGGCGCTGACCGAGAATCAGGCTGGTGATCGGCGAGTCGCAGAACGTAGCGGGACCGCTCGTATCCGATGCCGTGCTCGCGCTCGCGGAGCCACTGCCGGACTCACAGGTTCTTCACCCTCATCCGGAATCGCGTAGAAGGTCGGGTGCCGATAGACCTTGTCCTGTCGCCGGCTCGAACAGCGCATCTGCCTCCGTCCGGGTCCGAGGCGATGATTTCGCTCGAGCGGCACCACCCAGATGCTGATGCCTTCCAGGCGGCGTGCGTATACGTCGCGCGCGTGCTCGATCGCCATGCGCGCATCCGCCGCGTGAATGCTGCCGACGTGCTTGTGCTCGAGACCGGAGCGAGCCCGGATGAAGACTTCGAACAGCGGCCATTCCTGCTGCTGACGTCACTCATGATCTGAACCTCCATGCGGCGCGCGAGGCTTCCTCGCAGCCGCAGCTTTCGGCGTGTGCCGAGCGCCGCTTCGCGCACCCAGCGTCCTTGCGTCCCATGCATCGCTGTCGCGCCTGCAATCGCTCGCGATTGCACGGGCCGTTGCCCTTGAGCACGGCGTTGAATTCATTCCAGTCGATCGGGCCGAAATGATAGTGCTGGGCCGACGCATCCCATCTGCAGATCGGGATCAGGAATCTTCAGTCCCAGGAAATCGGCCTGCGGCATCGGTGATGTCGATGAACTTCTGCCGCAGCTCATCGTTAGCTGAAAGCGCTTGATCTTCCAGCGCATCGACTGCGCAGTGTGCTTGGACTGTCGCATCGCTCGGGCCGAACATCATGATCGACGGCCACCACCAGCGATCGAGCGCGTCCTGCGCCATGCGCCGTTGCTGCGCATGCTGCCGCGCGCGAGCGTCATCATGATCTCGAAGCCCTGGCGCTGGTGGAAGCTCTCTTCCTTGCAGATGCGCACCATCGCGCGCGCATACGGCCCGTACGAGCAGCGGCAGATCGGGATCTGGTTCATGATCGCCGCGCCGTCGACCAGCCAGCCGATCGCGCCGACGTCCGCCCAGGTCAGCGTCGGGTAGTTGAAGATGCTCGAGTACTTCGCCGCGCCGCGACAGCAGCTGCTCGAACATCTGGTCGCGCGAGATGCCGAGGGTCTCCGCCGGCGCTGTAGAGATACATGCCGTGGCCGCCCTCATCCTGCACCTTCGCGATCAGCACCGCCTTGCGCTTGAGCGTGGGCGCGCGCGTGATCCAGTTGCCTTCCGGCAGCATGCCGACGATCTCCGAATGGGCGTGCTGGGAGATCTGCCGGATCGAGCGTCTGCCGGTAGGCATCCGGCATCCAGTCCTTGGGCTCGATCTTGTCGTCCGCATCGACCTTGCCCCTGGAAGCGCGCTTCGAGTGCCGTGCTGTCGCCTTCCTGATGCAGGCAATCCTTACCGAGTGAATCGAGACCCTGCGTGTACATGCCGCACTCCGGTTTGACTCAGCTCGCTGGCCATGTGTGAAGCGTACTGACCACCGCACTCAGGAACGCGTTCGCCTGGAACCCATCGAGTGCGCGATGATCGATGCTGAGCGTGAGGTGGCACATCGGTCGCACGCTGATACTGTCGACGCCGTCGACTTGCTGCACGGTGAGACGTCGCTCGGATCTTGCCGACGCCCATGATGGCGATTTGCGGCTGAGTTGATCACGATGGGCGCCGCGAGAAGACTGCCGCTCACGCCATGATTCGAAATCGTGAAGGTGCCGCCCCGCACCGCATCCGGCGAGAGTTTTCCATCGCGTGCCGCCGTCACGAGCTCCGTTGAGTCGGGCCGCAATCCCGAACAGATCGAGGGTCTGCGCGCGGTGGATCACCGGCACGATGAGACCTTCATTCCCGAGTGCCGTAGCCCACGCCAACATTGCAGTCACTGAAGATCTCGAGCGTATCAGCGTGAAGAGAGCTGTTGACCTCAGGAACTGCCTGCAATCCCTTCACTGCCGCAGCGGACGAGGTATGCCGTGTAGGTGAGTTTCGCCCTCGCGCTTCGAAAGCGGCGGCATGCCGGGCGCGATGCGCGCTCACTCGCGTCATGTCCGCTTCGAAGAGCGTCGCTGACATGCGGCGCTGCTGAAACGCTCGCCACCATGTGGGCAGCGATGCGTCGCCGGATTGCCGAGTGTGGAACCTGGCGGCTTGCGAACGCGCGCCCTACGGGTGATTCTGCGGCAGACTCGCGCGCAGCGACGCGGCGGCGCCGTCGAGCGGCCGAGCACTTCTGGCTTCGGGTGGCGACTCTTGGGCACGGCGCACAGCCGGGTCGGGCAATGCCGGCCTGGCCGCCAGGATCGGGTTTCGTACAAAGCGAGTGATGTCCTGAGCGGTGAGGCGGCCGTCCTTGCCCGTGCCTGGAATCTGGCTCGCCTTCAGGCCGTGCTCGGTGAGCATTCGCCGCACGGCCGGGCTCAACATTCCTCATCCGCAGCTTCTCTCCTGGTCACGCCTGCGCCGGCGGTCGCTGTGGCAGTGTGCTGCACTGTCACCTTGCCTGGCGGCGATGCGTCCGAGAACAGCGCCGGGTTCAACTGGATTCGGTTTCCTTGCGCAACACCTCGAGCAGCGTTCCTGACGCTGGTGCGGCAACCTCAACGGTCACCTTGTCGGTTTCGAGCTCCAGCAACGGCTCGTGCTGGTTGACGGTGTCGCCGACGCGCTTGAACCAGCGCAATACCACCGCTTTCGGTCCCTTCCCGATCGGCAGGCGTGACGACATCCACCGTGCCAGGCGCCATTAGATCTCCGCGATCTCGCGCATCACCTGCGCAATCTTGTCGACGGTAGGAACCACTGCTTCAAGAAGTGCCGGGCTGTGCGGACTCGGACATATCGGGCATTGTCACCCGTTCGATCGGAGCATCGAGATGGAAGAATGCTTCCTTCGCCACAACCGCCGCAAGTTCCGCGCCGAAGCCGGCGCGTCAGCGTGTCCTCGTGCACGATGAGGCAGCGGCGTGTCTTCTCGATCGACGCCAGCACCGTCCCTTGTCCCACGGCATCAGGGTGCGCAGATCGATAACCTCCGCATCGATACCGGAGCGTTCGGCAGCCGCTTCACAGCGCTCGACCATCGCACCCCAGGTAATGACGCGTCACCTGCGAGCCCGCGCGGGTCGTCTCGCCTCGCCCGAACGGGACGATCGTAGCTCGTCGCCCGGATAAGGCCGGCGCGCCCAGGCCCCATCCAGCATCGCGCGATGCTCGAAGAAGATGGTCGGATCGTTGCCGCGCAAGGCCGCGCGCAGCAAGCCAACCGCATCTTCTGCGTTCGATGGCACCGCGACCCGCCAGCCGATGCCATGCACCCACTGCGACTTCATTCGTCTGGCTGTGCCACGGGTCGCCGCACTTGAAGAATCCGCCCGGGCATGCGCACCACCATCGGCGCCGCGAAGCGGTTCGCGCGTGCGCCAGCGCATCGTGCCGCAATCGTTGAGTTGCTCGGGCGCAGGAATCCGCGTACTTGCGGAACTGGATCTCAGGCACTGGCATCAATCCGGCGACTGCCATGCCGACAGCTGCGACCGATGATGCCCTCCTCCGACAAGCTGGTATCGAACACACGGCCCACGCCGTACTTCTGCTGCAGCCCGAGGGTCGCCGCGTGCACGCCGCCCTTGGGGCCGACATCCTCGCCGAAACATCACCACGCGCGGATTGACACTCAGCTCCGCATCGAGCGTGCGCCTGATCGCCGTCACCATGTTGATGCGCGTCGGCTCGGGTTGCGGCTCGACGCGTGCCCGGACGATGCAGGTGTCCAGCAACCACGACGCCACCCTGCCGTTGCAGCTGCGGCTTGCCATCCGCATCCATCTCACAGAACACGTGGCGTGCAGCGCTCGCGGGGTCCGGTGCCGACTGTTTCTGCACGTCCATGAGCGCGAACGCGACTTCCTGCCGCGCCTGCTTTTCGAGACCTTCCCAGGCTTGAGTCGTTATCTGTTCGGGCACCAGGAAGCGCTTGAGTCGATCGAGCGGATCGCGGGCTTTTTCCGCCGCGATCAGTTCGGGTGGCTTGTAGGCTTGCGTGTCCTGCCCGGAGTGGCCGCTCAGTCGCGGCACCTGCAGGCGGATGAGCGCCGGCCCCTGCCACGTGCGTGTCACCGCCACGGCCTGCGCGATCAGCGCCGCCGCACTTTGTGGGTCCGTGCCATCGCCATCGAACACCTGCAGGTTGCGGAACGATGCGAGGTTCGCAGCGATGTCACCGCCCGGTGTCTGCTTGATGCCCGGCACCGAAATGCCGTAGCCGTTGTCCTCGATCACGAAGAGCAACGGCAGCTTCTCCGTGGTCGCGATCGTGAGCGCCGACCAGAAACCGTTGGTCGCGACCGACCCTTCGCCACCTTGAGCGACCGCGATGCTGCCTTCGACGTCGCTCTCTTTGAGGACGCGCGCGATAGACGAGTGCCTGTGCCCAACCGACTGAAGGCGTGTACTGCGTGCCGACGCCACCGGCGCCGGGCAGCGCCGTGATGCCAGCGCGTGCGCGGCAGGTTGTAGATCACACCGACGTCGCGCCCGTTGCTGAGGCTTCCGGAGCGCATCATGGTCGACGCGAGCGCCTCTTGCAGCGTCAGTCCGAGTGACAACATCAGCGGGCGCCCACGGTAATAGACGCCTAATCCATCGTGCGCGCCGGTGAGATGTTCGGCGAGCAACGACTGAACGAGTTCATGACCGCGCGCGCAGAACTGGTACAGCACCTTGTCGCTGCGGCAGGAGCTGCTTCTCTTCGAGATCATCGAGTGCGCGCGACAGCAGGACGCGATACGCGACGCGCGACCAATCGATCCGGGTGGGTTCGCCGTCCGTCTGACGAGCCACCGGTTGCAGGACTGCAGAACGAGCTCGCATTGAACGGCCTCAAGTTGTAGAGCGGAGTGCGCGCGATCGTACGACCCGGCGGCGGCAATAGGCTTTGTCTTCTGTTGCCTATTTTGGCCGCTTTGGGCAATCTATCAGCCTTCTAGACGCCTAACCAGCAATATAATTGCCATGACTGATCTCGACAAGACGGACTGCCGGATCCTGCACGAGCTGCAACGCGATGCCCGCCTGAGCAACCAGGGAGCTCGCGGAGCGCGTCGGCTTGAGTCCTGCACCTTGCTGGCGGCGCCTGAAGCGACTCGAGCAGGCAGGACTCATCGGGCAGTACTCGGCGATCCTCGAGCCCGAGCGTGTCGGCTTCACGATCACCGCGTATTCGCACGTCTCGCTCGAGAACCATCACCCTGATTCGGTGGGAGCCTTCAACGAGCTGGTGCGCGAACGGCCCGAAGTGCTCGAGTGTTTCATGATGTCCGGGCAATACGACTATCTGCTCAAAGTCGTGGCGCGAAACATGAACCACTACGAGGAGTTCCTCACCAAGCACCTGTTGCCGAGTCCCGCAGTGAGATCGGTGAGTACCAGCTTCGTGCTGCGACGGATGAAGTTCACCACTGCGCTGCCGGTGGAAGCCAGGCACTCCTAGTCCGAGCCGGCCATTGGGTGGGGGGTTGTGCCAACTCCGGGCTGATCAGCGCTCGATGACGTGCTGCTCCGAAGATGCACACCCGCAAACACTGCTCGCCCGAGTTGGCACAACCCCCGACCGCAATGTCCGTCTCGTCTCAGTTCGCTGGACCGGATGCCAGGCGCCACATCCAGATGCTGAGCGCGCCGGCGACGATTGCACCAATCACGCTTATGGTGGACGAGATCGGAGTACCGCCAATCAGCACAGCGGAGTGAGTCACCAGTCGCCAGATGTGAGCGATGCAAACGATTCCGAACACAGTTCCCGCAACTCGTAATCCCAAGACTCTGGAACTCATCGTGTGCTCCCCTTAGTGTTGAGGTCGCTACCGGAAGGCTCGGGCTTCCAACGAAACAGGCCGATCGATTCCTTGTCGGAGCCGATCATCTCCTGGAACGTCCAGCCGAGTGTCCTGAGGAAGCGACCCAGATTCTTGGTGCCCGCATAGACTTCAGTATAGCCGCGCTTGCCGGCTTCGGCGGCGAGCGTTTCGATGAGACGGCGCGCAATATCCCGGCCGCGATATTCGGGCACGACGAACAAGCCGCCGAGCCATGGGCCCAGATGCGCATGCGATTCGCGCCACTGCGCGCGCAGCATCACGGTGCCGCAGGGCTTGCCGTCGATATCTGCTACCAGCACGACCGGCAGACCGGCTGAGGTGCGCGAGGGCGTGAAGAACTCGGTGATGATCTTCAGCGAATTCCAGTTACGGAAATGCTGATCCCATTCGCCGCGGAACCATTCCGCGAGGAGCGGCGCATGCTCAGGGCAGTCGACCAGGGAACGGATGCGCAGCTCCTCACTCATCACCTCGCGATATTGCGCGCACGGCTCCGCGGTTCCAAGCGGTGTTAGTGGAGGTTCGCCTCGATGAACGTGTAGATGTCCGCCTGTTCAGCGGCTTGCGAGTTCAGGTTTCCACCCAGGCACCCGGATTCAGTATCGATATTGCTGGTCTTGCTATTCGGAGGGCGTATCGACGCCGTGGTGGTGCGCTGGATTGCGAGCCTTGCGCCCGCCGCGCTCGATGTGTTCGCTCGACATGTGCTGATCGATCAGATCGCGTGCCATGTGCACTGCCCTGAGACCAGTTCACTGGCCCCCTGCCGGAGCGCAGCGCTCTGGCGCACGTACTCGACGTTGCGCTCCATGTTCTCAGCGGTCCAGCCGAGCGAGTGCGCAATGAAGGGGAACGGCGGGTAGACGAACCCAAGTTCGCTGAAGAACGCGAGCATCTGCCCCGCGACCGCCTGGATGTTGTCCTGGCTGCCGGTGATGATGAAGGCGACGGCCTTGTCGCGGATCAGCACTTCGTTGCGCAAGCGTGATCTGGTTCTGGATGCAGTTCATCCGTTCGATCATCTTGTAATAGAGCGAGCTGGGTGCGCCCCAGCGGATCGGCGTCGCGAGCAGGACGACGTCCGCCCAGTGCACGACTGCTTCGTACACCTGATCCATCTGATCGGACTGGTCCATCTCCGTGATCGAGCACGGCCAGGTGCAGGCGCGAGCGCTCTTGGAGTAGTAGCCCCCGCAGTGCCTGAACTTGAGGGCGTTGAGCCGGATCAGCCGCGTGTCGCAACTCTCATTCACCTTGGCGTGCGAGAGCGCGTGTTCGAGCAGCACCTCGGAAGTCGAATAGCGCGGGTAGTTTTCGTCCATGACCGTGGTAGAGATTCCCACAATTCGAATGCCGCCCGGCTCACGCCTTCGGCTTGCGCGCCAGTGGATGCGGCGGATGCGGCAGGTGGTTTCGACCCTTGACCGCCTTGGGATTGACGAACAGGCGGCCGTTCTCGATTTTCAGCGCATATTGCGGGACGCGATCCGCTTCGTAACCGGGTTCGCCATCGCCGCTGCTGCGGTGGAACTTGTAGTGATGCCAGGGACACACGACGTACTCCCCGTCGAGGGTGCCATCACCCAGCGGGCCACCGACGTGATTGCAGATGCCGGAAATCGCGCCGAACTGGCCATCGCGATACGAGAGCGCGATGCGCAGGGAGCCCGCCTTGATTTCACGCAATGGCCGATCGCGCAGCTCATCGACGGAACCGAGGTCGACCCATGCTGGCGCTTGTGGTTCTTGTGCCATCACTCATCCCTCCGCAGAAAGTCGCTCCAGTCGGCAAACGCGTGGAAGAACTGCTGCAGTCGCTGTTCTGGATCCCGCGCACGCCTCAGTTCCGCGTAAGGCATCACGGCGCCGTCCCAGCCCCGCGTATGCCAGTAAGCGCCCGGCGGCAGACGCGTCTTCATGCGTTTCATCGGATCTGGATACGCGGTCGCGTAGAAATACGCCTCGCGGATTGCATCATCGCCGGGCACGAAGCCGAAGTTGAGCTGCTCATCGCTGACGTCCGGATCGCTGTGATCGGTCTCTGGAATCTTGCGCCCCGAGCACAGCAGCATCGCGATGTCGAAGTGGTGCGGCCAGAGCTGTACCGGGGAGGTTTCCGCATGATGCGACGCTTTGAAGCGCTTGAGCTCGACGTCGACCCAGGACAGCACGCGCCAATAGCGCTGCACCGCTTCGGTGTCGAAATCACGCCATACGGTGCGTCCGAACTCGGCGCGCTTCACCTTGGCTACGCGGACGATGCCAGCCAGCACTGGTGCCGTTTCAGCAAACAGTTCCGCTGCGGATTGTCCGCGCAGTGGCGTGTTCCAGTGGCTGCCATCACTGAAGTCGACGCACCAACGCGCAGTCGCGAGCTCGAGCGAAATCTCGAAGGTGCCGCTGCGCGCCGGTACCGGCATGGTCGTGAGACCGCGAGATGTCGCGCCAAGCTCACGTGAAACCAGTGCTTCTCACGCGGCGAAAACGTGCCGCGCACCGCGCCTGCGACCTGCGCGTACGCATGCAAAGCGTCGCGCGTTGATTTTCCAGGCGCTGAGTTTCAACTCGGGGAGTGCCGATCCCTCTTCGGCATCGGCGGATGCTCACACGGCGTCGCCTTGCAGTCCAGCCTCCTGTGTCGCGCCCGTCGTACGGACGAATCGGTCCACGGTTAACCAAACTTCACCCCTTTCTCGCTCAACTTGCGCCGGCTCGCACAATCCAAGCTGGTAAGTGAGGCGCGCTCGCCTCACGACCAGGCCGCGGTGTGACGAAGGAGAGTGACAGTGAATCAGCAACTGCACTAGCGGCCTGCTGATCGGACTGAGCATGGCCGCCCTCGCCGCCTGTACGACGATGGGCACCGGGCTTTGACGAGTCGGTCAGACAGACCATTCCGTCGCTTTCAACTGGACTGCCAAAGATGCGGTTTCAGGCACGATGACCGCAACGCTCGCGCGCGACAAGACCTACCCGGGCCGTTCTTCCAGATCACGAGTGAGACGCGGGGCGAAACGCTCGCTCCGTTGTGGCTCGGCTGGCGTCGCGGCTGGTATGACTGGCCCTACTGGGGCGGCTACGCAGCGCCCGAGTTCGAGATTCGCTACTCAGGCAAGGTCGTCGCCAATCTCGATGGCTCCGGACGGCAATCACATGCGATGCCGGTTTCACCTTGATGCGACCGTCGAGGCGGCATGGCCGGCAGGCGGCGCCGGCGAATGCCAGGTAGCGGGTGGCGAAACGATCGAAGCAACGTTCCCGGCCGCGTAGACCGCCTTGGACGCTAGGGGGACTCGCGGTTGACTGCGAGATGTCCCTTCAGCGCGTCTCCCGCCTGGTCCTGCGCGGCCTTGCTGAGATCGCCCAGTGACACAACCCCAACCAACCGCTTGTCGCGGTTGATCACCGGCAGACGTCGGACCTGGTTGTCGCCCATGTTTCGCAACGCTTCCTCGATGCTGTCGTCCTCGAAGCAATAGAGGATCTTCGGCGACATGATCTGGCGCGCCGTGGTTCCGCGCGCGTCCTGGCCGTCGGCAACTGCACGCACGACGATGTCGCGGTCCGTGACGATGCCGATCAGCCGCTCACTTTCGGCGACGGGCAACGAGCCGATATCTTCATCGCGCATGCGACGCGCGATCTCAGGTATCCGCATGTCGGGATCGACAAAGCTGACGTTCTCAGTCATGACCTGATGCACTCTCATGACGGGGCCCTCCGTGGCGCGCTCACTTACTTCTTCTCACCGCTATCTGCAGTTTTCACGCCGTTGTCGGCGGCGATCTGATTGATCTTCACCAGATGGGCCTCGACAGTCGGCAGGATCTCTGCGGCGAATGCCTTTGCGTCAGCATCTTTCCAGAGTCAATTTCCTTCTTCAGGAGCTCAAGTGTCTCGCTTATGAGCCTTGACCTGGCTCTCGATGTAGTCCTTGTCGAAGGAGCTGCCGGATTTCATCTCCAGCATCTTGAGCTTCGCTTCTTGCGTCAGACTCGGCTCCGGCAGCTTCACGCTCTTGGAGTCAGCGAGCTTCTTTAGTTTCTTATTCGAAGCCGAGTGATCCTCGACCATCATCGCGCCGAAGTCCTTGACTGCCTGGCTCGCTCCATTCTTCTGGGCGAGCTTTCCAGCTGCAACTTCGACCCTGCCGCCTTGCGCTGCATGCTCGTAGAACGACTTATCGGGATTCGAGTACTGGGCGAGCGCCAGGGCCGGCAGGCTCGTCAACAGCAGGGCTATGAGGGTTTTCATGTCAGCTCTCCATCCGTGGTTGAGTAAGTAATGTTCAATATCCGCCGACGATTCGCAGCGCTTCGTTTTCTACCGCCTGCTTTGTAACTTTGGCATAGGGCATGCGATCTCGGACTCAGCGCGTCGACTGCACCTCGCGCACGCCAGTATCGGCTCTGCCCTTGCGCAGATCCTCGCGTGCACGTTGTGCGAGCTTGCGGTAGCCCGCGTGAATGCGGTTGAGCTCTTCCTCCTCGAGTTCCTCGAGATCGAGCAGTGCCAGATGCGCGCCCTGGATGGAGCGGATCAGCTCATCGAGTTTGACCTGAATGGCCTCCGAGTCGCGGTTCTGTGTAGCCTGAATCAGGAACACCATCAGGAAGGTCACGATGGTTGTGCCCGTGTTGATGACGAGCTGCCACGTATCGCTGAAATGAAAGACCGGGCCGGAGACCAGCCACGCGATCACGACGCCCAGTGCCAGCAGGAACGTTGCCGGTCGGCCGGTGAGGGTCGCGGTCTTCTTTGCGAAGCGCGAGAACCAGGAGCGCGATTTCGTGGGGCGCATGCTGAAAACGAGCAGGAATCGTGCCAGCAACAGCTGAACACCTCTCGCTGTCGTCTTCAGCGCAGCCCATGCGTGGGATTGCGCCTACGGAGGCGGACGAGAATGCCGCGTCATCGCCCGCCATCCCACAGCCAATGGTCAACGTGACAATTCGGGACGGATGCGGCTCATCCACTGGCGCGATTCGTCCGCCGCTCGCGGGGAGCGCGCTGCACTCGTGCGGGATTCGTCCCGAGCATCGGCGGCGGAAAGCAGGTGAGCGTGCGAAGCGACGATCTCGAGCCAGGTCGGACCGCCCCATGCGAGAGCTGTTGCCCAATCGAGCAAACGTGGTTCTGCGTGCATTGGAATCTCCTCTGAATTCGGTTGCGTGGAACCGCCCACGCGTATGGCGCATGATGCCCAGAGGCCTGTCGCTCGCTCCGTCAACCAGTTGACACAAGCCGGTATGCGGCCGGCATGATCTGATTGCGCGCACAAGCAGCCACACCTCGCACACCTGGAGCGCCCGTGAGTTCCGATGCACACAGCGTGGAGTCGCACAGCGGTACCCGCACCGTCGTGGCAGGTCTGCCCATGCCTGAGTTCAGCAGAATCAGTGTCGAACCACTGACAGGGGCCTGCGGTTGCGAGATTTCCGGAGTGGACCTGTCGCGCCCGCTGGATGAGCCGACGCGCACGGAAGTGATGCTCGCCTTCGAGCACTTCCTGGTGATCATGTTCCGCGATCAGCAGCTCACGCCCGAACAGCACAAGGCGTTCTCACGCTACTTCGGTGATCTCACAGAATTACCGCAAGCGCCGACCTACGGCGGCCACGATGACATGCAGGAGGTCCGGCGCGAAGCTGACGAGCCCGCTAGTGTTGTGCCCTCCTTCGAGCACTTCCACACTGATAGCCCGTTCCTCCCGCGGCCACCGCTGTGCGTCGTGATGCGTGCGCTGGATGTGCCGGAAGTACGGCGGTGACACGGCTTTCGCGAACATGTTCCTCGTGTATGAAGAACTGTCGCAGGGCATGCAGGAACTGCTGGGTCGGCTGCGAGTCGTCTATTCAGGCAAGGACATCTGGTCCAAGAACGCCAAGCTCGAAAAGGACAAGCGGCTCAGGCTCCGGGAAAGTCACAACTTCACCGAAGATCAGCTGGAGAGCATTCACCCGGCTGTGCGGAGTCATCCGCGTACGGGGCGCAAAGGGCTCTATGTCACGACGGCGTACTTCAAGCGCTTCGTGGGTTGGAACGAGGACGAGAGCCGCGCACTTCTCAACTATCTGCAAACCCTGCCGCATCGTCTGCAGTACCAATGCCGCATTCGCTGGAAGCCGGACACGGTCATCGTCTGGGACAACCGCTTCCTGTTGCACAGGGGCATTCACGATTTCAAGAACGAACGGCGCCATCTCGTGCGTACTGACCGTGATCGGCGAGCGGCCGATCTAGGCCCGACCTTGCTGGCTGACGGTCGGCGCCAAGCGAGCTCTGGGCTGAGGTAGTTGTCGGCCCGGCGTTAGGCGTATGCTCGCGCCCGACGGCGGTGTGCAAGGAGCGCGTTGCCGATCTACCACCCTTGACCGAGCAACGGGCCTGAAACGCCCGCGTCACCGTCTTCGCTCTCAACTAACCAGGGAGTCGTCAACACGACGACAAGGAGGCTCACCATGCCCGGTATCCTTGACTCACTGAATTCCATGCTGACGCCGGATGTGAGTTCGCGGCTCGCTAACGCATGTGGCGTTGATCCTGCGCTGTTCCAAAAGGGCGCAAGTCTCGTCGGGCCCCTGGTGCTCGGCGGCTTTGCGCGCCGCGCAAGTACATCCGACGGGGCAAACAGCCTGATGGAGAAACTGCCCACGGATACGCCCGACCTCCTCAAGAGCCTTCTGGGCGGTGCAATGGGCGGCGGACAACGCGATCTGACGACCTCACTGCTCGGAAGCGGTACCAACGCCATCGGGAGCTCGCTGTCCCAACGGCTGGGGTTCGATGTACGGCCTCTGCTCAACCTCGCCGTACCAGTGGTGGGTGGAATTATCGGAAAGTTCGTGCGCGACCAGAAGCTGTCGACAATGGGACTGACCAGCCAGCTGCACAAAGAGTCGAGTGACTACTCTCAATGATCCGGCCAATGCTGAGGCTGCCAAGGTAGTCAAGGCGACGCTCGAGGAAGGTGAACGCTCAGAGGCACTGCGCCGCAACTTTGCGGACGCGGAATGGGACAAGGTGCGCCGCGCACCGGTGGCGGCGATGTACGTTGTCGCCTCAGCATCTCCTTCCGGTCCCATTGGGCTGACAAAGGAGTTCTCGGCCGCAAGCGAAGCGATAACGCTTGCCGGGAAAGGAGCCTCACCGACATCGCTGGTGGCGAGCGCATTTGGCGGCGGTGTGGAAAAGGAAGACTTTGAGTTTCTGCGCAAGGAAAACCGGATTCGGACCGGCTGCTAGCAGAAATTCATGACGCTTATGTGGTCGTTTCGCAAAAGGGCGCGCCGGAAGCCGCGGGGTTTCGTGATCTCGTGATGAAGGTGGCGCAGAGCACCGCGGAAGCTGCAAAAGAAGGTGGCTTCCTGGGGATCGGCGGAACGCAGGTGAGCGCCGAGGAGCAAGGCGCAATCGACAGGATCCGGACCGCCTTGAACTAGCGCTGTCAATCGACCGGGCTCGGCGGCACCGGAAGTGCGGTGTCGCCGAAACCTGGCGCGCCCGGAGAGATTCGAACTCCCGACCCTCAGGTT
>ERZ1370068.4092-contig-3184_pt1 | contig 17114 bp, 19 predicted proteins | sample MGYA00561227_ERZ1370068 | MGnify/ENA primary metagenome ERZ1370068 (study PRJEB38410, sample SAMEA6850437) | metagenome | study: Metagenomic assessment of the ecological functions of the soil: analysis of the soil microbiota associated with the...
AGCCAGCGGAGGGATCAGCCCCGATCCGCACGGCGCTCGGGATCGAGAGGTAGTTGCCGAAGCCGCCCGCCAAAGATGGAGGTCGTGGCGCCTTCCGTCCGGGAACCCGCAGATCGCAGCCGAGCATCTCCGATGCGCCCGTGGAGCGCCTCGCGCGCCGCCTTCGGCGCCTGGGCCGGAGCAGCTGGCGTGACGACGTCCTTTCGCGCGCAGGTGTGAGCCGCGGTCTCACTCGCGGCACCAGGCCGCTGCAGGATCGAGTGATCAACAATGCTCCCCCTCTCCTCCAGCGCCCCCAGCCCCAAGGCCATCCCAGGCGAGAGAGGGCCTCTGAAGGAGTTCGTAACGTGGCGCTCAAGATCTGGATGAGCTGGTCCAAATCATGATGACACTGACAGCAGCAAAAAGGCTCTCTGCGGATGGCACTGATGTAGCCGGAGCCTGCAGGTGCCTGGCCAGCCCCTCTAATGCCTCTGCGCGGCAGCCCCTCTATCCCTCCCCATTGCTCTCTGACGTACGCGCGCAAGGCGAAGACTGCCTGCCCGTCTCCCCCTCTGCCACCTCCATTAATAAATTGTCGATGGCCCCGACGGCGCCCCCGCATGCCGTGGCGGATCTGCGCGCCCTCCAGCGCGGGCCGGCGGGCGCGAGCAGGCCATCAGGCGATCCCGCGTCCCCATGACGACCTCGCCGTTGGTGCCGATGTCGACGACCGCCGCACGCGCGACGCTCTCGTCGAGGCGTGTGGCCAGGGCCGCGCCGACCGCGTCGGCGCCGACGAAGCCGGCGACGATGGGCAGGAAGCAGACGCGCGCCTCGGGATTGATCTTGAGGCGGAGGGCCCGCGCCGATAGCACGAGCGGGTGCCGGAGAACGGCGGAATAGGGCGACGAGCCCGACGCACGTCGGGTCGATGCCGAGAAGCACGTGGTGCATGCACGTGTTCCCGACGACCGTCGCCTTGTAGATCCACTGCGGCAGCACGCCGGTGCGCGCGAGCAGCTCGTCGATCTGCTCGTTCAGCAGGCCGATGATGCGGCTCTGGAGCTTCCGGAGGTTCGCCGGGTTCCACTGGGCGAAGGCGATCCGCGACATGAGGTCGCCGCCGAACGTCGGCCTGGGTGTTCAGGCTCGACACCGAGGCCATCAGCTCGCCGGACGCGAGCTCGAGCAGCGTGGTGACCACGCTGGTCGTGCCGACGTCGATCGCGACGCCGAACGCCATGGCGCGTCGTGTCGCCGCGCTCGACGCCGAGCGGCACGCCCTGGAAGGTGACGACCGTCACCTCGCCCTTCTCCTCCGGAGGGTCGAGGGCAGCATCCGGATCACGTCCAGCGGCACGTCGGCGGCGCGATGCCCGCCGCCACGGCGAGCTGCTCGAGGTCGGAGGTCTGATGATGCTCCTCCTGCGGCAAGCTCGACGCGAACCACCTTCTTGCGGATCCCGGCGTCCGATCGCGACCTGCGCCCGGGCGACCGCGCCCGGCTCGACGCCCAGGATCTGGAAGGCGCGCTCGTCGAGGGGGCGGCGCGACCTGCACGGCGAGCGGCTCGGTCGGCGCCAGCTGGCAGGACAGGCGATACCCCTCGCGCACCAGGTCGTCGCCGAGCTGAAGCTGGTCGTTGATGCATCCGGGGGAGCCGATGCCCTCGACGACTTTGACACGGCAGGGACGTGCAGCGCCCGCGGCCGCCGCAGGTCGCCGTGATGTCGACTCCTGGGCGTGCGCGGCGCGCAGCAGAACGGACCCGGGCTCGACGCTGACGACGCGCCGGTCGGGCACTATCGTGACGGCGATGGCTGACACGGCGTCATTCTAGACTAGAAGGAGATGTCGACCGCGCTCATCAGCCGGACCGCAAGTCGGGCCGCCGGGGTCGGTGGGTACCGGCTCGCGCAATGCCCTCCAGACGACGGAGGAAGCTCCATGGGGACCTCGCCTCTCACCAGCTCTCGGATCTTCCGGATGCTCGGCGTCGCTAGCCCTGTCGACCGGCCCCGCCTCGGCCCAGGTCGACGTGGCGGCAACGCTCGGCGGGCGCTGGGAGGGTACGACGGAGGTGATGAGCCCCCGGCTTCGTCCACGCGCGTCCTGGTGATCCGCAACCTCCGCCAGGAGGCGGCGGGAGCGACGCGGTCAAGTGGAAGGCGGACGGTACCTACGGCATCACGGCCGACAGGATGGCCCGGGTCGATGTCGCGGTGACGGTGGCCGGCTCCAGCGGTGACCGTGGAGTTCGTCACCCCCGAGGCGCTCCACGTGACTCTGAAGCTCGTGAAGGCGAACGTTCTCGAGGAACACATGTAACCACGGGCGGACAGCGCCCGGCGGATGCACCTCGAGCGGCGCGAGTGACGGCTCCCACCTTCTCGCGAGCTCCTACCGTGCTGGCGTCGCCTCGCTCACCAGGCAGAGAGGCAGTGCTGAGGGGAGGCAGAGGCAGCCCTCGCGCTCATCGGCGCGGCCGTCGCTGGGCGGTCCCTTCCTGGGAGCCTGACGGGCGCAGTCGGCGGTCGAGGTGCCGTGGCGCCCTGGGAACGCGAAGAGCTTCAAGCCGCCACTCCGGAAGAGGGCGGGGCGCGCTCCTCCGAAGGATCGTTGGCCGTCACGATCCAGCGCCCCGCCGGCGAGGGCCGCGTTCCGTTCGTGGTACTGCTGCACGGCTGCGGCGGGCTGAGGCATGACGCGATGTGGACGCAGCTGGGTCGAGCCGTGGGTCGACCTCTTCCGGAAGCACGGGGTCGGCGCGGCCATCGTCGACAGCTTCTGGCGCCGCGCGGGTGAACCAGGTGTGCACCTGGGATGTCGGCGCGGGGCCGTCCGGCGGGCCGATGACGCCCACAGCGCGAGGGCCTGGCTCGCCGAGCAACCCTTCGTCGACGACAACCGCATCGCGGTCATGGGGATGTCCAACGGAGGCCGGACTGTTCTGGCCGCTCTGCGCACGACGCTCTCTCATCCGACCCTGTTCGCTGCCGGCATTGCGCTCTACCCGGGCTGCCAGAGCGACGTCGATGGGAGCTTCACGCGCGCCGCTGCTCGTCCTCATCGGGCGGGGCGACGTGGTAACGCCGGCCCGGTTCTGCGAGGAGATGAAGCGCCGTCAACCCGTGACGGCCCTGAGCTGACCGTCGTGTACCCTCACACGCCCCACACGTTCGACATGTCCTCGCTGACCGCCGCATCCTGGGATGCGGCTCGGCTTCGACCGCGACGCGGCGGCCGACGCGAGGCGGCAGGTCGTCGCGTTCCTGACCGCTCACGGTGATCCAGGCGCCGCCGCGATAGCGTCGCCTGGGCCGGCTTGCGCCTGCGCCCGGCGCGAAGGGGACCGTCACCGCCGACGGTATAGTAGGCCCGTGCAGGATCCGACCACGCCCAGCGGGTCACGTCGTCGCCGTACGGGCGGCGGGTGGCGATGCCTCGGAGCGCGCGGCTCGGTGCGGCTCGAACGCGGCCGCTGGCGGTCTCCGTCGTGATTCAGGATCTCCCCATCGACGAGCTCCCGGGGGAACGCGGCTCCGGCTCGGTGCCACGGCGATCGTCGAGGCTGACGCCCGCGACGTCGGCGCGCCGGGGCGAGGAATCTTCCTCGGCGAGGAGCCGGGGCTCCTCGAGGCGGGAGCGGAGAAGCCCGTGACGGCGACGGTGCTGGAGGCGGGACTCGTGGAGCCCGGCGACGAGGTATCGGATCGAGGCGGTGTCGGTTCCGCTGACGGACGTGCTCGATCTCCACAGCTTCCGTCCGGAGCGAGGCCCCGAAGGTCGTGACGGCCTACCTGGACGAGGCGCACGTACGGGCCGGGTTCGGCGAGGTGCGCATCATCCACGGGCGAGGCCGGGGCGTCCAGCGCACCGCAGATCCACCGCCTCGCGATGCACGCCGGGCGTCGCCGCGTTCGCCGATGCGCCGCCAGCGCGAGGCGGATGGGGAGCGACCGTCGTTCGCCTTCGACCTCCGGAGGACACGTCCAGCATCGTGAGAACCGATCGCGGTCGTCGCGGCTGCTGGCCGCGGTGCTGACCGCGAGCGTCCTGGATCTGTTCCTCGGCGTGCTCTGGATCCTGGCGCTCACTGGGCGTGCTGTTGCTGCCGCCGGACTCCGCCTCGGCGGCGTGGCTGGTGCTGCTCCGCGGCGGCCGGGCTGCTGGTCTGGGGCGGCCGGCTCGGCTGGTTCGCGCCCGCCCGCGCCCGCGACCGTACGAGCAGGGCTGGATTCCCGCCTGGGGCGGACTGGCGACTCCGATGCTGTCGGCTGCCGGAGTGGCCAGCGCGATCCAGCGGATGCTGGCCGCGCGAGCGGAGCTTGCCGGGCTTGCGCCCGGGAGGAGCTCCGGCTGACGGGACGCGAGCTCGAGCAGCGGCGCGGGCGCGGTGATCGCGGTCGCGCCGGCGTCTCGATCCGCTGCGAAGCGAGGCCCCGCGGCGAAGCGGCGGCCGTCGAGGCCAGCGCGGCGCGGCGGCTCGCCGCGCACGCTTGGCGGCGACGGAGTTCCGCGACCTCGCGGCGCCGCCGGCATGGCCGCGCTCGGGTTACCTCGACGGACCTCGACCGGCGGCTCCGTGGGGCACCGGCGACGCGAGCCGAGGCGGCCGACCGTGCTCCGCGCGGCGGATCCCGCGGCCATGGCGCATGTGTCGCTCCGCCCGCGTGCGCGAAGACTGCGCCGCCGCGAACAGCTGCGATGGAAGCGCTCGTCCGCGCCCTGGGCGGCGGAGTGCCGACGGCCGCGACGACCGCCAGCGCGCGCTACGCCGACGAGCGGAAGGAGATCGCGCTGGGAGGTGCGCTGCCGCCGTGGCCGGCGCTCCGGGCGTCCGCCTGCTCCGGCTCGAGACGCGGGCGTTCCGGGCACGGCGGAGCCTCCCAGGTGCATGCCGGCGGGCCTGGCGTACGCATCGGGAACGGAGGCCCCGCGTCCCGTCCCGCCCGGAGCGTGGCTGGAGCTCGAGCCGGCGCCGCGCGGTGTGGCCGTCGCCCAGGCGTGGGCCGAGCCCGCGGTCCGCCGGTCCAGTGCGAGCCGTGCTCCGACCCGGTCGCCTTCGAGCGGCTCGACGTCGCGCCATCAGGGGCAGCCGACGACATCATGATCACGGTCGTCCTCGACGGGCGGCCCGGCACCGAGATTCCTCTGGCGGTCCGCCTGTTCCCGCCGCGCCTGGCGCGTGTCACGGTGCCGCGGTACGCTCTCTACTTCGCGAGCCGGCCGCGGGACGGTGACGCTCGATCGCGGACGGGGACAGGCTGGGAGCCCGCCGGTGACGGTGGCGGGCCGCTTCGCGCTGGATCTCGGTGCCGAGGACGCTATTCCTGCGCAACGCGGCTTTCGCCCGTGTGCAGGAGTATCTCTACCGGCCGAACGCCGGGGACGCGTCGTGGCGGCGGCCGGACTGGCGGCGCTCGCGCTGGTGCTCATACGCCGCCCGCGTCCGAGCGCGGCGTCGAGGGCTCGTGAAAGGAGAGCGACCTGATGCGACTCGCGGTGGCGGAGGTGGAAGCGATGATGGCGGCAAGCCCGAGGGCACCACCCTCGAGGCGGCGCTCGAGGTGTTCGAGGTCTTCGCGAGCGGCTCGCTGACCGACGAGGTCTACGTGCTGGACGACGTCTCGGGGAAGCGGATCGCCATCGCGCCGCGGGAGCTCAAAGAGCGCTACCGGGCGGCGATAGGGCAGGCGCGCTCGCGATGCGATCGGTGATCGACGGCGGGCGATCCGCGCCGCGCAGTCGCTACGACAGTGGCGCTCGGCGGGTCTTCTTCTTCAGGCTCTCAGTCGAGCTGCCGGTAGAGGAAGTCGGCCTCGAGCGGCGTGAGGTCGAACTCGCGTGACGCCTCGTCGATCAGCTTGCTGCGCTTGGCCTCGGGCTCGTCCGTCAGGCTGATCAAGGATCCAGTCAAGGGCGCGCTTGACGTTCGGCTCTCCGAGGCTCATCCGTATCGCTCCCGCGCCGGCGGCCGAGCCCGCCGACTAGTGACCGTGTCCGTTCCCGTTCCGCTCGAGCACCTTCGGCAGCGCCTCGAGGCTCGGGAGGACGAGGTCGGCGGGCGAGAAGTCTTCGTGGCTCGAGGCGGAACTGGGCACTGCGGCGACCGTCATTCCGGCGGCCTTGGCCGCCAGCGGACGCCGTTGCGCGTGTCCTCGACGACGAAGCAGCGCTCCGGGTCCGCTGCGAGCCGGCGCGCGCGCCATGAGGTACCCGTCGGGCGCCGGCTTGCCGCGGGCCACCTCGTCGCCGGAGACGACCGTCTCGAACGCGCCGGCTGAGTCCGACGGTCTCGAGGATCGCGTCGATGATGGACCGCGCGGACGCCGAGACCAGCCCGAGCCGGAGCCCCGCCTCCCGCAAGCGGAGGAGGATGTCCGGCACCCCGGGAGGCCCGCGACCCTCGGTGCGCACCAGAGAGACGAGGCGCTCGCGCTTCCGTTGCACGAGGTCGTCGGTTGACGCGTCCAGGGTCGAAGAGGATCCGCAGGATCCGGAACATGTCGGTGTCGGTGGCCCCGAAGAACGACTGATTGTCGCGCTCCGTGTAGCGGGCGCGATCCCCGAGCGCGAACTGGGTAGCCCGGAGGTGGAGCGGCTCGGAGTCCATGAGGACCCCGTCCATATCGAACAGAATCGCGTCGATCGTGCTCATCGAATCAGGGCCTCAGATTCGTCCGTCGAGGAACCGCTCGCGTCGGTGACCATCGCCCACTGGAGGCCAGTCCCCTGAAGCGGGCCTACTCTACGCTAGAGTCCGAAGCGTCCCAAGTTTTTCATCGATGCGCGTATCTTGGAGCGTCGCAACGCATGGACGCGCGAAATCAGCTCCCGCGATGAGGAGGAGTCTCCGATGGTAGATTGCAAATGCAAGCCGTGTCGGGAGAAAAGATGGATCCCCCTGCCAGGGATCGCGTGCGACTCTCCGGCGCGTCCGGTCGCGCATCGAGAGCATCCGTGAAGGCGAAACTGCGCTTCGCGACGCGGACCGCTCGGACGGCGCCCCCGCCGCGATCCGTCTCGCAGCCGCTCATCCCCGACCTCCACCTCGCGAACGTCTACGTCTTCGACGATCTCGCTCAGGTCGACGCGGTCTGGGACGGCCGAGAGCCGGGGCTACGTGTACGGCCGGTTCGGGACACCCGAACCATACCCGTTTGGAGAACACCCTGGCGTTCCTGGAGGGGGGCGAGGCGGGACTCGTCGCCGCATCGGGCATGGGTGCGCTGAGCGCCTACCTCATGGCGCGCTCCCGCGCGGGCGATCACCTCGTGGCCGGACAGGATCTGTACGGAACGACGCGTCGCCCTGCTACGCGAGCAGGCGGCGCAGTGGGGAATCCGCGTGACCTTCGCCGACACCACGGAACCGGCCGCCGTCGAGCTGCCATCACGGACGCCACTCGGGCGATCTTCGTGGAGGCCGTCTCCAACCCGCTGCTCCGGCTGGCCGATCTGCCGGGCCTGGCAGAGTCGCGCGACGACGGGGCCTGGGCCTCCTCGTGGACAGCACCTTCACGTCCCCGGCGCTCCTCCGGCCCCTCGAGCACGGAGCCACCGCCGTGCACCACAGCGCGACCAAGTACCTGTCGGGCCACGGCGACGTCACCGCCGGCGTCCTCGTCGGGTCTCGCCCGCTCGTGGAGGCCGCGCGCGCCGAGGCCGTGCGCGTCGGGCTCAACCTCGGTCCCGTTCGACGCCTGGCTCGCGCTCCGCGGCGTGCGAACGCTCGCCTTGCGCATGGAGCGCCACTCGGCCAACGCCCTCGAGCTGGCGCGCTTCCCTGGCGGCGCGATCCGAGGTAACGCGCGTGCACTATCCCGGATTGCCGGACCATCCGCAGCACGCCCTGGCCCGGAAGCTCTTGCCCGATGGCTACGGGGGCATGCTGTCGTTCGAGCTCGCAGGCGGCGCGCCGGCCGTCGGCCGGCTGTTCGCGAGACTGGCGGGGGAGCCGGGGCCTTCCGGACGCGAGGCCCTGATCGCGTTCGCCCCGAGCTTCGGAGACGTGCGACGACGTGGACGTATCCGGCGCGAACGTCCCATCGCCCCCTGACGGACGACGATCGTGCGAAGCTAGGCATAGGTCCGGGCCTCGTGAGACTGTCCGTGGGGATCGAGGCGGTGGAGGACCTGAAGGAATCACTGGACCTGGCATTGCGGGCGGCCGGGGCCTGAGCGGGGACCTGCCCGCGATGGAGGAGTCTCAGATGGACGACGCTCTCAAGAAGTACGGGGATCTCCTGTCCGGCGGCCAGAAGGCGCTGGCTCACCTCGGACGGTCATGGCCGAACGGGGCGCCTCAGGTGACGCCCGTCTGGTTCGACTACGACGGCAAGATGTTCCGTGTGAACTCGGCGAAGGGACGGGTGAAGGACCGCAACATGCGGCAGGAACCCGCACGTCTCCCTGTCCATCGTCGACCCGGCGAACCCCTACCGCCACCTTGGCGTTCAGGGGCGCGTCGTCGAGATCACGGAGCAGGGGGCCGACGCCCACATCGACAGCCTGGCGAAGAAGTACCTCGGCCAGGATAAGTATCCCTTCCGCCGACCCGACGAGGTCCGGGTAACGTACAAGATCGCCCCGGAGCGGGCGAGCGGCATGGGCTAGGGCCCTCCGGCGCTTCCACCGCCGCCACCCCAGGCCCCGACGTCGAATCAAGGCGCCGGTGGCGGCGGGTTCACGCGGAAGGCGGCGCCGACTCGGCAGAACCCTGTTGACAGGTGCGGCGCCTTTTCCCGTAGCGTCGGTTGAGAGGTCGGACCACCATACCGCTACTCAGTCCCGGCGCGCCTCAGGGGCTGGCAGGAGGCCGTGCATGGCGCATCTCACCGTCGAGGTGGTCTACCGGGGCATCTTCCAGAAGAACCTCGCCGCGCGGATCTGCCGCGGGATCGTGCTCTCGTCCCGCAAGGCCGGCCGGTGGGGCATCGCGTTCGGCCGCTACGGCGACAGCCCCCAGCGCAACGGCATCCCGGCCAAGGACTTCGCGATCGTCGCGGACACCCAGGAAGAGCTCGAGCAGAACATGGCCCGCTACGAGCCCAAGGAAGCTCGACGTCACGATCTGCGTGGACGACACCCTCTGCAAGGGCGTCGAGTCGTGGGCGTGGTACGGGCTCCAGCCGATCAACCGCCTGACCGCTCTCCGGACGGCACCGTGCTGATGACGTCGCTCCAGAGCGCCGAGCGAGCTGCCTGCGCGACATCCACAAGAAGGACGCGCCGTACAACCTGTGGATCCTGCCCGGCCAAGGCCTCGTTCTCCGGGCTCTGGGTCTACAAGGAGGACCACACCGAGGCGCGCATCCTGGGCGCCTCGGCCAAGATCCAGCCCGAGTTCCTGTCGCTCGACGCCGTGTGCGCCGCGCATCCAGGAGGCGGAGTGGGGCTCGGAGCTCAAGGCGGCCTCCGCGCGCAAGGCCTACGACCGGCTCGAGACTGCGCGCCGGTCAAGATGACCGAGGGCAACGCCGGAGACGCCGTTCTCCTTCGAGAAGCCCAAGTGGTGGGAGATGCGCGAGGGCGTGACGATCCCCGGCCATTCCCGTCGGCAAGCCCATGGAGGGCGGCAAGGGCTACGTGCCGGAGCGCAACCCGTACTTCAAGAAGTTCACGACGCGCACCATGCGGCCGGTCATCGACTTCGACAAGTGCGTGAAGTGCACGCTCTGCTGGATCCAGTGCCCCGACTCGTGCTTCGACGTGACGCCCGACGGCCTCTACGACGCCAACATGGAGTCCTGCTGCGGCTGCGGCGTGTGCGAGGCGGTCTGCCCCGCCAAGGACTGCGTCACCATGGTCAGCGAGGCGGCCTTCGAGGACAACGCGAGCCAGTGGGAGATGTGGCGCCAGGACAAGGACGCGTACCGGACCTGGATGAGCGACAAGATCCAATCGACAAGGTGCACATCGTGCGCTCGCACGGCTTCCGCTTCCGCGGGCCAGTACGAGCAGGAGATCAAGCAGGACCTGGACCAGGGCGGCATCGAGATCACGGCAGGCATCCCCGGCGAGAACGCCGCGGGCAAGCAGCGCTAAGGCGGGGAGACATCCCAATGGCAGTGGAGACCAAGACACCAGCGGCAGGCACGGCGGCGTCCGATGACCAGCGAGATGCTCATCTCGGGCAGCGAGGCCTGCGCGGAAGCGCTGACGCTGGCCGACATCGACGTGGTGACGGCGTATCCGATCCGCCCCTACGACACCGTCATGCAGGCCATCGCGCAAGAAGATCGCCAACGGCCTGCCTGGTGGCCGAGTACATCGTGGCCGAGGGCGAGCACAGCCAGTTCGAGATCGTCAAGCACGCGTCGACCGTGGGCGCGCGCGTCTTCTGCGGCTCCTCGGGCGTGGGCTGGATGTACGCCATGGAGTGCCTGACGGTGACGCCGCCGCTTCGCGTCCCCATGGTCGCCATGGTCGGCAACCGGGCGCTCGACGACCCGGGCGCGCTTCGGCGTCGAGCACAACGACGCGCTGTCGGTCGCGCGACCTGGGCTGGATGCTGATCTGGGTGGACACGGCGCAGGAGATGCTCGACACGACGCTCCTCGCTTACCGCATCGCCGAGGACCGGCGGGTCTTCCTGCCGATCGCGATCTCGGCCGACGGCGCCTTCCTGACCCACTCGCAGACGATCGTGCAGGTGCCGACCAGGGCCAAGGTGGACAAGTTCCTGCCGCCGCTACAACCGCGGCGACTCTGCAGCTGCACCCGGACAACCCGATCACGGTCGCGCCCCAGGCCAACGAGGACTGGGTCATCGAGATCCGGCGCCAGAACAACGAGGCGATGAATCGCGCCTACACGCGTGATCGAGGAGGCCTACGCCGATTTCCGCCGCATCTTCGGCCGCGGCCCCGAGAACCCGTGGTTCGAGGAGTACATGACCGAGGACGCCGACGTCATCCTGATGGGCATGGGGACGATCTCGCTGCCCGTTCAAGGTCGGCATCCGCAACATGCGGGCCAAGGGGATGAAGGTGGGCCTCATCCGGCCGCGCTGGTTCCGTCCCTTCCCGACGGAGAAGCTGGTCGCCGGCGCTCCAGCCGGCCAAGGCCATCGGCGTCATCGATCGCGACTACTCCTTCGGCTCGCCCTTCGGCTCGGGCGTGGTCGCCAACGAGATCCGGGCGGCCATGTACAACGCCGAGAAGCGGCCGCCGCTCCTGTCGCTTCATCTGCGGGCCTGGGCGGCCGCGAGGTCACGCTGGAAGACGTGTACAAGGTCAGCCGACCTCTGCCTCGAGGCGGCGAAGCACGGCAAGTCTCCGCTCAAAGACCCAATGGCTGGGCGTCAGAGAGTAAGGGGAGGATACGACATGGCTGAAGACGTTCACGAACGCGACGCAGATCCTCGAGCCTTTCAGGGGCGTTAAGAAGGTTACCCTCGAAGAGTACTTCACGTCCGGCCACCGCACCTGCCAGGGGTGCGAGTCGGCGCTGGTGATGAAGCTCATGGTCAAGGCGGCGGGGCCGCGGACCATCGTCCTGGGCGCGACGGGCTGCATGTACGTCGCCAACACGACGTACTACACGACGCCCTGGGTGGTGCCGTGGATGCACACGCAGCTCGGCTCCTCGGGCTCGGCGGCGCTCGGCACGGCCGCGGGGCTCAAGGCGCTCATGAAGAAGGGCAAGATGAAGGCCGAGCCCATCAACGTCATCGCCTTCTGCGGCGACGGCGGCGGAGCGGACATGGGCCTGGGCGCGATCTCCGCGACCCTGACCCACAAGGAGTACAACTCGCTCATCCTGATGTACGACAACGAGTCCTACGCCAACACCGACATCCAGCTCTCGGGCTCGACGCCGTACGGCGCCAACACCACGTTCAGCCCGCCGGGCTCGGTCAAGCGGCTGATCCACACCCGCTGGAAGAAGAACATGGCGGGCATGCTGGCGGCCGGCCATCCCGAGTGCCGCGTACGTCGCCACGGTGCGACGCCTCGTACGCGGTCGAGATGATGAACAAGGTCAGGAAGGCCCTCGTCGATCGGCGGCCCGACCTTCATCCACTCTCTCGACCCGTGCCCGAAGGGCTGGGACTACGACCCGATGCTCAGCCACGAGCTGGGCGAGCTGGCCGTCGAAACCGGCATCTTCCCGCTCTACGAGGTCGAGGACGGCGTGGTCCGCCACTACGGCAAGACCAAGGCCATCGTCGAGGGGCGGCCGCGCAAGCCGGTGCGCGAGTACCTCCTCAAGCAAGGCCGCTTCGCCCACTTCCTCGAGGAAGACCTCGAGTACTTCCAGTCCAAGGTCGACGAGATGTGGAACAAGTGGGAGATCCCGGGCGTGATTCCGTTCTGGCGGGAGGCGCCCGCGGTCAAGTAGCCCGCCGCCGCATTCCGGGGCCGGGCGGCGGCTCGAGCCGCCGCCCGGCCCCACGCGTAACAGCGTGGAACCTGCACCAGGCGCCGGTCCGGCTCGACATGCGCCCTGACCGCGGTTCGCGGGTCCTCCACATCGACCGCTCCGTGAGGAGGGCTGAACATGACACGTCAATGGCGACGGTTCATTGGCTCTGGCCCTGGCATCTGTCCTTATTGCCGGGGCGCCCGGCGCACGCACAGGCGGCCTGGGAGCCCACCAAGCCCATCGAGTTCGTCGTCCCCGCCGGCACCGGCGGCGGCGCGGACCAGATGGCCCGTCTCATCGCCGGTCGTGGCGGAGAAGCACAAGCTCTCGCCGCGGCCGCATCATCGCCGTCAACAAGTCGGGCGGCGCGGGGGCCGAGGGCTTCCTGCACGTCAAGGGCAAGAAGGGTGACGCCCACACCCTCGTCATCACCCTGTCGAACCTCTTCACGACGCCGCTCCACACGGGCATCCCCTTCAACTGGAAGGATCTGACGCCCGTGGCCCGCATGGCCCTCGATGAGTTCATCCTGTGGGTCAACGCCGAGACGCCGTACAAGACGGCGCGCGAGTACCTCGCCGCCGTCAAGGAGAAGGACGGCACCGATGAAGATGGGCGGCACGGGCTCGGCCCAGGAAGACCAGATCATCACCATCCAGATCGAGCAGGCGCTCGGGCGTGAAGTTCATCTACGTGCCGTTCAAGGGCGGCGGCGAGGTCTGCGTCAACCTCGTCGGCAAGCACGTGGACTCCACGGTCAACAACCCGATCGAGTGCGTGAGCCACTGGAAGGCAGGCCGGGTCCGGCCGCTCGCCGTCTTCGACTCGGCCCGCATCCCGGTGGCCGAGTGGAAGGACATTCCGACGGTCAAGGAGGCGCTCGGCGCCGACATCACCTACCTGATGCTGCGCGGTGATCTTCGGCGCCGCCGGACATGCCCGCGGAGGCCGTGGCCTGGTACCAGGACATGCTGAAGAAGGTGACCGAGACGCCGGAGTTCAAGGACTACATGCAGCAAGGGGCGCTCAAGCCCGCCTGGCTCGTACGGAGCCCGAGTTCAACGCCTGGCTCGGGCGCGAGGACGCAGGTGCACCAGGGACCTCATGACCAAGGGCGGGCTGCTGAAGAAGTAGCGAAGCCTGGATGCGCGCGGCGGATCTCACGACGGCGGCGGTGCTGATCGCGGGCGGCTTGCTCGTGATCTGGGACTCGCTGCGCATCGGCATCGGCTGGGGCACCGACGGCCCCAAGAGCGGCTTCTTTCCCTTCTGGCTGGGCGTCATCATGATCGGGGCCTGCCTGGTGATCGCGGCGAAGGCCTATCCGCCGAGCGGACCGCACGCCCTTCATCCGGCGTGAGGCCATCGCGCCCGTTCTCAAGGTGCTGCTGCCGGCCACGGCGTTCGTGCTCTCCACCCACTGGATCGGCCTCTACGTCGCGACGACGGCTCTACATGGGCTTCTACATGCGCTGGATCGGGCGGCACTCGTGGGCTGTCCGTGGTCGTGGTGAGCGTCACCGTGTCGGCCGTGACCTTCTACGTCTTCGAGATCTGGTTCCTCGTGCCCATGCCGAAGGGCCCGCTGGAAACATGCCTGGGCTACTGAGCGCATGGGTTTCGAGAACCTGCTCCTCGGCTTCCAGGTCGCGCTCCAGCCGCACAACCTCATGCTCGCCGTCATCGGCGTCGCGCTCGGCACCATCATCGGCGTGCTGCCGGGCCTGGGCGGCGCCAACGGGGTCGCCATCCTGCTGCCGCTGACCTTCTCCGATGCCGCCGACCTCGGCCATCATCCTGCTGACGAGCCTCTACTGGGGGCGCTGTTCGGCGGCGCCATCACGTCCATCCTGTTCAACATCCCGGGCGAGCCCTGGTCGGTGGCCACGACCTTCGACGGCTTCCCATGGCCCGCGAACGGGCGAGGGCGGACAGGCGCTGACGGCGGCCTTCACGTCGTCCTTCGTCGGGGCGCTGTTCGCCGTGGTCCTCATCACGCTCTTCGCGCCGCTCCTGGCCGAGGTGGCGCTGCAAGTTCGGACCGCCCGAGTTCTTCGCCATCCAGCTCCTGACCTTCTCGTCCTTCGTCGGGCTCGGCGGCGGCAGCGCGCTCAAGTCGCTCGTGTCGATCCTGATCGGCTTCATCACTGGCCGCGGTCGGGCTCGACATCGTGACCGGCACGCTCCGGATGACCTTCGGCATTCACCGACCTCATGAAGGGCTTCGACTTCATCGTGGCCGTGATCGGTCTCTTCGGCATCGGCGAGATCCCTGCTGACCATGGAAGAGGGCCTGTCGTTCAAGGGCGCCTCGGCGAAGATGAGGCCTCGCGTCGTCTGGGAGACGTGGCGCGATCCTGCCCGCGCTACTGGCGGACCTTCCTGCGCAGCTGCTTCATCGGGTTCTGGATGGGCTTCAAGCCGGGCGGGGCTGACGCCGGCCTCGTTCATGAGCTACTCCTTCGCCAAGCGCTTCTCGAAGCACCCGGAGCGCTTCGGCCAGGGTGATATCGAAGGCGTGGTGGCGCCCGAGACCGCCGCGCACGCGGCGGGCGGCGCGCTCGCTCCCTGCCCATGATCACGCTCGGCATCCCGGGCTCGCCGACGGCGGCGGTCATGCTGGGCGGGCTCATCATCTGGGGACTCCAGCCCGGGCCGCATGCTCTTCAGAGGAGAAGCCGCGAGTTCGTCTGGGGCCTCATCGCCAGCATGTACACCGGCAACGTCATCGGCGTGATCATGGTGCTGGCCTTCGTCCCGCTCTTCGCCGCCATCCTGCGCGTGCCCTTCGCCATCCTGACGCCCCTCATCGTCTCCGTCTGCGCCGTCGGCGCCTACTCGGTCAACGGCCGCATGATCGACATCTGGTATATGCTCATCTTCGGCGTGATCGGTTATGCCTTCAAGAAGCTCGACTACCCTCTGGCGCCGCTCGTGCTGGCCCTCGTCCTGGGCGACCTGGCCGAGAACGCCCTGCGCCAGAGCCTGATCATGTCGCAGGGCTCGCTCCTGATCTTCCTCGAGCGGCCCATCTCCGGGGCCATCACCGCCGTGGCGCTCTTCTTCTTCGCCTGCCGCGCGATCACGCCTTGGTGGCGCGCGGCTCCGGGACGCTCCCGGCGCCGGCCGTCTCCCCCGGGAGACCTGAGAACGGCCAGTCGCGCGTGACTGCCTCTCGACCTCGGCCCGCCAGTTCTGGCTCCGCCTCGCTCGAGATCGGCTTCCTCAACCTCCTCCTCTCCGGCGACAACGCGGTCCTCATCGCGCTGGCGGTGCGCGCCCTGCCGCGGCACCAGCGGATCCTCGGCCAGGTCTGGGGCGCCGCGGGTGCGGTGGTGCTGCGCCTGGTCTTCGTGGGCATCGTCAGCGCGCTCGCTCGCCGTTCCCTTCTCAGGATGGCGGGCGGCGCCGTGCTGCTCTGGATCGCCTACAAGCTCGTCCAGCCCGAAGGAGGCGAGGGGGAAGCGGGCCGTCACGGCCGGTCGCTCGTGGCATGCCGTATGGCTCATCCTCGTGGCGGACGTGACCATGAGCCTCGACAACGTGCTTGCGCGATCGCAGGCGCCGCGCACGGGGACATGCTGCTGGTCGCGCTCGGCATCGGCGATGTCCGTGCCCATCGTCATCGTCGGCAGCAGCGTCCTGGCGGCCCTCATGAGCCGCTATCCGGCCATCATCTGGGTGGGCGGCGGCGTCCTGGGCTATGTGGCAGGGCGACATGATGCTCGGAGGACCCCGTGGTCGAGCGGCGCATCTGGGAGCGGTGGCTCACGCGCTCGCATATCCGCTCCCTCTGGTCCTGGCCGCCGTCCTCACGACGATGGGCTGGTGGCTCGCGCGTCGTCACCGCCGGAGGAGCGCGGCATGACGGGCGCTCGTGGATCCGGAGTTCTGGGCGCGGCTCGTCGGCATCGTCCTGATCGACATCTCGCTTGCCGGCGACAACGCCCTCGTGATCGCGCTCGCGGTCCGCGAGCTGCCGCCGCGCCAGCAGCTCCTCGGGCGCATCTGGGGCACCGCGGGAGCCGTGGGCCTCCGCGTCGCCTTCATCGCGGTCGTGAGCCTGCTCCGAGCATTCCGCTGCTCCAGCTCGGCGGCGGCCTGGCCCTCATCTGGATCGCGGTGCAGGCTCGTCCGCCCCGGCACAGGCGAGCCACGAGGGCGCGCGGCACGGCGCGTCGCTCCGGCGAGGCGATCTGGATCATCGTCGTGGCGGACGTGACGATGAGCCTCGACAACGTGCTCGGCGTCGCCGCCGCGGCGCCAAGGGCGACCTGGTCCTCGTCGTCTTCGGCATCGCGCTGTCGCTGCCGCTCGTCGTCTGGGGCAGCGGGCTCCTCGGCGCGCTCATGGCCCGCCACGAGTGGATCGTCTGGATCGGAGGCGGCAGTGCTCGGATATCGTTGCCGGGGAGATGATGACCAACGACCCCATCGTGGAGCGCTGGCTCGGCCGCGCGGCCGACGCGACGCCGACCAGTGGCTCATCGATCGTGCTCGGCGTGTATCCGTGCTCGGCCTCGGCTGGTGGCTTGCCCGGGCAGCCGCCCGCCGACAACCGCCAGCGCGGGCGGGCATAAGCGCGATGGATCTCGAGCCCGTCAAGTCCGTCCGGATCTACGAGGACATCGTCCGCCAGGTCAGGGCGTTGATCGCCGACGGCCACCTCAAGTCCGGCGACAGGCTGCCGCCCGGGCGGGACCTGGCCGAGCGCTTCCCGCGTCAGCAGAACCTAGCAATACGTAACTGAACGAAGTACAA
>ERZ1370068.3865-contig-2962_pt1 | contig 17105 bp, 5 predicted proteins | sample MGYA00561227_ERZ1370068 | MGnify/ENA primary metagenome ERZ1370068 (study PRJEB38410, sample SAMEA6850437) | metagenome | study: Metagenomic assessment of the ecological functions of the soil: analysis of the soil microbiota associated with the...
CCCGGCGCCGTCACCGTCTCACCCGAGGCGCGCGTGAGGCTCGAGAGCGTCTGCGTCACGTTGCCCGCGTCGTTGATCGCCGTGACGGCGAGGTTCCAGTCGGTGACGTTCACGCCGTTCACCACCCCGCCGAGCGTCAGCCCCGGCAGCGCCGGATCGTTCGTGCCGTACACCTTTGTCTGCCCCGGCGTCGTAATCGTCGCCGTCACCGGCGCCTGGGTGATCGTCAGCGTCGGGCTGTTCGCCACCGACAGAGCTCCGCTCGTCGAGTAGTTGCCCGCCGCGCTGCCACCGAGCGCATTCAGCGCCCCGCTCGTGATCGCATACGTCGGCCCCGGCGCCGTCACCGTCTCACCCGAGGCGCGCGTGAGGCTCGAGAGCGTCTGCGTCACGTTGCCCGCGTCGTTGATCGCCGTGACGGCGAGGTTCCAGTCGGTGACGTTCACGCCGTTCACCACCCCGCCGAGCGTCAGCCCCGGCAGCGCCGGATCGTTCGTGCCGTACACCTTTGTCTGCCCCGGCGTCGTAATCGTCGCCGTCACCGGCGCCTGGGTGATCGTCAGCGTCGGGCTGTTCGCCACCGACAGAGCTCCGCTCGTCGAGTAGTTGCCCGCCGCGCTGCCACCGAGCGCATTCAGCGCCCCGCTCGTGATCGCATACGTCGGCCCCGGCGCCGTCACCGTCTCACCCGAGGCGCGCGTGAGGCTCGAGAGCGTCTGCGTCACGTTGCCCGCGTCGTTGATCGCCGTGACGGCGAGGTTCCAGTCGGTGACGTTCACGCCGTTCACCACCCCGCCGAGCGTCAGCCCCGGCAGCGCCGGATCGTTCGTGCCGTACACCTTTGTCTGCCCCGGCGTCGTAATCGTCGCCGTCACCGGCGCCTGGGTGATCGTCAGCGTCGGGCTGTTCGCCACCGACAGAGCTCCGCTCGTCGAGTAGTTGCCCGCCGCGCTGCCACCGAGCGCATTCAGCGCCCCGCTCGTGATCGCATACGTCGGCCCCGGCGCCGTCACCGTCTCACCCGAGGCGCGCGTGAGGCTCGAGAGCGTCTGCGTCACGTTGCCCGCGTCGTTGATCGCCGTGACGGCGAGGTTCCAGTCGGTGACGTTCACGCCGTTCACCACCCCGCCGAGCGTCAGCCCCGGCAGCGCCGGATCGTTCGTGCCGTACACCTTTGTCTGCCCCGGCGTCGTAATCGTCGCCGTCACCGGCGCGCCTGGGTGATCGTCAGCGTCCGGGCTGTTCGCCACCGACAGAGCTCCGCTCGTCGAGGTAGTTGCCCGCCGCGCTGCCACCGAGCGCATTCAGCGCCCCGCTCGTGATCGCATACGTCGGCCCCGGCGCCGTCACCGTCTCACCCGAGGCGCGCGTGAGGCTCGAGAGCGTCTGCGTCACGTTGCCCGCGTCGTTGATCGCCGTGACGGCGAGGTTCCAGTCGGTGACGTTCACGCCGTTCACCACCCCGCCGAGCGTCAGCCCCGGCAGCGCCGGATCGTTCGTGCCGTACACCTTTGTCTGCCCCGGCGTCGTAATCGTCGCCGTCACCGGCCGCCTGGGTGATCGTCAGCGTCAGGCTGTTCGCCACCGACAGAGCTCCGCTCGTCGAGTAGTTGCCCGCCGCGCTGCCACCGAGCGCATTCAGCGCCCCGCTCGTGATCGCATACGTCGGCCCCGGCGCCGTCACCGTCTCACCCGAGGCGCGCGTGAGGCTCGAGAGCGTCTGCGTCACGTTGCCCGCGTCGTTGATCGCCGTGACGGCGAGGTTCCAGTCGGTGACGTTCACGCCGTTCACCACCCCGCCGAGCGTCAGCCCCGGCAGCGCCGGATCGTTCGTGCCGTACACCTTTGTCTGCCCCGGCGTCGTAATCGTCGCCGTCACCGGCGCCTGGGTGATCGTCAGCGTCGGGCTGTTCGCCACCGACAGAGCTCCGCTCGTCCAGTAGTTGCCCGCCGCGCTGCCACCGAGCGCATTCAGCGCCCCGCTCGTGATCGCATACGTCGGCCCCGGCGCCGTCACCGTCTCACCCGAGGCGCGCGTGAGGCTCGAGAGCGTCTGCGTCACGTTGCCCGCGTCGTTGATCGCCGTGACGGCGAGGTTCCAGTCGGTGACGTTCACGCCGTTCACCACCCCGCCGAGCGTCAGCCCCGGCAGCGCCGGATCGTTCGTGCCGTACACCTTTGTCTGCCCCGGCGTCGTAATCGTCGCCGTCACCGGCGCCTGGGTGATCGTCAGCGTCAGGCTGTTCGCCACCGACAGAGCTCCGCTCGTCGAGTAGTTGCCCGCCGCGCTGCCACCGAGCGCATTCAGCGCCCCGCTCGTGATCGCATACGTCGGCCCCGGCGCCGTCACCGTCTCACCCGAGGCGCGCGTGAGGCTCGAGAGCGTCTGCGTCACGTTGCCCGCGTCGTTGATCGCCGTGACGGCGAGGTTCCAGTCGGTGACGTTCACGCCGTTCACCACCCCGCCGAGCGTCAGCCCCGGCAGCGCCGGATCGTTCGTGCCGTACACCTTTGTCTGCCCCGGCGTCGTAATCGTCGCCGTCACCGGCGCCTGGGTGATCGTCAGCGTCGGGCTGTTCGCCACCGACAGAGCTCCGCTCGTCGAGTAGTTGCCCGCCGCGCTGCCACCGAGCGCATTCAGCGCCCCGCTCGTGATCGCATACGTCGGCCCCGGCGCCGTCACCGTCTCACCCGAGGCGCGCGTGAGGCTCGAGAGCGTCTGCGTCACGTTGCCCGCGTCGTTGATCGCCGTGACGGCGAGGTTCCAGTCGGTGACGTTCACGCCGTTCACCACCCCGCCGAGCGTCAGCCCCGGCAGCGCCGGATCGTTCGTGCCGTACACCTTTGTCTGCCCCGGCGTCGTAATCGTCGCCGTCACCGGCGCCTGGGTGATCGTCAGCGTCGGGCTGTTCGCCACCGACAGAGCTCCGCTCGTCGAGTAGTTGCCCGCCGCGCTGCCACCGAGCGCATTCAGCGCCCCGCTCGTGATCGCATACGTCGGCCCCGGCGCCGTCACCGTCTCACCCGAGGCGCGCGTGAGGCTCGAGAGCGTCTGCGTCACGTTGCCCGCGTCGTTGATCGCCGTGACGGCGAGGTTCCAGTCGGTGACGTTCACGCCGTTCACCACCCCGCCGAGCGTCAGCCCCGGCAGCGCCGGATCGTTCGTGCCGTACACCTTTGTCTGCCCCGGCGTCGTAATCGTCGCCGTCACCGGCGCCTGGGTGATCGTCAGCGTCGGGCTGTTCGCCACCGACAGAGCTCCGCTCGTCGAGTAGTTGCCCGCCGCGCTGCCACCGAGCGCATTCAGCGCCCCGCTCGTGATCGCATACGTCGGCCCCGGCGCCGTCACCGTCTCACCCGAGGCGCGCGTGAGGCTCGAGAGCGTCTGCGTCACGTTGCCCGCGTCGTTGATCGCCGTGACGGCGAGGTTCCAGTCGGTGACGTTCACGCCGTTCACCACCCCGCCGAGCGTCAGCCCCGGCAGCGCCGGATCGTTCGTGCCGTACACCTTTGTCTGCCCCGGCGTCGTAATCGTCGCCGTCACCGGCGCCTGGGTGATCGTCAGCGTCGGGCTGTTCGCCACCGACAGAGCTCCGCTCGTCGAGTAGTTGCCCGCCGCGCTGCCACCGAGCGCATTCAGCGCCCCGCTCGTGATCGCATACGTCGGCCCCGGCGCCGTCACCGTCTCACCCGAGGCGCGCGTGAGGCTCGAGAGCGTCTGCGTCACGTTGCCCGCGTCGTTGATCGCCGTGACGGCGAGGTTCCAGTCGGTGACGTTCACGCCGTTCACCACCCCGCCGAGCGTCAGCCCCGGCAGCGCCGGATCGTTCGTGCCGTACACCTTTGTCTGCCCCGGCGTCGTAATCGTCGCCGTCACCGGCGCCTGGGTGATCGTCAGCGTCGGGCTGTTCGCCACCGACAGAGCTCCGCTCGTCGAGTAGTTGCCCGCCGCGCTGCCACCGAGCGCATTCAGCGCCCCGCTCGTGATCGCATACGTCGGCCCCGGCGCCGTCACCGTCTCACCCGAGGCGCGCGTGAGGCTCGAGAGCGTCTGCGTCACGTTGCCCGCGTCGTTGATCGCCGTGACGGCGAGGTTCCAGTCGGTGACGTTCACGCCGTTCACCACCCCGCCGAGCGTCAGCCCCGGCAGCGCCGGATCGTTCGTGCCGTACACCTTTGTCTGCCCCGGCGTCGTAATCGTCGCCGTCACCGGCGCCTGGGTGATCGTCAGCGTCGGGCTGTTCGCCACCGACAGAGCTCCGCTCGTCGAGTAGTTGCCCGCCGCGCTGCCACCGAGCGCATTCAGCGCCCCGCTCGTGATCGCATACGTCGGCCCCGGCGCCGTCACCGTCTCACCCGAGGCGCGCGTGAGGCTCGAGAGCGTCTGCGTCACGTTGCCCGCGTCGTTGATCGCCGTGACGGCGAGGTTCCAGTCGGTGACGTTCACGCCGTTCACCACCCCGCCGAGCGTCAGCCCCGGCAGCGCCGGATCGTTCGTGCCGTACACCTTTGTCTGCCCCGGCGTCGTAATCGTCGCCGTCACCGGCGCCTGGGTGATCGTCAGCGTCGGGCTGTTCGCCACCGACAGAGCTCCGCTCGTCGAGTAGTTGCCCGCCGCGCTGCCACCGAGCGCATTCAGCGCCCCGCTCGTGATCGCATACGTCGGCCCCGGCGCCGTCACCGTCTCACCCGAGGCGCGCGTGAGGCTCGAGAGCGTCTGCGTCACGTTGCCCGCGTCGTTGATCGCCGTGACGGCGAGGTTCCAGTCGGTGACGTTCACGCCGTTCACCACCCCGCCGAGCGTCAGCCCCGGCAGCGCCGGATCGTTCGTGCCGTACACCTTTGTCTGCCCCGGCGTCGTAATCGTCGCCGTCACCGGCGCCTGGGTGATCGTCAGCGTCGGGCTGTTCGCCACCGACAGAGCTCCGCTCGTCGAGTAGTTGCCCGCCGCGCTGCCACCGAGCGCATTCAGCGCCCCGCTCGTGATCGCATACGTCGGCCCCGGCGCCGTCACCGTCTCACCGAGGCGCGCGTGAGGCTCGAGAGCGTCTGCGTCACGTTGCCCGCGTCGTTGATCGCCGTGACGGCGAGGTTCCAGTCGGTGACGTTCACGCCGTTCACCACCCCGCCGAGCGTCAGCCCCGGCAGCGCCGGATCGTTCGTGCCGTACACCTTTGTCTGCCCCGGCGTCGTAATCGTCGCCGTCACCGGCGCCTGGGTGATCGTCAGCGTCGAGCTGTTCGCCACCGACAGAGCTCCGCTCGTCAGGTAGTTGCCCGCCGCGCTGCCACCGAGCGCATTCAGCGACCCCGCTCGTGATCGCGTACGTCGGCCCCGGCGCCGTCACCGTCTCACCCGCGTTCGCTCGCCAGGCTCGCCAGCGTCTGCGTCACGTTGCCCGTGTCGTTGAGCAGGGTCGGCGTGCCGTTCCAGTCGGTCACCGTCGTGTTCACCACCCCGGCGAGCGTCAGCCCCGGCAGCGCCGGATCGTTCGTGCCGTACACCTTTGTCTGCCCCGGCGTCGCGATCGTCGCCGTCACCGGCGCCGTCGGTGATCGTCAGCGTCGGGCTGTTCGCCACCGACAGAGCTCCGCTCGTCAGTAGTTGCCCGCCGCGCTGCCACCGAGCGCATTCAGCACCCGCTCGTGATCGCGTACGTCGGCCCCGGCGCCGTCACCGTCTCACCCGCGTTCCTCGCCAGGCTCGCCAGCGTCTGCGTCACGTTGCCCGTGTCGTTGAGCAGGGTCGGCGTGCCGTTCCAGTCGGTCACCGTCGTGTTCACCACCCCGGCGAGCGTCAGCCCCGGCAGCGCCGGATCGTTCGTGCCGTACACCTTTGTCTGCCCCGGCGTCGCGATCGTCGCCGTCACCGGCGCCGTCGTGATCGTCAGCGTCGGGCTGTTCGCCACCGACAGAGCTCCGCTCGTCAGTAGTTGCCCGCCGCGCTGCCGCCGAGCGCATTCAGCACCCCGCTCGTGATCGCGTACGTCGGCCCCGGCGCCGTCACCGTCTCACCCGCGTTCCTCGCCAGGCTCGCCAGCGTCTGCGTCACGTTGCCCGTGTCGTTGAGCAGGGTCGGCGTGCCGTTCCAGTCGGTCACCGTCGTGTTCACCACCCCGGCGAGCGTCAGCCCCGGCAGCGCCGGATCGTTCGTGCCGTACACCTTTGTCTGCCCCGGCGTCGCGATCGTCGCCGTCACCGGCAGCCGTCGTGATCGTCAGCGTCGGGCTGTTCGCCACCGACAGAGCTCCGCTCGTCGAGTAGTTGCCCGCCGCGCTGCCACCGAGCGCATTCAGCACCCCGCTCGTGATCGCGTACGTCGGCCCCGGCGCCGTCACCGTCTCACCCGCGTTCCTCGCCAGGCTCGCCAGCGTCTGCGTCACGTTGCCCGTGTCGTTGAGCAGGGTCGGCGTGCCGTTCCAGTCGGTCACCGTCGTGTTCACCACCCCGGCGAGCGTCAGCCCCGGCAGCGCCGGATCGTTCGTGCCGTACACCTTTGTCTGCCCCGGCGTCGCGATCGTCGCCGTCACCGGCGCCGTCGTGATCGTCAGCGTCGGGCTGTTCGCCACCGACAGAGCTCCGCTCGTCGAGTAGTTGCCCGCCGCGCTGCCACCGAGCGCATTCAGCACCCCGCTCGTGATCGCGTACGTCGGCCCCGGCGCCGTCACCGTCTCACCCGCGTTCCTCGCCAGGCTCGCCAGCGTCTGCGTCACGTTGCCCGTGTCGTTGAGCAGGGTCGGCGTGCCGTTCCAGTCGGTCACCGTCGTGTTCACCACCCCGGCGAGCGTCAGCCCCGGCAGCGCCGGATCGTTCGTGCCGTACACCCTTTGTCTGCCCCGGCGTCGCGATCGTCGCCGTCACCGGCGCCTGGGTGATGGTGAGCGTCCTGACCGTCGTGAAGGAGATGCCGTACCCCGCACGCCGACGCAAACGTGCCCTGATTGATCCACGGGCCCACCCGCCACCGTCTCGCCCGCCGCGCCCAAACGACCCGGCAAGGCCTGCCGTAACAGCCGTGTCGGTCACTCCGTCGTCGTTGATGAAGCCGCTCGCGGCATAGGTCTGTGCCGGATCATTCGCTCCATAAAGTCTTGGTCTTGTTGTCCGGGTCACCGTCAGCGTCGGCTGAATGCTGTAGATGAGGTGATTGCCTGGGCTCGGCAATGGAGGCCGGGGTTCCACGCGAGGTCCGGTTGTACAGCCGCGGCATCGCTGGAGCCGGCCGCACAGGTCAACCCGCCTTCGGTGGAACGCGGCGAGCGATGTTGAATAGATCAGCCAGCGGCCACCGCCCGCCGTGTTCGGATCGACTGTACCCGCCAGCGTTGTTGGTCACCTTGCCGCGCGCACGATCGCGTTGCCGGTGCCCGTGGCCGTGATGTTGCCTCCGAGCGACAGAGCGTTGCTGAGCGTCTCCGCGGTGAGGCGTGTGCCGACAGTTGAGGGTCGATAGTCAGCGCGCGTTGCATCGACGAATTGAAGCGCTGCTGCTGTTCGCTGAGCTCTGCGCCAACCAGTCGTTGGCGGCGGTCGTCGGCGTGATCGGCGCCCGGCGCTGAATGTCGCCGTCCCGGAACCGCCAGCCCGCCCGCGCGTTTTGCGTGATCCCGACCGCGTTCACCCGTCGGGTTGCTGCCGATGTTGATCGTGCCAAGCTGGATCGCGTTCGTATCGGTGAGCTGAACCGGGTTCGCTCCCGGTGTTGGTGACCGAGGACCGGTCCAGTGAAGTCGTTCGCCTGGGTAAGCGTGACCACTCCGGCCCCGGTGGTGAAGCTCGCCGCGCCCGCGCTTGCCGCTTGCGTGATCAGCGCCGGTCTGGGTGATCGAGTTGGCGCCCGTGGACCGTCAGCGTCCCGCTACCGACGCTCGAGGCCCCAGCACGATCGCGTTGGCGTCGGTGATCGCGACGTTGTTCGCCCCACTGTTATTGAGGGTCACCGCGCCGGTGAAGTCGTGTCGCGGTCGTGACGTGATCACTCCAGCGCCAGCGTTGAACGTCGATGCCGCCTACCGTGATCCCGCCCGCGTTCTGTGTGATCGCCACGGCATTGACACGGTCAGGTTGTTCGCCGTGTTCACCGTTCCCAGCACGATCGCGTTGGTATCGGTGATCTGGACGCGTTCGCCCCACTGTTACTGAGGCTCACCGCGCCCGTGAAGTATTGCCCGCATTGGCCAGCGTGATCGCGCCGGCTCCAGCGTTGAACGCGGATGTGCCAGTCACACTGCCAGCGCCGCGTCCGCGCTCGCGCTGATGCCGACGGCGATCACGGCAATTGCCGCTGACCGTGGACGCGCCTCCGAACTGGATCGCGTTGACGTCGGTCAGTGAGACGTTCGTGCCGCTCGCCACCCTACGATGCCGAAGTTGTTTGCGGCGTTGCCAAAGCTGGCGTCTCCGGCACCCGTATCGAGGAAGTGAGAGTTGCGACCGCAGCCGCCGACTGCGCCGGTGGCGCTGCATGCTTCCGCCCGCAGTCGTTTGCAGCGTCGTGGCGGCACCAAGCGCCGTACGTGCCGCTGTACGTCTGTGCCCCGGTCGTGCGAACCAGTCCGCCGTTGATGGCGAGAGTCGTCGTCCGCATCCCCCCACTGATGGATGCGAGTGCAGTGCCGCTTCCTACCGTGTTGCCTCGGCGTGACGAGTGCCGCCGCCGAGAGGATATCGAGCGCGCCCGGCCACTGCTGGCAGTGCGCATCAGCTGGTCGAAAGCGGTTGCCGCCGGTCACGCCAATCCGGCTTGCCGATGCGAGGGTCACCGCGCCGGAAAGCGACGCCGATCCCCGTCGCCCGTCGGCGCGCCCGGCGCCGCCGACACCGTTGCCGTTGAGGGTCACGGCTTCGGCGCCAATGGCAACGTTGTTGATATTCAGCGTCGCGCCGCTCGACCGTTGTACCGCCCGCGGTCGCGCCGAGAGCGGAAGCATTGGCGGCGTCCAACGTGCCCGCGCTGACTGTCTGCGTGCTCCGCTGGCGGTGTTTCGTCCCGGAGAGGGCAGAAGATGCCCGCGCCCGCTTGGTGAGCGCCGCCGTGCCCGAGCCGCGTCCGCGATCCACGCCGGCGAAGCGTCGTTGTCTGCATCCGCATCCCCGTGGTGAAGCGTCGTTCCCCGCCGTGCTGCTGGTGACCACGCCTCCAGGGTGTGCCGCCGCCGGCGAAGCGAGGCCGGTCGTCGCGCTCGTGCCCGCCAGGCCAGGAACACGCCTCGCCGTGTTGGCCGGCACCGCCGCAGCCGGTGTCGGCGATCGCCGAGCCGCCTTGCAGCTTCCAACGTGCCGGCATTGACGTTGGTCGCGCCCGCGTATGGGTGTTCGTCCCGGAGAGCGTCAGCGTGCCCGCTGCCGTCCCAGTCCAGCGCCGGGGGTGCCAGCGCTGTTTTGGATCGCCCGGAGAAAATGCTCGTCGCGTTGCCGCTGCCCACCGTCAACGTCGGCGTGCGCCGCCACGGTATTCACCGATTTCTACTGCCCAGGAGCCCGCCGAACGTCTCGCTGAAGGAATTCAGATCCAGCGGTGCCCGGGGCTCCAGACGGCCACGTTCGAGCGGACGTTATTGATCTCGTTACTGGCGCAGCACCACCACCGAGCCGCCCAGCTCGGCCGTGTTGCCCGCGACTCGCGTCGAGGCCGATCGTCTTGTTCAGGGTTCAGCGTCCCTGCGCTCACCGTAGTGACACGCCAGTATGTGTTGGCGCTCGTGCAGAAGGTCACCGTGCCGCCGCCCGTCTGTTCGCGCTGGCGGTGCCGTGAAGCACCGCGTTCACCACTTACCTGCAGATCATGGTGCCTGGTACAGCGTCAGCGTGCCGTTCTGGATCGTGCCGCCGCTCAGTTGCACCGCGCGCAAGCGTTTACTGTTCGTGCCTGCGTCAAACGTGCCGGTTCCTGAAACTGCCAGGCCGCTCGCCGCAGCTAAGCGAGCCAGTGCCGGCTGCCAGCGCAAAGTGCCGCGCGCTCACGCTGGTCGTGCCGGTGTAGGTATTGGCGTTGCTCAACGTGACGGTGCGCCGGTCGTCTTGTTCGCGCCGCCGTGCCGCCGAAGGATCTGCGCCGACCGACCGGATTGCAGATCAGACGCAGTCGAGCGATCACGCTGCTCGTGGTGCCGCTGATAGGCCGCTCGTCAGCGAAACGCCGGACCGTGTCGCTGAACGGTCGCCGTTCAGCGTGCCGCCGGCCGCGGTCACGGTGGAGTTCGGCTGCCGATCTGGTTCGCGACGCCTGCAGCAGTACCGAACCGCTTCGCGGCACCGTCAAGATCGCCCGGCGACCGCATCGAAGACCTGGGCGTCGCATGTTCAGGTTCAGTGCCGTCGCTGCTGACGGTGGTCAGCCCCGCGTACGTATGCGTGCGCCGCCGAGAGGGTCAACGTACCGCCGCCGGTCAAAGTCAGGCCGCCGCGCCGCTTGCTGATCACGCCCGAGGCGGCGATGTTGCCGCCATTGGCGTTGAAGGTCGCGAGCGCACCACCGCTGACGAAGCGCGCCGCTCAGCGTGAGCGTGCCCGCCGTAGATCCGATCGTGGTTGCCGCGGTGTCGCTGATGACGCCGGAAAACGAATTTGCGCCCAGGACGTTATCGATCGCGCCGGCGCGGCTATTGGCCGCGTCCCCCGTGCCGCTGATCGTGACCGACTCCGCGCCTACCGCAATGCCGCCCGAGAATCCCAACGTCGCGCCGCTCGCGACGCGTCCCTCGCCGTCAGTCGGTGCCGCCCAGCATGCGCTGTATTCGCCGCAACCAGAGTTCCGGTGTTGATGTTGGCGACACCGGTGTAGGTATTCACGCCGCCCAACGTGAGCGTACCCGGCGCCGGTCTTGACACACGCGACCGGCGCCACTGATGGCTGCCGGTGTTGGCCGTGATGTTGCCGCTAGTGGTGTCTCGTATCAGGCGTAACGCGGGTTGCCACCGTTGCGATGTTGCCGGTCAATGTGAGCGTCAGCTGTCGACCGAATCGTGGCGCCGCCGGCACCATTGACGGTAATGATCCGGTCGGTCGAGACGGCCGCCTGTGTACGACAACGTTCCTGCGGTCGCCGCGCTGCCAATATGAGAATCGCCGTTGCCGCTGCCGTCGCACCAAGCGGCTGTTGCCGCGCCGCCGATGGCTGAAGGGTGCCGACGCTCACGGTGCCGGTGTTGATCGTGGTTTGGCCGTGTAGGTGTTTGCATTCGCCGAGCGTCAACGCGCCGGCGCCGTTCTTGGTCAGCCCGCCGGTGTTGCTGATGGCACCGTTGGCCGTGATGTCGCCGGGGTATTGAACGTTGTCAAGAAAGTGGCGTTGTTGATGGCGCCGCCGAGAGTCAGGGTGCCGGACGTGGAGCCGATCGTGCTCGCGGCGCCCAGGCGTATCGCGCCCCCGAAGGTGTTGCTGCCGGAGATGTTGTCGATCGCGCCGGCATCGGAGTTGGCCGCGTCGCCGGTGCCGCGATCGTCACCGCCTCCGCCGTCGCGTAGCCTGTGGTGAAAGCCAGTGTGAAGTGGCCCCCACGGTCGTCCCGCGGCTGCTGTTCCCAACGCGCCATTCAGCGCGCGCGGTCAGGGTGCCGCTGCTGGCGCGTTGATGGTCGTAGTAGCACCGGTGTACGTGTTCGCGTTTTCAAGCGTCATCGTCCCGGCACCGGCCTTGTGGTGATGCCGAAAGCTCCAGTGACCTGGATGGTTGTCGCAACGTCAGGGTCGTTCGCGGCCAATCCGTTGGCGACAGTGAAGGTGCGAGGTTGCGGCACCGAGATCGAGCAGCCTCCAGCCGCCCTGATTGACGCGCCAACCGCGCCCGATCCATTGGCGTTGACCGCAACGTTGCCGCCGAGCGTCAGCGTGCCGCGCCGTTGATGCTGCCGCTGTCTGTTTGTTCCCGAAGCGCGCTCACCATCAGCGTCAGAGGTCGGCGTAATCGGTTTGCCTGAACCCGTTGAATCCAGACGATGCCTGGCGCGCGTACCGTGCGTCAGCGCCTGGGACGCAAATGCATTTGCGACGCCCGATCGCAGCGTTCCGGAATTGGCGACCAGCGCACTGATTGCCGAGGCGCGGCTTTCGGCGCCCGCGCCGCTCTTGCTGAGAATCGGTTCCGTGAGCGGAAGTGGAACCGAGCGTCAGATCCGAAACCGCAAATATCTTGGCTGTAATGCTGCTGCGCCAAAGACCGATCTGGCGGGTGGTCGTCGTTTGTATGGTATTCGCCGCTCAACGGAAGGATCATTTGCCGCTGAAATACAATTAAAGAGAATCAGGGTATTCCCACTTTTAGCGGTTGGATCATGAATTAGCGCGTAATTGCATGCGCCCGACAGAAGAGCGGTTGATCGTCTGGGTATCGTCCGCGTTGCATTTGCGGTCAGCTTACGCGCCAGTTGACATTGAGGCCCGGCGCGCACTCCGACCTGATATTCGGCTGCCTGCCAGCGGACGCGCACGCCATGGTTGCGCCGGCTGGCCCACAGGGTTGTAAGGTCACAAGTCAAATTGCCGTTGCTCGCAGCGGTTGTCGCGCCAATCGCGCCCGGAATGATGCCGACGGTATTTGTCCTGCATTGCCGCCGGCGGTAATCCAGGCGCAGCGGTGAAGAACTGATATTCGGGTATTTAACGTCGCCGAAGCAGCCGTATTGGCGCGGGTTCACGTCCACGCGGAAGAGCACCGAGGAACCCGCGGGCCTGTTGTACGACTTACCATTGACTTACGTGTTAGTTGCGGCGTTGGGAGTCAACGTCACAGTGGAATAGCGAGGCAGGTTGAGCTGCCCGACCGCTTCGTTTGTATTCGCGCCGATGCAGTGCGACGACTGCGCGTTCATCGTGGCCGCTGCCCAATCGATTCGTCATCATGTTCGCCGCGCCGTTGTCAGCGTGAGCGTCGATCCAGCAGCCGAGCCGTCAGTGCGACGCGCTGTTGGCCACCGACCCGCGCGGCGTTTTTACCACCCTGGCGTGGGGGCTCCGCCGCTTACGGTGGTAGCTCCCGTGGTATATGGGCACGCGGTTGCCGGAAAGCGTCAACCGCCGCTGCCTACGCGAGTGAGCGAGGTGGCGCCTGCCACTGCGCTGTCTGCGATCTGCCTGGCCAGCGATCATTCGTGCCCGCGGTCGAGCCACGCGGCGTAAGGGTCTTGGCGGCGGCGCGGTGCAGTGGTCTGCCGTGGTGAACTGCAGGTTGCCAGTTCGGATTGGTCGATCGTCGCGCCCCGCCCGTAGTGCCGGCAAGATTGTCTACCCGATCGGTGGTCCCGCACCGGACCCGGTGGCGAACCAGAGTGCCTGCGACAACGGCAGCCGATATTGATCGTGCCGCCGCTCCCCAACGCGCTGGCGCGCCCGTGTTGGCGACGGTGTTCACGCTCAGCTGCCCAGCGCGCTGATGGTCGTGGCGCCGGCCATAGTGTGTTCAGCCCCGAAAGCGTCAATGCCCCGGTTCCAGCCTTGGTCAGAGCCGTCGTCGGCAAGCCACCCTGGATCACTGCCGGAATAGGTCGACGAGGTATTGTTCGTTCCCCACGGTGAGCGTCGCTGCGGCGCGCCTGCGGTGTTCGTGACGGTTCCGCTTCCGCTTCAAGCCCGCCGTCCGACAGTCCAGTTGAGGGAGTGGGGCCGAAGCCCGTTCAGATCCAGCACGCCAGTTCCGTAGACGCTTGCGTTGCCCTGCCCGCTGGCGCAGTCGCGGAATCTGCAGTGCCCGGCCTGGATGCCGTGCCGGCGCTGGTCGTGGTAATTCTCCGGGAAATAGGTGTTGGCCGCCGACGCTTGGGCGCGCCGGCCGCCTGCGCTGTTTTTCCGTAACGCCAAGCTTACGTTGGTATGCCCGGCGATGGCTGATCGTCGTGAGGCCCGAGCCGGTTCCAGGGTTGGTAATCATTTGCCCGGCGTCGGTTGGTAACGGCCCATCGACAGATATCGTCGTGCCTGTGTGCTGTTGTTGTTGATTGTCAGGTTGCCCGAGCCACCGACTCCACCGAGGCGCCATGCCGGTGGTATTGCGCACTGTTGGTGCGCGATCGTTGCCGGCACTGTTCACCGTGAAGGCGCGCCACTAACGGTCAGCGCGAGTCGCTGTTTTGCGTAGCCCACGCCGGTGAACCGTGGTGCCGACGCCAGCGCTGGTGTGCGACCGCGCCGGCGCCAGCCCGGGACTGGTGATCGTCGCCATTGAGCGCCCGTCGCGCCCGGACAAGAGTGACCGCATCGGCGGCACGCATCGCTGTTCAACGTAAGGCCACGCCGGCGCCAGCACACCGCCGCCGCTGAGGTTAGGAAATTCCGCGGCGCCCGAGATCGCGACCACGCTCAAGATCGCGGTTGTGCGACCAGTGCCCTGCGCTGCTGGACTGGCGTGGCGGAGTTGGTAATGGTTGCGATACCGGTGTTTCCGGCCGCCACCGAGATTGCGTTCACCAAACGGGCCAGCGACGCCGCCGCTCAGCGTGGCGTTGGCCGTGCCGCTCGAATCGCCGATAACGATCGTTCCCGTCCCGAACGCAGTCGCGTTGGTGGTGCCGCTGAGCGTGCCGGCCTTGATCGTCGTGCCGCCGGTGTAGGTATTAGTTGCCGCTCAACGTGACCGTGCCGCTGCCTGCCTTGGTCAGCACGCCGCCAGCACCGCCGCTGATAACGCCGATGACACTCGAGGCATTGCGCACCGTCGTCGATCGTGCCCCCACCGAACCGAGCGCGCATCGCGCGGGCCACCGCAACGCCTGCCGTGGTCAACAACGTCCCGCCGCCGGTGCCGCCGAAAGTAATACCCCCGGCAGCGTTGCCAAGATTGCCGTATTGTTCGATATCGACACCGTTCCGGCGTTGATCGTCGTGCTCGTCACGCCGCCGTTGCAGGTGCTGCCGACGTTACTGAGGACGAGCGTTCCGCTGCCCTCCTTGGTCAGAGCGAACGCTCCCGAAACCACGCCGCCCAAGGTCAATGTGCCCTGTCCCACCAACCGTCGAGGCCGCGGTCATCGCGATTGCGCCGCGGCGTACTGCGCGCTCGCGCCCGTGCCGGTGATCGCGCCGGCGCTGCCCACGCCGCGTTTCAGCCACCGACAGCCCGCACAGCAACCGTGTTCCAGCGTCACGTTGTGTGATGTCGAGCGTCGCGCCGCTGCTGACCCGTCACCAGCCCGCCGTATTCCTGATCGCGCGGCGGCATTCGTCAACGCCTCAACGTGCCTGCTGTCACATTGGTCGTGCCCGTGTAGGTGTTCGCCTGGCTCAGCGTGACCGTTCCTGCGCCCTGCTGGGTCAGTACCGCCGGCACCACCGATGATGCCGCTGGCGCTTTGCGTGACGTTACCGGCAGCGTTCAGGATGAGTCTCGATGCGGCCGTGCCGGTCGTGATCGAATTGTTGATGGCAATGCTTGTTTGCGGCGGTCAGCGTCAGCGTGTTGGCGCTGGCCCACGCGACGGAATCGACGACGGTGATGTCGCCGACGCCCGTCCCAGCGGCATTGGCCAGTGGTCACGACCACGCTGGAAGTTCCCAGGGCGGTGCTTGAGAACCCCGGTGGTGAGCAGCGGGTCATGGACGGCGCCGCTCGCGGTAAACGGCGTGGGGCCGGCGTTAGCGCTTGAAGTCCGGCTCAACATCCCCGCCGCGGTCGCATTGCCCTGGTTCGTCGCTATGAAGATGTTGGTCTGGATCGAGCAGCAGCGTCCCCGGTGCTTCCGTTGGGAGCGCGTGTGTCGACCTGCCCTGTGAAGTCGAGCACGCCTTTGCCCGATATCTCGGCAAATCCGCCGTTGCCAGCGTTCGCACCGCCGCGTGCCGAAACGGCGCCGTCGAATTCGGTGTAGTCGTTCGACCAGACGATCACCCTGCCGCCGTCGCCGGTAGCTCAGCGCATCGGCCTTGATCTGCGCGCCTGGCGTTCACGTACGTGGCGGATGCGTTTTGCTCCGGGCCGCTGCCCTGGTAGTTTCCTCCGACGAGCACGGTGCCGCCGCCCGCGTCGCCGGAAGCATCGAGCGTTGCTCCTGAAGACAAGCCGACCCTCTCACCGAGCACCTTGATCGTGCCGCCGTGCTCGCCCGCGCCGCGTCCGGATGCATCGAGCGTCCCGGACACGGCAACCATGCCGCGTTCACCGCCTTCGAGCACGGATGACGCCATCGCGCTCGGAGATGCTCGCGGCCTGGATAAGGCCCGTGTTGTTCACGACGGTGGACGCAAGATCGCCCGCCGCGCGCGCGGCGAGGATCACCGTGCCGCCATCGGCCTGCACCACGTGGCGGTTCTCGACCAGCGCGTTGAGCGCCGCTTCGTCGATCGCGAGGCTCACCAGCCGGTCGCCCGCGAAGTCCAGCGTCACCTTGTTCCCGCGGCGAGCGCGACCGTTCCGAGGCGCGCGGCGATCAAGCCGTCGTTGCGCACTTCCGGGGCGAGCAGCGCGATGTATCCGCCCTCGGCGGCACGAAGCGTTCCCTCGTTTGTCACGCCGCCCGCTGCGCCGGTGCTCGCGAAGGTGTAGCGCCCGGCCAGGAAGTTCGAGTCCGAAATGTTGAGACTCGTCGCGACCAGCCCGCCGACGTCGACCTGCGCAGTCCTTCCGAGAGCACTCCGCTCGGGTTCACCAGGAATACCTGGCCGTTGGCGGTCATGCGCCCCAGGATCTCGGAACCTCCGGACGAGCTCATCACCCGGTTCAGCACCACCGAGGAAGAGCTCGGCTGCGCGAAGTTGACGCTCGCGCCCGACCCGATATTGAAAGTCGACCAGTTGATGATCGCCTTCTGGGTCGCCTGGTTCACGTCCATGCGCGCGCCCGACTGGCTGATCGTCGCGCTGCCGGCGGCGACCTGTCCCCCGGTGGGAAGCGCCGCGGGTCCAGCGCGTAGCGCGGGCATCGCGCCGAACGCAACCAGCACGCTCGTCGCCAGCACGCTGAAGCGCGGGAGGGATCGCGGGTCGCCTGTGCGAGTCACCGTTGGCGCCTCAGAAGTAGCGTGACCGCCTGCAGCCAGAACCGCGTGCGGTTCTTCGTGCCGTCGGAATCGTTGTCGTTCAGGTCGCGTCCCGGGTTATCGCCGATCCGCTGGGCGATGCTCGCGCGCACCGAGAAGCTTCCGGGCTGGTTCCAGCTCAGGCCGAACCCGTAGCCCGAG
>ERZ1370068.7828-contig-6722_pt1 | contig 17099 bp, 29 predicted proteins | sample MGYA00561227_ERZ1370068 | MGnify/ENA primary metagenome ERZ1370068 (study PRJEB38410, sample SAMEA6850437) | metagenome | study: Metagenomic assessment of the ecological functions of the soil: analysis of the soil microbiota associated with the...
GCGATGTGACCTCGCTTGCGGGCGGTGCTGGTCGTCCTCGAAATGGATTTTGATCGTAGCTGCGCTCGGCTATCTCGGCAGTCTTGCCGTGCTGTTCTTCAAGCAGCGCGCGATGCTGTTTCCGGCCCCGACGAGAGAACGGACCGCGCCGGCGGCCGCCGGCTTTCCGGAAGCCGAAGAGCACGTCCTGACGACCGCTGATCGCGAGCGTGATCATCGTCTGGCATCGTGCCGGCAAAGCCCGGCCATCCAGTGCTGCTCTATTTCCACGGCAACGGGGATTTCCTGGCCGGGTTCTTTGCCCGCTTTCGCGACCTGATCGCGGATGGCACCGGGCATCGTCGCGCTGTCCTATCGCGGTTACGCCGGCTCGAGCGGCGCGCCCAGCGAGGCCGGCCTCCCTGCAGGATGCCGCGGCGGCCTATGCCTTCACCACTGCGCGCTACGCGCCGGAGCGGATCGTCGCCTGGGGCTTTTCGCTCGGCACCGGTGTAGCGGTCGCGCTGGCCATCACGCCGATCACAGGATCGGCAAACTGATTCTGGAAGCGCCATATATCGTCGACGGTCGATACTGCCGCGCGCTTCCGCTGCTGCGGTTCGCCCCGGTGCGGCTCTTGATGCTGGACCGGTTTCGCTCCGATCAGCATACGCGCGCGTCAGCGTAACGCGCCGTTGCTCGTCATGCACGGTGCCAACGATCCGGTGATACCGATGGCGGCTGGCGAGCATTTGTTCGCGCTCGCGCACGAGCCGAAGCGTGTTTGTTCCCTTCGCTGGCGGTGGACATGACGACCTCGACCGGCTATGGTGCGATGGAGACAACGCAAGCGATATTCATTGGCGGTTGAACGGTTCAGGGCGACGCGGGTATCCGGCGCTGGCGCTCGCAGTAGCCACGTTGGTGCTGCCATCCGGAGCAAGCGCAGGCGGCGCACCGGCTCAACGGTGCGGCCATGCACTGGCCGTTTGCGCTGCCCTTCGCCGGCTTGTTGCTCTCGATCGCGCTCGGACCGCTGCTGTTTCCGCGATTCTGGCATCATCATTATGGCAAGATCGCCGCTGCATGGGCCGCGCTGGCGCTGCTGTCGATCCTCTGGTTTGCCGGCGGCACGGCCATGCTGGTGTCCTTTGTCCATGCCATGCTCGATGAATATCTCAGCTTCATCGTGCTCCTGTTTACGCTCTACACCGTGGCCGGCGGAATTTTGGTGACCGGCGACATCGAGGGAACGCCCTGGACCAATACCGGCGGTTCTTGCGTTCGGAACCGCAATAGCAAGCCTTGTCGGCACCACCGGCGCGGCGATGATCCTGATCCGGCCGCTGATGCGCGCCAACCTGGCGCGGCCGCACAGCGCCCATGTCGTCATCTTCTTCATCATCCTCGTCGGCAATGTCGGCGGCGCTCAGCCCGCTCGGCGACCCGCCGCTGTTCGTCGGATTCCTGCGCGGCGTCGATTTCTTCTGACCACGCAGAACATCTGGCTGCAGACCGTCATCGTTTCCGGCTTGCTGCTCGCGCTCTTCGCCGTGATCGACCTGTGGCGCTCCGTGCCGGAGCCGAAGGCGAGTGCGCCGCGGTCATCTCAGCCGATCCGGGATCCGCGGCCGTCATCAATCTGCCTTTGATCGTCGGCATCATCGCGAGCATTTTGGCGTCGGCCTTGCTGGAAGCCTGGAATCGCGTTCGACGTCTTCGGAACCAAGCTGGAATTGCGAGAACCTGTTGCGCGACGCCTCGCTGCTGGCGATTGCCGCGCTGTCGCTGCTTGGCTGACGCCGCGACGAGCATCGCGAGGCGAATGGCTTCACCTGGGAGCCGATCCGGGAAGTCGCAAAACTGTTTCGCCGCCATCTTCACTGCCATCATTCCCGTGGTGGCGATGCTTGCCGCCGGACGCCACGGCGCCTTCGCCTGGTTGCTGTCGGCGGTGACCGAGGCTAGCGGGCGCCCCCTCGAGGTGTCCTACTTCTGGTTCACCGGTCTGATGTCGGCCTTTCTCGACAATGCGCCGACCTACCTGTTGTTCTTCGAACTTGCCGGCGGCGATCCGCAGCGGCTGATGGGCGAACTGTCAGGCACGCTCGCCGCGATCTCGATGGGCGCGGTCTACATGGGCGCGCTCACCTATATCGGAAACGCACCCAACTTCATGGTAGCGGCGATCGCCAACAGATCCGGGATCCAGATGCCGAGCTTCTTCGGCTATCTGTTGCGGGCGGGCGCGGTGCTGATCCCGCTGTTTCTGCTGCTCACGTTTCTTCCCGTCGCGCCGGTTCTCAGCCTGCACTAAATCACGTAAGCTCTTCTTCCGGGGGATCGCTGCATGAGCGCACACGGACCGATGCCGCGTTCGGCGTGGATTTTTCCCGCGCTGGCGATGCTGCTGTTTGCCGCGGCGAGCGCCCTCGGATTGACGTTCACGCCCTCGGTCGGCGGGCTGGCTGTTCGCGGCGGTGCTGCTCGCGATCCTGTTCCGGAACCGTGTTCGCGGCGGTCCATCATGCCGAGGTGATCGCGGAGCGGATCGGCGAGCCCTTCGGCACGCTGCTGCTGACGCTCGCGATCACCATCATCGAAGTCGCGCTGATCGCGACCATCATGCTCGGCGACAAGCCGGTGCCCGCACTGGCGCGCGACACCGTGTTCGCGGTGGTGATGATCGTCTGCAACGGCCTCGTCGGCATCTGCATCTTCATCGGCGGCCTGCGCTACCGCGAGCAGGACTTCCAGGTCAGTGGCGCCAACCTCTATCTCAGCGTGCTGTTCGTGCTGGCGACCATGACGCTGATCATGCCCAACTATACCCTGACCACGCCGGGGCCGTTCTATTCGGCGGCCCAACTCGGCTTTGTCAGACGTGGTTACGCTGCTGCTCTACGGCGTGTTCCTCTATACCCAGACCATCCGGCATCGCGACTATTTCATCATCCAACCCGCCGGCACCGCGTCTGACACCGCGCAGCTGTCGAGACCGGATGCTGGCGCTCAGCTTTGCGCTGCTGCTGATTTCGCTGCTGGCCGTGGTGCTGCTGGCCAAGAAATTCTCAGTTGTGGTCGATGTCACCGCCGCCCTGATCGGCGCGCCGCCGGCCTTTGCCGGCGTCGTGGTCGCGGCGCTGATCCTGCTGCCGGAGGGCGTCACCGCGATTGCGGCGGCGCGCGGCAACGATCTGCAGAAGAGCATCAATCTGGCGCTGGGATCGTCGCTGGCGACCATCGGCTTGACGATTCCGGCGGTCGGCATCGCCGCCTACGTGCTCGACATGGAGCTCGTGCTCGGCCTCGATAACCCGGAGCACGGTACTGCTGGCGCTGACGTTCTTCGTCAGCATGCTCACCTTCGGCACCGGGCGCACCAACATCCTGTTCGGGCTGGTTCACATGGTGGTGTTTGCGATATTCGTGTTCCTGGTATTCGTGCCGTAACGGGAAGGTAGATAGATGCTTGCCGCCAAATCCGACGTTCAGGTCGACACCCCGAGGTCCGCGGTCACCGAGTGGCGGCTGGCGCCGGGCAGCGCCACCGGACATCATATCCACGAGATGGACTACGTCATCGTTCCCGTGACGTCGGGCGAGATGACCATCGTGGCGCCCAATGGGGAGCGTTCCAAGGCGGCGCTCGGGGTCGGCAAATCCTATTTCCGCAAAGCCGGCGTGGAGCACGACGTGCTCAACGAAACGGCGAGCGAGATCGTCTTCGTTGAGGTCGAGTTGAAACCTTAAACCTGATGCCAATTGCCACCGATCCGTCGCAGTTGATCCCTCAATGTGCCTCAAAGTTCCAGCATCTAGCGCCGCTGCGGGAGTGGCCGGCATGCTGAAATACCTGACGAAATTTGCAGTGGACATTTTGCCCTCGGTGGCCGCGACGGTCATCGGGGCCTACATCGTCAATCATTACATCGTCCGACCAAGCCCGACGCGCCGGCCGCCGCCTGCAGTATCGACCGCCGACCTCGAAAGCAGCCGCTGGCAGCAAGCCCGCCGACAAGTCCACCCAGGTCTCGAGCCTCCCCGAAGCCGGCGTCAAGGCGAAGGGAATGTCGGAGCGCACGCTGATGGAGCGGTCGGCCTCCGAAAGGGCCGCGGTGATCGAGAAAACCCGCCGACCCCAAACCCGACGCAAGTCCGGAGTCCAAGCCTGCCGATTCGCCCGCCGAAACCGCGAGCATTCCGGCCGAACCGCGCCGGCACCAGGTGACGCCGCGCGAGAAGGCGGTCGCCAAGGTCACTCCGGCCCCCGCTCCCGTGGCGCCGGTTGCTCCCGCCGCGCCGCCGGCAGCAACGGCTCCGGTGGAGGCCACGGTCGCGCCGGAAGAGCGCCGCGACGCCAACGATCTCGCGCGTGCGGCGATCGAGCGGCTTCGCGGCAGCGACGATTCGCGCGCCGCGTCCGCAGGAGCCGCCCGTATCCAGGAGGCTCCGCGCGCGCCGACGCGCCGCGGGTCGTGACTGCGCCCGCGATCCGCCCGTTGCGCCGCCGCCGATCATGGTCTCGACGCCAACGAGCGACATCTACGATCAGAACACGCAGCCGAAACCGCCCTATGCGGCGAAGTGCGGACGATCCGCGCCGTCCGACGCCGCCGGCGGAGATTCCTCTGCGACGCGGCCGCCGCTCGACCTGCATGCGGACGCCGCGGCGGAGCCCGCGCGCGAACGTACCAATATCGGCGATGAGATGCTGTCCTCGATGAAGTCGGTGTTCCGCCGCCCAGCCGAAGTCATTCAGTCCTGGTCCAAAAGCCGCTGATCGACTAGGCTCCCGATCGACTAGCCGCCGGTGCGCGCCAGCCCGCTGCGCGCGGCTTCGTCCCGGGACGGAGCGCGACCGCCCGGCCATAGGAGGCCGACGGCCTTGGCCTTGTCCCCGAGCTTCTCATAGGCCTGCGCCGCGCGTCGTCCAGGCTAGCGCGCTGTTCGGATCGGCCTGCACCGCTTCGTCGAGATCGGCGGCGGCTTCCTTCGTCTTGTCGATTGCAAGGTAGCTCGTCGCGCGGGCGAGCAGCGGCTCGGCCCGCTGCGGCGCGAGGCCATTGGCGGCGGTAAAATCCTCGATCGCCTGCTGATGCTGATACTGGCCCTGATAGATCAGGCCGCGGCCCATCAGGGCCTGCGTGTTGTAGGGATCGAGCGCCAGCGCGGTATCGAATTCGGCCAGCGCTTCCACGGTCTTGGCCGGATTTCGCCAGCACCTGGCCGCGGGCTGCATGGTCCTTGGCATCGCTGATGTTCTGCGCACTGACGCTGCTGGTGGGCTTGTCGGTTGGCGCCGGCTTCGGCTTGTCATGGTCCGATCCCCACGACCCCAGATCGAACGAGCAGCCCGCCAGCGGCAGCCGAGCGCGATTGCGAGCAGGAGCGCTGTCGGTGCCGGCGGGCGGAATGAATGCGAAGCTCCGGAAAGGGGTTTTGACGCCGGAATGACCATCAAGGAAATGCTCGCGGGTGCAAACCGCATTGGTAACCGGCTGCGGCGCGAAATGCACCGGTCAAAACGCAAAAACGCGGACCGCAAGGCCCGCGTCTTGAAATTCGATCTCGAAAATATCAGCGCGGACCCGCGGACCTGCGCCGGGACCGCCGCGGCCACCGCCAGCACCACCACGATCGGCACCGGGGCCGGCGCCGAACACCGGCTTCGGCTTCATCGGCAGCAGGCCTTCGCGCTGCAGCTTCTTGCGCGCGAGCTTGCGCGCGCGGCGCACGGCTTCGGCCTTTTCGCGGGCCTTCTTCTCGGAGGGCTTTTCGTAGTGACCGCGGAGCTTCATCTCGCGGAAAATGCCCTCGCGCTGCATCTTCTTCTTCAGCGCCTTCAGGGCTTGATCGACATTGTTATCGCGGACGAGAACCTGCACGCGGCATCCTCTTTCAATTTGATCGGATCGGAATTTAGGCAAAGCGAAGAGGCGACAAAGGCCAGCCCTCAACCCTAGGCGCGCGCATGTAGCAGACAAAACAGCGAATGTCCACCTGCGAAGTGCCTTGAGGGCCAAGTAAAGCCACGAAAAGGGCGAAATTACCACGGTATAGCCCCGGTTTGGGAGCTCGAGCGCCCAGCGCGGGGCCGCTCCCCGGAGTTTTGGCGGCTCCGAGGCAACAAAGAAGGGGAGAAACTCACATGGTTGCGCAGAAATATGCCGCCGAGGCGATCGGCACTTTTTGGCTCACATTTGCGGGATGCGGCAGCGCGGTGATCGCATCAGGCTTTCCGGAGGTCGGCATCGGCCTCCTCGGCGTGTCGCTGGCGTTCGGGCTCAGCGTCGTCACCATGGCCTATGCGATCGGCCATGTCTCGGGTTGCCATCTCAATCCCGCGGTCACCGTCGGGCCTTGCCGCCGGCGGCCGCTTTCCGGCCGGCCAGATCCTGCCTTACGTGATCGCGCAGGTCGTGGGCGCCGATGGTGGCTGCAGGCGCTGCTCTATGTCATCGCCAGCGGCGCGCCGGGCTTCGACGTCAGCAAGGGCTTTGCCTCCAACGGCTATGACGCGCATTCTCCCGGCCAGTACAGCATGATGGCGTGCTTCATCACCGAAGTGGTGATGACCATGATGTTCCTGTTCATCATCATGGGCGCGACCCACGGCAAGGCGCCGGCCGGTTTTGCGCCGCTCGCCATCGGGCTCGCGCTGGTCATGATCCACCTTGTCAGCATCCCCGTCACCAACACCTCGGTGAACCCGGCGCGCAGCACCGGGCCGGCGCTGTTCGTCGGCGGCTGGGCGCTGGCGCAGCTCTGGATGTTCTGGATCGCGCCGCTCGATCGGCGGCGCGCTCGGCGGCGTGCTGTATCGCTGGCTGAGCGAGGAGCCGGCCGGCGTCGTCGAAGGCGTCAAGCACGCCTGATCGTCGGACCGGACAACCGGCAGCTATTTCCTGGCTGGCGGAGCCACCTCGGTGACATGTCCCATCTTGCGGCCGGGCCGCGGCGGGCCCTTGCCGTAGAGATGCACGGTGGCGCCGGGCACCGTCAGCCACCGCTCGTAGTCCAGGATGTCGTCGCCGATCAGATTGGTCATGGTGACCGGGCCATGGCGCACCGGCTTGCCGAGCGGCCAGCCGGCGATGGCGCGGATGTGCTGCTCGAACTGCGAGATCGAGGCGCCGTCGAGCGTCCAGTGGCCGGAATTATGCACCCGCGGCGCGATCTCGTTGACCAGCACGCGTGCGCCGTCCATTGCCCGGCACCACGAACATCTCGACCGCGAGCACGCCGACATAGTTCAGCGCGCTGCGCAATTTTTCTCGGCGATCGACGCGCGCCTGCAGCCGCAAGCGGCTCCGGAGATATCCGGCCGGCGCGCGCGAAATTTTCAGGATGTGGTCGCGGTGCTCGTTTTCGGTGACGTCGAAGCATTCGACATGGCCGTCGGACGAGCGCGCCGCAATCACCGAGATCTCGCGCTCGAACGGCACGAACGCTTCCAGGATCGCGGATTTGGTGCCGAGATCTTCCCAGACCTGGTCGAGGTCGTCGCCGTCGCGGATGATCGCCTGGCCCTTGCCGTCATAGCCGAAGCGGCGGGTCTTGATCACGGCGGGCAGCCCGATGCGCGCGATCGGCGTCGCGCAGCGTCTCCACCGAACTCACGCCGGCGTAATCGGCGGTGCCGATGCCGAGCCTGGTCACAAAATCCTTCTCGATCAGCCGGTCCTGCGTGGTCTCCAGGATCTTGTGCGCCGGCAGCACCGGGCGCCGCGCCGCCAGCACCATCGCGGTCGCGGCCGGCACGTTCTCGAATTCATAGGTGATGATGTCGACGTCGTTGGCGAACAGCTCCAGCGCCTCGACGTCGGCGTATTCCGCGCAGCAGGCGTTCAGCGACCACGTCGAAGGCGGGCGAGTCCGGGTCCGGGCGAGAACACCTGGCACTTCAGGCCAAGCGCGCGCCGCCGCCATCGCCAGCATCCGGCCCAATTGTCCGCCGCCGAGGATTCCGATGGTGTCGCCCGGCTTCAGCTTCACCTGATTTGAAGCCGTCACGCCGAGGCCTCCGGATGCTCCTTGACCGCGTCGGTCTGCTGCTTTCGCCAGGCCGCGAGGCGCGCCGGCCAGCGCCGGATCGTTCAGCGCCAGCACGCTGGCCGCCAGCAGTGCGGCATTGATGGCGCCGGCTTTGCCGATCGCCAGCGTCCCGACCGGGACGCCGGCCGGCATCTGCACGATCGAGTAGAGCGAGATCGACGCCGGACAGCGCCTTGGATTCGATGGGGACGCCGAACACCGGAAGTTCGGTCAGCGCGGCCGTCATGCCCGGCAGATGCGCGCGCGCCGCCGGCGCCGGCGATGATGACCTTGAAGCCGGCCGCCTTGGCGCCCTTGGCGAACGCGATAGAGCCGTTCCGGCGTGCGATGCGCGGAGACGATGCGTTTTTCGCAAGCGATGCCGAGCGCGGACAGCGTTTCGGCGGCGTGACCCATGGTCTCCCAGTCCGACTGGCTTCCCATGATGATGGCTATTGGGGCGGGCATATTGTCAATTCTGTTCGGGAATCCAGCAGCATAGGCCAAAGTATAGGGTCGGCCCGCGTTTCATCCAAGGCGTGGCAAGGGGTTCGGAATGCACTATCCTGTCTTGGTGAATCCGGGCAAGCCTTCATACGCACGCCTCAACAAGGATGGTTATGAAGAAGAAGAGCAGGGCGGCCGCATCAGGAACCGCGAAAAGCCGCAAAAGCGGCGCCGTGGTGCGTAAATCGGCGCCACACCGTGCCCTGACGACGTCGACACCGCAGCCGCCGGCCGCCAGCGACGCCAAAGCGACGATCCGCCGGCTGCGGGCGGAACTCGCGCAGAGCCGAGGCGCAGATCGAGGCCTTGCAGGCGACCGCCGAAACCGACTTCCTGCTCGATATCCTGAACCGGCGCGGCTTTGAGCGCGAGCTCAACGCGCTCGATCGCCTACATCAAGCGCTATCACGCCACCGCCGCGCTGATCGTGCTCGACGTCGATCGCCTCAAGCCGATCAACGACGCGTTCGGCCACGCCGCCGGCGATCAGGTGCTGAAGGCGATCGTCAAGACCGTATCCAGCCAGGTGCGCGCCTCCGACGTGGTCGGCCGGCTCGGCGGCGACGAGTTCGCCGTGCTGTTGTGGAATCTCAGCGAGACCGACGCCAGGGCCAAGGCGGCCTCCCTGGAAGAAGCGATCGACCGGCTCACCTTCGTGTTCCGCGGCAACAATGTCAGCGCGGGCGCTTCCGCCGGCGTTGCGATCCTTGGTCTGCACGCCGAAGCGGGCCGCGCGCTGGAGGAGGCGGACAGCGCGATGTACGTGCGCAAGGCGCAACGGCGGCATGAGAGCGAGCAGCTGCAGCTGGTAGCTCGTACAGCCGTCCGTTCGCGGCACCGCTACAGATCCGCCGAGATCCTCCGGCACGTTGCCGAATTTCCGCAGCAGGCGCGCATCGCCGAATTCGCCGATCATGGGATCGCCGGTGCGGCTGAATGCCACTGCGCCGATGCTCCCGGTCATCCGCGACATCATTTCGGCCCGCCGCAGCGCGGTGGCCGCGCTCTGGCATTCCTCGGCACTGCCGGCAACCGGCGCGCCGTCATCGTCCTGCAGGAAGGGCAGCGCAACGTAGTAGGTGACTTCGGCCATCGGTCTCTCCTGATGTGGTCAATCAGGCGGCGTCGCAGCTTTCCTGTCTGACCGGCGCGCAGCCGGCGGCGATCGCGGCCTGCAATTCCTCGAGCTCGGCCTCCAGATATTCGTTCGCCATGATCAGCGCCTTGATGGTCGAGCGCAGATTGCCGTCGCACATCGCGATCGCCTGGTCGCAGGCCTGCTCGTAGCGGCTGTTGTCGGAGAGGCATGACGGCGCGGACATGGCGAAACTCCCTTTCTGGATCGCGGCGGTGACTGACCATGTTCCCTTTTGTTCTTATGAGAGTCAAGGGCGTTGAAACGACCGGAGCCGGGGTCAGTCAAAAATGCGCTTTCGGCCTAAGCCTGCATCCGAAACGTGAACCGCGTCTCCTGCGGCGACGACGTCACGTCGATCCTGCCGCCGTGGGCGCGCGCGATCTCGGAGGCGATGTAAAGGCCCAGGCCAAGCCCTTGGCCGGGATCCTGCGATGCCCGGTAAAACGGCTGGAACAGCCGCTCGATCGCTTCCTGCGGGATCGGGGTGCCCGAATTTGCAATCGACAACTCAAATTCGCGATCGTTCGACGTGGCGCGCACGCGTACCGGGCTGTCAGCCGAGCCATGGGTCAGCGCATTGCCGAGCAGGTTGGAGAATAATTGGGCGACGCGTCCGCTGTCGCAGTCGACGGGACGGTCCAACGCGTACTCGGCTTCGATTGGGCGATCAGGATACGTGCTGCGGAGTTCGGCGATGACATGGTCAAGCACCGGCCCCAGCGCATGAGGGATCGGTTCAGGGTGATCCCGCTGCCCAGGCGGCCACGGGCGAAATCCAGCACATTGTCGATCAGCGCCGACATCCGCGCCACGCTCTGCTGCATCAGCGCCAGGATCGGTGCAGGTTCTCTGCCGCCCCGCATCAATAGCTGCGTTCCCGCCGCGACCGATGCGAGCGGATTGCGCAAATCGTGCCCGAGCACGGCGATGAACTGCTCGCGCAGCTCCGGAGGTCTCGCGCTCACCGAGCAGCCGGGCCTCGCTGGTGGCGACGCGGTGAGCCGCGTCCAGATGCGTCGCTATCAGCTCGGCGAACAATTTGAACATGCCGACCGTCTGCGGGGTGTTGAGACGCGCCGGCCGCGGATCGATCGCGCAAAGAGTGCCGAAGAACGAACCGTCGGCCAGGATGATCGGCATCGAGACGTAGCTCTGAAAGCCGTATTGCGCGGGCGTGTGGTGACCGCAATAGGCGATGTCGTCGGCGACGCTGTCGATTACCACGGCCTGGCCGCTCTGCCGGATCTCGTGGCAAATGGTGGTTTCGAGCTTCAGCTCACCGCCGGGCGTGAGGCCGAACGCGATCTCGTCGCGCACGGCGCAGCAGATCCAGCGGTTTTCGGTGACGCGGGCAACGGCGGCAAAGCCCATGCCGGTCGAACGGCACACCACTTCCAGAATTCGCGGGACCGCTGCGATGCCTTGCACGGCAGCGATGTCCGCGCCGAGATCGCTCGCCATGGTCACCCTTAATTGTCCCGTGTTGCACGCCAGCGCAGCGGTGCGGGCTGTCGAGAAGATCGGCCCGGGCCGGAACCAAAGCGACGTCCGCGGGCTTATCGCGCATTCGCAAGGAGCAGGAATGAGATGGGCCTTTCGTTGCCGAGAAGGCCCGTCGTGTTACTCGTCGAGGACGAGTTGCTGCTGCGAATGGATGCAGCCGCCATGGTCGCAGAGGCGGGCTTCGAGGTGGTAGAGGCCGGCGACGCCGACGAAGCGATCGTAATTCTCGAATCCCGCCGCGACATCGGCATTGTTTTTACCGACATCCAGATGCCGGGTTCGATGGACGGGCTGAAGCTCGCCCACGCGATCCGCGGCCGCTGGCCACCGATCAGGATCGTCGCGACATCAGGCCTTGTGGATGTCGGGGAAAAAGATTTGCCCGAGGGTGGACGGTTTTTGCCGAAACCATACCACGCGAAACAAGTTGCCAGGGTTCTGCAGCAGTCCCTCGGATAGTACTCTACCTGGATGTCATTGCGGGCGCGCGAAGTTCGATCCCTGACTCGGCGAGCGATTTCATCGAGGATGACGACCGGCAAGTGACGACCAGCAAAGCGACAACAATTCACGCGATGATATCCGGCGTGATCTGGTCTTCGATGAAGGCGATGCGGTCGCGCAATTGCAGCTTCGCTTCTTCAACCGCTGCACCATCAGCAGATCCGGCGCCGGCGATTGATGCAGGGCGTCGATGGCCGCGTCGAGATCGCGGTGCTCCTGTTGCAGCCAGGTGCGAGTTCAGCCAGTGAGTTCGCGCTCATCTTCGTCGGTCATGGTGTATTGTTAACTAGTAGAGCACGATGAGGTTGTGAACGGCTACCGTGCCGCGTTTGTCGCGGAAATATCGTCCCTGCGCGAGCCGGGGCGCAAGCAGGCCGGGTTCCCTTAGTCACGATTGGTTACAGATAAATCCAAAACATGAGCGCGGCGGTCGGCGATAATCCATCGACAGATCTGCTGGCTTGTGTACACTTCGCCGTCCGGATCGAATCTGAGGTTTAACCACCGAGGAGGTTTCGTAATGGCAATACAGGCGCATCTCGTTGAACTGGAACGCAAACACAAGATTCTAGAGAACGAATTGCACGAAGCGCTCGTGCACCCTTCCACAGACGACCTGCAGATTGTCGAGTTGAAGCGCCGCAAGTTGATGGTCAAGGACCAGATCGAGCGGTTGAAGCATACCGCGGACGAAACGCTCCACTCAGTCGGTTCCCAAGCAGCATATTGCAGAAACACCTTCGCCGCGGGATGAGCGCAGATGCGCTCATCCGCTCAAGCGGGCTTGCTGCAGTTTGCTCAGCATCCCGATCTTATTGCTCTGCCAGCTCGCCGACGTGGTCGGCGATCGCAAGCGACGACGTCAGTCCAGGCGACTCGATCCCGAACAGATTGATCAGCCCGCTCGACGCCGTGGTCGCTGCGGCCCTGGATCAGGAAATCCTGCGTCGCAACCGCCGGCGGCACGATCTTCGGCCGGATCCCGGAATAGCTCGGCATCAACGCGCCGTCCGGCAGCGTCGGCCAGTATCGCCGGATCGCCGGATAGAATCTGTTCCGCCCGCGCCGGATCGACGGCGTAATCGACGTGGTCGACCCATTCGACATCAGGACCGAACCTCGCCTGTCCGGCCATGTCGAGGGTGAGATGGACGCCGAGCCCGCCGGGCTCCGGCACCGGATAGATCAGCCGCGAGAACGGCGCGCGCGTGCTGCAGCTGAAATAGTTTCCTTGGCGAGATAGGCGCACGGGATCAGCTCGATCGGCATGCCATCGATGCTGCGCGCGACCGCAGGCGCCCCGAGTCCCGCGGCATTGACCAGCAGATCGCATGCAAGCGTCATCGGCGCCTCGCCGCCGGCCTCGATTTCGATCCTAGCCTGCGGAGGTTCGCGCGCGCAGCAAGGGCGTGTGAAAGCGAACGCCGCGCCGGCGGCCTCCGCGTCGCCGCGCAGCGCCAGCATGTAGGCGTGGCTGTCGATGATGCCGGTGGAAGGCGACAACAGCGCCGCGTCGCAATTCAGCGCCGGCTCCAGCGCGCGCGCGTCCTCGCCGGACAAGCAGCTGCATGTCGAGTACGCCATTGGCCTCGGCATGCGCGCGGATCGATTGCAGCTTTTCAGTCTCTCTCGCTGACGTCGCGACGATCAGCTTGCCGCAATTGCGGTGCGGATGCCGTGGTCGCGGCAATATTGATAGAGCGCGCTGCTTTGCCGCTGACGCACATCCGCGCCATCAGGCTGCCGGCGCGATAATAGATGCCGGCGTGGATCACCTCGCTGTTGCGCGAGGAGGTCACGGTGCCGATACCTTCCGCCGCCTCCAGCACGATCACTTCGCGGCCGGCCATGCGCGAGCCGCCGGGCGATCGCAAGCCCGATCACGCCCGCCCCGACAACTACGCAATCAACCTTGTCCATTTGTCCTTCAGGTCCGGGAATTTGGCGCCGGATCCAGCATCCTTGGAGCGCTTGGTTTCTTGTTGTTTCGCTTGCACGACCGTGCCTTCGGACAACCCGTTGGATTGTCTCGAAAGCTGCGCCGCGAACGTCGGCTCCCGTTAGTGAAGCATTAATCATGTCAGGGCAATTGCCGTAATTTAAGACACATTTTCCGGTTGCACGCAGGGCCGTTTACCCGATCCAAACCGGCGAAGCCAGACACTCGCGCCCGCAAATCCGCGGGTGACTGATGGCTGGCAACAAGTGGGCAGGCAGGCGGGAAGGATTCTGATTCCGGCACTGGCCGTCGTGTGCCTGGTCATCATCGTGGCGCCCTACGGATTGGCCTGGGGCAGTCGTCCGGGCTTTGCGCCGTCGAGCTATATCGGCCCGCTCGATCCCAACATGGTCTGGGAGCTCCTGATCGGCGGCATCGTCATGGCGTCGTTTCTCGGCGCCATCGCGCTGTGGGTGCTCTCGGCGCTGCGCACGGTCAAGCGAACGCAGCTCCGCCGCAACGCCTTCATCAGCTCCGCCCTCAACCATCTCAATCAGGGCGTGGTGATGACCGATCCGAACAAGCGGATCGTGTTCTGCAACGAGCGCTATTTCGAGATTTATGGCCTGGCGCGCGCCGACGTGCCCAGGGAGCATGACCGGACTGGAATTACTGGAGATGCGGCGCAAGCGCGGCGCTGCTCGACCTGAGCGTCGAGGCGTTTTATGCCGCGCCACCAGCCCCGAGGGACTGATCACCGAACTGCCCAGTGGCAAGTCGGTGCTGGTCAAGCATTTTGATCTGCCCAATGGCGGATCGATCGCGACGCATGAGGACTGCACCGGCCAGCGCCAGCTGTCGCGCAAGCTCGCCTCCACCACCCAGTTCCTGGAATCGGTGCTCGACAACGTTCCGGTCTGCGTCGCCGCCAAGAGCATCGAGGACGGCCGCTACATTTTCGCCAACCGGGCGTTCGAGCGCTTCTCGCGCTTCTCGCGCGATCACATTGTTGGCAAGCGCGCCGACGAAATCTTCCGGCCCGAAACCGCCGCCAGCATCGCCGCCGCGGACCAGGCCGCGCTGCAGGCGGCGGAAGGCCATTACCGCAGCGAATTCCTCGTCGAGCGCGGCTCGGAAAATCGCATCCTCGCCTCCAACCGCGATGATTGCGCGCAACGAGAACGACCAGCCGGAATTCTTGATCGCGCTGTTCGAGGACATCACCGATCGCCGCTCGCTGTCGCGCGAGCTCGAGAACAGCAAGAAATTCCTCGAGCTCGTGGTCGACAACATCCCGGTGTCGCTGATCGTGGAGCGCGTCCGCGACGGCCGTTATCTGCTCGCCAACCGTTCCGCAGAAACCATCCTCAACCGCCGCCGCGAGGACGCCACCGGGCTGACCGCGGCCGATATCTTCAACCCGCGCGAAGCCAAGCTGATCATCGCGCGCGACGAGGCGGCGATCGAGAAGCGCGGCCTGCTCACCGAAGAGCATCCGATCTGCGACCAAGGACGGCCTGCGCCTGTTCCTGACCGCCGGATGACGCGTGCTCGACGAGAACGGCGAGCCGCAATATCTGATCAAGACCCATGAGGACGTCACCGACCGCCGCCAGACCGAGTCGCGGATGGCGCATATGGCCTATCATGACGGCCTCTACCGATCTGCCGAACCGCGCCGCGTTCCTGCAGGCGCTGGCGCAGATGATCGAGGCCTGCGCCGGCACCGACGAGGAATTCGCCGTGCTCTGCGTCGACCTCGACGGCTTGAAGGAAATCAACGACGGTGCTTCGGCCATGCGACCGGCGACAAGGTGCTGATCCTGGTCGCCGATCGGCTGCAGGCGTCGGCGCGCGGCGGCGTGGTGGCGCGGCTCTCCGGCGACGAGTTCGGCCTGATCATCGACGGCAAGCAGCCGGTGGCCGGCACTCGCGCTGGCCGAGCAGGTTGCCGAGGCGCTCGCGAACGAGTTCCAGATCGATGCGACGGCGGTCGCACCGGCTGCACGACCGGCATTTCGGTGTTCCCGCATAACGGCTCGGACGCGGCCTCGCTGCTCGCCAATGCCGGCGCGGCGCTGTTCCGCGCGAAAGCCAAATCGCGCGGCTCTGATCGTGCATATCTACGAGGCCGGAAATGGACCAGCAGATCCGCGACCGCCGCGTGCTGCATCAGGAACCTCTCGGTCGCGATCAGGAACGGCGAAATTGTCGCTGTACTACCAGCCGCAGGCCGCCTCGGGCGCGACGGTCGGCGGGAGCGAGGTGATCGGCTTCGAGGCGCTGGCGCGCTGGCGTGCATCCGGTGCGCGGTTTCGTGCCGCCCGGCGATTTCATTCCGCTCGCCGAAGAGAGCGGCCTGATCGTCGAAATGGGCGAGTGGATCCTGCGCGAAGCCTGCCGCGAGGCGGCGCTCCTGGGCGGCGCCGCTGCAGATCGCGGTCAACCTGTCGCCGGCGCAATTCACCGCACGGCGACCTCGTCGGCCTCCGTGCCACTCGATCCTGCTCGAGACCGGCTCGCGCCCGGCCGGCTCGAAGCTCGAAATCACCGAGGGCGTGCTGATCGAGGATTTCGACCGCGGCCTCGGCGCTGCTGCGCCGGCTGAAGGCGCTCGGCGTGCGCATCTCGATGGACGATTTCGGCTCCGGCTATTCGTCGCTGAGCTATCTGCAGGCCTTTCCGTTCGACAAGATCAAGATCGACCGCGCCTTCGTCATCAATCTCGGCCGCAACCCGCAATCGGCGGCGATCGTCCGTGCCGTCATCGACCTCGGCCACGGCCTCGAAATGTCGATCGTGGCCGAGGGCGTCGAGACCCAGGAGCAGCTCAGCTTCCTGTCGGAAGAGGGCTGCGACGCGGTGCAGGGCTATCTGATCGGCAGGCCCGCGCCGATCGCCCAGTTCGCCGCGCTCGTCGCCGGCACTCAGCAATGTCATGGAGCCCGTGCGCAAGACCGGATAAGAAGGTCTTCGGCATGACGGACTACGATCTCGCGATCATCGGCGGCGTTGCTTGGCGTGCAGCATTGCGCGGCGACGTCGCGGGCCGCGGCCTGCGTTGCGTGATCCTGCTGGAAGCAGGGCGATCCCCGGCAGGTGCCGCGTCATCAGCCTCGCCGCCGCGGCTGATCCATGGCGATCTCGCCGGGCTGGAGCGGCGCTGACTTCTCCGCGTCCGCACCGCGCTGCGCTGAGCGCGGATGCCTGGCTTCGGACCGCGCCGCATCTGCGCGCGCCTCGACGCGCTTCGCGATACCGGCTCCATGCCGACGAGCGGCCGCCATGGCAGTTGCGCTCCTGGCTGTTAAGCTGTACGATCGGCTGGCCTCGACGCAGGCGCGCCTTCTCGCCGGCTCACGCTACCGTCGACATCTCGCTGCATCACCCAGATCGGTGCAATGCGCTGCGTGCTGGCCGTTCGGCACGCGTTCGAATACCGGACCTGGCGTGGTCGACGACCGCAGCAATACGCAAACGAACCAGCGCTAC
>ERZ1370068.6731-contig-5697_pt1 | contig 17096 bp, 31 predicted proteins | sample MGYA00561227_ERZ1370068 | MGnify/ENA primary metagenome ERZ1370068 (study PRJEB38410, sample SAMEA6850437) | metagenome | study: Metagenomic assessment of the ecological functions of the soil: analysis of the soil microbiota associated with the...
CGTACCTGGATGTTCTGCACATGCAGATCAGGATGAGTCGAGCCGGGCGTTGTGACCGGGTATCACGAGGTGGTCGATATCGCTGTAGAACGCGATGAAGCGGGTCTGGCACTCCGGCGCCGGCTCGGCCAGCTCCTGGATCACTGAGGAGTTCGGCGTGAGTTGTCGGACCAGCGGCAGCGGCGGTGCGGCCCATGCCAGCTGGGTGCCTTGATGAGGTGTGCCGAGCGTCACCAGTGTGTGTACGTGATGGTCGCCTCCCAGCCGTTACACGTAGTAGCGGGCGATGAGGCCACCCAGGCTGTGGCCGATGACGTGGATTCGTTCATAGCCGGTTGTCGTGGACAGCTGCGCGATGGCCTCCCCCAAACGTGCCGCAGCGTGCGCAATGTTGTGGGTCAGCGAGGCCGTAGATCGTAGACGTGGACAGCGTTTGGAAGCCGCGGCGGCGCGGTGCGCGTTCCATCACGGTGAAGATGGCGTGGTTGTCGATGATCCCGTGTACCAACAAGATCGGCGTCTCGGCAGCGTCGACGTCGTGGTGGAAAAGCCCGCGTTGTTCTGGGTTGAGGCCTCGGAGATCGTGACGGCGCCGCCGGCGGCCCGAGTTGGCGATGAAACGGTCGAGCGGATACATCATCATGTGAGCTGTAGCCCGAGGCGGCCTCGATCGCCGAGGCCAGATGCCATCCGCGGCCAGTCCAGTGTCAGGGGTGCGTGGGAATCCCGCCGGCGTTATGCCTCCATCGGCACTGGTCCCCACGACCAAATATTACCCAGTAGTAGGTTTGGCGTCGTGGAATCGGATGCGCCGTCGTCCCCACCTTCACTGCAGCGCATCTCCGCTGCGAATTGTCGTGGCCAAACCTGGCCTTGACGGCCACGATCGCCGGAGCCAGGGTGCGTCGCCCGGGCGCTTCGTGACGCGGGCATGGAAGTGATCTACACGGGCCTGCACCAAACCCCGGAGCAGATTGTCCGCGACGGCGATAGCCGAGGATGCTGACGCCATCGGGCTGTCCGGTTCTTTCCGGGGCGCATATGACGTTGTTCGCCAAAGTGAGGGAGCTGCTGCATGCGGCCAACGCTGACGACATCGTGCTTTCGGCGGAGGCATCATTCCAGAGGCGGACCGCCAAGCATTGGCGGAGATGGGCGTTGCAGAGGTCTTCACCCTGGCGCAACGATGACGTGACATCGTTTCCTGGGTACGCGCGAACGTGGGGACCGGGCGCGCGGTTGATGCGGGCTGAGCTTGTTGAAGCCTGCCGACCCAGGCAACGTGCTCCCGCCGTTCGACAGGCTCAGGCGGTATTGACCTAGCTATCTCTGAGGAGATGGTCGCGCGGGCCCGCCGGAGCCACCCTGCGCATTGTTGCGGCAGTTCTGGCAGCCGGCCTGCTGTTGCTCGAGCGCGGAGATCGTCACCGGGCTGACAATTCGGGGTGGATTGATCGACGTCAGCCTGGTGCCTGCTGCAGCGCCTCACGGTCGCGTTAGGAGACTTTCCGCCCGTCTGAGCGTGCCGGCTTGTCCACCTCCGTCGACGTCGCTGAGCTTGCTCCAGACCGGTTGGTTCGCAGTGATCCGACCTGGTGTAAGCCACTCTCGTTATTGGCGGTGAAGGGGGCAATCGAGGCGAGTCGTGGACTGGGGTCAACGGCTCACCAGCGCAGCCCTGTAACGACGCTCACGGTGCGTTATCCCGATGCGGCGGGTGCCAGACAAGAGCTTCTGGACAAGCGCATCGCATTACTGCGATGCGGCGCAGTGCGCCTCACCTTCCCAGCCGTTCGACAAGCCCGCAGAAGATTTCAGTGTCACCGGGCCGGCTGGTGGGCGGCGTTTCCCGCTGGTGATCGACTGCGGTACGCGCTCGTCGGTCATGGGAATCGGTACGACTTCTACGTCCGCCGCTACGCCAACACCCTGACGTGGACTTACGGCGACGACCGCAGCGCCGATCCAGTCCGGCGACAGATCGTCGATGATCCTGATCGGTCGGCTTGAAGAACTATCCCGGGAGTGACGGTTTCTGGCCGAAAGTGGTCATAGACCACAGCCAAACCGCCAAGATTCGTGTCGTCTGCGACCACTTTCAGGGAAAGGGCGAGGCCGAGCAGCTGGCGAGGGCGCCAGTTGGAGCGATGTCCGGACTGGCGCCCCTCGACAGCGCCTACTGGAACAGCTGGTTGACCTGGTTGTTGGCGTCGGTCAGCGATGTGACGGGGGCCTTGCCAGACAAGACGTCGTCCATCGCCGGATGCATGATGCCGTCGATCTGAGAGGCGTGGTCAGTGATCGGGAACAGGAACGTGGTCTTGTCCTTCACATTGACGAGGAAGGCCGTGCACGTCGACTCCCGTCGGCCTTGAACGCGGCCTCAGCCTTGTCGGTCGCCGCCGGGATGGCCGGGAAGACGACGCCCTTCTCGCCGACGATGTTCTGGCAGTCCGGCGACCCGAGGAACTCGACCCACTTTGCTGCTGCGGGCTTGTTCTTCGAGCCGACCCAGATGGAATCAGCCAGGCCGTTGTACATGCTGGCGCGCTTGCCGCTCAGGCCGAGCTGGCAGCGGCGCGACGCCGGTCTCAATGCCCTTCGCACCGAAGTAGCTAGCCGATGTTCCACGAACCGTTGGTGGCCATGCGTACCTTGCCGGCGGCGAAGATGGACGGCTCGCCCTGCCCGGTGACTGCGGCGACACGAGCGGCATGTAGCCCTTGTCGATCAGCGAGGCCGAACCGCTGATGGTGTCCTGGAAAGCGGGCTGGTCGTAGTTGTAAGTGGGTTCCCCACGGGATTCTTGTCGGTGGATTGCCAGTTGTTGGAGCCGGGTGTACATGCTCCACTGGGTTCGTCCGACCCCGCTGCCCGAACCGCCGTCGAGTCCCAGGCCGTACACCTTCACCTTGGACTTGTCGAAGCCCGGCTCGTCTCCACGCGCTTGCCGCTCTGATCAACCGTCAGATGGGCGATCATCTTCTCGTACGTTCCGCCATCTCTGGGGATTCCACTGCAGATTCTGCAGGTCGGCTTCCTTGACTCCGGCATCGGCGATCAGCTTCTTGTTGTAGAAGATCGCGACGGTGTCGAAGTCGCTTGGGCAGGCCATAGCGTTTGCCGTCCGGGCCGCTCCACAGGTCGGCCAGGCCTTCCTGGTACTGGTTGACGTTGAAGCCGATCCTTGGTGAGCGTGTCGTCCAGCGGGACCAGCTGCTCCTGGGTGACGAACTCCGGGTACTTCGAGCCAGGTGGTCGGTGAAGACATCGGGCGCGTCGCCGGCGACGAAAGCCGTTGGTGAGCTTGCTCCAGTAGTCGTCCCAGCCGTACTGGGTGATCTTGACATTGATATTGGGTTCGCCTGCTTGGAACTTGTCGGCGCATGCCTGGTAGGCCGGCTGCTGATTGAATCCCACAGCCAGTAGCTCTGACGTCGCCGGAGGCTTGGCTGGTGTCGATGGCACCGCCCTCGGAGTCAGCCGCCACCACCTTCGGAGCCACCACCGCCGCCACATGCGGTGAGGGTCGAGGCTCAGGGCGGCCGCGCCCACCAGCACGGCTCCCAGTTTCTTGCGCATTCTTGCCATCGTTGGCAGATCCTTTCGCGTTGTTCACCTCGGCAAGATCACCGGGGTTGGTCGATGGGTCAGATGAGTCACTTCAGGCCGGAGAAGCCGATCGAGTTGACGATCTTCTTCGCGAACGCGAAGAACAGCAAGATGAGGATCGGGCAGCGCGGCGACCAGGACGGCGGCCATCAGTCCGGCCCAGTCCGGGCTGCCCTGCGGACGTCTGGGATCGGAACACGCCGAGCGCGACCGTGAGCACGCGCACCTTGTCGCTGGCGCCGACCAGGCAGTGGCCAGAAGTAGTCGTTCCACTGGGCGATGAAGGTGAGGATGAACAAGGTGATGATGGGCGCCCAGCTCATCGGCAGGATGATCCTGAAGAAGATCCGCCAGTGTCCGGCGCCGTCGAGCTTGGCGGCCTCCTCGATCTCCTTGGTGATGCCGAGGAAGAACTGCCGCAGGAAGAAGATCGCGAACGGCGTCATGAAGAAGTAGGGCAGGATCAAGCCCGGGAACGTGTTGATGCAGCCCGAGGTTCTTGATCAAGATGAAGTTCGGCAGCATGACGAAGATCGGCGGGATCATCAGCGCGGTCAGAACAGGAAGAAGACCTTGTCCCGCCCGGGCCAGCGGAGCCGGGCAAATGCGTACGCCGCCAGCGCGCTGAAGAACACCTGACCAGCCGTCGACAGCGTGGCGTAGATGATCGAGTTGCGCAGGAAGAGCGCAGAAGTTGACCGGCCCCGACCTCGGCTCCTCGGCCTGCGCCTCGGCCGGCGTCGCGAGGCCCAACATCCGCTTGAACGCGCGCCCAAGGTGAAATCGACCGGCAGCAGCGAGTTCGGGGTCGGAGAACAGCGACTTCGAGGTCGAGAACGCGCGTGCGAATCATCCAGTAGAACGGAAACAGGGTGATCAAAATCGAGGATGGATCATTGCGGCCCAGGCGGCCACCACGGCCGACGATTGATCTTCTGCCCCTCGGTCTTGCGGCTGCGTCACGACTCCGGCGGAGCGAGAGCGAGCGGTTGTGGTTGCCATAACTGCTTCCTCTCAGGCCAGGTCCGACTCGCCGGCGTCTCAGCAGCCTCAGCTGGATGAGCGCGACGGTGGCAAGGATGATGAACAAGATCACCGACAGGGCGCTGGCGTAGCCGAACTGGCCTTCTGCGAAACCCTTCTTGGTAGATGTGAGTACTGCATCACGCGGCTGGCGTTGCCCGGCCCGCCCTTCGTTGTGACGACCACGGTGTCGAAGACCTGGAACGATCCGGTCACCGTGATCACCAACACCAGCGCCAGGATGGGCCGCAGCAGCGGCAGACGTGATGCGCCAGAACGACTGCCATTCGGTGCTGCCATCGACCGACGCGGCCTCGCAGACGTAGTCGGGTATCGTCTGCAGCCCGGCGAAGACCAGCAGCGCTGTGTAGCCCATGTGCCGCCAGACATTCACCATGGCAATGGTCGGAATCGCCCACGCGGCATCTCCGAAGAATGGGATCTTGTCGAACCCGATAGCCGCGATGAAGCCGTTGACCGAGGCCAATCTGGTAGTCCAACAGCCAGAACCACACCAGCGCCGCGATGACATTGGAGATCAGGAATGGCAGCAAGATCAGACCGCGGATCGACCGTCGACTTGGTCAGCCGGTGCATCAGCACCGCGATCGCTACAGCCAGGACTGTCTGGAACACGATGTTGATCCAGAGACGTACTCGACGGTCACCAACAGCGCGTTCCAGAACAGCTTGTCCTGGAAGAGCTTGGTGAAGTTGTCGAGGCCGATGAAATGCGGTGTCCCGAGCAGGTTGTACCTGGTCAAACTGAAGTAGAAGCCGCGGATGAACGGGTAGAGGTAGAACACCAGGAAGCCGATAGCGGCGGGCAGGATGAAGATCAGGGCCATGCCCAGATCGCCGCAGCCAGGTGGTCTGTCAGTTCCTCGCACCCGGTCTTGTAATCAGCTGCAACGAGCGGCTCGACTGTGTCGGTGGTCATGCGCTGTGCTCCTTCACCACTCGGACTCTGATGAGTTGAGGCACGCGCAATCGTGGTGAGACGTCATCGTCTGTTCCTCTCCGGCTCGAGTGCGCCTGGCCAATGCGACGGCCCAGTTCGTGGACGCAGGACATCGCAAACAGTTCGCGTTGGGCCGGAAGCTACACCGCAGATGCAGGGGTAGCAAGGGTTTCCGGCGAGTTGTGTCCAAGAATTTGTGCATTCGTTCGAGGCGCGTCGGTCGTCCGTCGAGCTGGACAAAACGATGTGGAGCCAGGACCTTTGGGGTCGCCTGAGGCGGTCACTGAGAATCGGCCAAATGCTTCACCCGGCTGATCCATGCTGTGCTGAAGTTGTTTCGAACTAGGGCCAAATCTGTGCGCTCAGTCCGGCTATGGGATTGCTGAGGATCTGGGCAGAAGGCGAACGCCTCACGCACCGCACGTCTCGGGGTGGGCAGGGGAATGCCGGCCAGCACCGTGCCTGCAGGTTCGCGATCGACCGTTGAAGAACCGCCGTGCCTGCGCGCCCTGACAGCACGCTCGACGAAATTGTGCTTGTCAAGCTCTGATCTGCACCTGAGATTCTGCGGCACCCGATCGACAACGACGCGAGGCACCGTGGAGATGGTCGCGATGCAAGGTTTACGCCGCGCAACTGAACGGAACTCGCACCGTGTCCGCTGACCCACCCGATAGGCGGCTCCGTCCCCCGACGAGGGCCGATGTCGCGCGTTACGCCGGCGTCAGTACAGCTGTGGTCAGCTATGTCGTCAACGACGGCCCCCGCCGGGTTGCGCCGGAGACTGCTGCTCGCGTACCGAGCCGCGATCGAGATCCTGAAATATCGACCGAACGTCAACGCCCGGGCGCTCAAGAGAGGCTCGACGGCGGAGATGCTCGGACTGGTACTTCCGACCATCACCAATCCGTTCTTCGCCAGGATATGCTGCGGCTCTGGAGGTGCGGCAGCGGCTAGCACGGCTACGTCATGGTCGTGGCAACCTCAGACTAACGAGGTCTCAAGAAACCCGGATTGTCAGTGATCTGGCTAACGGGCACGTCGACGGTCGCCTTGCTCATCTCCACGGTCCTGCCACCCGCCGGCTTCCGCGCCATCACGATGCCGGGCCGCCCGACGGTGCTGATCGACGCTCGTGCCGCGCCTTCGCCGGTTACACCGCCGTCGGTCAGACTCTCGGGATGGAGCTCGTCTGCTTGTCGACCACCTGATCGCACGTTCAGGCCACCAATCGATCGCGTTGATCGCGGGATTGCCGAGCGGCCGGTCCCCGAGCCTCGCGAGCGAGGCTGGAGCGACGCCTTCCGGAGTCACTAGATCTGCCGCCCGGCCCGGTCGTCCGACCAGCTTCAGCCGGCACGGCGGCTGCGAAGCGGCAGTGCAACTCCTGAGCTGGCCGACTCGGCCAGAACGCGATCTTCGCAGCCTCAGACGAACTTCTACCGGCGCACTCAAAGCGATTCCGGGAAGCCGGCTTGCGCTGCTCCGGACGATATCTGCCCGGTCGTCTCGTACGACGGCACGACTGAGTCACGAGTATTGCTGGCCGCCGCTCACGGTTGCTCGGGCAGCCGATCCGGGCGATGGCGGAAGCCGCGGTCTCGGCTGTTCTCAACCCGAACTCCGCTGTGACTACCAGCGCTTCGCCACGGAGCTGATCATCCGAGAGTCGTGCGGATGCCGCAGCCAACGAGGCATCCGGAATCGTCCGCGCCGGCGAGCGCCCGGGCGAAGCAGGACTCGAAATCAGAGCAAAGCCGATGATGATCGAGGCTCGCTGGAGCGCTCCAGCGATCTCAACAAAAACCTCCTTCTGGCTGAAGCCCATGCTGGCGACGCGAAGTGTGCTCCAGCATACCGAGGCCAGAAACCGCGGGTAGGTTGCCCAACCGCGCTCTTTGTGCCGACAAAGGCGCGGGCGAAGGTCGAACGCTGCGACGGGTACGGATAGAAACGATGACACTGACAGGAGATCGTGGACCTTGCCGAGGGGCAGTTGGCCTCGCTGGGACGTCTGGCGTTCCGGGCGGGTAACCGCTGACCGGAGTCGGTGGGGAACGCGGCTGCGCCGGGGATCCCGATTGCGGCTCCGCCAAGGAGGACCGGGCCGACGCGGGTACGGATCTGGGTGCAGAGCGTATGGGAAAGCCCGACGACAAAGCCGCAGGGAGAGAGCCGCCCGTTACCGCGAAGTTGGCGATCTGCATCCAGCCTCGAGGGCCGAGCGACAAAGAGCTGACCGGATGACGTAACGACGAGTAGTCACGCAGGGTCTTGCCCTGAATGAGGATGCTGCCTATGAAGAGCGGGCCGGCGACTGAGGCCACCGCGCGGCAGAAGACGGTTGTGAATATGCATGATCACTTTCCACCGAGCTGGGTCGATCTCGGATTGCTTCCGATCTTGCCGTAGTGACGCGAGACCTCATCACTTCGCATCGAGCCCAGCGGCCACAGATAGGCTTCGGTTCGTCTGTCTGGCGGCGTGGCCGAAGCGGGTCTCTTGGCCATGGAGCTGATCTGTCCCACCGCACACGTCGCATGGAGGCAACTGTGGATCTGTACGAGTACCAAGCACTGAGATGTGTTCGAAGCGCATGGTGTTCCGGTATTGCGAGGCATTACGGCAACCACTCCCGCCGAGGCCAAAGCGGCCGCGGCAGCTCTCGGTACCCCAGTCGTAGTCATCAAGGCACAGGTCAAGACAGGCGGTCGCGGCAAGGCCGGCGGCGTCAAGATCGCCAAGAGCCCAGAGGAGGCCGAGGCCCATGCGAACGGAGATCCTCGGCCTCGACATCAGGGACACATTGTCAAGACGGTCATGATCGCCGAAGGTGCAGACATCGCCGAGGGAGTACTACTTCTCGCTCTTGCTCGATCGGGCCGAACGCCGCTACCTCGCCATGTGTTCCAAGGAGGGCGGGATGGACATCGAGACACTCGCGGCGGAGCGGCCGGAGGCACTTGCCCGGATCCCGGTCGATCCCAGAGTGGGAATCGACGAGGCCAAGGCCGCTGAGATCGTCGGCAGCGGCCGGCTTCACCGGACCCGATGCTGCGGAGATCGCGCAGGTCACTGCAACTGCTCGGCACGGTGTACCAGAAGGAGGATGCGACGCTCGTCGAGGTCAACCCTCTGGTCAAGACCGGCGATGGCAGGATCGTCGCGCTGGACGCCAAGGTCTCACTCGACGAGAACGCTGCGTTCCGCCATCCAGATCACGCAGCCCTGGCAGACGAGTCGGCTGAGGATCCGCTTGAGGCGGCGGCGAGGCCAAAGGCCTCAACTACGTCAAGCTCGACGGCTCCGTCGGAGTCATCGGCAATGGTGCTGGGCTGGTGATGAGCACCCTCGACGTGGTCGCGTACGCCGGCGCGGAGTTTCCGGGATCACCGAAGCCGGCGAACTTCCTCGACATCGGTGGCGGCGCGAGCGCCGAGATCATGGCCAACGGCCTGGAGATCATCATCAGCGACGACCAGGTGAAGAGCGTCTTCGTGAACGTGTTCGGCGGCATCACCGCCTGCGATGCGGTTGCCAACGGGATCGTGCAGGCCTTCGAGCTGCTCGGCCAGCCGCGACGAGCGAGTGGACGTCCCGCTGGTCGTACGGCTGGACGGCAACAACGCGGAACTGGGTCGGCAGATCCTTGCCGACGCGGACCTGCCGAAGCTGGAGCAGGTCGAAACCATGGACGGTGCGGCGCAGGCTGCCGAGCTGGCGGCGAGCTGAGGGGCGGGAGCATGGCAATCTTTCTGAACTCCGACTCCAAGGTCATCGTCCAGGGCATGACCGGCTCGGAGGGCCGCAAACACACCCAGCGCATGCTGAGCTCCGGCACCGATGTCGTCGGCGGCGTGACACCGGGCAAGGGCGGGCAGGTCGTTGAGTTCGAACGGGCCGGCGTACCGGTCTTCGACTCGGTCGGCGAGGCGATGGCCGCGACCGGAGCCAACGTCACGGTGATCTTCGTGCCTGCCGAAGTTCACCTTGTCCGCGGTCGTCGAGGCGATCGACGCGAGCATCCCGCTCGCGGTGGTGATCACCGAAGGTGTGCCGGTCAAGGACACCGCCGAGTTCTTCGCACTGTCCGCAGGGACAGCTCGACCCGGCTCGTCGGCCCGAACTGCCCAGGACTGATCTCGCCGGGTCAATCCAACGCCGGCATCATCCCGGCTGACATCACCAGGCCGGGCGCATCGGACTGGTGTCCAAGTCGGGCACGCTGACCTACCAGATGATGTACGAGCTGCGCGACATCGGCTTCTCCTCCGCGGTCGGCATCGGTGGTGACCCGATCATCGGCACCACGCACATCGATGCGCTCGCAGGCGTTCGAGGACGATCCGGAGACCGACGCCGATCGTGATGATCGGAGAGATCGGTGGCGACGCCGAGGAGCGTGCCGCGGACTACATCGCGGCTCACGTGACCAAGCCGGTGGTCGGCTACGTCGCCGGCTTCACCGCGCCTGAGGGAAAGACGATGGGCCATGCCGGCGCGATCGTCTCGGGCTTCATCGGGCACCGCGCGCTGCCAAGAAGGAGGCGCTCGAGGCCGCCAGGCGTCAAGGTTGGCAAGACACCGAGTGAGACTGCGCAGCTCATGCGCGAGATCATGACGAATCTCTGAGCACTCTCGACAGCTCAGCTCCACCACGTGCGCCTCTGCTCACGCGAGTACGCAGCCGAGCACCGAATGCCGCCTGATCGCAATCATCAGTGGCGGATCCACGGTGACTCGGCCTCAGTCAGTCCACCTGGGTGGCGCGCTGACCGCCGCGGACGGCGACGATGTCCCACTGATGATTGCTGAAGTCGTAGCCACCCCTCGGATTCAAGAAGGTGTAGATCGACCTTCGGTCCCGCGGAAACGATTCCGACGCGGTACTTTGCGGTGCCCTGTGTCGACTTCTGAGAAACCACCGCGGTCCAGCCCGAAACCCTTCTGTTTTGGGCGCCCATGTTAGTCACCCTCTTGGGCTTCGTAACCGTTGCTGTGAGCTTTCGGGTCTTGCAGCCCGAAAGATTGGACTTGATCACCCCGACCTGCTTGCGGGCAGCTTTGGCGTCTCTTCATCGTCAGCACGACCTCGTTCAAACCGAAGAAATTCTTTCCGCTCTCCTGGATCAGGTAGAGCCCAGACTTCTTCGACTTGGCTGCGATGGTTGCCCAGTTCACCCCTTCGCATTGCGATCCGAGAAAGTCGTCCTTCGGCAGTTCGACGCGGCCGTGGCCGCAGGTGCGGCTAGGTCCGGCCGGCGGCAGATCACCGCTGGTAAAGAAGCCGGGTTCGTCGCCGCCGATTGGCGGTGGGCCGTTCTTTACCAGAGGATTGCCGTGCTGCACTCTCCGCCGGCTGGAGCACACTGTTTCTTGTTGACCTGTGCGAGAGCTTTGTGCGATCGCGCCTATGGCTATCGCATCCGATCGATGAACAGCGTCGATCACGTTCATGCGGCACGCAGCCAGTGCGCTGGAGGACGATGCTGTGCGCCTCGGTCCTCTTGCGTGGCCCCACCCTCACGACGACGCCAGCGGCGTGTGGTCGCCGACACTGGCTGACCAGATATCCGGATTCGATCCAGGAACCGGCGACCTCGCAGCTCCCGAGGGTCTTGGCTGCGATTGCGTACGCCGCGCTGGCTTCCGCATTTGAGCTGTACGCCATGTAGCCGCGTGCACGGCGTGCGGTGCGTTCTTTGCCGGTACTGCTCAGCACCCTGACAGATCTCTTGTTGCGGCGGGGGCTGGCCCTCGCGCCGGCTCGCCACCAAAACAGAGCTGCGGTTGGAACATCCTCGCTTGCGCCGTGCTCGGTCTCGCCATCGACCTTCCACGCGCGACTCCGGTCGAGAACCTTCGCCTGGCTGGGGCTGAGCATCAAAGCATCGGTCAGCACTGCCGTCGCGCTCTGGCCAGGCGTCTGACTCCCAGATTGCCGCCCAGATGGTGAGACGTTTGGCTGTGTCTGAGGGCTGTTTGCCGACGCGGACGGACATACCCGACGACAAGGCGCGATCACGACGACCGCGGCGACCGCACCGATGAGCAGCACGATCTTGGCCCGACGACCGAGAGGCGTCCGCTCGTCGTCGTCGTCGTAATCGTCGATCGCATCGAGGGCTTGGGTGCGGTGTTTGGTGGGCCGGCTGCGGGGAAGGATCGGTCGTGGTCTCGTCGTCCGGCGGCGCCGGCCGACGCGGCGCAAAGGCGATTGGCCGCATGGTCTCCTGGGTGGGTGGATCTGACTCCATAGGAGCCATTCGTGAGGTCGGCCGCGACCATCCGTTCGAGCCTTTGTCATCTCGATAGAGCGGCTTCGGATGGTCCTCGGCTGCGACAGGGAAGGCCATGCTGGCCTCGTACCGTTGCGTTCTGGCTGGGCCGGTCGGGTCAGGCTGTGCAGGCCGGACCTGGCTGGGCGGGTGGTTCTGGCTGGGCGTACTGGACCGGCTGGGCCGGTGGTTCTGGCCGGGCGGGCTCAGCATCGGGTTCGATGTAGGCTCGCCGGGGCCGATAGGTCGCGGACTCCCTGGTCGACCATGCTGAACTGCTCCCCCGAGTCGGAGCGCCATCTCAGGCTTCCTGGGCCGGCCCCTCCGGAGCAAGCGAGGACCGACGATCAGAGGAGACTTTACCTGCGCTTGGCGTGTCTCGCTCATTCGCGTCCGCCGACTGGGTAAGCATGGAACGTCATGCCTTCCCTCGTTTCGTCTCGAAGGCTGCCGCACCGCTGACGTACCGGGCAACTCGGCTCGCGGCAAAGGTGTTCGAGGCCGCCCGGACTCGGACCCCCGATCGGCACAGAGCAGTTGGGCTGTCATCGCTCTCGTGGGCGGTGCTGTGACTGCCACTCGCGAGCTGGATTCTTTGTGTCGGCGTAACGATTCTCGGCTGGCTTGCGGCCGACTCGGGGAGCTTTGTCGATGCGATCGGACTCGGTACCCGGCTCTGGCTGCTTGGCAACGGCGTCGGCGTACGCATCGGCGCGATTCCGGTCACGCTGGTGCCGTGGGGTGTTACGGCTGTCATCGCGTTCATGATCTCGCGGATCGCAGCGATGAGCGCCCGGCACGTTCGTCGAAACCAGACGACCGGTTCCGTGCTGATCAGCGTGCTCACGGTCGCGCTTACCTCGTGCCCGTCCTCGCGGTAGCGGCGTGGGTTGGGTGAACCGTGGCAGATTCAGGACGCTGGGCAGTGGTCATCGCGGTACTGGTGCTGGCGGCGTTCTGGGGCAGTGGCCGCAGTTCGGGTGCGCGCGCGGTCCTCGCGATAGGACGTGGATGATCTCGCGCGGGCGTGGTCGCGGCCCAACTCGCGATGTTGGTCGCCGGATCGGCTGTGCTGATCACGGGTCTCGTGGTGCATCTGAAACCGCGTGGAGGGGCTGTATGAGGCGCTACAGCCCGGGGTTGCTGGAGGCATCGCGTTACTGCTTCTCCAGCTGGCTTTCGCGCCAAACGCCCTAATCTGGTCCGCCTCGTACGCGTTGGGATCGGGATTCTCGCTGGGCGCCGGCTCGGTGGTGGCTCCCGCGGCCACGGAGATTGGCATCCTGCCCGGCATCCCACTGCTCGGCGCACTTGCCATCGCCTGGACCGGGCGCGGCTGTCGAACTCTGGTGGCTTGCTGCAGGAGCGGCGGCTGGGGCGATCGCGTGCTGGATGCTGCTTGCAGCGCGGCCGGCTGTCCGCTTCGACGAGGCGAGTCTGAAAGGCGGCGCATGTGGCGTGCTGGCTGGTGTGGCATTCGCCGGTCTGGCGTGGGCGGCCAGCGGTGATCTTGGAACGCTGCGACTCACCGACCTTGGCCCGCGGCTGTTTCCGTTGCTCGTCATGGCCGGCACGACAATGGGCCTGTCCGGCATGATCACCGGTCTCACCCTCGGCCTTCTCCCGATGCGTCGCCGAAACAGCTAGGCCACCGCCACGTGTCGCTAGGCTGTCCGTCGTGCCGAGCCCCTCGCTGCAACGCGCCTGGGGCGAGCGGCCCGCCCTGGTCAGTACTCATTTCGGGCAGCGGCACACTGCTGCAAGCACTAATCGATGCCTGCGCCGACCCGGCGTGCGGTGCCCGGATCGTGGCCGTCGGCTCAGATCGGCTGGGCATTCAAGGACTGGAGCGGGCCGCGCGGACGGGCATCCCAACCTTCGTTGAGGCAATCTCGGACTATGCGACCAGAACTGACTGGGATCGAGGTTTGACCACGCAGGTCGCGGCATACCAGCCGGATCTGGTCATCAGCGCGGGTTTCATGAAGCTTCTTGGAGCTGAGTTCCTAGGCCGCTTCGAGGGGCGCATCATCAATACGCATCCTGCGTTGCTGCCGTCGTTCCCGGGACATGCATGGTCCGAGAGACGCGCTGGCGTACGGCGTCAAGATCACCGGCGCGACGGTGTTTCTGGTGGACGCCGGTGTGGACAGCGGCGTGATCCTCGACCAGCGAGCGGTGCCGGTCGCCGACGGATGACACGGTGGAGACTCTGCACGAGAGGATCAAGGTGGTCGAACGCGAGCTGCTGGTCGCCATCACCCATCAACTCGCCACCCGCACGTGGCGCGTCGCCGACAGGAAGGTGCTTTGGACATGACCGACTCGCCGAACGCTCTCGAGGAGAGCCGTCGGCCCATTGGGCGCGCGCTGGTCTCGGTCTATGACAAGACGAACCTGTCGACGTGGCGCGTGCGCTGGTCGAGGCAGGGTGGAGATCGTTTCGACCGGGTCTACGGCCGCGACGCATCGCGGGGCGGGTCTCCCGTCACCTGGAATCGAGCGGGTCACAGGCTTCCCGAATGCCTCGACGGCCGCGTGAAAACCCTGCACCCTAAAGTCCACGCCGGCTTGCTCGCTGATATGCGGCTGGAATCGCATCGCGCGCAGCTCGCCGAACTTGGCATCGAGCCGTTTGATTTGTTGATCAGCAACCTCTACCCGTTCACGGCGACAGTGGCCTCGGGCGCCAGTCCGGAGGCGTGTGTCGAGCAAATCGACATCGGCGGCCCGGCCATGGTGCGGAGCTCGGCCAAGAATCATGCCTCGGTGGCAGTGATCACATCGCCCGAACAGTATCCGCAGCTGCTGCAGGCCATTGCGGCCGGGGGTTTCACATTGGCAGAGCGGCAGCGGCTTGCCGCGGCGGCGTTCGTCCACACGGCCACCTACGACGTTGCGGTAGCGAGCTGGATGGGAAACGTCGTCAGTGATCTGAGTGAGGGCACCGGCTTCCCGACGTGGATGGGCGGTACGTGGGAGAAGGTGACCGGCCTGCGATACGGGGAGAATCCGCACCAGCCGGCCGCCCTCTACCGCGGCACCGCCGTGACGCGATGGCTCTGGCGAACGCTCAGCAGCTGCACGGCAAGGAGATGTCCTACAACAACTATGTCGACGCCGACGCTGCGCGCCGATCCGCGGGTGACTTCGATGAACCCGCGGTGGCGATCATCAAGCATGCCAATCCCTGCGGCATCGCCATCGGGTCGGACGTCGCTGAGGCCCATCGGAAGGCTCACGCCTGCGATCCGACTCGGCGTACGGGGCGTGATCGCGGCCAACCGACCGGTCAGTGTGGAGATGGCGCGCCAGGTCTCGGAGATCTTCACCGAGGTGATCATCGCGCCCGACTACGCCGACGGTGCGCTGGAGGTGCTGCCGCAGAAAGAAGAATCTACGAATCCTGCTGGTCGAGCCGCCTGCCCGCGGCGGCGTCGAGAGCCGCCGCATCGATGGCGGCCTGCTCGTCCAGCTTTCCGACCGCGTTGATGCTGATCGATGACCACGCCGTGAACTGGAAGCTGGTAGCAGGGTCAGCCGGCCTCGGCTGATGCCCTGGCTGATCTCGAGTTCGCCTGGAGGGCCGCCCGCTCCGTGAAGTCCAATCGCGATCTTGCTTGCCCGGGACGGGGCGTCGGTCGGGAGTCGGGATTGGGGCAGGTGAATCAGGTCGACTCGTGCCGGCTGGCTGTCGCAGCGGGCGGGGAGCGTGCTGCCGGTTCGGTCGCGGCCTCCGACGCCTTACTTTCCCTTCGCGGACGGACCCGGAGATCCTGCTCGGCGCCGGGGTGTCAGCCATCGTTCAGCCGGGCGGCTCGGTCCGTGACGACGACGTCACTGCGGCCGTGCAAGGTGCCGGAGCGACGATGTATTTCACCGGCGCGCGACACTTCTACCACTGAACTTTGATCGAGGCGAGGTGTTGCATATGGCGGCGCAGATTCTGGATGGCAGGGCCTTGGCTGCAACGATCAAGACAGAGCTGAGGGAGCGTGTCGCAGTGCTCGCCGAGCGGGGACATCGTACCGGGCCTTGGCACTGTTCTCGTCGGTGACGATCCCGGCAGCCGTTCCTACGTCGCCGGGCAAGCACCGAGACTGCGCGGAGGTCGGCATCGCCTCGATCCAGGTGGAGTTGCCCGATTCGACCAGCCAGGATGAGCTGGCGTCGGTAATCGCTGAGCTGAACAGACCCTGCCTGCACCGGATACATCGTCCAGCTGCCGCTGCCGGGAGACCTTGACGACAACGCCGCGCTCGCGCTGGTCGATCCCGACAAGGACGCCGACGGTCTGCACCCGGTGAACCTCGGCAGGCTGGTTCTGCGGCATCCTGGTCCGTTGCCGTGCACGCGCACGGGGGATCGTCGAGCTGCTGCGCCGTAACGGCGTCGGCCTCAACGGCGCCGACGTTTGCGTGATCGGACGCGGTATCACCGTGCGGGCGGCCTCTCGGACTGCTGCTGACCCGCAAGAGCGAAAACGCCGACGGTCACCCTGTGTCACACCGGCACGAGTTGATCTTCCGCGGCACGTCAGGCAGGCGGATATTGTGGTCCGCAGCGGCTGGGCGGCCGCGGCTGGTCACTGCTGAGATGATCAAACCAGGCGCGGTCTGGTCGATGTCGGCATTACCCGCACCGACGCCGGGCTAGTTGGCGATCGTGATCCAGATGTGCGAGACGTTGCGAGCTGGGTGGCGCCCATGCCGGGAGGCATCGGGCCGATGACTCGGGCCATGCTGCTGGTGAGCAACGTGGTCGAACGCGCCGAGACACCTAGGTGGCTCGTGCCGCGGCGGTCTGAAGGAAGCGCAGCAGCACGATCCTACGCCAATGGCCGTTGCTGATCGTGGTGATCGGAGAGTCGACAGGCCTGGTGGTCAGCTTCCTGGGCGAATCCACCTGGCGACTCGGCTGCTTGCTCATGGCGCATCGCGGCGGTGGGAGCCGTGGAGCGATCGTTTGCCAGAAGCCGGGACGCGGGATTGCTTCAGGTGCGCACGAAAGCCTTTGATGTCACGGTTCTGACGGTCGGCGCAATACGCGATCATCGCGTTGGCGATCGTCGTTCCTGAAGCCGTAATCCTTTGTTCTTGAGCTGCTCGCAGCTGATGCCGCTCACTGATTACCCGCCGGACTGGCTCGCCGCGACGACGGCGATGATGATCGCGATGATGATCGTGAGAGCAATGGACGCCAACGCAATAGCAATACGTAAC
>ERZ1370068.752-contig-10688_pt1 | contig 17094 bp, 21 predicted proteins | sample MGYA00561227_ERZ1370068 | MGnify/ENA primary metagenome ERZ1370068 (study PRJEB38410, sample SAMEA6850437) | metagenome | study: Metagenomic assessment of the ecological functions of the soil: analysis of the soil microbiota associated with the...
GCCGATCCAGGTGATCGGCGCCATCTCGGTGCCGGGCGGACACGACGTCTGCGACCCGCCGCAGCAGCTGCAGAGGAAGCCGTCGATCGCGCAGTGCCGCCAGTACTGCAGCGCGTCGGGTCGCCGGCCGGGCCTGTCGACCTCGGCCGGCGCGGCCCCCGCTGCCGCGAAGCCGCGCGCGATCGGCAAGAGCGGCAGCGCCGCGCCGCCGATCAGCAGCGCGCCGAGGCGGGTCAGGACCGAGCGCCGATCGCTCCGCCGCGCGAGACGGCGCGCATAGCGCTCGATCAGGTGGTCGATCCCGGTCATGCCGTTCTCCGCACGTCGCCGTGCTCTTGCAGCCATTCCTGCATCGACGCAACCCCGAGCCGCGCCGCCTCGAAGAGGCTCTCGACGTGCTCGCGCGTGTTGACGAGACCCTTGGCGCGGAGCACGCCCTGCTCGTCGATCAGCACGGCGTACGGGAGCTTGCCGACCTGGTAGGCGAGGCCGAGCGCGCTCGACACGACGTACGGGTGCTCGTCGAGACCGGCACGGGCGACGAACGCGCGCTGCTCTTCGAGGTCGCCGTCGCTCGCGAGCACGAGACGCGTCGGGGGCGTGGCGCTCGCGACGAGCCCGCGCACGACCGGGAGCAGCGTCTTGCAGACCGGACACGTCGGCGAGACGAAGAAGAGGAGCGTCCGCCGGCCGCGCGGCGTCGACGCTCGCCGATGGTGAAGGCACCGCCCGCGAGGTCGGTCACGGCGACGACGGGTGCCGCGTCGCCGACCCGCGGCCCGCCCGGCATCACGAGCGCGCCGACCGGGAAGACGCGCTCGTGCAGCACGCCGATCTGGCGAACGAGCGCCGCGACCACGACCGCGAGCACGACGACCGCGATCCAGAAGAGGACGTTCGAGATCGAGCAGCGCTGTTCGTCTGCCATCGCCGGCGCGCTCCGACGGCGCGGACGCGCGCGCGCCGCGGCGGCGAGCCCGTGCCCGGCCGTCCAGACCGACGCGACGACCACGAGCCCGGCGGCGACCGTGAGCGCGTCGATCCAGACGAGCGGGCGCGTGCCCGCGGCTCGCGTCAGCCGAGCGCCAGCCCGGCGAGGACGGCGTTCCGCGCGAGCAGCCACTCGCTGATCGGCTGCGCGGCGCCGGCGATGCCGCAGCCGCAGTCGATCGTCCGCCGCCCGCGGGCCAGGTTGACGGCGATCGCCGTCGCGTAGAGCGCGAGGAGCGCGATCGTTCCGGCGGCCGCGAGCCCGCCGCCCGCGCGGGACGAGCCACGCGACGGCGACCGCGAGCTCGAGCGCCGCCATGACGAATGCGGCGATCGGCACGCACCGCGTCCGGCAGCAGACGATACGCCGCCACCACCGCGCGAAACGCCGCGCGGTCGCGGAGCTTGTGCCACGCCGCGCTCGCGAAGAGCAGCGCGAAGGCGCCGCGGACGAGGAGGAGCAGCACCGGGTCGTACGTCGAGCTCGTCATCGCATCACGGCCCCGGCGGCGACGATCAGGAGCGGCCCCGAGATGCCGACCTCGTCGATCTCGCGAGAGCAGCGTGCCCGAGAGCGCGTCGACGACACCGACGGCGCCGATCTCGTCGTGGCGGACGAAGAGGAGGGGCTTCGCATCCTGCGTCACCGCGATCGTGTGCGCGCCGGGATTCGGCGCCACCTGCCGCAGCAGCCAGTCGCCCCAGCCGCCGCGCTCGAGCTCGAGAACGGGCCGCGCGAACGCCGGCAGGAGACCCGGCACGGCGATCTCCTGCACGCGCTTCCGCTGCTCGACGTCGTACACCCAGATCGCCGTGCCAGGCTCCTTGTGCGAGCCGGGTCCGCCCTTATGGACGAGCGAGTAGAGGCGATGGGTCGCGTCGGTGGAGCGCCAGGTGCTGCATGCCGCCGATCCGCCAGCCGGCCTGCCGTTCCGCGTCGGTGAAGAGCGGCCACGCCGGCGCGGCGATCGGCTGCTCGCCGCTGAAGTCGACCACCTGCAGCTTCCCTTCGAAGGAGGCGAAGAGCCAGCGCGCGCCGTCGCGGACGCCCTTCTCGGTCAGCGGATCCTGCACCGTGTCGAAGAACTTCCGCGCTCCGCGTGGCGCGTGCCTGATGGCCGCTCGCGTCGAGCTCGACCGACGATCGCCGTGCCGTTGCCGCAGAGGGTGCCGAACCGGCTGCCGCCGGCCGGTAGACGAGCGCGCAGCCGCCGATCACGATCTCGTCCACGAACTGCCGCGTCTCGAGGTCGACGACCGAGACCGAGTTCGACGGGTCCTGGTTGAAGACGACGAGAAGCGGTCGTCGTCGAGCACCGCGGCGACCGCGTAGCCGTGCCCGATGCTCGCCGAGCGCGGCGGGATCTCGACCTCGCCGCGCACCGTGAGGGTCGTCGCGTCGTAGATCGTCACGTAGTCCTTGCGCTCGCCGCGGTGTCCGCGCGCGTAGACCTGGTCGATCATGTAGATCTCGCCGCGCTTCCGCGCGAACAGCGGCGCCGGTCCGTGAGACTGAACGATCCCGTCGAGCGTGCCGAGCGCCCGTCCGCTGTCGCCGTCGAAGAGCGTCGCGTGACGGAACAAGCGATCGGGCACCCAGAGCCAGTGCGGGCTCGGCGCCGGCAGGACGGCGACCTTGCCGTGCTCGTCGGGCTCGATGTCGGCGCGCGGCGACGGCGCTGCCGAGCAGGATCCCGCGACCGCCGCCGCGACGAGCACCAGCGAGTCGCTCGACCGCGATCCGACCGCGCGCCGACCGCCGCCAGCACTCGTCGCCTCGGGTCCGCCGCGCGCAACCCGCGCGGTCGCTACAGCGCCTTCTCGAGGTCGCTCACGATCTCTTCGGACACCGGCGCCGTCGTCGGCGCGTAGCGCGCCACGACCTTGCCCTGCCGGTCGACCAGGAACTTGGCGAAGTTCCAGCGGATGTCGCCGGGCCCGTCGGGCGCCGTCGCCGCGCTGGTCAAGAACGCGTAGAGCGGGTCGCGGCTCGGACCGTTGACGTCGATCTTCGCGAACAGCGGGAAGGTGACGCCGAACTTGGTCTCGCAGAAGGTCTTGATCTCCCTTCCGTCCCCGGCTCCTGCCCCCGAACTGATTGCAGGGAAAGCCGAGCACGACGAGCCCGCGGTCCTTGAAGTTGGCGTAGAGCTCCTCGAGCCCGCCGTACTGCGGGGTGAGCCCGCACTGCGACGCCACGTTCACGACCAGCGCGACCTTGCCCGCGTAGTCCTTGCAGTGACTGCTCCTGCCGTCGATCGTCTTGGCCGAAAAATCGTGGAGGGTTGGCATGGGCGAGTCATGGCACCGTGCCGAATCCGGTTGCAACCGCGAGCGCGAGGGCGGGGAGTCGGTTGAGACCGACACCAAAACGTGGACGCTACTCGTCCCGCTCGCGACAACGGCCCATGTCACTGAGGGACGGGCAACAGATTGTTGGTAGTGGTCGAGCGCAGTAAGGGTGTCGCTGTACGTGACACGCCGGACCTGGAACCGCGACCGGCCGGTGTGGAGGTCTCGTTCAACGACCGCCGAGTGTCTCGACACCGCCCGCCCCTGCTCCGTGCTTCGCTATCGCCGCGGAGCGTCGCATTTCGCGCAGAGAATCGATGTCTCTTCTTGACTGACCATCACCTTTGCGATACAAAGATCGCCGAATCAAGATGTCGAAACGATCCTCTCAAATGTCGCTCGCGTTGACTGCGCCGCCGCGGTGGGGTGGCTGGCGGCGCGACGCCGGCCGGAAACCCGGCGACACCCCGGGCTGCCGCACGCTCCCCGAGAAGCGTTCAAGAGACTGCCAGCGCACGTGACGTTGCGGATGCGACCCGACGTGCCGTCACTACGGAACGCGCGGATCGTACGCGAGATCGAGCGCACCTTCGGGCGCGGCAGCTGCGAGCGTCCGGGCTTTCGGCTCGTGCATTACTCCCTGCAAGGCAATCACGCGCACCTGATCGTCGAAGCGCAGGATCGCGACGCGCTCGGACGCGGCATGAAGGCGATCGGTGCACGTCTCGCCCGCGCGGTCAATCGCGGTTGCCGGACGGAAAGGAACCGTGCTCGTGGATCGCTTATCACCACCGGATCCTGCCGACCCCGAAAGAGGTGCATCACGCGCTCCGCTACGTCACTTCTGAACGCGCGCGGCGGCATGCGGCGAAGGCACGCGCCGCGCTCGGGAAGCGCGTCCGCCTCGATCCTGCCTCATCGGCACGTTGGTTCGACGGCTGGAAAGCCGGCACGCCGAAAGCGCACGACGACACCCGAGGCTCGCCGACCGCAGCGCCGCCGGTCGCGCGCGCCAGAACTGGCTCTTGAACGTCGGCTGGCGACGTCACGGGCTCCTCGATCCCGCGGAGGTTCCCGGAACGGTCGGATAGTGTGGGCGGCACGCACCCTGCGTCCCACTCGCGACCGGGACGGTCAGCGTCGACCTACCTTAGTACTCTGGCTCGAAAGTTCGGTGACGTATCATGCTGCGGTGGGTAGTGTCAGACGCGCGACGGGGAGCTTCGCGAGGAGTTTGGCCAGGTCGGCGCGGGTGAACTTCCACTCGAAAGGCCGCGCAACGCTTTCGTAGTGCTCCTGGAAGCGAAGCAGGCGGTCTTCGAGTGCGGCCAGCGAAGCGAAATCGTTCGGCGTGAGGACCTTGCGCTGGACCACGGAGAAATAGATCTCCACTTGATTGAGCCAACTCGCGTGCAGGGAGTGTGGACCACGATGATGGCGGGCCACCGTTTGCGGAGCCGGTCCGTACAGCGCTCGCCCCGGTGGGAGGAGCAGTTGTCCATGATCCAGAACACGCGCGTTGCCGAGCGGTAGGGTTCCTGGCTCATCACCTGCTCGACGAGGCTGTCAAAGGCCGCAATGCACATCTTGGGCACGCAGCGCCCGTAGATCTTGGCACGCCGGACATCCCAGGCAGCCAGGTAGATCCAGGCGCCACAGCGTCGGTACTCGTGCTCCACGCGCATCGGCTGCCCGGGCCGAGGGCCTGAGTGGCGTGCGTGCGCCCGCGGGCTTGAATGCTGGTCTTCTCGTCGGTCGAGATCACGTAGTCGGTGGAGGCCAGGGGCGCGCCTTCCCAGGTTCCGGCATAGAGGTCGAGCACGCGGCCAGCCTTCTGCGCGAAAGCGGGATCGCGAGGAATATCCAACTGCGATGGCACCAAGGGCGGAGCGCGTCCTCGCTTAACCAGCGCCACACCGTCGTCTCGCCGACCGACGCGACCAACCCTCGGCGCACCGCTTCTTGGCGGAGGTCCGGGATGCTGAGGCGGGAGAGCGGGAGGCCATGCTCATACGGGAGCTCACAGGCCAGCGCCTTAACGGCGACCACGACGTCGGGGAAAAAGCGAGCGGGTCGCCCGCCGCGGGAGTTCCTCGAGGCCAGCGAGGCCGTCTTCGGCGAATCGTTTCCGCCACTTGCTCACGATCTGGCGCGGCGTATCGAGCCGCGCCGCGATCGCGTCGTTGAGCCATGCCTTCGGCGGCATAGAGCACGATTCGGGCGCGGACCACGTCTCTATACGGTGACGTATACCTACGGGCGTGACTCTCGAGCCATGCGCGCTGGTCGTCACTCAGGTGTATCGCATATGGGCTTTTGCCTCGGCATATTCCACCACCTCCACCCGAGAGAAGGTAGTAGTCAAGGCGGGGCTTGATGACAATCAAATATACGTCACTGTACTTACGGCAACGAGTAGCCCCAGTGACCGAATCTGTCCGAAGACGGGACACCGCGCAGGCACCGGCCACCGCCGCCGGCAGCTGACGGTAGGGGCCCGCGACGAACAGTCGTCGATCTTGGTCGCGACGAGAGACGCCGAACTCCATGCGCCTTTCCTACCTCGGCCTCGCAATCGGGGGCCAGGGGTGGTCGAGTGCGACCGGCTCGGCGGACACCCAGCGTTCGTGGGCGTCGACAGCACGGGAAGGCGGCGGCGGTCGTTCAGGACCTCGGCGAGGTCGGCGAGCAGGTCGGCATCGACGGCCTCGAGGTGATCGCTGAGCGTCGTCACGAGCGTCGGGGAATGTCCCAGGTCCTGGTCACGTTGCCGTGGCACTCGAGCGGGCCGGCGAAGAGGAGCTTCAGCTGTCCCAGGCAACACCCGACGTTCGTCGATCCGCGCGATAGGTGCAGTGCGACACGTGCGAAGAGGATGCGACCGCTCGTGAGATCGTGCCGGCCGGTCTTGAGCGCCCAGGCCTCGACGTTCCGAGGCGACCGCCGCGTCGAGCCGGCCGGCGCGCGGAGGACGAGGGTCAGATTGTTCCGGCGGTGCGCGCGCTTCGGCGAGTCAGGGCGCGACCTCCGCGTCCTCGATCGCGATGGCACGGCGGAGGAGACGCTCGGCGCCGCGCGAATCGGTCGCGCTTCCGGAGGCCGAGAGCGCGATTGCTGAGCGCGATCGCGGTCGCCTCGTCGTCGGTGCCGCGACGCCGGTGCGGGCGTTCGGCGGCCATGTGGCGAAAGCGCAGCGGCAGGAGAGCCTCCGGGTCCTCGGCCCGCGGCCGCCACGTCGCGTCGCCGCTGAACGGATCGCCGAGATCGACCCAGCGGTCTTCCCTCGCGATCCCACACACCCTGCCATCCACAGAGGTAGCGTCGGCTTTGCCCACTGAGCGCGCGCACGAGCTCGCCGCGCACACGCGCGCGCGGGACGCCGGGAGGATGATCGATGGTCGTCGCGACTCTCGCCGGTGCCGGCGACGGCATGCTGCAGTACGCCGGCGGCGGCGAGGGTGGCGAAGATCCCGCGCTCACCGATTTGGCCGAAGCGGACGTCGATCTCGCAGAGCTCGTGCCGGAGGTCGAGCACCGCGCCGAGGCGCTCCCAGTCGAGTCCGAGGCGCGCGATCGCGTGACTTTGAGAGCTCTGCAGCTTCGGCCGCGATCGGGCTCGCCGATCCGAGCGCGACCGCGGCGGTGAGCGAGCGCTCACCGTGGCGCACCCGCCCGAGGGCTTCCGAGACCTTCGCGATCGCGGGCGTCCAGTCGGCGAGCGTGTCCCACGCGGACGCCGCGCCGCTCCGGCATGCCGGCGGTAGAGGCCGAGCTTGATCGCCCAGTCGAGCGTCGTCGCGACCGCTTCCCAACCCTCGGCGAGACGATCGAGCATGGCGCGCCACTGCCGGCATACGGTCCCCGCCCAGGACGGCATGAAGACGCTTTCCAGATGAGCCTCCGCGAGTATGTGAGGTAGTGCCACTGGATGTCGATCGCGGTGAGCGCCTCGCCGCCGACGATCGGGACGCGCGCGCGGCAGGTCGGATCGCGCGCGAACGTCTGCATCGCCGCGACCGGGATCGCGCGGCATGACCCTCGGCCGGGCCGGAGCCCGGCCTCGGCGAGCACGCCACCACCAACGCCGTCGTGCCGGCGCGGAGCCAGGTGGCGAGGTCCGGAGCAGAGGCTCTCGCCGCAGAGAACGTGCAGGCGGTGATGCCCGCCGCCCGCGAGATGCGCGCGCTTGTCGTGGAAGATACCGCGATTCGACGTCGAGTCGCGGGAGACGTCGCGCACGAGGTGGGGCGTGCGCGGCGAGAGCACGAACTCGAGGCCGGGCGCGGTGTTCACGAAGCCGCCGGCCCCCGTGTAGATCAGGCGCGAGACCAGGTGCGGGATGAGCTCCGCCGGCAGTGCCTCCGGCTCTGCGGTGATGCAGGTAGCTCTCGTGCAGTCCCCACACCGCGCCACCGTTCGTCCCCGAGTAGTCGACGTTGCAGCGGAAGCAGAAGACAACGTCCGCTGCTCCGCCGGCCGCCGTCGGCGTCGGCGAGGCGGAGCAGGATCGCTTCGCCGGCGCGCACGTGACGCACCAGCTCCCACGGGTCGCCGCATTCCGCGGTGGCCAGCTCAGGATGGCCGCCGCAATCGATGTGGAAAGCGGCTCGCGCTGGGGAGGAACATCCCCTGCCCGCCGTCGGGAAGATACGTGAGATCCCGCCGCGCGCGCGCAACAGGCGATCGAGCACCTCTCCCTGCGGGAGTGCGGACGCCGCGCGAGTCGGTCGCGCTGAGCGCGCATCGGTCTCGACGCCGAAGAGCGACGACCACGGCTACTGCCCTCCTCCTGGCGCGCCCCCGAAAGGAAGCGCGGCGAGTCGTGGGAGAGAGCGCGCGCGATGGCGCTCTTCTCCGGCCGTGGCGACGCGCTCGAGCGCTTCGCGAACAGCTCGGGGCGTCACGCATGGTCGGGCCGGAGGTCGGCGGGTCGGGATCCTCGTAGCGGCGTTCAATCGTGCCCATCGTCGGGTCTCCTTTCGGGTGCGGCGTCGTCGTCCGTCGGCGACGCCGGTGGAGACAAGCGCCCAGCGTCGGCGTGCCATCGAAGGACGGCGTGCCGGTGCCGAGCGCGTCGAGTACGTCGTCCGAGGCCGTCGGCCGCGTCGATCGCCGGGGCGACGGCCGGCGCGCGTGAAGCCGAGCGGATCGTCGAGCGCGATCGTGCGCAGGATCGGCCAGTAACCGCGGCGGCTCTCTCGGAAGACGACGCGATCCCAATCGACGTCGTGCACGTGCCGCCCGCCGAGTCGGAGCAGCATGGCGCGGCCCCACGCGCGCGCGGTCGTCGGGCGGCTCGCATCGCAGGCGCTCGATGTCGGCGTTCGGAGACCAGCCGTTCCACCGCACCGACCTCCTCGTAGGCCCAATAGAGGCCCGTTGCCGCGTCCACGCTCGCGTAAAGCAGGTCGAGATGCTTGACGACGGGGGTCGCTCCAGCCGAGCCCGGGTCGACTCGCGATCGCGCGCTCCAGGATGTGCAGCTTCAGCGCCCAGTCGAGGCGCGAGGCCAGACCCGCGACGTCGCCCGCCCGGAGGCGCACCAGCGTGTCCTCCCAGGAACGCGAGGATCTCGTGGGCGCGCGGCACCAGGCCGTCGAAGCCGCTCGGTCGCCGGGCGAAGCGCTCCGCGTCCTCGAGGAAGCGGGGCTGCAGCTCGATCGCGGTGAGACGCGCGCCCGAGGCCAGGCGCACCCGCGCGGCGAGCGTGGGGTCGTGGCTCCAGATCACGGCCGCCGTCACCGGGTCGTCGAGGATCAGGTCGGGTTCACGGTGCTCGGCCTCGAACATGGCGAGCAGGAGCTGCACGGGCCGACGCGCAGCAGCGCGCTGCCGTGGCAGAGCACGCTGTCGAAGGAGATGACGTGCAGACGGTTGCATACGAGCGCATCGGCGCGCGAGCGCGCCATGTCGGCGGCGATCCCGCGCGACGGGCCGCAGAGCGCCTCGTCGCGGCTGTTGACGATCGGGCGCCGATGCGTCGTCTGCGGCCCGACCAACGCCTCCATGAAATCCGCGCGTTGCGACAATTGGAAGGCGGCGGGCGGGCGCCCGTTCTCGGACCCGACCTTGCCCTGGCCGGTCATCACGATGCTCGAGACCTGGAAGGCTGCCAGCACCAATAGATGATGGAGGCGGTACTCGAAGAGGTTCTCGAAGGCGCGGCGGGTGAGGAGAAAGTTGAGATGGGCACCGTAGGAATGACCGAGTCCGTCACTGTTGTTGGCGAGGACGTGCAGGCGATGCCCCTCGGGAAGCCGGGCGCTGGCGGCGCTCTGCGCGTCGCGGACCAGGCGCACCATGGCGTGTGCCAGGCGGCGACGTGATCCCAGGCGCTCAGCGTCTCGAGCTGCGCCGCCTCGAGATGGTCGAGGTCGATGTAGACGCAACCGCCGTTGCTGCCGAGATACTTCCGACCCCAGTCCTGCGGGTCGTGGCGCTCGGCGCCGCCGAACGGCTGATCGCGGCGGGCATACGGCGCGTCGATCTCGCGCAGCAAGGCTCGCGACGCCTCGCGGGCGGTGCCGTCGGGACGATCGGGGCCGAGAATGAAGTTGGCAAATTCGACATCGGCGCCGCAGAGCTTGGGAAGACGATCGGGGTTCCGGGTCATCGCAGTCCCCTTCAGGCCGCGCGCGTAGCGGTGTGCCGCGCGCGTCCGGCGCACCACCGGCGTGACGCTCACCACGTCGGCCTCCGGGGCGAGATCGACGAGGTGCGTCGTGGACGTTCCGGCGGGTGAGCGTGGTCGCGAGGCGGGCGATCGCGTCGGCGACCGCGTCGTCGAAATCCGCCGCGAGGAGCCCCGGCTCGTCGCGCTCGACGTCACGGAGGCAGGCGCGGCGGCAGGCGGCACGCACGATCTGCGCGATGAGCCGGCCGCTCACGAGCTCGCGCGCCGTCACGCCGCGCGTCGCGCCGTCGCGGAACGTCAGCGTACAGACCGCGTTGTCGGCGTTCGGCGCGTAGAGGCGCGCCACCGCGGCGTCGAGCATGCGCCGGCGCGCCGTGTCCGGGTCGCCCTCGTCGGCGTGCATCGGCACCGTCGCGGGCAAGATGAAGGTCGAAGATGGCCCGCGCGCCGCGAAGATCAGGGCAGCCGACCCGCACCTCGAGATCGAAGCGGAGGCGAGGGCCGAATCAGGAGATCGGCGCGATTGGTGGCCGCGACGACGGCGACGCTGGCGCGGGGGTGGCGAAGCCGTCGAGCTCCGCCAGCAGAGCGCCGAGAAACCTGTCGCCATGCTCGCCGCCGACGCTGCCGCGCGTCCGTCCGATCGACTCGATCTCGTCGAGGAAGAGGACGGCGTAGCCGTCGACGGCGGCGGCGCCGAGTGCGCGGAAGAGCGAGCGCGATGCGGGCCTGCGTGGTCCCGACCCAGGGCTCTCCCAGGCGGCCGGCTTCACCACCGCGAAACGGCAGCTGGCGTCCGGAGAGCCGGGCCACCTCGGCGACGGCGACGCGCGCGATCAGCGTCTTCCCGCAGCCTGGGGGCCCGACCAGCAGGATCGTCCGCCGGCCCTCGAGGCCGTAGGCCGCGGCCCGCTCCGGAGCGACGAGGGTCGCGGTGAGCGCGGCGAGCACGGCGGCCAGTGCCGCGCCCTGTCCGCCCACGCCCTCGCGCCGTGCCCGCGGTACGTCGTCGAGGAAGAACTCGTGCTGCGTGCCGACGCTCGAGCTTCTCGAAAGCCATCCACGCGGCGCGATCCCAGGCGGACGCGATCGCCGCTGACGAGCGCACTCACGTCGAGCGTCCCGGCGGCATCCACCACGACCCGTCGTCGCGCCAGCGGAGCACGCAGCGGCCATCCGGAAGTGGTGCGCTCGAAGCTCGCGGTCTCCCCCGAACGGCGGGACGCCGTAGGATGACCGCCCGGCGACGACGTTGCCCTCGCCGTCGAGGAACACCTCCTCCCCCGGCAACAGGTCGGCGAGCGCGACGTCGTCGGCGAGGGCGACGACCCGTCGCGCCTCCGCCATGGAGCACCATGGCGCGGGGTCCGATCGGGGTCGCGACCGCGCGCAGGAAGAACGCGGGATGCCACGGCGGCGCCGTGAGCCGCTCCATGAGCGCGCGCAGTTCGCGCTGGGCCTGCTCCGCCGTGCGCAGGCCGTCGTGCATGCGGGCGATCTGCGTCAACGGGATCTGGTCGATCATGGCGCCGCCGTCGGACATCGCGGCGCGCACGGCGGCGCGAGGTCGAGCTTCTCGGGCAACGAGGGGGGCGCCCTCGCCCCACGCCAGCAGGTTTTCGAGCGCCCGGGGCGCTCGCGTCAGTGGGGGAACGTCGCGGTATGGGTCGCTCCTTTCGTGAGATGACGTGGAAGTCGCGCGCGACGACGAGACCCTCGGACCATCCATAGAGGGATGCCGTCGAGCCGCCGATGCTGTCGCTGATCAGCAGCGCCAATTGATGGCCGGCGGAGAAGACGCTGGCCGTGAGATGGAGATCCTCCGCACTCAGGAACGGACGCGCACACCGAGCAGGTCCGGCGGCGCTCGGGAGGACACGCCCGCAGGCGGCACCAGTCCAGATGCGAATGCCACCATCCGCACAGGATCTCGTCGTGACGGTCGCGCTGCGCGCGCAGAGCGCGAACGGACGGCCGCCCATGTGTCCGGTGTGAACGCGAGCGTGGTGGCACTGGCAACGGCCGTGTGACGCGCGGGGATCTGCGCCGTGATCTCGATGAAGAGCTCGCGCCGGCCGTCGCCGCCGCTCGCGGTATCGCGATGGAGCTTTCCGACGAGCACGCCGCCGGTCTCGACGTCACCCGCCGCGCGCGCCGAGCCTGTGGCCTCCTCGAGCACGACCGCCGAAGGAAGACCGGGGCGATGCGCCCGCGGACGGCGCACCGTCGCGGACCGCGGCGCCGGCCAGGAACGCGGCGAGCGGCGCCTCGTCGATCGCGGGCGGTTGCCCGGACCGGCTCGACGTCGAGGTCGTCGATCTCCGTCGCGCCGATCCGGCGACGCTCGGCTCGGCGCGCGCGATCCAGCGCACGACGGTGCCGGGAGGCAGACCATGCCGCGCAACGACCGCGGACGAAGCCTCGTGCGACGAGGCGCTCCAGATAGCGCGCCGGGATGGTGCGGACGACGGCCCGGTCGCCGGCGCGGACGCCGACGCGGAACCCGGCCACGTACGGCGCGCCGGTGCTGATCGTCCCAGAGCGGCTCGACGGTGCCGGCGCCTGCGCGCGTGACGGCGGGCAGAACGCCGGCGCGGAGACCGTCGAAGTGACGTCCAGTCGAAGGCGGGCTGCCAGTCGGGCTCGATGGCGACGCGCGCGAGCAACGCGACCCTCCTCGTCGAGGACGTCGATGGCGTAGCGATGGAGCGCCGCTCACCGCAGGCGCTGGCACCGCCGCCGGCTTCGATGCTGGGGTGGAGAACGATCTCGTCGTCGTCCTGGAGCGCGTCGCCCACGGTCTCGGCGCCGTGCAAGTGGCGAGCCTCGCGATCGAGGCGAGCCTGATAGGCGAGCGGCTGTCCCCGGCTGTCGGTGCGCGAGAGTCCCATCTTGGCGATCAAGCGCTGCACCAGCTCGCTGATGGTCGCGTGCGGCGCGATCGACGCGCGACGCGCTTGTTGCCGGTGACGTCGCTCACGCGAAGTCCCATCGTCATGGTTGCGGTCTCGGTCATGTCGTTCCTCCTCGTCGGTTTGGGGTGGTGCCTAGGCGGCCGTGCGAATCACGGACGCGCCGGTCTGTTGCAGGTAGACGGTCGCGGCGGCCTCGTCGTGGGCGAGCGCCATCGCCGCGGCGCCGGGGCGACAGGCGAGGGCGAGCGCCCCGAGCCCGAACGCCAGCTCGGCGCCGTCGGCGCGGGTCATCGACCTGGAAGCCCGGCGTGGACGCCTCGCCGGCCGTCGCGACCGCGCGCACCAGGCGGATCATGCCGCCGATGCGGAGCCAGCAGCCGAGCGACGGCGTGCCGCCGCCGCGCGCGAACGCCGGGTCGCGTCGAGCCGCGCGTCCAGGACGGGAGACCTCCGCGATCCCGCCCCGGGGCCGGGCAGCGTGACCGTCGCCTGGTGGAGACCGACGCGCCGAGGTATGCGATCGGGATCGACGGCGATCGTGCCGCAGGCACGCTCGATCGTCCCGCCCGCACGCTCGATCGTGCCGGCCGCACGCTCGTGGACCGGGAAGCCCGTGCCGCGGCAGAGGCCGCGATCGTTCGCGAGCGGCACCAACGGCTCGGCATGCGTCTCGCCCGCCGTCGAGACGCCCGCAAGGCGGCGCATCGCGACCCGCAGCCCGGCGGAGGCCGCCGCGATGCGATCGTCGAGCGTTTCGTCCGGCTGCCGGCGATGTCGGCGCGGAGCAGTGCTCCCGAAGCGCCTGCCGGCAGCGCGGAGTCGGACCTCGGCCGGGAGAGCCGCGTTCCATGCGAGGAGCGACCACGGACGGATGGCGCCGGCGCGACCAGGCGCGCCTCGAGGACCGACCATGCGTCGTCGACGAAGGCGCGCGTGGCAGCGCCGGCGAGCGCGGCCGCGATCGACGCGGTCGCGGATCACGACGACACCTCGACGATCTCGACGTCGATCTCGCCGGCGTGCCCGTCGGGAGCCTGGGTGCGCGCACCGCTTCAGGCTCCGACGCTCGAGCGGGAAGCGATCGAGGTTCCGGCGCGTCCAAGTCCGCCGCGTCGGCGTTACATCACGCGTCGGTCAAGCGGAAGCGGTCGTAGGTGAAGATCTCGTAGAGCTGGTAGCAGACGTCCACCAATCCTCGATACCCGGACGAGATCCGTCCGAGGCACACGTAGGGTCCACGGGCATTGGGGTGAAAAATGGTCCGGGGTGCGCGGCTCGAGAGTCGTGACGAGCGCGAAGGGGTTCACGGTTGCCAGGTGGTCTTCCTGGAACCAGATCGCGGCGACTGAAGCGGTGCGCCGGCGTGATCTGCCCGCGGCGGTCCGCACCAGACCCGCGCAGTCGAAGATCGCCTCGTAGATGCGGGGCGGCCATCCGACGCGTGCGGACGAGGTCGGGACGTCGCTCGCCGCCGCGAGCGCCAGGCCGTCCCTCCCACTGGCGTTCGAGGAAGCGTGGTGAAGATACGATCGCTCATGCTGCACCTCCCACCAGCTCAGGTGGATCATCCGTGGCCGTCGGCCGTCGCCGACGCTCACGACGTCGCCCGCGCGGAAGCCGAAGCTCGCGAGCGGCAGGTCGACGGTGTCCGCGCGCCGAGCTGCGCGGCGCGCAACCGCTCGATCTGGTCGATGCCGGGCGGGAGCAGCGTCCCCGCAAGCGCCGCAGGTGCGCGCGGGCGCCGACATCCGTCCCGAAGAGATAGGGACGAGGTCCGGCTCGCTCCGCAGCCGACGCAGGCGAGAGCTGGTCGCGAAGCGCTGGTCGATCACCCGGACGGCGAGCTCGGCGGGTGATCCGAACGCCGCGCCGGCGCGCGAGCCGAGCGCCGCGCCGGCGCGCGCGAGCAGCTTCCGGAAGGCCGGCCGTCGCCACGTCCAGCTCGAGCGCGTGGACGTCCAGGGATCGCGGTGACGGAAGCGACAGCGCGGGTTGGCCGTGAAGCGTGACCGACTCGCGATGGGTGAGCGCGCAGAGCGTCACCTGACGATCCACCATGAGGTTCTCCCCAATCGGCGGTGAGGAGCTTCCGGCACTCGAGGGCCTGGAGCGCGGCCGCGAGCCCACCGAGCGCGCTCTGGCGCGTCGGCTCGCCGCGGGCGCCGCCGCCGCCGCCACAGGGATAAGGTCTGCTCGAGCGCCGCATAATCGTCGTCGGACCAGGCGCACTCGAGGCAGGGACGCCCGGGCCCCGGCACGTAGACGTTGACGCGGCAGAGCCAGCCCTCGCGGTTCACGCCGGCGTCGATCCACGGCGTGCCGAGGTGCCACGCGATCGCGTTGACCGCGCGGTCGCGCCCGGCGGCTGTCGACGCCGGTCAGGCAGGACGTCGGCGCGAGGAGCGCCGAGCGGATCGTCCTCGACCGCGGCGTCGATCGCGATCACCGGCATCGGTCGGATCGATCTCGCGGAGCCGGCGCGCCTGGATCGTCGCCTTGGCCCGGCCGAGGTCGCGGCGGCGGATGTCCTGGGTCCAGAGGTTGGTCTTCGTCGTAGCGATCGCGGTCGACCAGCGTCACGCGTCCGACGCCGGGCGTGCGCACGAGGTGTGGCGTCAGGTGCGACCCGACGTTGCCGCCGGCACCGATCACGGTGACCGACTTGCCGCGCGTCGTCGGCATCAGAGCTCCTCCGGGGTGAAGCGGAGGCCGGCGTCGAGGCTCGTCGGCGTCGCGTCCTCGGCGCAGGTCGGGAGGTGCGTCCAGCACGGCAACTCCTCCGTTTGGTGGTGCCACGCGCCGCACCGCGGGCAGCGCGACCGCCGGGGTGCCGCGAGCGATCTGGCGCGGCAGCGCGCGCAACGCACCGGACGCTCACGTGGCGGGAACGCGACGATCTCCGCGAGCGACTCGGTCGAGAAGAAGAAGGACTGAAGCCGTCGATGCCGATCACGTCGCGATCGGCGAGCACGGCGATGCCCGCCACCGGCTCGCCGTTCACGCGCAGCGACGGCGGCCCTGACGACGATCACACGCGTGCCGTCGGGCGCGTCGCCGCACTGCTGGAGCTGCGTGCCGGGCGTGAGCGTGACGGCGGCGGCGAGCGCGTGCCGCGCCAGCCGCCGCCGTCCTCGCTCGAGGCGCCGCGTCGTCAGTCGTCGAGGAGAAGATCCAGAGGTGCGACATGCGCGGAGAGTCACCTCACCACGCGTCGCTCGGATCGTCGGCGCGAACCGTTTCGCGCCGAACTCCGCGCTCATCCGGAATGCGCGGGCGGCGGGTGTGCAGCGCCATGACCCTCCGCACGCGCTCGACGGTCGCACGCGCGTGCCGGGATCGTCTCTGCGGGCGGCGCGTGCGGACCTCGGCGCGGAGCGCGTCCGGTTTTCAGGCTCGGTGAAGTAGTCTTCGCCGAAGAGCGGCGCAGGCCGAGACGCCTCTTCACGCGTCGCGCACGGGCGAACGGCCGTGGTGGCATGATCGAGCACCACGATGCCCGTGCGCTGGTCGAGGAAGTCGAACGAGTCGCAGTTGGCGGGAATCCGTGCCGTCGAACGCCACGATCGAGAGGCCGATGCCGTCGAGGAGCTGCGGACGATGCCAGCGCAGGATGTGACTGAAGAGAAGGGTCGCGACCGCGTCGGGACCCCAGATCATGGTGCCGATCGGGCCGTCGAGCCAGAGATAGTCGCGCGAGCACGAAGCCGAACGTCGTCGTATCCGAGAACGGCAGAGCTTGCTGGCGCTGGCGTTCACCGCGAAACAGGCCGTCGAGGCCGCGCACCGTCGGCTTGTGACGCATAGAAGCGCAGGTCCGCGAGCCCCGAATACGTCCGGTGGAAGCTGCTTCGCTATCCCGTCCGCGAGACGCGCTCTCGTTCGGTCGAGGAAGCAAAAATACGCGAGCACGCAGTGCAGCATCGCGTTCTCGATGGGGCTGCCCGTGCGGCGGATCTCCTTGCGGTTTCTGTAGACGAGATCACTCAGATGCGGACGCGTCGGGGTATTGACCTGCATACCGGCCGAGGGGCCGCGGGCCAATCGCGACCGGGCCGATTGAAGAGCGGCGGACAGTGGCCGTGAAGCCCCTCTGGCCACGTACGCGACGGTGATGTTGGCGGACGCCATGACGTCCCGGGCAACGTCGATGGTCGAGTAGGTCTCACGCTGGGGGCGGCGCTCGCCCTCGAGATCGTCGTCTTCCGGCGAGGCTTGGTGGCCTGCTGGAGCGCCGCTCTGCTGCCGTTAGCAATACGTAACTTG
>ERZ1370068.6853-contig-581_pt1 | contig 17078 bp, 21 predicted proteins | sample MGYA00561227_ERZ1370068 | MGnify/ENA primary metagenome ERZ1370068 (study PRJEB38410, sample SAMEA6850437) | metagenome | study: Metagenomic assessment of the ecological functions of the soil: analysis of the soil microbiota associated with the...
TGGCGCTGATCCCGAAGCAGATGCAGCTCGGTGTCGTCAGCCGGCTGAAGATCATGGGCAACCTGGACATCGCCGAGCGCCGCGCGCCGCAGGACGGCCGCGTGTCGATTCGCTTCCACGGCAACCCGCTCGATCTGCGCATGGCGATCATGCCGACGACGTACGGCGAGCAGGTCGTCCTCCGGATCATGCACCGCGCCGTCTCGAAGCCCGACCTCGGGAGCTCGGCATGACCGACGCCGCCCGCGAGCATTTCGAGAAGGCGATCCGGCAGCCGTACGGGGCGGTCGTCGTCTGTGGGCCGACCGGCTCCGGCAAGACGACGACCCTCTACACGGCGCTGCACCTGCTCAACGACCCGGGACACGTGGTGATGACGATCGAGGACCCGGTCGAGGACCAGATTCGTGGGATCAACCACATCGAGATCTCGCCGAAGAGCGGCCTCACCTTCGCGCGCGGGCTGCGCACGATCCTGCGCTCCGATCCCGACGTGCTGCTGGTCGGCGAGATTCGCGACGAGGAGACGGCCGCGATCGCGATGCAGGCCGGCATGACCGGTCACCTCGTGCTCACCACCGTCCACGCGCACAACGCGGCGAGCGCGATCGAGCGGCTGAAGGACATGGGAGTCGAGCCCGGCCTGCTGGCAAACGCGGTCAACTGCATCGTCGCGCAGCGGCTTGCCCGGCGGCTCTGCACCGACTGCCGCGAGTCGTACTGGCCGACCGACGAGGAGCTCGAGTCGATGGGGATGCTCGAGCGGAAGGGCGAGATCTACCTGCACCACTCGAAGGGCTGCGGGCGCTGCGTCGGCACCGGCTACCGCGGACGGGTCGCGCTCTACGAGGTGATGCCGGTCACCAGCGAGATCCGGCTGCTGGTGGGCGCGCCGACGGATCAGATCTTCGACGCCGCCGTGCGCGAAGGGATGACCACGCTGCGCCAGGACGGCATGCGGCTCTGTCTCGAGGGCGTCTCTTCGCTCGACGAGATCCGCCGCGTGACCGGCGACCGGCTCGGCTAGTAGCGCCCAGCTGCGCCCTGGCGGCGTTGCGGCACGAGCCACGCGGCACCCAGGCCGATCTTGCCTCGCCGACGTTTGGCGACCAGGCCGAAAACCGTCCGGTCGAGCCATGCCTGTGGATAAGAAGTCACACATTCGCGTGACCAGCCCTGACCGTTTCGGCCGGGCGCCGGGGACAGATCCCGCCCGTTCGCGCCGGCTGCAGCGCGGCGGTCAGTCGAGGTCGCGGATGCGCGAGGCGTACGCGGCCTCGCCCGGCCTGAGCGAGCTCGCGAGCTTGTAATGCCCGTTCGCCTCCTGCTCGCGGCCCCGCTTCTCGAGGCAGCGGCCGAGCGGCATAGTGGGCGTAGTCGTCCACCGGCGCGAGCTCCAGCATCTTCCGGAACTCCGACTCGGCCTCGGCGTAGCGGTGGATCCGGAAGTAGCGCGATCCCGAGCGCTTCGCGAATCGAGGCCTTCTCCGGCTCGCGCGCCGCTTCGCCTTCTCGAGCGCCACGGTCGCCTGAGCGGCGCGGCCCTTCTGAAGGTGCGCCCGGCCCTGCTGGAAGAGATCGAAGGTCTCGCTCATCGCGCTCTAAGCTGAAGCGGACCTGCCCGCTCCAGCCGAGGGCCTAAGCCAGCCCCAGCTGAGCGAAGCGAGAGCAGGCCGCGAACCTGCTCCGAGCGGCTGAGCGTCCGCCGCATCCCGCGCCGCAGCGCCCGCAGGTCGCGCCGCATCGCGCGAGCCGCCTCGCGGCGCTGACGCGCTGGCGCGAAGCGCGCCGCCGTCGCGTGCAGGCCGAACGCGCCCGCCTCGACCTGGAACTCGACTCGACGAGCGCCGCCAGCTCGCGCAGAGTCGCGCTGGCCGGCGACATCCACGCCCTGGTCGAGCAGGAAGTCGCGGAGCTCGGCACGGCAGGCGCCGCCAGCCGCCGCGGGTCGCGCGTCAGGAAGCGCGAGCCACGGCGCAGCAACTTCGCCAGCACGAGCAGGACGACCGCGCCCGCGATCGCCAGGGCCAGCAGGCGCAGGATCCCCCAGTCGCGGCCGGTGACCGCTCGTCGAGACCAACTCCGTCGCAGGAGCCCCTGGCACCGGCACGTCCGGCGAGGTACGGGCCTTCGTCCCGAAGCCGAGCGTGGTTCGCCAGCGTGTTCCCGAACTTCGAAATCCTTCTTCCCGGCAAGGACGGCGGTCGCGGCGGTGACGTCGAAGCTCGGGGACGAGGCCGAGTACGATCCCGCGAGGCCACTCGCCGCGCCCGGCGTCGGGTCGAACGGCACCCAGCCCCAGCCGCGGAACCAGACCTCGACCCACGTGTGCGCGTCGCGGTCGGAGACGACCCACTCGCCGTGCCGGTAGTTCCCGCTCGCGAACCCGACGGCGACGCGCGACGGGATCCCGAGGTAGCGCAGCATCAGCGCCATCGCGCCCGCGAAGTGCTGGCAGTAGCCGCGCTTCGTGTGCGCGACGAAGTCCTCCAGCGGCGCGACCCCGGCCGGCGGCTTGGGCGGATGCTGGTCGTAGACGAACCCGCCGCCGAAGCGGAACCACTGCTCGAGCGCGACCGCCGCGGCGTACGGGCTGCGCGCACCGCCGGCCACGTCCTCGGCGAGCGCCTGGAGCCGCGCGAACGGCCGCAGCTGGCCGGCCGCGCAAAGTCGGTCATCAGGTAGTGAACGTAGGCCGCGCGGTCCGGCTGGCCGAACAGCCTCGGGTAGACGCCCGGCTCCACCTCGCGGTACTTCCTGTCCGGCGCCACGATCGGGCCCGAGTAGATCGGCTTCGAGGCCGCGAGCTGCGCCGGCGTCGGTCTCGGCGCGTAGCTCCAGACGTCGTAGGTGTCGCCTCGCGAGATGGCGTCCTCGGCGAACGCCACCCTGTCAGGTCGTACGAGACGCTGCCGACGCTGCCGCCGGGCTCGAAGCGAACAGGGACGCTGCCGCCCGGCAGCCGATGGTCGCGCAGGGCCTCGATCGTCACGCTGCTGCTCGCTCCCAGCCGTCCTGCCGCAGCTCGCGCGGCGGCACGAGCCCGCCTTGGGCCGGCGGCACCGGCGGGTCGCCGAACACGGGCGAGATCTCCTCGAACCACGTTCCGTGCTCGACCGTGTTCAGCACCGAGACGCCGCCAGTAGTGCGTCTCCGGCCCGGCCTTCACGCGCATGCACGGTCGTCGGCTTGCCGTGGAAGGTGAGCCCGGTCGTAGCTCGAGTTCCAGACGTAGGAGACGTCGACCGGCTTCGCGGGCTTCGTGTACGAGTCCCAGTGCTGCCAGTCGATGAAGGCGCGCTTGGCGAACGCCGGCGAGCTCGTCGCGGCGAGCGCCGCCAGCAGGACGAGCGTACCCGCGGCCAGCGCGGGGCCGACCCGCGCACGGGCCCGGCCTGAGACGCACCACGAGTCGCGAGCACGCGCGACCAGTAGCAGGCACCCGCGCAGCAGGTCGTGGCCCGGGAGCAGCGTCCCCGGCCAGCCGACGCCGACGACCAGCGCGATCGCGGACGAGACCCGGCCGGCGGGCGAGCCACCGCCAGCGCGAAGGCGAGCGTGAACGCGAACAGCGCGACCGACAGCACGCCGTGCATGCGTGCGGGTGCGCGGCCGGGTCGAACGGGATCTGGACGTCGTAGAACTCGAGGAAGCCGCTGCCGAAGCGCGAGAGCATGCGGCCGGGCAGCGCCCAGACGTGCCCGAGACGCCGAAGGCGATCGCGCCGGCGACGAGCAGCGCGATCACGCAGGCTACGATCCAGCGCAGCTCCGAGTGCCGGACGAGCGCGCGGCGGCGAGCGCGAGCAGGACCACGAGCGTCGCCTCGCCCGCGTCGACGCCGCTCTCGAGGCTGCATCCAGCTCCAGGCGAGCAGCGGCGCCGCGAGCGCGGCGACGAGCAGCGCCCTACCCATGCGCCGCCTCCGCCTCGCGCCGCGCCGAGGCCGCTCGGCCAGGTCGTCGCCGTCGCGCACGACTGCCACGGCGACGCCCGCGGCCTGCAGGCGCAGCAGCTCGGGCAGCGGCTTCGGGCGCCGCGCCGGCGAAGCTCGACGGGTCGACGAAGACGAGCGAGACGCTGCCGCTGCGCGAGCGCGCGCTCGACGAGCCGCTCGACGAGGCGCGGCGGCCAGCGAGGCCGTCACGACGCCAGCTCGAGCGCCCGAGCGACCGCGCTGCGACTGGTCGGCGAGCACCGCTGCGCGAGCGGCGGGCCGGCTCCGGCTCGACGGCGGCAAGCAGGTCGAGCGCCTGCCGCCAGTCGCCCTCGCCGAGCGCACGCCCTGCAGCTCCGCGTGCGCGCCGTTGACGACGAGCACCGCCCGCCGCCCGCGCCGCGACGTGCGCGAGCAGGAGCGAGCCCGCCGCTCGCACCTGCACGTCGAAGCTCTCGCCAACGACCGCCTCCGGGTCGGCGTCGAGCACCACCGCGACCTCGTCGCGCGGCGAGTCCTCGAGCTCCTTGACCATCAGCTGCCCGCGCCGCGCGGTCGAGCGCCAGTGCACCTTGCGCAGCGAGTCGCCGTGCACGTAGTCGCGCGACGCTGTGCAGGTCGAAGCCGGAGGGCCGTCGCAGCAGCAGCCGCCGACCGTCGTGCGAGCGGGTGCCGCCCTCCGAGAAGAGCCGGTCGAGCTCGACCAGGCGCGGGTAGACGAGCAGCGCTCCCGGCGACTCGAGCGGCTGCTCGACCCGCTCGAGGCCGAACGGGTCCTCGATCACCGCGACCGAGCCTCGAACTCGTAGCGGCCGCGCGGAGCCGGTCGAGCACGTAGCGGCGCATACCGGTCGCGCCGACCGAGCGGCGATCTCGCCGAGCTTCCCGATCCGCTCGCGCAGCGTCCAGCGCGCGGGCACGAGCCGGCGCTCCGAGTCGAGCTCGACGCGTGACCTCGACGTCCTCGCCCTCGAGCCGCTCGCCCGAGGCAAGCGTCCGCCGGATCCGCAGCGGCCGGTTCGCCAGCGCCGTCCACAGCCACGCGGAGCAGCACCGCCACCGGCAGCCCGAGTCGCCGACCGGGTAGAGGATCTTCGAGCCGAACGCCCAGGCGGCCAGGTAGGTCGTCGCGCCCAGGGCAAGGGCGAGACGACCGCGCCGGGTCATACCGGAACCGGTGTGTGCTCGAGCGTCTCGCGGATCGAGCTGGCCGCCCGTCAGCCCGGCCGCGCGAGCCTCGGGCGCGACGATCAGGCGGTGCGAGAGCACGGGCTCGGCGGCCGCCTTGACGTCGTCGGGCGCGACGAAGCCGCGGCCGTCCGCGAGCGCGCGCGCCTTCGGCTACGCGCAGGAGCGCGATCCCGGCGCGCGGGCTCGCGCCGAGGTAGAGCCGCGCGTCGCGCGCGTCTGGCGCAGGAGCGTGACCGACGCAGCGGTTCGACGCTCTCCTCGACGAAGACCTCGCGCTCGCCGACGCTGCCAGCGAGCGCACCTCGGCGGCCGTCGCGACCGGCACGCAGCGAGTCGAGCGGCGGGTCGCGCGTCTGCTCGGTCAGCATCTCGCGCCTCCTCCGGCAGCGGCGGATAGCCGATCTCGATCCGCAGCGTGAAGCGGTCGAGCTGCGCCTCGGGCAGCGGGTACGTGCCCTCGTACTCGATCGGGTTCTGGGTCGCGATCACCATGAACGGCGCTGCCGAGCTCGTAGCTGACGCCGTCGACGGTGACCTGGCTCTCCTGCATGCGACTCGAGCAGCGCGGCCTGGGTCTTCGGCGAGGCGCGGTTGATCTCGTCGACCAGCAGGAGGTTGGCGAATACCGGGCCGGGCCGGAACTCGAACTCGTTCGTGCGCTGGTTGAAGACGTTCACGCCGGTCACGTCCGAGGGCAGCAGGTCGGGCGTGAACTGCAGCCGCGAGAACGAGCAGTCGATCGAGCGCGCGAGCGCCTTCGCCAGCATCGTCTTCCCGACGCCCGGGAAGTCCTCGATGATCAGATGCCCTTCGGCGACCAGGCAGAAGCACGACCAGGCGCAGCGTCTCCTCCGGCGCGTGCACGACCTGGCCGAGGTTGCCGACGATCCGCTGGATCGCGTCGGCGGCCGCGGTGTCGACCCGCTCGCTCCTAGCGCCTCGTCCACGCGTCTCCGTCGAGTCGGGCAGCCACCTCGTCGAGGATCGCCTCCGCGATGCGCTCCTTCGCGGCCTTCTCGATTCGCCGCTCGCCGTCGGCCGGAGACCAGCACGACCTCGTTCTCGGCCGAGTCGAAGCCGATGTCGTCGCGCGCCACATCGTTGAAGACGATCAGGTCGGCCCGCTTGTTGCCGAGCTTCTCGCGTGCGCGCTCGAGGCCGCGCTCGCCGCGGTCGGCCGCGAAGCCGACGAGCAGCTGGCCGTTCGTGCGCCGCGAGCCCAGCTCGCGCAGGACGTCGGTCGTCGGCTCGAGCGTCACCGTCCAGGGGCTCGTCGTCCTTCGGCCGTTTGCCCTCCTCTGCTGGAGGCCGGCCGGTAGTCGGCGACTGCGGCGGCCATCACGACCACGTCCGCGTCGCCGCGGGCGAGCGTCTCACGGGCAACGTCCTCGGCGGTCGGCGCCTGCACCACGTCTACTCCTACGGGCATCGGCACCGCGAGGTTCGACGCGACGAGCGTCACCTCCGCGCCGCGCCGCCGAGCCTCGGCTGCCAGCGCCGCGCCCATCCGTCCCGACGAGCGGTTGCCGAGAAAACGGACCGCGTCGAGCGGCTCACGGTCCCGCCCGCGGTCACGAGCACCCGCCGGCCGCGGAACTGCTCGCGCCGCTCGAGGCTCGCGGCGACGCGCTCGAAGATCGCCGCCGGCTCGCTCATCCGCCCCACGCCGACCTCACCCTCGGCTGTGTCGCCCTCCTCGGGACCGACCAGCTCGACGCCGCGGGCCTGGACGAGCTCGACGTTCGCCTGCACCGCGTCGCTACGCCACATGCGCGGGTTCATCGCCGGCGCGGCGACGACCGGGCCCTCGAACGCCAGCGCGGTCTGCGTCAGCACGTTGTCCGCCAGCCCGTGCGCGAGCTTGGCCAGCGTGTTCGCCGAGAGCGGCGCGACCACCAGCAGGTCGGCCTCGATCAGGTGCGGGTAGAGCTCGCGCGCCGCCTCGCGGCGGGCCAGCGCCTCGAAGGTCTTCGCCGAGACGAAGCTCTCGGCCTCGGGCGTCAGGATCGGCGTCACCTCGTGACCCGCCCGCACGAGCAGGCGCGCGAGCTCGCAGGCCTTGTACGCCGCGATTCCACCGGTCACACCGAGAAGGACCCGAGCCATGGGCACATTGTGCCCACCGCGGCCCAAACCGCGAATCCCGCGTGACCGTAGTCAGTGCGTCAACGAAAGGAGACGCATGAGGAAGAAGTCGCTCGTGACGCTCCGCGTTCCTCGCCGTCGTCGCCCTGACGGCGGCCGGAAGCGCGTTCAGCCACGACAGCTCCACGCCGACGCTGAAAGGCGTCGTCGGGCCCGGCTACTCGATCAAGCTCACCAAGGGCGGCAAGAAGGTCGAGTCGCTGAAGGCCGGCACGTACAAGTTCGTGATCACCGACCGCTCGACGTACCACAACTTCACGGTCGAGCGGGAGAAGCCGTCGAAGCCGAAGCTCGAGAAGCACCTCACCGGTACTGCCTTCACGGGCACGAAGACGGTCGAGATGACGCTCAAGCCCGGCAGCTGGAGCTTCTACTGCTCGAACCACGAAGCCCAGATGCACGGCGACTTCAAGGTCGCGAAGTAACACCAACCGCGAGGGCCGCCAGCAGGCGGCGGCCTCCGCTACTTCGGGTAGGTGTACTTGATCTTGCCCTCTCGAGATTTCCTCGAAGGACATCGTCAAGTAGTTCTTCGAGCGCGACTCGACCAGCGGGGGCAGGAACTGGTCGAACGTGCCCTCGCCGAGCTGGTGGTGGTAGTTGTTGATCTGACGCGCGCGCTTCGCGGCGACGATCACCAGCGCATAGCGGGAATCGACGTTCTCGAGCAGTTCGTCAACGCGGGGATGGATCATGGGCGGGCATGGTACCTGCGCCGTCCAGTGCGCTGCGGACGATGCCCTCGAGCTCGCCGACGGCGCGCTCGCGGTCGTCGTTCACGACCGGTGTGGTCGAACTCCGGCGCGAGCTCGAGCTGGCGCTCGGCGATGTCGAGCCGCTCGTCGATCTCGCCCTCGCTCTCGGTCGCGCGCCGCCGCAGCCGCCGCTCGCGCTCCTCGCGGCTCGGCGCGCGTGACGAAGATCGTGACCGCGCGCCGGGATCCGGTCGCGCACGGCGAGCGCGCCGCTCGGTCTCGATCTCGAGCACCGGCGAGCGACCCTCGGCGACGATCCGGTCGAGCTCGGACCACGAGCGTTCCCGAGCGGTAGCCCTCGCCCCAGGGCAGCTCGACCCACTCGACGAAGTCGCCCTCCGCCAGCTTGCGGTCGAACTCCTCGTCGCTCAGGAACCAGTAGTGGCGGCCGTGCTCCTCGTCCGGCTCGCCGGGGCGCGTCGGTCGCGGACACGGCGAGCGCGAGCTCGCCGGAATGCGTTCCACCAGCAGCTTCGCGAGGGTGCTCTTGCCTTCACCCGACGTCCCCGTCAGGACGAAGACGGGCCGTGAAGCGGTCTCAGCGGTTGAAGAGGCCAATCAGCTCCGCCCGCTGGCGGTCCGAGAGGCCGCCGACGGTCTTCGACTGGCTGATCCTGCACTGGTTGAGGAAGCGGGCCGCCTTCACGCGGCCGAACTTGGGCACCGCCATCAGCATGTCGAACACCTTCGCGGTCGAGACGTACTCCGGCGGATTGCTCAGGATTTCCTCGATCTGCGCGGCCCCGGATTTGAGGTCCTTCTTCAGCTGCGCGCGTCGCACGCGGATGTCGTTCGCCCGCTTGAGCGCTTCCATCCGTTGGTCGAGTGAGCGGAGTGGCGCCTGGGCCTGAGTCTTGAGCGCGGCCACGGCGGGGATACTAACAAGCTCGCCGCCCCGGTCAACCCACCATGTTTGGGTCAATATGCAGGGATTTTTGAGGACTTAGTCTCGACCTCGGGTCGAGGGTCGAGTCGGCCGGAGGCGTGCGCGACACCGACGGCGTTGTCAGGATTGGCGAAGCCGAGCGCCGCCAGCTCGGCCTCCAGCTCCTGCCCGGATCCGCGTCGCCGCGCCGGGGTCGGCGAAGAGCGCGGTGCCGACGGCGACGTCGTTCGCCCCGGCCGCGAGCAGCTCGAGCGCGTGCCGGCCGCGGCGCGACGCCGCCCATCCCGACGATCGGCAGGCGCGTCTCGCGGAAGCACGTGTGGACAGCCGCGAGCGCGACCGGCCGCAGCGCCGGACCGGAGAGCCCGCCAGCCCCGCGGGCGAGCACCGGCTGCAACGTCCGCTCGTCCAGGGCGAGGCCCTTGACCGTGTTGACGAGGCTGAGGCCGTCGGCGCCCGCGGCCTCCGCGGCCCGCGCCGTGGCACCGAGGTCGGCGACCGCGGCCGAGAGCTTCGCGTACAGCGGCTTGTCCGTGTGACCGCCCGCACGGCCGCGACGACCTCGCCGACGTTCTCAGGCACCTCGTCCACGTTCGGGCAGGAGAGGTTCAGCTCGAGCGCCTCGACCTCGTCGCGTCGCGGCCAGCCGCCCTGCGACCTGCACGTAGTCCTCGAGCGAGAAGCCGCCGACCGAGACCCAGAGCGGCACGCCGAGCTCGGCCAGCCGCGGCAGGTGCTGCTCGAGGAAGGCGTCGATCCCGGGGTTGGCGAGGCCGATCGCGTTCAGCATCCCGAGCTCGGTCTCGGCGATCCGCACCGGCGCGTTGCCCTCGCGCGGGAGCGGCGTGACCGTCTTGGTCACGAACGCGTCGAGCTCCGCGCGACCTCGGGCGCCGTCGAGCGCGTCCAGGCAGCCGCTGGCGTTAAGCAGCCGCAAGGACCGGCCCTTCCAGGCAGAGCCGCTTCAAGCTCGCCGTCGATCTCGACCACGCAGCCGTAGCAGGCGCCGTAGCCGCAGGCCATCGGCGCTTCCCACGCGAGCTGCGCGTGCGGCTCGAGCCGGCGGACGGCCTCGAGCATCGGCTCCGGGCCGCAGGCGAGACGTCGTGGCCGGCGAATGCATCGCCTCGGTGACGTAGGTCGGCTCGAGCACGACCTCGGCGTTCGGCACCAGCGCCGCGGCCTCCGCGTGCCAGCTCGTGCGGAAGCCGAGCACCGCCGGCGGCCCGCCGAGCCGCTCCGAGAGGTACGGCAACGGCGCGACGCCGATCCCGCCGCCGACGAGCAGCGGCCGCTCGACCGTCGAGGTCGGAAGCCGTTGCCGAGCGGGCCGAGCACGCCGACCCGGTCGCCGGCGTCGAGGCAGCAGAGCGCGCGCGTCCCCGGGCCGATCGGGTCGATCAGGAAGGCGAGCTCGCCGGGCGGGGCGAGCGCGAGGCTCATCGGCCGCGGCAGCAGACGGCCGGGCGCCTCGAGCATGAAGAACTGGCCCGGTCTGCCCGGCGTCGACCGTGCCGCGCTCGACGCCGCAAGAGCGTGTAGCGGCCCGACCGCCTCGGTGCCGACGTGACGCTAAGCCGTTCGCGCCTGAGCATCGATCCGCTCCTGCAGGCTCAGCGCGACCTCGTCGCGCGCGTGCGCGATCGCCTCGACGGCCGCGGCCGCGCCCGAGATGGTCGTGATGCACGGGATTCGCGCGACGAGCGCCGCCTCCCGGATCCGATAGCCGTCGGTACGCGCGCCCGAGCCCTGCGGCGTGTTGATCACGAGGTCGCAGCGTCCACGCCGGACGAGGTCGACGACGGTCGGGCCCTCGCCGTCCTCGGTCACCTTGCGCACGTACTCGACCGACGAGCCCCGCGTCGGCGAGCGTGCGGGCTGTGCCGGCGGTGCGCGAGCAGCCGGAAGCCGAGCCCGGCGAGCGCCTGGGCGACCGGGACGACAACGCCCTTGTCCTCGTCGCGCACCGAGAGGAACGCGGTGCCGCTCGCGGGCAGCCGCCGGCCGGCCGCGCGCTCGGCCTTGGCGAACGCGGTCGGCAGATCGGAGGCGCTCGCCATCACCTCGCCGGTGGAGCGCATCTCCGGGCCGAGCACCGGGTCGGCGCCCGGGAAGCGGGCGAACGGCAGCACCGCCGCCTTGACGGAGACCTGAGCCTGCGGCGCTCGGGTCGGTCGAGCTCGAGCTCGGCGAGCGTCGCGCCGGCCGCGAGCCGGCAGGCGGCCTGGACGAGGTTGACGCCCGTCGCCTTGCTCGCAAACGGCACCGTCCGCGAGGCGCGTGGGTTCGCCTCGAGCACGTAGAGCTCGCCGTCGGCGAGCGCGAGCTGGACGTTCAGGCAGCCCGACCGACGCCGAGCGCCGGCCCGAGCCGGCGCACGGCGTGCGCGACCGCGCGGCGCTCCGACGCGTCAGCGACGGCGCCGGCAGCACGCAGCTGGAGTCGCCCGAGTGGACGCCCGCCTCCTCGACGTGCTGCATGACCGCGGCGACGAAGGTCTCGTTCCCGTCGCAGAGCGCGTCGACGTCGATCTCGATCGCGTTCTCGAGGAAGCGGTCGACGAGCAGCCGGCCGCCGGTACGCGTAGCGGCCGTCGCGCACCGCCTCGGCGTCGTAGCAGACCCGCATCGCTGCGCCCGCCGAGCACGTAGCTCGGGCGCACGAGCACCGGGATAGCCGACCCGCTCCGCGACCTCGACGGCCTCGTCCGCGCTCGTCGGCCATCCCCCACGGCGGCACGCGCGATCCCGAGCTCAGTCGCAGAGCGCCGCGAAGCGCTCGCGGTCCTCCGGCGAGGTCGACCGCCTCGAAGGGCGTGCCCAGGATCCGGAAGCCCGCGGCCTCGATCGCGCGCGCGAGCTTGAGCGGCGTCTGGCCGCCGAACTGGATCACGACGCCGGCCGGCTGCTCGCGCTCGCAGATCGCCGAGCACCTCCTCGACGCCGAGCGGCTCGAAGTAGAGGCGGTCGGAGGTGTCGTAGTCGGTCGAGACGGTCTCCGGGTTGCAGTTGACCATCACCGCCTCGTAGCCGAGCGCGCGGAAGCTCTGCGCCGCGTGGACGCAGCAGTAGTCGAACTCGATCCCCTGCCCGATCCGGTTCGGGCCCGAGGCCGAGGATGACGACCGACCGCCGCTCGGCGTGGTCCTCGTCCGGCCTCGCCCCAGGTCGAGTAGCAGTAGTTCGAGGCTGCCTCGACCTCGGCCGCGCAGGAGTCGACCCGCCGGTAGCCGGCTGCACCCCCACGACCGCCGCGCGGCGCGCGCGTCTCTCGGTCCACTCGCAGGCCGCGCGACCGCCGCGTCCGAGTGGCCGAGCGCTTCAGCCGCAGCCAGTCGTCGGCGACCAGGTCGCTGAGGTTCATGCGAGCCGAGCCGCAGCCGCTCGAGCTCGGCCGTGAACCACGGGTGCAGCCCCTTCGGGCAGCTCAGTCGAGCGAGCGCCAGGCGTCGACCGCGCCGCCGTCGAGCTCGCGCGAGCGCAGCGCTTTCACGAGCGCCTCGGTGAACGTGCCGCCCGATCCCCATCGCCTCGCCGACGGACTTCATCTGCGTGCCGAGCGTCGTGTCGGCGCCCGGGAACTTCTCGAACGCGAAGCGCGGCACCTTGACGACGACGTAGTCGAGCGTCGGCTCGAAGCTCGCCGGCGTCGTGCCGGTGAGGTCGTTCGGGATCTCGTCGAGCGTGTAGCCGACCGCGAGCTTCGCGGCGACCTTCGCGATCGGGTAGCCCGTCGCCTTCGACGCGAGCGCGGACGAGCGCGAGACGCGCGGGTTCATCTCGATCACGCGCACGTCGCCCGTCTCGCGGTTGCGCGCGAACTGGATGTTCGAGCCGCCGCGTCTCGACGCCGACCGCGCGGATCACCGCCGCGCGCCGCGTCGCGCAGCTCCTGGTAGGCCTCGTCGGAGAGCGTCATCTGCGGCGCGACCGTGACCGAGTCGCCCGTGTGGACGCCCATCGGGTCGAGGTTCTCGATCGAGCAGACGATCGACCACGTTGTCGTTGCGGTCGCGGATCACCTCGAGCTCGAACTCGTCCCAGCCGGTGAGGTTCTCCTCGACCAGCACCTGGCCGACCGGGCTCTCGCGCAGGCCTCGCTCCAGCGAGCGCCTCCAGCTCGCTCGCGCGAGTTCGGCGATGCCGCCGCCGTGGCCGCCGAGCGTGAACGCGGGTCGCAGGATGACCGGGAACGACAGGTCCGGTGGCAGGTCGTCGAGCTCGGTGACGACCAGCGACTCGAGGACCTTCAGGCCGGCCTCGCGGACGGTCTCGCGGAAGAGCTCGCGGTCCTCGGCGCGGCGGATCACGTCGACGGCGCGCCGATCAGCTCGATCCCGAGCGCCTCGAGCACGCCCGTCGTCGGCGAGCTCGAGCGCGATGTTGAGCGCCGTCTGGCCGCCCATCGTCGGCAGCAAGCGCGTCGGGCCGCTCGCGCCCGAGCACGTCGGCGACGCCTCGACGTCGAGCGGCTCGAGGTAGGTGCGGTCGGCGAAGCCGGGGTCGGTCATGATCGTCGCCGGGTTCGAGTTGACGACGATCGTGCGGAAGCCGTCCTCGCGCAGCACCTTCAGCGCCTGGCAGCCCGCGTAGTCGAACTCGCAGGCCTGGCCGATCACGATCGGCCCCGAGCCGATCAGGCAGATCGAGCGGAGATCACGCCGCTTCGGCAAGTGCGCACCTCCTCGACCCAGTCGCGAGAGCAGCGGCCACGCGTCGTGCGGCCCGGGCCGCGCCTCCGGGTGGAACTGCACCGAGCGCGCGCGCGAGCTCCGGGAACTCGAGCCCCTCGACCGTGCCGTCGTAGAGCGAGACGTGCGTCGCCTCGGGCGTCGTCGGAGCGGCGCGACCGCGAAGCCGTGGTTCTGGCTCGTGACGAGCACGCGGTTCGTCGCGCTGCTCGAGCACCGGGTGGTTCGCGCCGCGGTGGCCGAACGGGAGCTTGAACGTCTCGTGGCCGGTCGCGAGCGCGAGCAGCTGGTGGCCGAGGCAGATGCCGAGCACCGGCACGCGGCCGAGCAGCGCGCGCGACCGTCTCGACCTCGGCGACGAGCGGCTCAGGGTCGCCGGGGCCGTTCGAGAGCAGCACGCCGTCGAAGCGCGCGCAGCTCGTCCGGGTCGGCGTCGTGCGGGATAGACCGTCACCGCCGCGCCGGCCCACGCGAGCCGGTCGAGGATCGAGCGCTTGCAGCCGTAGTCGACGACCGCGATCCGAGCCGTGCCCGCGTCGCGAGTAGACGTACGGCTCCGGCGTCGAGACGCCGGTCGCCGAGCGAGCGGCCGGCCATCGTCGGCTGCTCGCTGACCGCGGCGAGCGCCTCCTCGACCGAGGCCTCGCCGGCGACCGCGGTCGCGCGCATCGCGCCGCGCTCGCGCAGGTGCACGACGAGCGAGCGCGTGTCGATCCCGGAGAGCGCGACGATGCCGTGCCCGTGCAGCCAGTCGCGTCCAGTGCCGGCCCGCGCGCCTCGCGCATCACGACGGCCCGCGCGTGCGGCCGCCGCGACTCCGCAGCGGTCGGGTCGACGCCGTAGTTGCCGACCATCGGCGCGGTGAAGGCAGACGAGCTGCTCCGCGTAGCTCGGGTCGGTGACGATCTCCTGGTAGCCGGTCATCGCGGTCGTGAAGACGGCCTCGCCGAACGCGAACCCTCCGCGCCGACCGACTCGCCGCGGAAGACGGTGCCGTCCTCGAGTGCCAGGAACCCGGTCATCTCGCCTCCTCCTTCGTGATCCACTCGCCGTGCTCGAGGTAGTGCCGCGCGCGGTCGCGTGCACCCGCTCGCCCGCGCCTCGGCCCAGCGCAGCAGCTCCGTCGGCCGCGGCACGCGTCTCCTCCGCCGAGACACGGCTCGGCAGCGTCGAGCCACTCGCGCGATGTGCTCCTGCGCGATCGCGGCGTCGAGCACTGAACCAGAAGTCGGGCTCGCCGTCGCCGTCCGGGTAGTTCAGCCTCGTAGGCGGGCGGCTTCGCGCCCGACCGCGGTAGACGACGAGCTCGAGCCTGCGGAACGGCACGCAGGCAGCTCGTCGATGGGCCGCCTCGGGCCGCCTCCTGGTCGAACGGTAGGCTCGACGACGACCACCAGGTCGAGGTCGCTGGTGGCCGGGTCGAAGCCGCCGCGAGCAGCCGAGCCCAGCACGAACGTCCGCCCTCGACCGGCACCGGAGCGCTCACGACCTCGGCGACGTGCACGCCTCGAGCTGCGCCTCGGCCTACGGTCATGCGGCGAACGCCACCCCTCCTGCCGCCACGGTCAGGCGCACCCGGCCGCGCAGCGTCTGCCCGAGCAGCCACGAGTTGGCCGAGCGGGAGCGGAAGCCGTCCTCCTCCACCCGCCAGGCCGACTCGGTGTCGAGCAGGACGAGGTTCGCCTGCGCACCCGCCGCGATCCGCGGCGGCTCGAGGCCGTAGGCCCGCGCAGGCCTGGCCGACATGCGCTCGAGCAGCGTCTCGCAGCTTCAACAGGCCCGGCTCGACGAGTTGCTGTAGAGCGCGCCGAACGCGGTCTCGAGCCCGGTGACGCCGAACGGCGCCGCCTCGAACGGGACCTCCTTCTCGTGCCGCGCGTGCGGCGCGTGATCGGTGGCGACGCAGGCGATCGTGCCGTCGCGCAGCCCTCGATCAGCTCGGCGCGGTCGTCGGCCGAGCTGGAGCGGCGGGTTCATCTTCACGTTCGAGTCGAGCGAGCGCACCGCCTCGTCGGTCAGGCAGAGGTGGTGCGGCGTGACCTCGGCGGTCGCCGCCACGCCCCTTCGCCTGCGCAGCCCGCAGCGCGCTGACCGACTCCCGCGCCGAGAGGTGCAGCAGGTGGAGCGGCGCAGCCTCGTAGGCGGCGAGCGAGAGGTCGCGCTCGACCATCACGGCTCTCGGCCACCGACGGGTAGCCGGTGAAGCCGAGCTCGGCGGAGACCGCGCCCTCGTGCATCTGGCCGCCCTTCGAGAGCGTCGGCTCCTCGCAGTGCAGCGGCGAGCCGGCGGCCGGTGATGCCGTGGTACTGGAGCGCGCGGCGCATCAGGCCCGGCGCGACGACCGGCCGGCCGTCGTCGCTAGAACCGGCCGCGCCCTGATCGGCGAGCTCGGCCATCTCGGTCAGCTCGGCGCCGTCCTGGCCGCGGGTGATCGCCGCGAGGAAGCCGACCGGGATCACCGCCTGCGCCTTCGCGTCCTCGATCCAGCGACCCGAGCACCGCAGCCGAGTCGACGACCGGGTCGGTGTTCGGCATCGCGCAGGATCGCGCAGTAGCCGCCGGCTGCCGCGGCCTCGGTGCCCGAGGCGATCGTCTCCTCGTCCTCCCCGCCCGGCACGCGCAGGTGCACGTGCGGGTCGACGAAGGCGGGCGCGAGCACGAGGCCCGCGCCGTCGACCACACGGTGGCCGTTCGCGTCGAGCCCCTCGCCGAGCGCTGCGATCGTGCCCTTGTCGACGCGGACGTCGAGCACCGCGTCCACGCCCTGCGACCGGGTCGATGACACGCGCGCGCCGCGAACCACCAGGTCGTCCCTGCGGGCCGTTCTTGCCGACGAGCATCACGCGCCACCTCCAGCGGCTCGGCTCGCCTCGACGGGCACCGGCCCGGTCGGTGAGCAGGTCGTAGAGCACCGCCATCCGCACGACGAGGCCTGGCGCGCACCTGCGCCTCGATCAGCGCGCGAGCTGGCGTCGGCGACCCGCGGGTCGATCTCGACGCCGCGGTTCATCGGGCCCGGTGCATCACCTTCTGGCCGCGGCGAATGCGCTCCGGCGTCACACCCCAGCGCTCGGTGTACTCCGCGCAGTGAAGGCACGTAGTTCGCGCCCTCGGCCATCCGCTCGCGCTGCATGCGCAGGACGTAGACGACGTCCGCGCGTCGCCGATCGCGCCGATCTCGTGCGAGACCTCGCAGCCCATCGCCTCGATCCCGCGCGGGATCAGTGTCGGCGGCCCGACGAGCGTCACGTTCGCGCCCATCAGCGCCAGCGCCTGCACGTTCGAGCGCGCGACCCGCGAGTGCAGGACGTCTCCGACGATCGCCACGTGGACGCCCTCGATCCGGCCGAGGCTCGTCCTGGATCGTGTAGAGGTCGAGCAGCGCCTGCGTCGGGTGCTGGTGCTTGCCGTCGCCGGCGTTGACGACGTGCGGCGTCGGTGTAGCGGGCGACGAGCTGCGGGGCGCCGATCTGC
>ERZ1370068.1387-contig-11278_pt1 | contig 17077 bp, 24 predicted proteins | sample MGYA00561227_ERZ1370068 | MGnify/ENA primary metagenome ERZ1370068 (study PRJEB38410, sample SAMEA6850437) | metagenome | study: Metagenomic assessment of the ecological functions of the soil: analysis of the soil microbiota associated with the...
CGAGTAAGAGAATCGCGCTCCAGCGGCCTACGGTAGGATCAATCGATTCGCTTGCATAAGTACCTTTCCCACAGTACGTTGGAGGTCGAACTTGCCATCACAAGGAGAATCGATGAAACACTTTCAGAGTTTCAGGGCATCGTTGGTAATCATTGCCATCCTGACCGCCACGGGAATCTTTGCCGAAAGCACGTCGGCTGCGCCGGTCGTCAAGCTCTCAGGAGAAGGATCGATCGAACTCTCGACCGGCGGACCTTCCCCCTTTGTTCTGCAGGGCAACGCTTCTCATTTTGGTAAGTACACCTGCTACGGGGAAGTCGAATTCTCGCCTGGACTGGAAGCGGGAACATTGGAAGGCGAGGGACCCGCTGTCATTCAGGCGGCGAACGGCGATCTGATTGTCGGATCGTGACCTGGCAAATCGATGCGGACGGAAACGGTCAGACTAAGTTTTCCTGGCGCGACTCGGTTGAGTTCAGTGATGGGGCCGTTGTCTCCAGCACGGGTCGCTTTACCACGTCGCGTCCTGCCGGAGCCGTCAGCAAATTAAAGAGCATCACCGACGGCACCAGCAACATCATTGCGATTCTGATTGGGTAGTCTCTACCACGCTCAATGTGGCTAACCTCGTCGTGCGAAGGTTAACCTCCTATGGCCCAAATCTTGGGCGCCTGACGCGCGCAGCCTGATATACGTTATCGCCAACGGTGCCAGGAATTCTCTCTGGGAACAGACCCTCGACGGCGCTGCGCCCCGGCTGATTGCCGAAATGGGCAGTGACGACCTTGAAGACTTTGCCCTTTCACCTGACGGTCGAACTTTCGCTTTCGCTCGCGGCAGATGGATTCACGACGCGATTTTGATAGAAGGGTTGCGATAAGGCTGCTCGATCAAATCTGGAACTTATCCGCGATCAGATCTGGAAGTGGTAACAACAAGACGAATGACGAACCGCTAGCCAGCATTTAAGAATAAAAGTTGGGTTTCAGATTGAATGGTGTGTACTTTTGACGCAATTCACCCTTAGCACTCTCGGTGCCAAGTCGGTCTTCTAGCATTTTGATTGAATGACCAGCCCTACGTGCGAGCACTTGCTCATCCGTTTTTCACAACAAAAAGACGATCTTCCACAATCCCCAAGTTCCTGCACCGCACTTTGACCGAATGCGCTTCAGACTGAACAAACTTGGGTAATCCACGCCCAGCGACTGTTACCTAATGTACCAGTCCCTGTTACCTTTGGTAACAGTCAGACTGCGTCAAGCGAGTTCAGTCAATGCATTTGCTCTGATTTTGAAGCGGCACTGTCTTTGCCAAGAGCTGGCGTGCCCCAACTCGGAATCTCACAAAGACGAGGTCAACAAAGTGAGAACAAGACACGCTCGATTCCCTAGTGAAGAACTCAACGGCCACGATCAGGCCGGTCGATCGATCATTGAAACATTGGTAGTCGTGGCAATCCTTGCTGTACTCACTTCTTTGGCGGTGCCGCAGATGCTTTCCGCGCGAAGGCTTACGCGGTCCGCGGCATTGCCCAGAGAAGTGGCCACTCAACTACGCTATACGCGGCAGCAGGCGATGTCGCAAGCGCAAGCGTTCACCTTCCAATACGATAATTCCAACAAGACCGTCAAGATCTTCGATCACAACAACTTTATGAACGCCACGGCTGCCTGCAACATGACGGGAAAGAATGTCCTGGGGCAAGCTGGTTTTCCGGCCACTGCATGCACAACAGTCGCACTGACAATCCCGTTAGCTTCGGGCGCAGGCTTGCCAGCTTCGGAGGTCTCTTACGGCATTCCAACCGGGATCAGCGTCAGTACGCTTGACGATGGAAATGCGATGACCTCACTCTCCGGCACCGTCGTCAACATCACGTTCCTTTCAGATGGTACAGCGATCGATGCGACTGGAAATTACGCAAATTCGGCTCTCTTTTTCTACAACAATGTGGTTCCAAACCAGACAGCATCCGCAGTTTCCGTTCTCGGAGCCGCAGGCAGAGTCAAAGTCTGGAGGTACAGCACCAGTGCAAACAACTACACTGAATAATCGACCACGCACGCAAGGGAAAATCGGCCAGCTCGATTCAGAGTCAGGCATAACCCTCATTGAGATGGTTGTGGCGATGTTGGTCTTGACAGTTGGTCTGCTGGGGTTGGCGGCGTCAATAGGTTACGCCGTAACCGTCAGCAATCGCGGCCGCAATGTGACTAACACGAAGCTCCTGGCGGTCTCCTTGCTCGAGCAGATGGAAACATTAAGGAATACCGAGCAGTTGACTTTTGGACAGATCGCCAATCAGGGTGCCGTCGATAACACTGGCGCAACCTGGAACTTTGTCGGTTTCCCAACGGGATTCAACGCCATATCAATCAACCCGGGTCCTGATGGAATTTTCGGAACCACCGACGACTTGATCAATCCGGGCGCGGATAACGTCTACAGGACTGGCGATGATTTTAACGACCCTACCTGGGGCGTTGCCGGTTACTCACGGGAAATTGTGATAAGCGATCTGAGCGCAAACCTTAAGAAAATCAAGGTCACCGTCCGCTACCCAGACGGCGGAGGACAGATCCGGGAACTGGTCGCAGTTAGCTTCCTGAATAACGACAAGCGCGCCAATTTCAGATAACCACACTGTGGGATCGGAGGCAGATAAATGTACGCAGATCTCAAAACAGGTCGCGAAGCTGGATATTCGCTGCTAGAGCTCATGGTGAGCCTGGGCGTGATGCTGATTATTGTGGGCGCCGCCTTTGCTCTGATTGGCGGTAGTCTGCGATTTGCGAACTCGGCGTTTTATATGACCGACGCTGAGGAGTCGCTCCGCGCGGCTCATGAGTCGATCAACCGAGATCTTACGTCTGCGGGTTACGGCCTTAAGACCATCGGGAACATCACAGTACCGCTTTCGTTTGCCAGTAATTATCTGACCCAAACAACCATTGTCGATAGCGGCGATCCTACTACATCATCAACTTGGTCTGCTCACCACTGACGATGCGGTCCCTGCAAATACCGCGGTCCCGCAGTCGTCTCCCGCCACGAACTTCCTGCCGAATTCTGATCGCGTCTCAATTCTGACTCAAGACCAGACCTTTAACTCTGGAAATGCCGTAAGCCTGCTGGCAGGAAAAATCACGGTCGCCGGATCCAGTACGAACATCAACGTAGGGGCCGCTAATATCGGGCTCTTTCAAGTTGGCGAGATTTACGCGATTGTGTCGAAAAGCAGCGCCGGGTTTGGGATCATCACCAGCATCAACACCGTCACCAATACGATCGTCATGACCAATGGCGACGGACTTGGTCTTAACCAAACAGGGGCGACTGCTCCTATTTCCAGGTCTCTGTGGTCATCTCCGGGGTGAGCACCCAAAACGCGTCAATAATCCGTCTGCAGCTCATTCAGTACTACGTCAACTCAAACGGCCTCCTCATGCGTCGCGTATTCGGAATTAGGGGCGGCGGCTTTACGGAAGCCCCCGTCGCTGAACATGTGATGAACCTACAGTTTCGTTACAACACAAATATTTCAGATGCGAATGGTTTTGTTACTCAGCCGGTCACGGTAATCTCCACGCCAATTCAACAATCCTCCCTACGCGAGGTGGAAACCACCATTGGGTCGAAACTGTGCACGCAGTGAATAAGGTGACAAACGCCAACGCGAACTCAAGCGCCAACGGCAAGCAAATTATTCAAACAACCACCGCAACCACCGTTCGCAATCTGCAGTTCGGAGCGAATGCGCGCGAACAGTGAAACCAGCAAAAACTTTTTGGCATACGAAACTGCATTCTTATCGGAAGGAACTGTTATGAGTAAACACGACAAGAAATCTTCTGTGGTCAACATAATCCGTCGCACCTTCGGCCGCGAGCGCGGAGCTGCACTCGCGACATGTCTGCTCATATTGTCCGCGATGGCCGCGGTATCGATGACGGTTTTGGCTGTCGTTACGCACGAGGCGCGTATTGCCGGCAGCGACCTGAAGCGGACCGAAACTTATTACGCCTCGGCAGCCGGAATCGAAAGATGACCGCCGATTTCTCGGACTTGTTCAGCAAGAGCGCCAATCCGTCGACTGCGCAAATCAATACCGTCGCCGCCTCGTATCCATCTGAGTTAGTAAGCGAGGGTTTTAGTTTTCAGAAACCGGACGGTTCTGCAAACCAGTCAATTATTGTGGACCCCAACGGCAACACCGTTAACGCGACAGTTCAGAGCGGACCGTTTTCGGGGATGATAGCGACGATTACACCCCTACATTTTGACGTCAACCGCGCGGCACATCAATACCGGGTCGCAGGTAACTCTACAGCGCACAATCAATAACTTTCTGATTCCGATCTTTCAGTTCGGCATGTTCAGCAACGAGGACCTCGAAGTACACCCGGGACCCGCGTTCGCCTTTAACGGGCGTGTTCACGCTAACGGAAACCTTTACGTCAGCGGTACGACGACTTTTCTTTCCCAGGTATCCACGGCAAACGAATTGGTCGTGGATGTCCTGCGCAATGGCAATACGCATGCTGAGGCTATGAACGTAAAAGTGAATTGGCCGACTGCTCCGATTACGGTGCCACTCACAATCGGCAGTGTGGCCAACGGACCAAATGTTTCGGGTGCCAACCCAGGCTCGCGAGGCTACTGGCCGGGCTCGCCAGACGGGACATTTAATTCAACCTGGAACACGAAATCGGTGGCGGCAGCACAAACCGGAGTGGCGAACCAGTTTGGAGGACAGGTGTTGACTCGTTCGACCGGAGGCGCCCCTTTGCTTCTTCCCATGCAATTGGAAGGCAACATGACGCGGGAAATTATTAAGCGAATTTTGCCAACTGACACGCCGATCCTGAATCAATCTCGTTACCATTCCAAGTCTGAGATTCGAATACTTATCGACGACAGAAGGTAACTCAGCTAATGACGCCGCCGGCATTCCCTCCGGGCAGGGCGTCAATCTTTCCGCATTCAATCCGATTCCCCTGCCGAATCTCGCCACCAGCACCAGCGTAACCGCCAACGGTGGCGGCAGGGCGCTTTGGCGAATCAACGACAACAATACGACTGTAGCCACCAGCTACAACGAACAGACTTCGCCCGTGAACTCGTGGAACATGCAGCAGCAGAATGGATCTGCCGTGCAAGCCGATACCGTTCGCGGCATCAAGGCGCCGCCGCCAGTCAAAATTATCACTGGTGTTTCCAAAGCGGGCAGCACAAGTTTGATTACCATTACGAGTAACAACCATGGGTTCTCGACCGGCGATAAGGTTTTCATCGCCAACCTGACCGGCGCCCCTCAGGCTCTCGGCGGCTGGACCATCACCAAGGTTAGCAATAATTCTTTCACCCTGGACGGCACCAATACCTCAACGTATAACCTTAGTCCAGCCTACGGCAGTGGCGGCACCGTTTACTCTTTCACGGCAATTCCAAAATCGCCAAATGGCACGGCTATCCCTCCGGGTTCCGGCATCACGGGTCGCATTCTGATTCAGATCGTCGACGCGAACGGAGTTAGTCGCGACGTGACTACCGAGGTCCTGAGCATGGGCATGACTGAGGGTGAACCGAACGCGGTGGTTTATCTGCAGCGTCCATTATGGGCCGCATTTGTTCAGGGTAGTCGTGATGCCAGTGGGGTGGCCCTCAATACCGGAATAAATGGCGATCCCAACTACAGCAATTGTCTGACGGATATTCTGACCAAGACGCACATCGGAGCTGATGGCGAGATCAGCATTACCGGCGGTGTCCCGGTGCAGGATGCTACTTATGGGTATCTCACTCAGATTGTCGATGACGCCGGCTCTGGATCTCAGCCGCAGCGGTCGGATTTGCCGGGAGGTATTCCTACCAGCGCGACCTGTGCGAGCAGTGCCAACCCCGTGCTTTGCGATCTGCTGACGGACTGGGGAACGTCCAATTGGACAACTAACCGGAATTGGAACGCCGTCGTTCCGATCAATGTCTACAACGTCCGCGAGGGCCGCATCAATACTTCACTCGCATCCGGCAACGTTTACGAACGTGGCATCACAAACGTGATCGAAATCAACATGCGCAATCTGGCGCGATGGGTTGACGGTGTTTACGATAACAACCTGCTTCAAGGGACTGGAGCTGTAAGCGCGAATATTGCTTGTCCCGATGGCTATACGGTCTACGTCTCAGACCGCCGCGGTGACGACATTAAGTCGATGACCGTTAACGGCAATACGTTTAATGCTACGAACGGCATGGTGGACAACGAGGACATCTACGGTCCGAACGGGACCCTGGATCCAGGCGAAGATGTCCAGCAGACAGGCTCGTTGGTGAAAGACACGAATGAGCTTCCCGACCCGGCAGTGCTCAGCGCAGTCTCTCCGGGTTACGGCACGGACACTAACAAGCGGGCCATTACCGTGAACGACTGGATCAATCTCGATTCGACGGGCATCAATCACAAAATGTTCCGCAACTCTGTGCGGCTCTTCAACGGCGAGAATCTGCAGATTAGCGGCAACACCGGTAAGCTTTCGACCACGAAGGGTATCACCATCAGTTCCGAGAATATGGTTTACGTCTGGGGGAACTACAATACGACTGGCATCGATGTGGCGCCGGCCGATGGTGTCTCTTGTCTGAATGACAATACCGGTTCGTGCCATTATCTTGGCAACCAGGTGCCCACCTCGATTGTCTGCGACGCAGTCTTCCCGTTGTCCAAAACCTTCTTTGATAGCGAGACGTCGCTGTATCCGGATGATTTCAGCAAACGCGCCGCCGACCGTTCGCCGACGGTGTCACAGGGAGACCTCAGTCCGCGCCGCGATTCTGGCCGGCAACAACCTGTCGGCTTTGGCTGGTAGTCCTGACGCGGGGAACAGTGCCTCCGGAGAATCCAGACTTTGTGGCGGCATGCACAACTTCCCGCGCTTTTGGAAGACTGGAGTGCGCGGTGGAATTTCGTGGGCTCGTTAATCCCGCTCTATCGCTCTACCCAGGCTGTGGGTCAGTACAATGCTGACAGTAGTATTTATGGTCCGCCGACTCGTGACTGGGCTTTCGATATTACTTTCACGAATCCGGCTCGACTTCCTCCCGGCACGCCGTACTTCCAGCACCTCGAGCCTGACGGGATTCAAGCAGGTGCTTTAAAGTCCTAACGCGTTGAGAGCTGTCATCCGTTTGGCGGCGATCATCCCGCGCCGGCTTCTGTTCCCGAGCACGAAGCCGGCGCGGTGTTGCTTGGTAAGAAGGACTTCTTGATGCGGTCTTTAGGTTGAAAAACTCAGGAGCAGACTGGAACCCGGGGCGAGATCGAACCGCCACCCTTGGGTTATGCATCCCTGGTCCGGTCGATCAGTTTTCCTCTCACTCCTGCCACAACAAATGGCGAGCGGATTGCACTCAATCGAAGATGAAATTAATGCTAACTCGCTCCCATCTTTTACCAGTCCCGATCGAGCCGCTTCCGCCAGTACTCGCGCCGCCTTTCGAGCTCCTTATCGACATTGTCGTCGTCTGCGTAATCTTCGTCGTCCGCGGCGTCTTTGGAGTTTTGGCCTTTGTCTTTGGCGGCTTTGCTGTCCTTGGCGTCCGCGTCATTGTCGTCCTTCGGTTTGCTCGTCCAGGTACTCATCGTGACTTTCGAGCCGGCGCAGGACGCGCTGGTCCCAGTACTGGCTGCGCCTGTCATATAATATGTCCTGTGGCGGCGCGACGCCTTCGCCTACGGCAGCCTTACTGTCCTTGCTGTGTTTGGCCTTCTGTGTTTGCGTCCGCATCTTCGTTGGCGGCAGTGCTTTGAAGATCCAGATAGTCCTGCCGTTCCTTGACGACCGCTTTTGCAGTTGAGCTAACACGGGAGGCGATCGGTATTGCCATCGCTGCCACGCCAATGATCAGAATAATTCGCCACCACGACAATTGTTTCTTAAGAAATCTCATCTGCGCCTCCTTTATTTGATCGATTTGATCGACTTGAAAAAGGCCTCGATGTTCGCCTTTTCGGCCTTCTGCCCTTCGGGGTCGGCCATGCATACTGCGATACCGACCGTGCCGGAGGCGGTTTCGAACAGGACGACCTGGGCATTGAACACCTGCGATTTTCCGTCCTGCATTTTCATGGTCCCGGTGTGCTCCGAGTACTTGGCTTTCATTCCATTGACCTCACCGATGTACGCCGGTTTGGTTTCTTTGGCATCGGTGATCAGCGTTCTGGCCGTGGCCTGGACATATTTGTAGGCCTGGTCGACTGTCTTCACATCTTTAACGACCCAAACGCCGAACCAAACCAATCCGTTCGGTGCGGTGCCGGAGATGCGCTTGGTCGCCGGATTTCTCGGGTTTGGTCTTGACTCAAACTTCCATCCGTCCGGCATGCGTACCGTGAACAGCGGAGTATCGTTGAGGCTGTAAGCGACCGTCTGGCTAGTTGCCGGCTGTACTGCCAGCAAACCGAACACCAGAATAAATAGAAACTTTATCTTCATCGTTGTCCTCCTTTTGCATTACTGCTTCGCTATTTCCGACCGTCTTCAAACTTTCATAACGCCGCCGCGACAGGTGTTCAACGAGGCGCCGTAGTTTTCGATTTCGCACTAAACTTACCCTTGCTCAATCGCTCATATCGGGGCGGGCTCCTGTGCTGGCGAGTGCGGGTAAAACACGAGCCCGGATGAAATAATCAGAGCCAGCACGACTGACGAAAGGATTGGTTTCCCAGCGACCCAACCTCCGCACGACGATTTTGAAATGTCAGGTTAGCGCACAAGATTTCAGCATGGATTTTAGGCGTGAAAGCGGTTCGCCATAGCCTGTCAGATTTGACAGGTATGTGCTTCCTAAACAGGCAACTAGAAGATGAGCCCGCGAGACGTCTCAGGAGTGTTTTCAGCGGATATGACGGATGAGCACGAAACTATCGAAATAAGACGGCACGCGGGTAATCGTGAAGAATGAGAGTGACTGCAAACTATTGATTTGATTGGTAGCGGAGAGGCGGGATCGAACCGCCGACCTGGGGGTTATGAAGACCAGGCAATCCCACGCACCACCATTATCCTAAGCAAGAACCCAATAAATTAACGGGTCGCGGCCGGAAAAGATGCGTATATGTCCTTTATTAGATATAGGTTTCGATATGAATCTCGGCAAAATCTCGGCAAATTAGGAATTGGGGGTCGGTGACCCGTTCTTAATCGTCGAATCAATAATCTCTGCGTCTCTTCTTCCTCAGAGGCTCTGATTGAGAAAGCTCACCGAGTTGAGTCCTTAGTGGGCGCGGCAGGTCAGTCTTCCTTCCACCGCTCTGCCATCGGCAATTTGTCTGGGTCCAAGTCCTTAACGGTTAGTTTTCCGGTGAGAGGTGTCTTACCTTCGCTCCATAGATAGTCACTCAACAAATCCCTTGCCTGAGCAGTCCAGAATGAACTTTCGGGTGGAAGGCGTCTGCGTGTCATTCGCTCGACATATCCCACGGGCTCTTCATCTATTAGCACCAACACCTCTTGTCGGTTTCCTCCGGCCCGACGACCACAAAACGACGCTCGTTCGGCACCTGCGATTTTTCTTCAGCCTCGTCCAGAATTGAGAACCCATTCAATGTTATCGTTTTGACGATTCCAGGCGACGTGGGTTCCTCTTTTTGTGCGACTGAATCCTTGGCTACTGGCGGCGGCTCGATCTTCTTGGCCAGGGCGGCGGCGAACCGCGTTACGCAGAGCCTCGGGCGTCATAGGCTTGCGCACAAAATCGCTGGCACCGAGCTTCATAGCATCAACCGCGAGTTCGATCGACGCATAAGCCGTAGCCATGATGATGCGAGTGCTGGGGTTGGCGGCTCTTAATCTTCTCAATGTTTCGAGCCCATCCATTCCCGGCATCCTTTGGTCCAGCACTACAGCATTCCAGCCGGAGCCGTCGCCGTAGATCTTAAGACCTTCAGATCCGTCTGGGGCTTCGCCCACTTCGTACCCAGAGGTCTCCAAAGCAAGCCGCATCATTTGGCGGACATGGTCTTCATCGTCAATGATCAAAACACGTTGGCTCATTTTTCCTCTTCTCTTCGCCAGTTGCTCAAGAAGAATCACGGTCGATGCCCTTGAGAACCAATCTTCCGCTGCGTGGAACATCGCCATCATTCCAGATGAATTCACTAAGAAAGACTTCTGCCTGAGACGTCCAGAGATCCTCGTCAACGGTTGTGATTCGTTTTGCTGATTCCCGAGCTTCGGGAGCAATCTCGACGACGACTTCCTGGTCGCGGCCATTCGGTTTTCTAACCATGAACCGTCTCTCGTTCGGACTGTTTCGCGATGTCTGCCGAGGACAGAATCGTAAAGCCGTTCATCGTAACTGATCTCGTGCCGGCTTCCTCGTGACCCTCAACTCGCGCACTCTTCGAAGTATTCTTGAGAGCCGCCGTTACCGCGTTGCGTACCATCTCTGGAGTCAGAGGCTTGCGCAGAAAATCGGTGGCGCCTCAGTTTCATCGCTTGCATCGCGAGTTCGACGGATGCAAACGCAGTCATCATGACTACGCGGGCCTGAGGGGCCAGACCTTTATCCGACGCAAAACCTCTGTTCCTTCCATGATCGGCAGTCGCTGGTCCAGCAAAATGACATTCCAGGCCGGCTCGCCACCTAAAATCGCAAACGCTTCCATTCCATCGCCGGCTTCCCCGACCTCATAATCCGCGGTTTCCAAAGTCAGACGCAGCATCTGGCGAATGTTCTCTTCGTCATCAACAATCAACACGCGCTCTGGCATTACGAACTCCTCATCACTCAGCGGCAACCGGAAGAGTAAAAGTGAAGGTCGAACCGTGTCCCACCTCTGACTGGACACTGATCTGACCGCCATGGGCTTCAACGATAAGACGGGAAATCGCCAGGCCCAGCCCGGCGCCACCGGTAGCAGCGCCGGGGACCTGCACAAACTTGTCGAAGATATGGGACAGGTATTCCGAGGGTATGCCTTCCCCGTATCCGACACTGACACGGCGACAAAGTGTCCGAGCACCTCAGCGTTAATCCTGATTTCACCTTGCCTGGTGTAACGAATAGCGTTCACTACAAGGTTAGCTACGACTCGTTCAACCTGTGAGCGATCCGCCAATACTCGTGGAAGATCGATCGGGATGTCGACAACAAACGACAGGCCTTTGGCTTCAACTTGCGGGCGCAGAGTTTCCACTTCATCCATTATTAGCTCGCGCGCTTTAACGGAATGAAGTTCAGGCTGACTTTCCCCCGCTTCAATCTTTGAGAGATCGAGAAGATCGCGCATCAGTTTATCGAGGCGTTCACAATCCTCGCGACAAGCGCCCAGCACTTCGGTCTGCTTATCGTTTAGTTCTCCGGCTGCTCCTTCCAATAGCAGATGGACTCCCATCTGTACGCTGGTAAGCGGAGTCCGTAACTCGTGTGATGCGGTGGCAATGAATTCTGATTTAAGACGATCGATCTCGCGTAGGTGGGTGATGTCTTCGAGCAGGGTTACAGCTCCCACCAAGTGCTTTTCGGTGTCGCGCATCGGAGTTGTCCGCAGGCGAAAGGCCCTTTCTGACCCCGCCACTGCGAGCGGTAAAACTGAAGAACTCCTTCCCCAGCGACGGCACGCTGCGAGTGCAAAGCCTCCGCGACGGCGCCGGCAATACGTGCATCGCGGGCCACTTCACCAACATGTTTGCCGGCATTCTCTGCTTCCGACCCAAAGATTTCTTCGGCAGCCGGATTGAGTTTTGTGACGCAGCCTTCGGCGTCGGTAACGATCACCGGATCGTAAAGAGAATCGATGGCCGCTTCGGTCATTTGGCGGGCCACAATCAGTTTCCCTTTGTCTGAAAGTCGCAACTGGCGAATTCGCTCGGCCATGCGGTTATACTCGGCCGCCAGAATGCCGACTTCGTCTTCTGAATTTACCTCTGCCTTGGCATCGAGATCGCCGCCCGCAATTTTGGAGGTTGTCGCAGTCAGCTGCCGTAGCGGCTCAACGATGCGATTGGCCAGCCAGAATGCGAGCGCAGATACCGGCCGCGACCATCAATCCGGCAATCAGCAGAGTGCGATAAAACCAAAGTTGGGCGACGCCTGCCGCCGCTTCGGACTTGGCAGCCATGGCGCGCTGATTTAACTGCAACAGATGCTCACAGTCAGAGCGCAGCTTGTTGAATTGAGGTTCGAGGCGCGTGAAGTACTCATTGCGCTCGGCAAGTTCTTCGTCGCGAGACAATCTTTCGGGCCGCGCGCCTTCGGTGGTGTTTACCTTGCCCATAAAGGCGTCGAACATTTGGTAATAGGCGTCGCGGTCGCCACGAATTGCCTGGAGCGCCTCACGCTCGCCGGATTCCGTAATATTGTTTTCCGCCTTTCTAAGATTGGTATCGAATCGCGCTCGATGCTCACGAAGTTGATCCACGGCCTTGTCCCGCGCACCCAGGAGCGCGAACAGCGCCGCAGAGTCCTGTCGTTCGAGACTCTCTTTCATCTCCTGCGCCGCAACCACCGAATCGTAGTTATTGGAAATTATGCGACGCGAAACATCGCCCATTTCACGCAAGCGCCAAGCACTCCATCCACCCAGCACCATGAGCGCGGCGACAAAGATCATGTACCCGGCTAAGAGTTTGGTTCGTAAGCTCATAGGGACCGCCATTCTCAGTTCTGGGATTCGTCATCCCTCTTGCTTCATCAGACGGCGCCAGCTCCTTCGTCTCTACCGGCACGACTTGCACGGTGGCGTCTCGCACTTCACGGAGAAACCGGTTCAAAATCGAACCGTGAATCAGGATGTTCCAACGAGATCTTGAACTCTGACCGAAAATTACCTGCGTTATACCTTCACGCTTTGCGAATTCGATCAGCGCATCGGCGACTCGTCGAGCTTTCAACTTAACCACTTTTGCCCCCAGTTCCTGGGCAAAGCGGATGTTCTCCTGCAGCGCCGCGTGATCCGAGGGCTTAATAAAGCCAGGCTCTTCGCCGGGAGTTTCCACGTAGACCGCGTACCAGTCACTAGCCAAGCGGCCTGCCACTCGCGATCCCACTCTCAGCAGCTTTTCTGCGCTCCCGCGTGAAGCCATGGCCACCATGACTTTCTCCGGTATTACGGCGTGATCAAGTCCTTCACGGTGGCGGTAGTCTTGCGCTTTGGTAGCCTGGTCCGTAGCCAACTGCCGAAGTGCCAGTTCGCGGAGCGCGGAAAGATTGCCTTTGCGAAAGAAATTATTCAGCGACTGTTCGATCTTGGCCACGTCATAAATCTTTCCCTGACGGAGACGAGTTCGCAGGGTATCGACCGAGCACATCGACGTTGACGACTTCATCCGCTCGACGAAGAAAGTGATCCGGGACGGTCTCCGCGCACCCGCACTCCGGTAGTGCGATTCACTACATCATTGAGCGATTCGAGATGCTGAATGTTGACCGCGGTAATTACTGAAATGCCGGCGTCGAGCAACTCCAGAACATCCTCGTAGCGCTTGCGATTCTTCGAACCGGGAATGTTGGTGTGCGCCAGCTCGTCAACGATGGCGATGGCCGGGTGACGAGCGATAATCGCCTCGACATCCATGTCCTCCAACGTGACTCCTCGGTACTCGACCTTGCGCATCGGCACCTGCTCCAAGTCTCCGATCAGCGCTTTGGTATCTTCGCGGCCGTGGGCTTCAATCACGCCAGCTACGATGTCTGCTCCCTGCTTCTTGAAGAGATGGGCATCTTCCAGCATTTGATAGGTCTTACCGACGCCCGGAGCGGCGCCAATGTAGACGCGCAGACGCGCTTGCTCGCCTCTCTTTCAGCTTGGCGAGTAAAGATTCCGGTGTTGGTCGGTTGCCGTTACTCATACGCTATCAACAATCATTTGAGCTTTGGAGAAGACAGCAACGCCCGCGCTAGCTACCCAAAGGCGCCAGCCTGGGCAATCTTTCGCCAAAGTCACAGGACAGAGTCCACGCTAGATTGAATGTTGTGAACTTGGTGGTCCGGCATTCTAACCCATATCGGTTCAGCCTCTGGAACGATGTGAAAACTCCACTTCAGCGCGTCGGCGCCTGGGCAGGTATCGGTTTCAGCTGTATCGAGATCGAGATTCAACTCGAGCACATTTACTCTTGGCTCTACCGAGAAACCAAACTGCCGGCCTTCCGTATGCGCGCTGACGACTTGTCGCACCTCGCTTTCGCTCATTTTGCGTTCGCGCGCGATGCGCGGAATTTGAAATTCGGCGGCTGCGGGCGAGATGTGCGGATCAAGTCCCGAACCCGGAGGTCGTCACTAAATCAACAGGAACCGGCTTGCCAGGATTCTCAGCCTGAAGTTTGGCAACGTCGGCCTTCACGCGATCGATGAGCTTCTGGTTCGTGGGGCCGAGATTCGATCCGGAAGAGGCACCCGCATCGTACCCGGCTGCGCCAGCGGCGCTTGGGCGTGAATGAAAATAACCCGTTCCTCCGAAGGGCTGGCCGATTATTCGCGAGCCTATGATGACTGCCATCCTTCTTTATCAATTGGCCGTTCGCTTGATCCGGAAAGATGACTTTGCGCCAGTCCGGTAACGACCAGGGATAGACCAGTCCCAGCAACACGGTCGTTACTATTGTCATCAGACACTGCTGTGATTAGGTTTTTCATAACTTGCTCGTCGATCTGCGCGATTTCTTGACTAGGCGCTGCTCGTGCCCGTGGCTAATTGCCAATCCGATTGCGTGAATGATCATGTCGATGATCTTGATGCCGATAAATGGCGCGACTATTCCGCCGAAGCCGTAAATGAACAGGTTGCGCCTCAACAGTGACGCCGCGCTCATCGGCGCGATACTTCACGCCTCTCAGTGCCAACGGGATCAAAGCAATGATGATCAAGCGCGTTGAAAATCACCGCCGACAGAATCGCCGACTGCGGAGTCTTCAGACCCATGATATTCAGCGCGTTCAGCGCACTCAGCGTAGCCACGCCGCTGAACATCGCCGGAATGATCGCGAAGTACTTGGCGCACGTCGTTCGCAATCGAGAAGGTCGTCAGCGCCCCGCGCGTCATCAGAAGCTGCTTGCCGATCTCGACGACTTCGATCAGCTTCGTCGGATTCGAATCCAGATCGACCATGTTGCCGGCCTCTTTCGCGGCCTGTGTGCCGGTGTTCATCGCCACGCCAACATCGGCCTGGGCCAGCGCTGGGCGCATCATTGGTGCCGTCGCCCGTCATCGCAACGAGTTTGCCGCCTGCCTGCTCGTCCTTGATCAGTTTCATCTTGTCTTCGGGTGTAGCTTGCGCCAGGAAATCATCGACGCCGGCTTCGCGAGCAATCGTGGCCGCAGTCAACGGATTGTCGCCGGTGATCATCACCGTCTTGATTCCCATGGCGCGCAGTTGGCTGAAACGTTCGACCATTCCGCCCTTGATGATGTCCTTGAGCTGAATCACGCCCAGCGCAACCCGGTCTTCAGCGACCACCAGTGGCGTCCCGCCCTCTCGCGAAATCCTTCTCAACAATCGCCGTCAAGTCACTGGACTCTTCGACGAAAACTGGGCCAGGTATTTCGCAATTGCATCGGCTGCGCCCTTCCGGATCTCGCGCCCATCGAGGTCGACACCTGACATCCGGGTCTGCGCGGTGAACGGAACAAACGTAGCTTCGTGTGACGCCAACTCGCGCCCGCGCAAGCCGTACTTGTCCTTCGCCAACACGACAATCGAGCGGCCTTCAGGCGTTTCGTCAGCCAACGAAGACAATTGCGCGGCTTCGGCCAGTTCCTGTTCGTTTACCCTCCAATGGGATAAAAGGCAGTCGCTTGTCGATTGCCGAGCGTGATCGTTCCCGTCTTGTCGAGCAACAAAGTGTTTACGTCACCGGCTGCCTCGACCGCGCGGCCTGACATCGCCAGCACGTTGTGCTGAATCAGTCGATCCATGCCGGCGATACCGATGGCTGAAAGCAGTCCGCCAATCGTAGTCGGAATCAAGCAAACCAGAAGCGAGACCAGCACAAAGATCGTTTGGGGCGCATTCGAATAGATCGCAAACGGTTGCAAGGTTACAACCGCCAGCAGGAAGATGATCGTCAATCCGGCGAGCAGGATGTTCAGCGCAATCTCGTTTGGTGTCTTCTGTCTTTCAGCGCCCTCGACCAGAGCGATCATTCGATCAAGGAACGTCTCACCGGGATTCGAACTGATGCGCACATGGATCTGATCAGACAGCACACGCGTGCCGCCGGTTACCGCCGATCGATCCCCGCCAGCTTCGCGAATCACCGGCGCGGACTCGCCGGTGATCGCCGACTCATCAACTGAGGCTACGCCCTTGATGACATCGCCGTCGCCGGGAATGAACTCGCCCGCCGAAACGACTACCACGTCGTCTTTGCGCAGCTGCGGAGCGGTTATGACTTGTATTTTGCCGTCAGGCAAAGTTTGTTAGCCGATCGTCTCTGTGCGTGGTCTTGCGCAGATTGTCGGCCTGAGCCTTGCCGCGTCCTTCGGCCATCGCCTCGGCGAAGTTGGCAAAAAGCACGGTGAACCAGAGCCAGAGCGTGATCTGCAATTCGAACTTCAGATTAGTGACGCCTGGCACGGGTCGGAAGATCCCGTAGATCATTTGCAAGGTCGTCAAGACGCTACCGACTTCAACGACAAGCATCACCGGATTCTTCATCATCGCGCGAGGATTCAGCTTGATGAACGAATCCGTGATTGCCCGTTTGACGATCACCAAGTTCCAGACCGCCATCTTCTTCGATTGCTTTGATCATATTCTTTCGCAGCGACAAGTGGCCGCACTCCAAATCAAAACGTCTTACCCGCGTACATCAGCAAGTGCTCGACGACTGGTCCCAGGCTTAGCGCCGGGAAGAACGTCAGCGCGCCCACAATGAGAATCACACTAACCAGCAATACCGTGAACAGCGGCGTCGTCACCGGGAACGTTCCCAGTGATGGCGGCACAACTTTTTCCGCGCCAGACTTCCGGCCACAGCCAGCATTGGCACGATCATCAGAAACCGTCCCATCAACATGGCGATGCCAATCGTCGTGTTGTACCAGTAGGTGTTTGCCGAAATTCCAGC
>ERZ1370068.7903-contig-6795_pt1 | contig 17075 bp, 27 predicted proteins | sample MGYA00561227_ERZ1370068 | MGnify/ENA primary metagenome ERZ1370068 (study PRJEB38410, sample SAMEA6850437) | metagenome | study: Metagenomic assessment of the ecological functions of the soil: analysis of the soil microbiota associated with the...
GACGCGCGGATGCTGGTGATTGAAAACGGAGTCGACGTCGATTACTACAAAGACTTCGATTCGACCACTGAAAAAATCGAATCGTGTTTGTCGGCTTCGATGGACTATCACGCGAATATTGAGGGCGCGATCAGCTTTGCCCGCAATGTCTGGCCGAGCGTCCATGAAAAGAATCGTCAACTGATCTTTACGATTGTCGGTCGTGATCCTGCCGCATCTGTTCGCGAGTTGGCGACGATTGCCGGCGTGGAGGTAACCGGCAGTGTCGAAGATGTGCGGCCATATTATCGCGAAGCAATTCTGGCAGTGGTGCCCCTAAATGTTGGTGGCGGGAGCCGTCTGAAGATACTCGAAGCCATGGCGGCTGGTGTTCCGGTGGCTTCGACCGCCCGCGGTGCTGAAGGTTTACACGTTACCAATGGGCAAAATATTTTGCTCGCGGATTCAAACGACGAACTGGCTGGCGCTGATCATCAGCCTGCTTGGGGAACCAGATTTGAGGGCGCAGATTATTTCCGGCGGTCGCGAGCTGGTAACGAATCGTTATGATTGGTCAACGCTCGGGTCAAAGCTCTTCGATTATTATCGCGAACTGCTCCAGGAACGACCGGTAAAACCTCAACCATGAAAACGATGCGAGTTGTTTCAGTTGTTGAAGCCACGACCGTAAACGCAGTCGCGAAAATCACGCTCGAATTCTTTCGCACGGCTCGCGAACTGGCTGAAACAATGAGCGACGCTCCGACGATTGAAGGTTCGATTGTTACGTTCGATCGTGGCTCATCTGAGAATGAGTTCATTCAATCGGCCCGGGCGTCAGGGATCGACATTGATGTCATCCCAGAGCGAGGGCGATTCGATCTGGGAGTTATTCCCGCTTTGAAGACGATCGTCGAACGGCGTCAACCCGATATCGTAGTTACCCAATCAGTAAAGTCTCATTTTCTGATGTGGCGTTCGCGGCTGTGGAAACAAATTCCGTGGGTTGCTTACCACCACGGTTACACGACTACGGATTCCAGGATGCGGCTTTACAATCGTTTCGATCGCTGGTCGTTACCGAAAGCTGATCTTGTAATGACCGTGTGCGAGGCCGTTCGCCCAGGAGTTGGCTAACGTCAACAAAGTGTCGCGCGACAAAATCCGGGTCCAACACAACCCGATACGGCCTGGCCCCAAGCCCAACCCATCAGAAGTCAACGCGTTGCGAGAACGCCTGGGAATTGCCGGCAATGAACGCGTAATTCTAACGGTGGGCCGGCTGTCGAAAGAGAAGGCCCAGGCCGACCTGATAGACGCCTTCCAAGCATTTGTGTGGACACCAACGCCGACTGCAAGCTGGTTATTGTTGGCGATGGACCCGAACGGGCGAATCTGGAGGCGATTCGCGCGAACTGCCAACTTCGAAGAGCGAATTGGTTTCACCGGACAAATCAGCGACGTGCGGCCTTTCTACGCGCTGGCTGACGTTTTCGTCTTGCCGTCGCACAGCGAAGGCTCGCCCAACGTTTTGCTGGAAGCGATGGCGGCCCGTGTGCCGGTCGTGGCGACCAGCGTCGGCGGCGTGCCGGAGATCGTCCAACATGAAGCAAGCGCATTGTTGGTTTCGCCGCAGACGCCGGCGGCAATGGCCCAGGCCATTCACCAAATCTTAACCGACGACGGACTGGCGCAACGGCTGGTCGCAAACGCTTGCGAATCTTCTTAATCAGCAAACACTCACCTGATCAATATGCGCGCTCGTTGTTAAGGCTGTACCAGGAGGTTATCGAGGCCCGCAGATCGCCCGACGCATAGAGCACCCAGAATCATGAACGGCGCAAACAAAAGGTTTACGCACGCCGAAACAATGGTTGGGCAACTATGGTCCGGGCGTGCTTGGCTATTGCCTGGCGACTCTCTCTTCACGCAGGCGCACTTCACGGCCGATGCGTCTGATTATGTCGAATCGATCGTTTCCTATGATCGCGGCCAATACTATGAGTTTTGGGAATTCGGACACATCCTTTGGCGGCCAATTGGATGGGTTTTAATGATGGTCCTCAGACCCGTGCTCCTGAGTCTGTCGGGCGGAGACCTGGAGGTTGGCACTGCGCTGCTACTGACCGCGATAGCCTGGCTGGCAGGCTTAATAAGCGTGGTGGCATTGGCGGCTATTGTCAGTCGCTTCTGCTCCAGAAAATTGATCGTCTCGATTACGGTGCTGACGTTTATCCTGTCGCACGGTGTGCTCAATTTCGCGCAAGCAGGAACGTCTTACATTATTTCCCTGTGCTTTATGCTGCTGGCGCTTTACGTGCTGTTGAAACCAAAGGGCGAACGGTTGACGACGAGGCACGGTTTAGCCGCGGAGTCTTACTCGCGCCTAATGATCTGTTTTTGGCTGCCGTTCATCTTCATAATTCCCGCGGTTCTCATCGCGCCACTGGCAGTTTCAGGTTTGGAAATGAAAAAGGTGAAGACGCTGTTTGTGGCACTCATCGTGGCGGGAGTTCTGACGGCAATTGTTTATCTGGTGGTCGTCGCCGGACCGGTCGGCGTTCGCAGCATCAGCGGCTTCCGCGCGTGGATGCAACAAACCACCGGTAGGACCTCGCAAGACAAAGGTCTCGCGCGCACGATTCTCGGGTTTCCCCGTTCGTTCATCTACTTTGGGAACGACGGCATGCTCGTTAAGCGCTATCTGGTACGCGATCCCTTCAATCCGGTCACCGGTTTGGATATCCTGCGCCTCAGCCTTTGGAAGTTGATTTTGTTTTATCTGTTTCTGGCGGCGCTCGGACTAAATCTTCTGCGCTCTGAACAAGGCAGGCGGCTGTTGGTGCCGCTGGGGTTAGCCGCAGTCGCCGTGGTCAGCGTGGCGGTTTACTGGCATGGGGGCGACATCGAGCGCTATCTGCCTTTGTATCCCATGCTGTTCCTTGCCGTAGGCTGCGTGCTATGCAGCAGACAATCCTGGCGAGTACTCAATTACGTGGTGCTCATCTTTCTGACTGCCGCAGCCGTCACGAATCTTTACGCGATGTCGCCGACAGTCCTGGCGCTGCAACAAGCAAACGTATCGGCGAGGATCTCTAACCTGGCGCCGCGTTTGAAACCTGCAAGTCGGATCTTTGTCGTGAACTTTCAGGATGAGCTGTACAATTTCGGTCGCGATTTTCCCTTCAATCCGATCGTGCGGGCGCATACCTTGCAAGTCACCAGCGTGGTCGAAGTCAGTGGCAAAGACGCGCCGCGGTGGCGGCAGGCATTTGCTGCGGACGCGCAGTCCATCTGGAGCGGCGGCGGCGATGTTTGGATTACGCGCAGGGTTTTGAGCTCAAAGCCGAAAGCCGAGTGGAATTGGGTGGAAGGAGACGACCAGCGACTCTCCTGGACTGACTTCTATCAATTCTTCTCGCAATTGGAAGTGGGCGAACCGGTCGGCGGCGACGACGGGTTTGTCCTGGTCGTGCCTTCCGAACGGACAAGGCAAATATTAAATCAATTCAATTCTCAGTAGCGCGACCAGTAATAGATCATTTTGGCGTACTCACCCGCGACCGTCTTCCACCCGAACCGGCGCGACCACCAAAGCCAGGGCGACGGCGTTTGCCAGCCAGGTGGCGGAGCTTCGATGCCAACCTGGATGCCGCTGCCTTCGCAGGCGCGGCGCATCGACCATAAAGCGCGACGTGAGTGATAAGCCGACGTCACAATCAGCAGGCGTTGATACTGGTGACTGGTTGCATGATCGCGCAACAGCAGGCTTTCTTCGTACGTTCCCAGTGCCTGTCCGTTCGCGAGTTGGATTCGATCGGCGGGCACGCCTTGTTGCTGCAATCGTCTGGAAATCAATTCGTAGAAGTAAGGATTGCGCTGGCCGTCCCACCCGCCGATCAACCCGTCATTCGTAACCACCACCACGGGCGCGCGTCCTTCGCGAAACAGCTTCGCGGCCCACGTCGCCCGCTCGATGTAAGTTCCCGAGCCGCTGAACACGACGATCGCGTCAGCGGATGGAATCTCAGCTCTGACGATTAGCAGATGCGCCGCCAGCCAGGCGATCAAGGGCGAGAGCGCGACCAGAATCGCCGCACAAATTAGAAAGCGACGGCGAGGCGTCGCTTTGATCTCGCAGATGATTTAGCGAATCTGCGTCGCCTGGCTTCGCCCAGCGTTACTGATTTAGTTGCCATTCTATGCGCCGGTGTTCGGTCGCCGAAGTTTGATTGCCCAGCACTTCATCGTATAGCTCGAGCGTGTTGCGCAGATGGTTCTCGCTCGAGAATTTCTCAGCCACGATCGACTTGCCACGCGCGCCCATCGACGCTCCTCGCTGATCGTCGCTGAGAATTTGAATGATGCTCGTTCGGCCATTTGCGCGTCGTCACCGCTCGGCACGATGTAACCCGTCTCGCCTTCGACTACAGCTTCGCGCACGCCGCCGACATCAGTCGCCACCACCGGCAGACCAGCGGCCATGTATTCGAGAATGGCGTTCGCGAACCCTTCGGCTTTCGAACTCAGCACGCCAACGTGCGAAGCAAACAGCAGGCTGGCCACGTTGTCGCACCTACCGATGAAGTAAACGTGGTCAGCGATCCCCAACTCAGCAGCGAGTTCTTTCAGGCCGGGCATTAATTCTCCTTCGCCGGCGATTACAAACGCCGCGTCTGCAACGACAGCTGCGCACTCGAGCAGCGGCGCGCAAGAACATCTGGTGGTCCTTCACCGGGTTTCGCAGGTTCGCGACGATGGTCATAAACCGCCGGCCACCCTGCGGTAAACCAAACATCGCGCGCGCGGCTTCAGGCGTCAGATCCGGGGCGAACTTTCATTCGATCGAGGTCGAGTCCGTTGTAATGCTGAATGATTCGCCTGGGATTCACGCCTTCGCGAATCAGCATCTGCTGCACGACCAGACAATTAGCAATCACGCGATGCGCCAACCGAAATGAAAATCGTTCGGCGCGCTTCTGCATCGGCGTGCGAAACCCGTCAGTCTCGCCTTTCGAAGTCAGCCGCCCTCGCACTCGCGCCAGATATGCGCCCGTCATTCCGAAGATGTTCGTGTAGAAGCAATGCGTGTGGACGACATCGATCTCGTTCTCTTTGATGAAGCGAACCAGCCGCCTGAGCTGCTTCACAAAATTCAAATCGTAGAAACTGGTGAGCGGATATTCATGAATCTCGCCAAGATCGAGCTGTTCGGCCTCAGCCTTTAGCGAACCGCGATCCTGTAAGCAGGCGATGCGAACATTCACCTGGCCGCTCTCGTGTAGCTGGCGCAGCAGCTGCAAGCGCCTGGCGCTCGCTGCCGCCTTGCTCGAAGCTGTCGATGATGAAAAGGACGTTTGGCTTCATCGTTTGAAATCTCAAATTTGAGATTTGAAATCTCAGATAGTATCATCTAATCGGCTGCCAGCGCGCATAGCGTTCACCGCGCAGAAACTGAAACAGGGCAATCACCGAAGCGACATTCGCCAGCACAAAATAATGCGGCAAAGCGAGCACGCGACTGCGCACGCCGGACAACTCCAGCAGCCACGACACTGCGGCGCACGCATAACCAAAACCTGCAAGAGAAAGATAGTTCGATACACAGGGTGAGTCCGAGACAGAGCCCCTGACGCCACGAACAACGTCAGTCAGATAGAAAGGCACCAGGTAGCGCATCAGCTTGTGAGAGAGGAGCTGCCACGCGTACAGGCCGCTGCGAAATGGATTCATCATCGCGCGATTCCGCCACAGGTCTGAGAATGTTTGCGCGATGACGCGCACGCGCATCTTCATTTCGTTGTCCGGTCGCTGATTGGTTTCCTCCGTGCAGATCGCATCGGGCTCGAAAATCGCGCGCAATCCCTGCTCGACCATCTTGGTCGCAATAATAAAGTCACTGCATGCTTCGTCGTTGAGCGGCACGTAAGCAGATCGTCTGACCGCGTACAGACATCCTGAATACACCGATCAGCGAACCAGCGCGACTCTCGTGGCGCTTGATGAAACTTTCGTAGCCCCAATAAGATTTCGCGCCCCGCCCTGATATCAGAATCATTCGGGTCGACGTAAAGCAGCCGCCCACCGACACAGCCAACCGTCGCGATCGGCGAAATTCGGAACGATAGCTTTCGCACAGACATTCGGGTTGGTAGTGACTGGTCGCATCAGAGAAAACAATGATCTCGCCGTGCGCTTTGGCAACGGCGGCATTCTGAGCCGCGGTCTTGCCCAGCCGTCTGGGTTGGCGGAGCAGGAGTACTCCGCGGAGGCAAACTCTCGCGCAATGTCATCGGTGCGATCTGACGAGCAGTCTGAGGCGACAATGATTTCCAGCAACTCGCGGGGATAATCGAGGGCCAGCGTGTTCGCCGAGCTTCGCCGCCAGGTCACGCTCTTCGTTATATGCCGTGATGATGAGACTTATTTTGGGGAGGAAGTGTCCGCGGCGGACTGTTCGCGGAAACAAGGAAACCAGCGTCGCAATTAGACGCCGGATAGCCGGCATACGTATAAATGAGCGCCGCGACGCTCAGCCCAACACGCTAATCTCAACTGCGAATACTGACGCTCATACAGTTGCCGGTTGAGTCGCATCCACCGCTGTCCGGCTCAGACTCCGCCTTTGTTCGGTCTTTGCGCTTTTCCACCACGACGAGCTTGCCAGTCGCCGATTCATAAATCCGGCGAAAGCAGACGGCGTATCCGATCAGGTAATAAACATTCCAAACGTACGCTACGGACAAGAAGAAGCTGGAAACCATAAACACCAGCAGCGAGGCTTGCAGACCCAAACCTAAATAATAGAAGGTCGAAGTCTGTCCCGACGGCTAACGTCTCACGCACGATCGTTGACAGTTTGCGCAAAGGCGAGACGATGAACATTGTGTAGAGGACGCAAGCGGTCATGCCCATCTCAGCCGCCACCTGTGTATAGGAGTTGTGCGTGACTAATCCCCGGTAGGACATGTTGGGTTGATAATTTCCCATGCCGATGCCGAGCAGTGGATGACGCAACGCGACGTAAATCGATCGGAACAATTCGCCCCGGCGAGAATCGGCAGAGCCACTGGAATCAAGGCCGGGCATGAAGATCGTCAGTAGCCGGCTGCCGTAACCCGTCGGCGCCAGCACTACAATCGCAGCAAACGCACCGACCAGTAGCAGCGTGAGCTGCAACTTGCTGCTGCGTCCGCAGCTTCAACGCAAAGAACACAAGCACAACCAGCATCCCGATGAAGGCGCCACGCGAATACGAGAGGAAGATGCCGAATATCATTACCGCGGCACACAGTGCATGAATCACCTTCCACAGCCCCGGCGCGTGAACCGAAAAAGTAAGCAATGGAGATCGGCAACATGGTTACGAGATGAAGCGCCATATCGTTTGTGTTCGCAAAAATTCCACTGCCAACGCCGGCTGCCCGATATCCTTCGACTGTCATTAACCCCAACCGATAGGCATTCATCGCCTGGAAGCTGAGCACGACTGCAGTTGCCACGGCCACGAACAAAAGTGCTTTGAGCCTTCCTTCAGTCCGGACCACGTTAATGATGACTATGAAAGTGGCAATACCCCGAATGAAAGTACCGCTGAAGTCATTCCAGGCGGGCGATGGATCGATGGCCAGGGGAATCGACAGCAGACCCGTCAGCGCAAACAGCAGCACGAGGTTCACTTCGCGCGGACGAGCCGTGAACGTTCCTTCAAGCGAGACCTGCGTGACCGCGGAACACCACCAGCGTAACAATGCCGACGATCAGTGCCAGCGAATTTGGTCAGCCGCTGAAGGATAAAACTCAGCCGGGCGGGCGTAGAGAACAATTGTGAAGAGAAAGAGCGCGGCAAAAGGATAAGAGCATGCCCGCGCTTCAAAAATGTCATTGCCAGGGTCGGCGACTGCAAGTGTCATCGAGAGTTTTGGCTGTCGATCACCGAGCCTTCGGTGGCGCCGAGGTTGTGAATTGAACTGAGTGCCGTCGAAACGGTCGACATCGCGTGCGATCTCGTGACCGGGATACGGTCTCGTAGTCCTTCGGTGTGGACGCGCCTAATCATCTGCGGACTACTTGCGGTAACTGCCTAAAACAAAGAAGCGCAGGCTGGCCCCGCGCTTCCCGTGATCTCGATCCCAGCTCGAGACGAAGCGAAGTCTAGGCCGGCATTCCTTCGCTATTCTATCGGTAACCATCGTGCGGACGCGCTCACGCAGGGCCAATTCGAACATGCGCGCTTGCTCGACTTCGGTAAACGATAGCGCGCGCAATTCCTGTTCAATGCGGCGTCGATAATCGGACACCAAAGAATCAGAAACTCCTAATGTGGCCGCGACTTCCAGTTGCGTTGCGTGGTCGGTGCTCAAGTAGCAGTGCCACGAGCACCCCAGCATCCGGTTGTATTGCTTGATTTTGCCTCGCACATTGCCGCGCAGGTTGGTCAAAAATTTGTCGACTGAGCCGGCAGCTTCCTGTTGCGATTCGTGACGTCAGCAAGACTCTCTTCCGGGATTCTCTCGCGAAGATCGGCCGGATCGTAGTGCGGTCCGTCGGAGTCGCCATCGTCACCGCCCAACGGCACCAGATAGATATCCATCACCGGCAGGCGCGACATGACCAGGCTGCGCAGGCTGCGCACGTCGGCTGGGCCGTCAATCGCTTCCAGCGACGCTCACAATCAGATCTTCCAGATCTGAATTGCTGATGACGATCTGGGCGTCCCCGGTACAACCCACCATGCGGGTATCGCGCTGACGAACCGGAATCATGTGAACGCGCTGTTCCATTTCGTGAGAGCCGCGATCCGGTTTTGTTGTCCGGCCATTCGCTCAAGCCATAAACGCGATCAGCCAACCGGCGGTGGTTTTCATCGGTCGCTACCGTTGCTGTCGAAGCGGCGAAAGTTCGCGCTCGATTGAATCAGCGTGGAGATTCGTCGCGCCAATCGATAACTTTCCGGATGGCGCTTGCGCAGCTCCGCTGTGCAGCAAGATTCAGTCAGCTCGATCTGGCCGATCTCGCACTCGATCTCGGCGTCGGTCATTTCGCTGTGTCCAGGTAATGCTGGAAACGCGACTTCGTCAGCAGTTGCACGAAGAGTTCCTGCGTGAGATCCGGTGTAGGCGCTGCTCGCGCCTTCTCTCGATCAGCAGGCCCGGCATTGCGCGAAGCCCGAACCAGCGGATGGTTGCGTGACGATGCGATGCAGCTCAGCCCGCTAAGCGGTTGACGTCAGAGTTGCGCAGACTATCAACCCAGCGACCGGCTCTGGCGCTTCGTTCTGCGGCTCGGGTCGAACGCGCGATACCTCGCGGGGCGTGTTGGCAACGGTCGGATCCTGTGTTTTATGTGTGATTGATTTCACGGCGATTGTATTTGTCCCGAAAGATGAGAGTTGATGCATTGTCGTCTTCCAGTGTTGAATGGATCTGTTAACTCAATGCATCCCCGTGGTGGTCGGCACGATCCATGACTGAGAGGATATAGAAATGCTGGGGCAGCGTTCGTAGAGATCGAGCGTCAGATCGAGATGCCTAAGAGCTATATTGTGTTTACCTTTCAATCCCGAGAGGTGCTTCGCCCCTGATTGGCAATTCAGATTCAAGCGACGGAAACTGCGGTTCGGTGTTTCAAAACCTCTGTCTCACCGAGTGTGCGGACCAAGGAGCGAAATCGTCCTCGGTCAAGCTAGGTGTATACTAACAAACCAATCCAACCGTGTCCAATATTTTTTTACACGTGTTTAATTGTTGATATGATTGCAGAAAGCAAGCGCCGAGCAGAAATCGATTTCTGGAAACGTGTGGGTATTGTGAGTTTCGTCGCAACCGGACGAACGTCCTTATCAGGAAATGAACACCGATTTCGGAAACCCGAGATTTCTGCAAACGGCGCGGTGCCCGTCGTCGGAAACGCTCTTACGTTATCGGCGGCGCGCCTGAGCATCGTCGAGCGAATGACGATCGAGGAGACACCTGCATGATTGCGATTTCTGTAGCGCCGAAAGTCGGTTTACTTAATCGTTATCGACTTGAAGCCGAAGAAGCTGAGATCGTCGAGGATACCCTCACATCTGCAAAAATTAGCCGTCGGCCTCTTCAGCAGAACCAGTGAACTGTCGCGGATGGGCCAGCTCATGGTCCGCTCGCCCGCTCTCACACTGAATCCGGATCAGCTCCAGCTCGTCGTCAGGCGCGCGGGAGTTCAATCGTAAATTCGGTTCCTTCACCAATCTGTGATCGCACCGTAACCTCTCCGCCGTGTGACTTGGCGAGATGCTTCACTGATCGCCAGCCCCAATCCCGTTCCGCCCAACTCGCGAGAGCGTGCTCGGTCGACGCGATAGAGCGCGTTCGAACAGACGATCGAGATGATGCGAGGGAAATTCCTTCGCCGGTGTCGCTTCGACTACGATTCGATCACGGTCGCCGTTAGTGAGCGTGATAACCACCTCGCCGCCAGTCGCGATTGAAATTTGATCGCATTGTCGATCAGGTTCGTCAGCATCTGCATGAGCCAGTGTGGGATCAGCAAATACACTCGCTCTGCGACGAGACGAGATTTTTCAATTCGATAGCTTCTGGCTGTGGCCGCTGCCGATAAGCTACTGATGACGTCTTCAACCAGGCTTCTTAGCGGACACTGTCTCGCAATGCAGCTTCACATTTCCGGCTTCGATTGCGCTCAGCTCAGGATGTCATCGATTAGCCGATGCATGCGGGTGGCGTTTTTTGAGATGATTGAGAGGAATCGCCGATTATTCTCAGGATCGTCAATCGCGCCTACCTCTAAGGGTTTCAGACAGAGCGATGATCGAAGTTAACGGCGTGCGCAATTCATGAAGCGTTTGAAAGAAACTCCTGCCGAACGTTCTCCAGTCGTTCCAAACGGTCGCATCAAAGAAGACTCAGAGGGCTCCGGTAACCGGCGCGATCAGCTGAAGCGCGTAACGGCACCACGCGCAGGATCGAAAATCCGGCGCTCGCGATCGTGAGATTCTCAACCTTCACCCCGAGCGCTCGGTGCCGCGCACTCATCAAGAAAAGCATCGCCAAATCGCCGGATTTCGCGTGATTTCCGTAATGCGGCGTTCAATCGAACGAATCGACGTTGGCGAACAGCCGCTGTGGCCGCCAGGTTCGACAGGCGCGAGCGATGCGCATGTCAGTGTCTGACAACCAGCCCCTCGCGCATCTCGTTGATAGTCGAGATCCAAGCTCGCTCAGCGAAGCCATGCAGATCCGGGTGCGGCTTAGTGAGCGGATCGTGTTGGGAGATGAAGCCCAAGGCTGAGACCGAGAGGAACAAAGCCGAAGCCTGAGCCAAACTGAGCGAGCAGTTCCGGTTGATTAAGAGGATCAGCACCGAGCTGCCGTGGCAGCAACATGGGCAGAAGAAGAGCGGAACAGCCATCGGCGTTGGCAGAGGTTTGCGCGCGACCCGCAGCCAATGAACCTGTAACCCACGCCGACGACCGTTTCGATGCAGTTGCCGCGAGGCATCCGGCTTCGACGCAGCCGGCGAGTGTGGACGTCGAGCGTGCGCGCGTCGCCGTAATAACTGTAGCTTCGAAACCTGATCCAGCAACTGCTGACGCAATCACTCGATCCTTCTTTGTCGGCGCAAGCGCGTAGTCGAGAACAGGAATTCTTTGTTAGTTAATTTGACGTTAGCGCCGGCACATGCGGTGCACGTCGCGCAGAAATCGATCGGTCAGACGGCCATCATCGTAACGATTCACCAGCTTCTTCTTCACTGCGGCGCAGGACCGCGCGCACCGCGCCAGCGGTTCATGACGGAGAACGGTTTGCTGATGTAATCGTCCGCGCCGACATCGGACCGGCGACCGCGATCGGCTTCAGCCCCGCTGGCCGTGAGCATTATGATTGGAATCGGCGGGTTTGATTTTCGCGACGAAGACGGCGACAGATCTCGATCCCGTTTGTCCGGGCAGCATCAAATCCAGAAGAATGACAGCCGGTGGGTTCAAGCAGATCGAGCGCCCATCGATAGCCCGTTCTCTCACCGGTAGCCGCGATCGATGTTTTGAAGCCGGCGCTCTCAAGGTTGTAGCGCAGGCTCTCAGCGATGTCGGCATCGTCCTCGATAATCAAAGCAGATCGCAGGCCGCAGCACGCATCAAATCAGTTTTAAGATCAATTCGACAATTAAGAAGAGACCGCCGCACGATCGCGCTGCCGGAATGGTGAGTACCAGGCCCGAACGATGCGGCCGGCGACCCGCCATTTCACGGCTGATAGACGCGTGGTCGATACGACACCGGCGATGTGCGCGGTAATGGTGTGAGTCGTTGAAACGGAGGATGCCCATGAAATGGCTCCGAATAAGGTGCGACGCCGGCGGTCTCCGCGCGAAACCGCCGACTGGGCGGAGCTTGGTTATCTTTGAGCCCATGGTGTGGACTATGCGCAGCCACCGGACGGCGTGCCCAATGCGATCGCCGCGTGCGCCAGGCAAAACTGACATAGATCCGGAATGGCCGGCAACGATCCTTGATCTCCCATGTGCAGATTGAACAGCGCCGCACGGTCACCAATACCGCAGTGATGATACCACTGTCTTCTGCGCGTCGTTCCGCCACTGACCAATGAATCGAGCGGCCGCCGATAACGAATTGGCCGCGCCGAAAAGTCTTGTCGACCTGGGCCGAGCGTCCATCGGTGAACAAATCCAATAAACCGCGACCATTAAGATGAAGCCGGCGACGAATCCGATTACCGGCGGGCAACTATGAGAAGATCGAGCGTCTTGATCCATCCCGTCGGGTTTCGGCAGCCCGCTGACTCCGCGATAGGCAGCGATCGCGGCGCTCGCCATAGCCGCCGATCAGAAGGCGGAAATTTGCGTGCGAACTGGAAGTCGGGCAGGCCGAGATACCAGGTAATCGAATTCCAAATGATCGCCCGAGCAGTCACGCAGCACGGCACGCCGCAAAGGCGCACAGGTCTTGCTGAATTAGATCGATGCGGTACCAGGTCGCCGCCAATCTGTTTTCGCGACGCGCGAGGGCCGAAGATCGCGAAGGCGTCTCAGGATTAAGAAAGCGCCGCCCAGGCCTGACCGCGTAGCGCGGCGGAGGACACGAGGAAGAGTGGAAACAGCGGTCGCGATCGAATTGGCGGCGTACGTGAAATCCCGTTACCGTGAAATCGAAAACCAGCGCGACCAGAACGATCAAAGAGCGCGATAGCGACGGTAGCGCTGTCATGCGTTCGTTGAGTTAGCGGAAAGCGACGGTCATTCAATCATGCTTCGAGTTGCTGGCTAGTTTCGTTTACTGTGTCAGAACCGCGAGCGGTAGCACGACCGGATCAAGTGCCGGACTATCTTTCCTGGACGGTATTCAAGTTGCCGCCGATGAATCGACACCACATGATCAACTCCGTATTTCCGTTGTTTACGCTAAGGGCCCCATTCCGACAGGCCAACTCCATATTCCGTTGTTCAAGACCACATTTCCGTTGTTCCAAGACCACATTCCGTTGTTCCAACTCCGTATTCCGTTGTTCCGAAACCACATTCCGCTGTTCCGACTCCGTATTCCGTTGTTCCGAGACCACATTCCGACATTACCTTCACATATTCCTGTTGTTCCGAGACCACATTCCGCTGTTCCAACTCCGTATTCCGTTGTTCCGGGACCACATTCCGACGTGCCAACTCCATATTCTGTTGTTCCGAGACCATATGTGGTTTTCCGATGTCACATGTCACGACACGATCAACGCCCAAACCTGTATTGAAATATTCAGTGTTGGCCGCTTCCAGTTCAATCAAGCTAGCCGTTGTCTTCACAACCTCGCAGCTGATCCGGTCGCTACCGCTCCCAGTTCTGACACAGAGCCGACCTCTAAACGTCTTAAATAGTTAAGGGCATTCCTGTGGTACGAGGCCCTCACAGGAACACCTGGCCACCAGACTTGTTGCTGACCACGTTGCATATAAGTTTCAGCCGCAGCGCAAATTGAGTTTGACGACTTGTGCCCAAGCCTACGTCGCGCCGGAAACCGTCTGGCGCAACAGCCCGAGAAGTGCCGCCCGCCGCGCCTGGCGTGCGGCTGGCCGGGCTGTACGACGTTCGCGCGAGCCGACCGTGCAGACGCTCCGGTCGCCAGGCTCACCGTCGGCGGCGACGAGATTCAGACGCGGGTGCCGGGAACATCGAAGTTCACGCGCGATTGAAGATGTTGACAATCTCGGTGCGCGAATTCCAGGTTCGTCGATGCTCGGTAAACCTGAGACTCCTTGTTTACGACGCGCGACGTCGATCTGTTGGAGATTTCGGGCCACTCAGGAAAGTTTCGCGGCACGTTGCCGAACGTTCCTGGCGCCGGCGTCGCGAACGCCGCGGGATTGACCGTCAGGCGATCGGCGCCGACCAGGTACGGATTGACGCCCGCCATCAGGTCAGGCCGCCGCACGTTGCGCGAAGCGCCGCCACCCGGAGTGTTGACCACCGCGCTAAATCCCGGCGGCAACGGTTGGCGGCGTTAATTGTTCCCGGCACTGGGCCGACGAAACCGTTTGCGAAGCGAGTCGTCGCCGCCGCTGCGCCAGTCAGCACGACGTCCGCAGCGGTCCGGCACTGAATCACGACGTCGGGACGCACGATGCCGATTTCGAGCGGCACACCGAACGAGCATTCATGATCGTGCCAACTTCCCAACCTCCGAAAATGCATATTCGCACGCGCCGTCAGAGATTGTGCTTCCGGCCTTTGCCACCTCTCGGCGGCAGGTCGTAAAGCGCGCTGAGATTGAAGGTGTGATGAATATCAAAGTTATTGCGGCCCTCGTCGTAGTCGAACTCGCTGACTGCGCGTGCGTTGTTTGCCGCAGTGCGAGCTTCGTTTGATCCTGAGGTGTTGCCGAATGAGCTTGACCACGTGTACTGCAGATTCAAGGTCAAAGCCGGGTGCTGAAAGCGACGCATTGAGGCTCATCTCCGCAACGCCTTGATAGGTGTCGTGGCCACCATGGCGTCTTGTCGTCAACTTCCGCAGCGAGGTTGTTGACGGTCGAGGAGCCGGACACGAGCGAGAATTCTCGAATCACGTTCGACGGCGACGACCTGGCCGGCGGCGTTGCGTGCGATTCACGATGCCGAAGGTCATGGCGGCGCCAGTGCCGTCCAGAATTGTCGTCTGTCCCGGAAGAATTCGATTGGCAATGCTGCGCAGGAACAGATTGCGTCCCTGTGAACCGACAAGACCCGCTGTCAAAACCAGTTTTGTACGGCAGCTTCTGTTGGAAGGACGCGGTGTACTGATAGACCTTCTCCGGGAATCTTGTAGTCGAGCGCGTACGCGCGCGGCTGATATACGATGTGCCGGATTGGTATATGAACGCGCAGCGATTGTCGCCGGATTCTGCGGATAACTGCCGCCGCTGAGGCGTCGAGCTGATCGCGATTTGATTCGATCGGCTGAATCTGATCTTCCACTCTGGCTCCAGGACCGTAGAAGATACCGACGCCGCCTCTGATCATCGACTTGCCGCCGCCGAAGAACCCTGCCATTCGGATTCGGCGACCAGGTCATCGCCACCCGCGGACCGAAGTTAGTTGCCCGACGTCTGATAAGGATCTTCGCTCGGAGTTCCGGAGACACTCCGTCGAGTATACTGAAGTAAATCTGTCGATTGTCTCCTTCAGTGGCGTGTAGAACTCGTACCGAAGACCGTAATTCAAAGTCAGGTTCGGTCTTATCTTCCACTCATCCTGAGCGTAACCAGTGTGGTAATTCTGCTTTGCCTTGGCCGCACCCACGAGTGAAGGGAATAGAAAGAACGGCGACGGCTACGACAGGTCTCCAAGGAACTGCGTTGACTGGAGCGTATTGCGTCAGGAAGTTGCCGATGCTCGCCCAGGTGGAGGTGATACCGCCGTCTGTCGGTGTATATGGTGATGAATCGGAGCTCGCCGCCAACCTTGAAGCTGTGAGCGCCCTTGGGTCCAGGACAGATTCGTCGATGGCCGATAGCGAATAAGGCGTGTAGGGTTGCGCGGGCCGTTCTGGGCTGTTCGCGCGCACCAGCCGCCGGGAACTGCGATACCCGCGTTAGCTCCTGGCCCGGCAACGAAAACCCGGCTACGCTTGCCGGCCAGATTGAGCGTGATGTTCGAGGAAGATCGACTGCCGCTGGCCGGCGGAGCCTGGCCATTGATTCGCGAGTAGCGCGCTGTTGTAACCAAACTTGAATTCGTTGCAGAGATTTGTGGCGCACCGCAGACTGCAAAGCAACGATGCCGTTCTGCGGTGTTTGCCTGATGATGATGCGCCATCGGGACGCCGTCGGGCTGACTGTTGAAGCCCTGATCGCGGAAGAACCGAAAATACGCCGAGTGTTTTCCGTCAGCTTGAAATCCAAACGCAGCGCTTCCGTATCTTCGTTGACGATGTTGCTCGCTGAAGCTGAATCGTATCGAACAGGTCTGGCCCGGTGCGGAACGTAACGGCCCCGCGAAACGCAGGGATCAGGGCCGTCGTGAGCGCTGCAAGCTGTGGTCGTCCCGAGAACGACTGTCCTCCCGGACAAATTCTTGACGGCCTGGCCCGGCACTGCTCTCAATCGCATTGACGCCGCCGCGCGGCCGGTAGCGCTTCGTACGAGAAGAAGAACGCTCTGTCTTTCTTTGATGCGACCACCGACCGAGCCGCCGAACTGATTCATCGCAGCCAGCTCTTTATGCCGATGATGTTGTCGAAGAAGTTTGCGGCGTCAAATGCGTCATTGCGCAGGTACCAGAAAGCCGAACCATGAAAGTCCTTGCCGCCGGACTTGGTCACCACGTTGATTTGGCCGCCGGTGCCGGTGTCCTTGCTCTGCGGGGTAGACATTCGAATCGACGCGGAATTCCTGAACGTTCCGAGCGAAGACTGCAGGCGGAAAGGCGTAGGGATTTCACCGTTCAGGTTGCCGGGACTGGCGTCGATGATCGGCCGATGCCTTACGACGCGCGTCACGTGACGGTGTTCTGCTCAACCGCGCGCCCTGAGAAACGATATCGCCAAACGTGCCCGAACCGCTGTTGACTCGGCCGGCGCCTGCAGATAAAGCTGCGACAACTGGCGGCTGCAA